>Ga0114900_1002264_pt1 | contig 10882 bp, 7 predicted proteins | sample MalvireepMed_231_FD_89685 | JGI IMG/M metagenome (GOLD analysis project Ga0114900, IMG submission 89685) | Marine viral communities from the Global Malaspina Expedition - Malaspina viral metaG DeepMed_231 | ecosystem: Environmental > Aquatic > Marine > Oceanic | place: Mediterranean Sea...
TCGTGACGAGATCGCACCGATCATCACGCCAATCGGCTTGGACCCAACCCATCCGTTTCCATTGCTGGTTAACAAGAGCCTGAACTTCATTGTCGAGCTTGAAGGTATCGATGCCTTCGGTCGCGACTCCGGGCTGGCGATCATTCCGGCGCCGCGGTTGTTGCCCCGGGTTATTCGGGTGCCGGAGGAGGTGGGCGGGCCTGGCGCGAACCACGTGTTCCTCTCCTCGATGATTCATGCGCACGCTGATGATCTGTTCCACGGCATGAAGGTCAAGGGCTGCTACCAGTTTCGCCTGACACGTAACGCCGACCTCTCGGTCGACACCGAAGACGTCGAGGATCTGGCCCGGGCGCTGCGTGGCGAGTTGATTTCACGGCGCTACGGCGACGCAGTGCGGCTGGAGGTGGTGGATACCTGTCCGAAGCATCTCGCTGATTTCCTCCTCAAGCAGTTCAACTTGAGCGAAAGCGAGCTGTATCGGGTCAACGGACCGGTCAACCTGACCCGGCTGTTCAGTATCACCGGTCTGGATAGTCATCCCGAACTGCAATACACCCCCTTCACGCCAGCAATCCCGAAGTTGCTTCAGAACAGCGAGAACATTTTCAGCGTGGTCGGCAAGCAGGACATTCTGCTGCTGCATCCCTACGAATCCTTCACTCCCGTCGTTGACCTCCTGCGCGAGGCGGCGAAGGATCCCTGCGTTTTGGCCGTCAAGCAGACGCTTTATCGCTCTGGTGCCAATTCGGAGATCGTCGACGCGCTGGTTGAAGCCGCGCGTAACGGCAAGGAGGTCACTGCCGTCATCGAACTGCGTGCGCGCTTCGATGAGGAGTCCAACCTGCAATTGGCCAGTCGGTTGCAGCAGGCCGGGGCCGTGGTGATCTACGGTGTGGTGGGCTACAAGACCCACGCCAAGATGATGTTGATCCTGCGCCGGGAGAATGGCGAGTTGCGGCGTTACGCCCATCTCGGTACGGGCAACTACCACGCCGGCAACGCGCGGCTGTACACCGATTACAGCCTGCTGACCTCGGACGAAGCGCTCTGCGAAGACGTGTCGAAGCTGTTCAGTCAGTTGATCGGCATGGGCAAGACCATGCGTATGAAAAAGTTGCTGCACGCGCCCTTCACGCTGAAGAAGGCGTTGCTCGACATGATCATGCAGGAGACGCAACACGCCAGCGAAGGCAAGCCGGCGCATATCATTCTCAAGGTCAATTCGCTGACCGACGCGAAAATGATCCGGGCGTTGTACAAGGCCAGCCAGACCGGGGTGCGCATCGATCTCATCGTTCGCGGTATGTGCTGCCTGCGCCCTGGCATTCTCGGGGTCTCGCACAATATCCATGTGCGCTCGATCATTGGTCGCTTCCTAGAGCACAGCCGAGTGTTCTATTTCCTCAACGGCGGTGACGAGAAGCTCTACCTGTCCAGTGCCGACTGGATGGAGCGCAACCTGGATCGGCGGGTCGAGACCTGCTTCCCGGTCGAGGGCAAGAAGCTGGTGACACGGGTGAAGAAGGAGCTGGAGGGCTTCCTGACCGACAACACCCAGAGCTGGGTGCTGCAGTCTGATGGCAGTTATCTGCGTAACAGCCCAAGCGGCAATCAGAATCCACGCAACGTGCAGAACACGTTGCTGGAGCGTCTGGGAAGCCCGACTGCGCGATAGACACCGGGGGTAATTGGGGTGGCAGCGGTTCGTCGACCGCTGCCAAAATCAGCGCACGCTGAGGGTGAAGTCGATCCGCTTGAGCCAATCCGCCTCCAGGGCAAAATCGGCTTGTGTCAGCGGGTTTTGAGCCAGCCAGTCTTCAGGAAAAGCCACGTCCAGACTGTTATCGCCGGCCTTGAGCTGAAACGCTGGCGCTTGCTGTGGGCCACGGATGTGGTGGAAAAGAATCGCGAAGCGCAGCAATACGCAGAGTCTGGTCAGCTTCACGCCGTACTCGCTCACTTCCTCGAATTTCTGCTTGGGTATATTGCGGCGGTGGCCGCGAACCAGCAGCGCCAGCATCTGTTGATCCTGACGGGAGAAACCGGGGAGGTCGGAGTGCTCGATCAAGTAGGCGCCGTGCTTATGGTAGTGGTAGTGCGCGATGTCCAGTCCGACCTCATGTATCCGCGCCGCCCAGCTGAGCAGTTCTCGCAGCCATTCTTCATCTAGTGCCCAATCCGAAGCGACCTGATCGAAGGCTTCCAGCGCCTTGCTTTCGACCCGAGCGGCCTGGTCAGTGTCGACGTGGTAGCGCTCCATCAAAAAGCTCAGTGTGCGATCACGGATGTCTTCCTGGTGGTGTCGACCAATTAGATCGTAGAGCACGCCTTCGCGCAGTGCGCCTTCGGAGTGCGCCATGCTGGTCAGCTCCAGGGCGTCGAAGATCGCTTCGATAATGGCCAAGCCCGCAGGGAAGATGCTCTTGCGGTCCGGCTTGATACCGTCCATGTCGAGCTTTTCAACATCGCCCAGCTTGAACAGTTTGCGCTTGAGCCAGCCGAGGCCATCGGCCGTAACTTCGCCGTTGCTAAGCCCGGCGCTCTTGATCGCGAGACCGACGGCGCGAATGGTGCCGGACGCACCCACCGCATCCTGCCAGCCGAGCCGGTGCAGGCCGTGCTCGACGCTCATCAGCTCCAGCCTCGCGGCGGTATAGGCCTGCGCGTAGCGGGCCGGCGTAATCTTGCCGTCCTGAAAAAACCGCTGAGTAAAGCTCACACAACCCATTTGCAAGCTTTCACGTAATAGCGAATCGAAACCTTCCCCGATGATGAATTCGGTGCTGCCACCGCCAATGTCGACGACCAGGCGCTTGCCACTAGACGCGGGAAAGGTATGCGATACGCCAAGGTAGATGAGTCGCGCTTCCTCTCGGCCGGAAATCACCTCGACCTGATGCTGGATGATCGTCTCAGCTTGGCGAATGAACTGGGCGCGGTTGCGCGCCTCTCGCAGGGCATTGGTGCCGACCACGCGCACCGCGCCCTGGGGGAGATGATTGACCAGCTGAGCGAAGCGGCGAAGGCAGTCCAGGCCGCGCTGCATTGCAGCTTCGTCGAGCTGTCTGTTCTCATCAATGCCGGCGGCCAGCTGGACCTTTTCGCCGAGCCGCTCGAGGATGCGCATCTCGCCGTTGCTGGTGCGGGCCAGCACCATGTGGAAGCTGTTCGAGCCGAGATCAAGGGCGGCGATCATCGGAAAGGGTTCGGCGGCTGTTGGGCGCATGGGGCAGTCTCTGTGCAAAACTCCGACATCCTGACATGATCGCCCTCATCCGCCAACGCGCAGCGCTGCGTCATAGCGCTCCGTGATCGATCCATTGCGCCTTCCATGGTCTATTGCCCAAGCGACAGGCTGCGACTTTCGATCCGCACCAAGCCGGGCTATGATGGCGTCACTTCTGATTTTGACCCTGGAGAAACTCCATGAGCGAATACATCAACAATGTCAGCGACAGCAGCTTCGAGCAGGACGTGCTCCAGGCCGATGGTCCTGTTCTGGTCGATTACTGGGCCGAGTGGTGTGGCCCGTGCAAGATGATTGCTCCAGTGCTCGATGAGATCGCCAAGGAATACGAAGGCAAGCTCAAAGTCTGCAAACTGAACATCGACGAGAATCAGGAAACCCCGCCGAAGTACGGCGTACGTGGCATTCCGACGCTGATGCTGTTCAAGAACGGTAATGTCGAGGCCACCAAGGTGGGCGCTCTGTCGAAGTCTCAGCTGGCAGCGTTCCTCGATAGCAATATCTGATTCACGGTTGCTGCTTTCGAAAGCCCCCGCAAATGCGGGGGTTTTTTATAGCTGCAGGGTGGACGCTTCGCCTGCACGGTGCTAAATTCGGCCCTGCGACGCTTCTCCGTCGCCCTCTGCATGCCGTCGCCGACGCACTTCAGCCTCATAAAGCACAACGAACCTGTTCGTCTCCTGCTGCGCGGCTTCTCAAGCTAATCGCTTTCTTCATCCCTTCTGACTCTTTCTATGAATCTGACCGAACTTAAGCAAAAGCCCATCACCGAACTGCTGGAAATGGCCGAACAGATGGGCATCGACAACATGGCCCGTTCGCGCAAGCAGGACGTGATTTTCTCTCTGCTGAAAAAGCACGCGAAAAGCGGTGAGGAAATCTCCGGTGATGGCGTGCTGGAGATTCTGCAAGACGGCTTCGGCTTCTTGCGCTCCGCGGATTCGTCCTATCTCGCCGGCCCGGATGATATCTATGTCTCGCCGAGCCAGATCCGCCGCTTCAATTTGCGCACCGGCGACACCATCGTCGGCAAGATTCGCCCGCCTAAAGAAGGCGAGCGTTATTTCGCGCTGCTCAAGGTTGATACGATCAACTTCGATCGCCCGGAAAACGCGAAGAACAAAATTCTGTTCGAGAACCTGACTCCGCTGTTCGCCAACAAGCGACTCACGATGGAGGCCGGTAACGGCTCGACGGAAGATCTCACCGGCCGGGTGATCGACCTTTGCGCCCCGATCGGCAAAGGTCAGCGCGGTCTGATTGTCGCACCGCCGAAAGCGGGCAAGACGATCATGCTGCAGAACATTGCGAGCAACATCACCCGTAACAACCCCGAATGCCACCTGATCGTTCTGCTGATCGATGAGCGCCCGGAAGAAGTGACCGAAATGCAGCGCACCGTGCGCGGTGAGGTTGTCGCGTCGACCTTCGACGAGCCGCCAACCCGTCACGTGCAGGTTGCCGAGATGGTGATCGAGAAGGCCAAGCGCCTGGTCGAGCACAAGAAGGACGTGGTCATCCTGCTGGATTCGATTACCCGTCTCGCCCGCGCCTACAACACCGTAATCCCGAGCTCCGGCAAGGTGCTGACTGGTGGTGTTGACGCCCACGCCCTGGAAAAGCCCAAGCGTTTCTTCGGCGCCGCGCGGAACATCGAGGAAGGCGGTTCGCTGACTATTATCGCCACTGCGCTGGTGGAAACCGGCTCCAAGATGGATGAAGTGATCTACGAGGAGTTCAAGGGCACTGGTAACCTCGAGTTGCAGCTTGATCGCCGTATCGCCGAGAAGCGGGTATTCCCCGCGATCAACATCAACCGTTCGGGTACTCGTCGCGAAGAATTGCTGACCAGCGAGGAAGAGCTGCAGCGCATCTGGATTCTGCGCAAGCTGCTGCATCCGATGGACGAAAGCGCTGCGATCGAGTTTCTACTCGACAAGCTGAAGGACACCAAGACCAACGAAGAATTCTTCATGTCAATGAAGCGCAAATAAGTCTGGTCGTTGCTGCCGAGGCCGGGGAAACCCGGCCTTTGTCTGTCTGCAGGTTTTGTATCGACCTGCACCAAGGCTACACTTTCCGCCCGGACACCCGCCGGCCCCTGCGAGGCTCAAGCAATGCAGTATCGCGATCTGCGCGACTTTATCCGAGGCCTGGAACAGCGCGGTGAACTCAAGCGCGTTTCAGCCGCCGTTTCTCCCGTTCTGGAAATGACCGAGATATGCGATCGAACCCTGCGCAAGCAGGGGCCGGCGCTGCTCTTCGAGAACCCGACCGGCTTCGATATGCCGGTTCTCGGAAATCTCTTCGGCACACCCAAGCGCGTTGCTCTGGGTATGGGGGCGGAGGAAGTGTCCGAGCTACGCGAGATCGGCAAGCTCTTGGCCTTTCTCAAGGAGCCGGAGCCGCCAAAAGGGCTAAAGGATGCCTGGAGCAAGCTACCGATCTACAAGAAGGTCATCAGCATGGCGCCCAAGGTGCTCAAGGATGCGCCCTGTCAGGAGCTGGTCGTCGAAGGTGAGGATGTTGATCTGTCTCTGCTGCCGGTTCAGACCTGCTGGCCAGGCGATGCTGGGCCACTGATCACCTGGGGGCTGACAATCACCAAGGGCCCTAACAAGGAGCGGCAGAACCTCGGTATCTATCGCCAGCAGGTGATTGGTCGCAACAAGGTGATCATGCGCTGGCTCAGCCATCGAGGCGGTGCGCTGGACTTTCGTGAGTGGTGCGAGAAGTATCCTGACCGACCTTACCCAGTGGCGGTGGCGCTCGGCGCCGATCCGGCCACGATTCTCGGCGCTGTTACTCCGGTTCCGGATTCGCTCTCCGAATATGCCTTTGCTGGCTTGTTACGCGGCAGCCGTACCGAGCTGGTCAAATGCCGGGGTAGCGATCTGCAGGTGCCGGCCGGTGCCGAAATTGTTCTGGAAGGTTACATTCAGCCTGGCGAGATGGCCGATGAAGGGCCGTACGGTGATCACACCGGCTACTACAACGAGGTCGATCGCTTCCCGGTGTTCACCGTGGAGCGCATCACCCGACGTCGCGACGCTATCTATCACAGCACCTACACAGGTCGGCCGCCAGATGAGCCGGCGATACTTGGTGTCGCGCTCAACGAGGTTTTTGTACCGATCCTGCAGAAGCAGTTTCCCGAGATCACTGATTTCTATCTGCCGCCGGAAGGCTGTTCCTATCGCATGGCGGTGGTAACCATGAAAAAACAATACCCCGGCCACGCCAAGCGCGTGATGCTGGGCGTATGGAGCTTTCTACGGCAGTTCATGTACACAAAGTTCGTCATCGTTACCGACGATGACATCAACGCACGGGATTGGAATGACGTTATCTGGGCCATCACCACGCGCATGGATCCCAAGCGCGATACGGTGCTGATCGAGAACACACCAATCGACTATCTCGACTTTGCCTCTCCGGTGTCCGGTCTCGGCAGCAAGATGGGCCTCGATGCCACTCATAAGTGGCCCGGCGAGACTACTCGTGAATGGGGGCGCGCCATCGTGCAGGATGAGGCGGTGAAGCGTAGGGTCGACGAACTCTGGGCCGAGCTTGGCATCGACTGATGACAGCCGCGCATTTACTCAGGTTTTGAATTGATGAAAGTAACCCTGCAACCCTCCGGAGCAGTGCTCGACGTCGAACGTGGTGAGTTGATTCTCGACGCCGCGCGGCGGTTGGGCTACGACTGTCCGCAAGCATGCCGCAACGGTAATTGCCTGATATGCGCTGCACTGCTGGTTGACGGCCGGGTGCGTCAGCGTGGCGAAAGCCATGATCATGGCGAAGTTTTCGCCTGCCTGGCTGAGCCAGAGGAAGATTGCGTTCTGCTGTGGGATGGTGTGCTTGCGCCGGGGGAGCTACCGGTGCGTACGCTGAGTTGCCAGCTCGTCAGCTGTGAAGAGGTGGGGGGCGACGTGTTTCGCCTGTTACTCCGTGCGCCGGCCGGTAAACTGCCACGCTACCATGCTGGGCAGTATTTGCTGCTCGAGCGGGAGGATGGCGAATACAGCGCCTTTTCGCTAGCGTCCGCGCCAGGGCGCGGACGTGAGCTGGAGCTCCACGTGCTAGCGCGTGAATCGTCAGCGATCGACCTGCTGCAGCAAATCAGGCGCACCGGGACGGCTCGCGTGCAGATGCCGTTCGGCGATACCCACCTCGCCGAGCTGCCAGAGGGGCCATTGGTGCTGATTGCTGCAGGCACCGGGATGGCGCAGATGCACAGTCTGATCGAGCATTGCCGAGCCGAGGGCTTCGCCCATCCGGTGCATCTGTACTGGGGGGTGCGTCGCCCGGAAGACTTCTATCAGTTGACGCATTGGCAGGAGTGGCAACAGCTGCCCAATCTCCGTCTGCATCAGATTGTCAGTGATGTATGTGAGTGGGCGGGGCGGCGCGGCATGTTGCATCAAGCAGTCTGCGAGGACTTCACCGATCTCCAGCCAGTTCACGTCTACGCCAGCGGCTCTCCCGCCATGGTCTACGGCACGTTGGATGCGTTGGTGGAGGCGGGAATGGATGCAAAACAGATGCGTGCAGACGTATTCGCCTATGCGCCTCGGGATCGTAAGAGCTGAGCGCCGGGCGGGCGCTGCCCGTCGACAGAGAAGCAGCGCCGGCTACAGCGCTGCTCCCGTGCTTGAACTAAAGCCTCGGCTCAGCGCGCCTGGCGCTGTTGAAGCAGCAGGTTCTTGTAACCGCTTGCTGATAGCGCCTTCTGGGCCTGATCGAGTCTTGCTCGGTCGGCAAATGGCCCGACCAGCACCCGATACCAGTCCTCGTCACGCACGGTCACGCTTTCAACCCGTACATCCTGGCCGAGCAGAATGATCTGCGCCCTAACCTTTTCCGCTTCGGGCTTCTTGCGGAACGAGCCGGCCTGCAAGAAAAACTGAGTCACCGGTGCCTTGGCCACTGTAGGCGGAGGCGGTGGTACCTGGCCATTCAGAGCGGCTTCGGCGCGCGCCGCGTCGATCTTTGCAGCCTCTTCCGGTGTGGCCGGCTTGGGCGGCTCGGGCTTTGGCGCCTCTGGCGGCAAGATCACTTCCGACTCAGGCAGCAGCGTATAGAAGTCGTACTTCGGTTTGGCTGGCTGGCCCGTGGCGGGAGGCGAACGCTTCGGCTGCTCCTTGGATTTCGCTGTGTCCTTGGTGCGCTGGATCTCATCGCCGCCAGGTTCGAGGTTCATCAGGAACACAATGAAGCCGCCAATGACCAGTCCACACACGAGCCAGATCCAGCCGGGTACCGGCTTCTTGGCGGGTGCCTGGTAGCGGCTCGCGCCACGTTTCGGGGCGGGTTTTTTCCTGGCTGCCACTTACATCCGCTCCAGCGGTTCCAGGCCAAGCAGGGCAAGGCCCTGTTTCAGCGTTTTGCCGGTCAGGGCGGCGAGGCGCAGGCGACTCTGTTTAACCGTCTCGCTCTCAGCGGTGAGTATCGGGCAGTGTTCGTAGAAGCTGGAGAACAGCCCTGCCAGATCGTATAGATAGCTGCACAGCAGATGGGGAACACCTTTCTCACCCACACCGTTGAGCACCTCGGCGAACTGAGCCAGCTTCGCGCCTAGTGCTTGCTCTTGTTCGGCTTCCAGGTTGATCTCGCCGCCGAGTCCATCCATGCCGGTACCCAGCTTGCGAAACACGCTGGCCACCCGGGTGTAGGCGTAAAGCAGGTAGGGGGCGGTGTTGCCTTCGAAGCTGAGCATCTGCTCGAAGTTGAAGCTGTAATCGCTGGTGCGGTGCTTGGACAGGTCTGCATATTTCACTGCGCCGATGCCCACAGCGCGGGCGATTTGCCGCAGCTCCCCTTCGTCAAGATCCGGGTTTTTGCCTTTAACCAGGCTGTAGGCGCGCTGCTCGGCTTCATCGAGCAGGTCAACCAGCTTCACCGTGCCGCCATCCCGGGTCTTGAAGGGGCGCCCATCGGCACCGTTCATGGTGCCGAAACCCATGTGCTCGAGCTGCATGTCGCTGCGGACGAAGCCGGCGCGTCGAGCAACCTCGAAGGTCATCTGGAAATGCAGTGCTTGGCGCTGATCGACAAAATACAGCGCGCGATCAGCCTTTAGCTGCTGACTGCGGTAGCGCATGGAGGCCAGGTCAGTGGTGGCGTAGAGGTAGCCGCCACCGGCTTTCTGCACAATCACCGGGAGCGGGTTGCCTTCGGCGTTCTTGAATTCATCGAGAAAGACGCATTGGGCTCCGTTGCTCTCAGTCAGCAGCCCTTTGACCTTGAGCGATGCGACTATGTCGGCGAGTTCGGCGTTGTAGGCGCTTTCGCCTTTTACATCGTCCGGGGTGAGCATGACATTGAGGCGGTCGTAGACTTCTTGCGCATGGCTGAGTGAGAGTTCGTTAAATTGCTTCCACAGCCGCAGGCATTCGGCATCGCCTGCTTGCAGCTCCACGACTAGCTTGCGCGCGCGTTCGGCAAACTCGGTCGATTCGTCGAACCGTTGCTTCGCTGCGCGGTAGAAGCCTTCCAGGTCCGCCAGCTCCGGTGAGTCGAACCCTTTCGGTTGTTCCTTCACGTAAGCCAGCAGCATGCCGAACTGGGTGCCCCAATCGCCCACGTGGTTCTGCCGGATAACCTCGTCTCCGAGGAATTCGAGCACGCGCGCCACGGCGTCGCCGATGATGGTCGAGCGCAGGTGGCCGACGTGCATTTCCTTCGCCAGGTTCGGTGAGGAGAGGTCGACCACAACGCGTTGCTTGGAGCCCGTTTTGCTGACGCTGGGGTCTGCTGGCAATGCTTCGATGAGCTTTTGCGCCAGATCGCGCGGCTTCATCCCGGCTGGCTTTGCCAGCATCATCGCGACGTTGCTGGCAAAGTCGCCGTGGGTCTTGTCGCGGGTGTTCTCCACCTGGATAGTCGGGTTCGACCCCTCCGGCAGCACGCCTTCAGCGGTGAGACGGGCCAGGGCTTGCTGGATCAGATGGCGAATGCTGTCTTTCATGATGTGCTCGGTCGGCCGAAGGCTTTGGTCGAAAACTGGGCATTATCGGTGCCCCGAGGCCGAACCTTCAAGGCTTAAGGCGCTTAGTTGCGCTGGAGTCTGTGCGACAGGCCAACATCAGAACAGGTCGATCGGGTCAACATCCAACGACCAGCGGACGGTGCGGCTACCCGGCAATGCCTCTACCTGCGGCATCCAGGCGCTCATAAGGTTATGCAGTGGTGCGCGGGCGTTAGCTTGTAGCAGCAGCTGCGCACGAAAACGTCCGGCACGTCGCTCCATCGGAGCGGGCACCGGCCCCAGCAGCTCGACACCCGTGAGGCCGAGTTGCGCTATCAGCTGTTCGGCCTGAATACAGGCTTGATCGAGGAAGTCTTCTGCCTGGCCGGGCTTCACCGCCTCGGCCCGCAACAGCGCAAGATGGCTGAAAGGAGGCAAGCCAGCCGCGCGACGCTCGCTCAGTGCCTGTTCAGCGAAGGCGAAGTAGCCCTGCTCGGTCAGCTGAACCAGCAGCGGGTGGTCAGCCAGGTGGGTCTGGATGATCACTTTGCCGGGCTCCTCGGCCCGCCCAGCGCGGCCGGCTACCTGCACGATCAGCTGAGCCATCCGTTCGCTGGCGCGGAAATCGGCCGAAAACAAACCACCGTCCGCATCAAGAA
>Ga0114900_1002270_pt1 | contig 10864 bp, 16 predicted proteins | sample MalvireepMed_231_FD_89685 | JGI IMG/M metagenome (GOLD analysis project Ga0114900, IMG submission 89685) | Marine viral communities from the Global Malaspina Expedition - Malaspina viral metaG DeepMed_231 | ecosystem: Environmental > Aquatic > Marine > Oceanic | place: Mediterranean Sea...
CAGGAATACACAGGGCATGTGAGCGTAGGTAGTACTTTACGCATCACTTCCGTCTGACCACCCGCATCCTCGCTATCAAAGAACCGTGACGCTGGGTCCATCATAAAGACTCGATCCGGCTTGACCACGGCACACATGGAATTAATCGCCCAAACCTCGTCGTACTCTTCGCTGTGCGTGATCGACAGGTGATAGTCCAACTGGCTATGGCCTAACCCTAAAAGCGCCACACGCCCCAGTTCTTCAGCCATTAGGCTCGCATGCTCCTCACTGCGCCACTGCGATAACTGTCCGTGGTGCTATAACCTTCACCTAGCATCTTCAATTGACCTACCGCTTCCTGATAGCGGCTTTCATACACTTGCAGCAGATCCGCTTCGCCTTTCAGGAACGTGTAGGACTCGACCAGCGAGGCATACAGCAATGCCGATACTGCGTTGGTTCCAAGCCAACTGGTGCCGCTACTAGCAGCCGTGATCGACTCCGGCTTATAAAAATAATGCAGCTCTGCGGTATAGCCGCTGCCGGGCGTCGGACCGAGAATAAACGAGGTCTCATCAAACAAGGCGTAATACTTAGGCACCCCGGTTGTTGCCGCCACCGGGTAGGCTTCTCGAATAAAGTTCACGTCTTTGAAAATGAGGTATTCGTAGCCGCTGTTGTTGAGCGCCAAGGAATAAGGGGAAAGAAAATCGGAGGGGGTTGCCAGATACGAATTACCCGATGTCATGGTGCCCGTCGTATTTTTACGAAAATCAGGCAGTTGCACCGACTTCAAGATACGATCTTCAGCTTGGCTGATAATGGTGCCGAGATCGTTTACAAACGTAGTTTCAGTCGTCTCCAGGTAATCCTGAATCGCTGACTTTAATGTGGTGTAAGTCCAAGCCATACTCTATTCCTGTAATATCGATTGGATTTCTGGCGAACCTGATCCAAGCGCCGCCAACACCTCAACCACCTCGTCTTTCTCTTCCTCAAGCCTTACCCATTCGCTTGCGCCACGAGTCGCCTTCTGCTGTCTGTTAAGCACCCACCACTTACGGGTCAACGACTCAATCTTGTTCTCTTCATGACTCATGCTTATAAAAGCTTGCCTACGTCATCCGCAAACTTATGAATGGTAGCCACCGTCTTGGTGATCACCGGGGGTGACTTATGTGCGATGCCTAGCGTAATGCCTTCAGTAAAACCTTTAGAAAATGCCTTATCTTCTGCCGTAGGCTTGTCTAAATCCTCTACCGTCTTGGGGTTAATCACGATAGACGCGCCAAAATCTATGTGAGGAATCACCCCAGAGGCCGCAAATTTCATATGAATGTCGCCGTCTTTGTCGTACCAGACACCAACATCAACGCTTGCACCAGCCCCAACACCAACGGTTGGACCCGCCCATAAGGTGGCCGCATTGCCGTCTGGATTCATGTAATGCCACTTCATGACATCGGAAACTGAAACGCCGATATGGGCAGAGACTTTAACTTCCATCCCCCTGCCATCATGGGTATCTAAATCCGCACTGACCCCTTGCTCTGCGTTAACCGTCTCAACATCGCAAATATGATCGAAGTTCCACTTATCCGTTCTCGACCACTTCTCGCCAACTTCTTTCTTAAAGTAGTAGTTGCCTTTACCGTCCACAAAAAAGCAGTCTTCATCTTTGCTGTTGCTGACGTAGTAACCGGCTGGAACTGTTTGACCATCAGCCATTAACCCGTCGTCACCTTCAAAAACCCTGTTTCGCCGTGCATGGTCAACCCCACCGTGCGGCTACCCAGAGAGGTCACACCACCGCCAATAGGATTCCAAGCAAAAAGCCGACGACTCTCGGGAAGATTTGACTCAGGTCGAGCGTTCCTCAAGGCATCACCATCTCCTGTACGAATGCGGCCTAACTGCAATTGCGGCTGATCTTCATCCACCACGTCCTTGCCCACGCGCATACCCGTAGGTCTGCCGCCTTCATACTGCTCCACCATGTCTTTCAGCTTGTAGCGAAAGCCAGTGCGATCACAATAACCAAAGGCGTATTTACCGTTTGCGTAGCTCATGGGAATCGATACCCTCCAGGTGTAACCCGAAACGCAGCTTTCTCACGATCCGCGTCAGCGGCCAAGTTCCATTGCTCCTCATAATCCGCCTTCAACGCAGGCGCTCTATCGGAGGCTTCTGGACGCTTCAAACTCAACTGATAAGCCAATCCAGACACCAGAGACGGCAGATACCGAGACGGCATATCCATCTCGTTTGAACCCGGCGAGCCGGAATCTTCTATCCGCTGCATGTAGTAATAACCGAGCGTATAGGTCTCCACGCTGTCCGGCACCGGCCACAAGTTGATCGCAATCGCACCGGGATCTTTCTCAAGCCAGAACTGTAGCGGCTTCGCCTGCGTCAGTTTGTTGGACAGATGCGCATAGGCGCTGATCGAGACCCGCGTCAGCATCTGATCGAATTGAGTGCTGGTATCCCCCGAGTTGGTGCGGATATAGACCTCAATCACATCGAGAATATCGCTGGACAATGCATAACGCGAAGTCCCTGCGGTAATCGACGTGGTCCCCTCCTGTATGGTCCACAGGTTTAAGCCCCGGTTCTGCCATTCAAGCATTAACAGGTCAATGCTTCTCCGCGCAGTGCGATAGTCATAACCGCTGCGCAGCTCCAAACCCGCACGCTCAAACGATTCCTCGATCATGTCCGTCAGATCGAGGGTGAACGCATAAGTGCCGCTAGTTGCCATTTAGATGATTCGCCCCCGTGTTCTGCCTCGCCGCGCTTTCCCATCACCACGGGATTTGCGAACCCTGCCGCCGGCTTTAAGACCTTGAGATGATTCAGCAAGAAGCCCTTCCATGCGTAATCGATCCGCTTCTTCTTCAGCCAATCTACGCGCTTCTTCCTCTTCAAGCTCAACGTACTCTTTGCGATCACGGCCCAGCTTGCCCATCAGCCACTTATTGGCATACGGCCCCTTGCCTTTAGCAATGCCATACAAAGGGCTTAACGCCGCTAAGATATCGCTTTTTTTCCCCATTAACGCTTCGCCGCTTTCTTAGCCGGCGCTTTCTTTTGCGCGGGTTTTTTCGCCGGGGATAACGCCTTCACCGCAGCTTCAGCCTCTTTCTTGGTCATCAGTTCGCTGACAACCATAGGGTTGCCTGCGTCCGTCGTCACCACTTGATAGACCGGCTCACCGCTTGGAACCCTTACACCATTCTGAATGACTTTATATTTTGACATCAGACTAACTCGGATTCGCGTAGTGCTTTAACGCCCAGACTAGGACGCTGTAGGTATCACCGCTGGTGTGATCATTGGTCGTCAACAACAGATCGCCGTTAACGCCCGTACCCGCATTATTAGTAATGCCAGGCAAATCATTCATACCCATGCTGAAATCCCAGGTATCGCTCCAGTCCTTCGGCGCTTGGCAGATAAACACATTGCTGTCGGCATTCCATAACAACTGGAAGCCCATGCCCACGTTGCTGAACCAGATACGATTGAGCACCACCCGGTTGCAAGCCTGATCCGTGACAGCGTTAACTGTTAAAGCCGAGACATCAATCTTGGCAACCGCGCTTTCGCCCGTGCCATCGCTGATGTTGGTGAACTTCATCACCAGATTGCGACCGCCATCGTCAAGAATAGTCTGAGAAGTGACTGCATCAGCCATGTAACTTCTCCTTATTCAAATGGGGTAGCGAGGGTGCCATCACCATGTAAAAACGCCTCGCAATGCCACACCGCCGCGCTGGTAGCAACCAGACGGATAATTCCACCCACAAGCCAACCTTGTGCCGCCGTTCCCAAATCAATGGTGTCGTCGTCACTGGCATCAGGGATGAAGGTGTTGGTGTCGGTGGCAGTGGCTGGATCAAAGATCGTAGCAAAACCAGAGAACAGGTCGCTGGCATTGTCCGTATTGATCTGACCAGCACCCGTGAAGGTGGTGCCCACAATGAAGGTGTAGTTAATCCCTGCAGCCGCCGTAGGCAGTGTAACCACAATGCCTGCTGCTCTGTTCAGGGTATAAACCGTACCTGAGTCGGTCGATTCAACGCTCTTGGTCGCAGACGTAATGCTGCTGACGTTGGAATAAGCGGAAAGGTAACCAGTCGTGGTGATATTACCGCTGGTATCGATATCCAGATTGGTGGTAATCGCACCCGTCGTTGAGTTCTTGCTGATCTGCTCAAACCCACCTTCTGAACGGACTGGTCCATTGAATGTTGTGTTAGCCATTAAGATCTCCTGTCGTGGCTAGTGTCTGCCCATGTTTCACATGAAACATCGACAGTCAGGATAAAAAAGAAAGGGGCGGTTGCCCGCCCCCATCTGCCCTAGCTGGAGCCGGGCGATCCGTAGATTCCAAGCGGATCAGAGACACCGAAAGAGTAACGCTCGCGGGCCTTGTAGCGCACGTTACCTGTATCGAAGTCGCCGTCCATGCTGGTTTCCAGCGGAGTTCTCTCAAACATCTTCAAGCCATTCGGGATATCGGTGATGACAAAGAAGGCGTTCGTGTCAGTCAAATAATGATTGACAGCGTAGCCATCAGGTATCGCACCCATGTTACGAATCGCGTTGATGTCGTTATCAGCGGTTGCCACACGCTGCGTGGTTTCCAGCAGTCGATCTGCCGTAAACATTAACGCAGGCGGAACAATCAAACGACGCGGCTGTGCAGAGATAAGCAATCCACGCTCGTCGGTGAGACCGGCAATCGTGATGATCGCGTTCTCTAACGAGGTTTCATTCAAATCGGCTGCTGTCGAAGGCCGGTTGTCGTTCTTGCCACCAGAGACCAAGGGATGTCCGTCACCGCCGGTAACACCGTCGCCAGACGCCGTGAACAGGTTGACCCCGTCACCCGACTGGAAACTGTTGGTGAAACCATTGTTGAGCGGATTTGCCGCCTTGACCTGCTTCGTGTAGGCCATGGCTCGGGCAAGCGCCTTGGTATAGCGAGCCGAGAGTGAGTCATAGAGGTTGTCCTCCATAGCTTCCTCGGTAATCGCAAATCCCATAGCAATCGTCTGATGGTTGTATCGAGCCGTGAAAGCTTCCTGCGCCGCGTCATAACTGATCGCCGCACCCTCGTCTTTCACTGGAGCAGCTTCGAAGCCTGACAGCTTCACCTCTTCCTCAAAAGACCGTTCCGAAGACTCGGTCTCATAAAGCAGATTGTGCTCATCCTCGTACTTTTCGTACTCCAATCCGAACAAGGCATTCAAGCCCGGAAGGAGTTCTTTGAGCATTTGCGCTCTTGAAATAGCCATTTGCTAAAGCTCCTTCGCTTAAATACCAGTGGTATTGGTTAACTGATGCCCTACATTGAATTTCACAATGACATCAGTGTACGTGTCGCCAACCGTACTCGTCGGGCCATCGACAAAGTCGACAACCTTAACCGGCAGCGTGTTTGTGGTCGCGACTGTCGAGCCGTCAAAAGCATTCTTGCTGTTGCCGATAGTCGTTGAACCCGCCGTCTGAACGACGGCAGCATTCGCACCGAGAGCCGCTTGAGCAACGGTTTCATCGCTCTGCATCTTGAACAGTACCTCCGGGTCAACCAGGACGTAAGCTGCCGCATCGGAAGCCGATGTGGAAGCGGGCCATGTTTGATTGAAGGTCAACTGATTCGAGTTGGGATCGGTGTATTTGCATCCTAGAAAGATGCCAATGGGCGTCAAACTCGTGGTGCCGGCGTCTTTTTCAACCGTCCCAGCAGTCACTAATTTAACGAAATCCCCATTGAATATCGCGGTGCCGTAAGCACTAGCAATTTTGATGTGCTGAACTTTTCCCGTAAAGGAACCGCTCGCGCTCGTCGTATTGATAGGAACAGCACCATAAGGCGTGGCACTTGTTGCCATTTAAATTTCCTCCAATTCAGGAATATTTATGAGCCAACCAAGTAGTTAGCTCTTGCCAAAGGTGGTGCGCGAACTGCGCTCTGGTTGCATCAAAGGCATACGAGGATCGTTCTCACGCAGGTAGTTCCTATCCACCGACTCCATCTGTCGCTCGGCGACTTGTTGGAAATGCTCAGTGCGCCCCCGCATTTTTTCTTCAGGGGCTTTACACAGAAGCAATCCACCGACCTCGACGTTACCCTCGAAGTTGGAATTGATGTCGGATTGGATCATCAGCTCGGGATGGTCTTCAGACCTAACAGGCTCCCAACCTTCCCGAAACATCTGTGAAACATGCGTGTTATCAGATTCTCCCTTGATGCCGGTCCTGATCCATCGAAATACCCAGCCGTCCTGTGGGACGGGATCGGGCAAAATCGAGGCAGGAACCCAGCGATCACTGGGACGTTCCTCTTTTTCTCGTAACGTACTTTGACGTGGGATGCGCTCTTCATCAGACATTGCCAGTCTCCTTAGCAAGCTCGGCAGCATACTGTTGGGGGGTTATCCCAAGTTTCTTAGCGAGTGAAACTTGAGTGGACGTTAACTGCACTTTGCGTGGCCTTGCTCCATTATTCCTTGCGGAAGGAGCGACAACCGACGTAGCTCTCCGGGTCGTCGCAGGCGCGGGGAGTCCATCTCCGCTTTCATCCGACCAAGAGTAATCGGGGAAATGCTGACGCATTCCCGTATCGATGTACTGAAAATAATCCTCCGAATTCGGGACCAATTCATGGTCATTCAGCGCCTCCTCATGGAGGGCATAAGCCGCCGCGCTCATGACCTTTTCGGTAGGATCACCGAACCAGTCATTGCGTTCAGCCCACGCTGCCGCTTTCGGATCAGGTTGTACAGGCTGTTGTTGGGCCTGCTGTGCAGCCGCATACGCGGCTTGCTGCTGTTGCGCTACCTGCTGCTGATATGCCGCTTGTTGCTGCGCATACGCATTCGGGTCAGGTTGCTGCGGCAGGTTGCGTTCATAACGCTCTGCCTCATTTAATTCCGTCTGCGCCCGGAGTAAACCCTCTTGGGCTTCGACCACCTTATCGGTGTCACCCTCCTCATACGCCTGACGGTACGATGATTTAGCGCCCTCCAGAGAAAGTCGTGCTCGCTCCTTCACTTGCGAAATCAACGCGCCCTCACCCCGCTGGATGAGTGCCTCGTACTCCCGGTTTTTACCGGCCAACTGCTGGGCCACGTTGACCGCTTCTTCACGCATACGCTCCGCCGCTTCACGCTGGCGTCGCTCCTCATGCTGCTCGTAACGCAGCTTGTCGATGCGCTTACGGACTTTGTCGCTATATCCCTCCAGCTCTTCGTCAGCGATGTCACCATCACTGGCGTTCTCAGCGCGTGGAGGACGACGGTCCTCGGGCGGTCGGTCGTCTACAATCTCAATATCCAGATCAGAGGCTTCTTCAGCCTGATCCTGAGATTGCTGGCCTATCTGGGTGCGCACTCCGAAAAATTTATCTTCTGCGGATTGCGGTTCTTCTGCGCCGTCATTAACGGTGTTTTCTGCTTCGCTCATACCTTGACTATACCTCGCGGATCTTCGACCACGGCTTCAACGCTGTCGTCATTGATTAACCGAAATTCCTTTCCATGAACCGAAAAGCGTGTGCCAGAATAGGATCGCATTAGTATCCAATCCCCTTCTTGACAGTACGCCCCGGACGGGAAGCGTTTCGGATCGCTGTAAGCGTCTGCCCCTAATTTCAGGACAAAGCCGACAATCGATCCCACTTCCTCCGCATGCAACGTCTGCACGGCTTTTACGATGCCGCCTTCGGTTGCTTCGTCGGGTTCAGGGAGAGCAATCAGTATCTTGTACCCTTTCGGGTCGGGTAATTGCTGCGCATTGCGAGCGTCTTCGCCAATGGCTTCAAGCTCGTCTTCTACTGTTGCTAATGATTCTCTCATTAGGAATTACCTTGCACTGGAAAGTGGCGTCCAGAGTCGCCTGCACCGCACATGCGGAGTTTTATGCCTTCTCAAGCCGCTCCTGCAGGTCGAGAAGTTCCCGTTCTGCCAGCGCAAGTCCTTCAATGACTCCGCAGCAACGGGCGTATTCGCTGTAATCCTTGCAACCACCCGCACTCAGGTGATCGCTGGTCTCATTCATGATCCGCCGTAGCTGCTGGCGCAGGTACGACAGGGTGTTATCCGGCACGGCCTCGAAACGCTCGACCATGGCATCACTCACCCATTAATTCCTTGGCAATATCAACTCCAAGCTTGGCACCTTCGATTTCATCCTTGGAGGCAATCTTACGGCTCTCCAACTCATCCCTGGAGTTATCGGCTGCGATCTTAGCCCCCAGCTTGGCGCGTTCAATACGCTCCTGAAGGCTCATTTTCTCTCGATCTAGCTGGTCTTTACTTGCCAGCTTCTGCATGTCGAGGTTGATCTTCGCCATTTCCGCCTGCGCCTTGGCTTGAGCCTCTTGCTGCTTGATTTCTAGCTCTTGGCGCTGCATTTGCAGGATCGGATCTTCCGCCTCTTCCTGCTGTTTCTCCATTTCCGCTTCTTTTTGGTCTTTACCGAGCAATTGCGCCGCCGCAGGGGCCACAAGCTGGGATAAACGGTACTCAATGTCGTCAGGTAGCTGTTCTTCAGGCGGCGGCAGCGGTACACCCAGTTCTTTTTCGATTTCGCGGCGATATTGGAACGCCAAATGCTCGGAAATGTGGGCTGACATGGCCCCCTGCATCATTTGCGCGTTCGGACTCTGCTCCAACATGCCCTGAATCTTCGGATCTTCGATCAGCGACATGTGAGTCTGGATATGTGCCTCATGATCTTGATAAATAAAGGCTTTAACCGGCCCGCCGTTGATAATTGCCATGTTTTCGCTGACCGGATCGCTCGGATCGATGACTTCTTCGGACGGGACGATGTCTTCCGCGTCCTGAATGCCCAAAACGTCGAGCATTTGCCGGTGTAGGAGTGGTAAATCGTACATATCGGGCGCTTGTTGGGCTAATTGCAGTGCCGCTTGGTACTGCATGATGCGTTGCGCCATGGTCCCGGCGTTCGGATCGCTGACCGGGATGATATCGACGCGATCATCGAAGTCTTCTTGGGTGACTTCACCGTCTACCAGCTCATACGGGTACTCGGTGGGGCCAAAATCATGCACGATGCCCGACAAAATCCGTAATTCTTTGCGCATCGAGGCGTGCATTCGGGCCTGCACCGCGCTCATCACCTTCATTTGCCGCTCTAAGATGGCTAACGTGGTGCCAACCGGCGCTTCGGCGTTCATATCCGCCACTTTGACATCAGCGGCAGAGGCAAAACGGCGACCTTCTTCGACGATGTCGCCCATCATCTGGTAGAGCACGTTGCTTGGCTCTTTGTAAGGCAGGAACGAGATGTTGTCGCGGATGCTGCCACCCGGCACATCCACGTCGCGGAACTCGCCGGGCATAATCGGGGTGTCATCGCCCTTAATTCGCAGTCCCCGCGCCTTCAGTCCACCGGGGAGATTGCTCAAGGTGCCGGCATCGACAAGCTGTCGCAGCAGTGACGTGGCCGATTTCGCCAGACCGCCAATCATGTGGATCAAACCGAAGCCGTAGAACCCTAAACCGGGCAGGTACTGGTAGTGAACGAAGTGTTCACGCTTTATTTTCAGCTCGTCGTCTTCGTACCAGTTGCGCCGAATCGACAGAATGGTGCGTGATGACTTGTCAATACTGACAACGTAGGGCAATGCGATGCCCGTTTTCTCGCCGTTTTCAGTATCTTCAAACCCAGGCAAGTCCAGATCGACCTGAACCTCCAGGATCGTGTACCGGCTGTCCATGTCGTAGTTGGCGGAATCACCCGTCAACTCATTGTATTTGCGCTCAATCTCGCCCGTATGCGGGCTGGGAGAGGGCAGGTCCACGTCAAGATAGAACCCCGACACCTGCAGCTTGCGAACCTCATTCTTGCTGCGCTTCATGACGTGCGTGGCACGTTCGCAAGTGGTCAGATCGGCTGCGCCGTAACTGACAACAAAATCTTCTGCCGGGACAAACATCGAACAAGGACGACCCATGTTCGGGTCGTAATACACCTTGCGGAACGCGGAACCTGCCAACGGCAGGGAGAACAGCATTTTCTCGGTCTCGGAGCGGTATTCGCTCATCCGCTCCGTGATCAGGTAATTCAGGTAGTTTTTGACGCGATCCGCTTGTTCCTGCTTTTCCGGGGTCAATACCCCGACAATGGCCGTCTTCACCGGGCCGCTGGCGGGGAACAGCTCCTGAATCGCCTGCGCCTGAAAGCGCACCACGGATTCGGTTAATAGCGGATGGAACACCCCGCACGCGCCATCCCAGGGAATGGTGCGGTCTTCATGCTTGAGACCCAACAGGTCCAAGCCATTGATGTAGGTTTCCTCCCAGTCGCCGCGACTCTCACGGTCAGACTGGTAGGCCGAAACCAATTCCGAGGCTACCCCGCGAAGATCGGATTCCTCCATGTATTCCGCCAGATTGGCGTCATGGGGAACGTCACCCTCTCCCGCCTGTGGATCGAAATCGATCAACATGCCGCCGTCGGGGGTTTCCACCGACACCGACTCGGGATTGACGATCTCAATCTCCATGTCCGGTTCCTCGACCGCAAGCGGGCCTTGGCCTAATGGGCGATCTACAGCCATTGATTAAGTCGCAATCTAGCCATTTTTCCTGAAGATCTGCGGGCGTGCTGCCCCGCTACCACGGGCATAAGTGATGTCATGGCCGTTTTCGACCTTGCCACCCTTCTTATAAACGCGCTTCTTCTTGCCCGGTTTGCCGCCTTTACTGTCGTAATAGCTTGGCATCGATGCCTCCTTTACCAGCCTTTGCTGCGAATCAGGTCGTTATAGAAAGGGACTGAGCCGCCTTTCTTCATACCGGGGCAAATGCCTCGCATGGAAGTACGTCCGGGTTTATTCCCAGAC
>Ga0114900_1002273_pt1 | contig 10863 bp, 24 predicted proteins | sample MalvireepMed_231_FD_89685 | JGI IMG/M metagenome (GOLD analysis project Ga0114900, IMG submission 89685) | Marine viral communities from the Global Malaspina Expedition - Malaspina viral metaG DeepMed_231 | ecosystem: Environmental > Aquatic > Marine > Oceanic | place: Mediterranean Sea...
CGCTTGATGCGACGCCCTTTCTGTTGCGCCTTTCTTTAGCGAGCCTGTGTAGATTGCCTTATATACAAAATCCCTCTGATTCATCCCTCACCTCTAAACTCAGGGAAAGGTACACTAACCCCTAACTTCTGCGCTAAGTGCCTGTTAAGCACCTCATACACCTCTGACACTTCTTTATTTGTCATTTCTTCCGTACTCTCTTTGTTTATCATAAGGCTCTCTATGGGCTTCCAAAGATGTTCTTTAACGCTCATCTTATTCCAAGGTATGTCTACTTCAGGCTTTAACACAGCTTTCATATCTAACCCTGATTCATTTAACTTGTTAGCCAACATCCAACAATAAAGGTGTAATGCTTTACGTTGTTGGTTAGTCATTATCTCTCTCCGTTAGTGATGTGTTAACCCTATTATGTTTTTAGGGGGTTGTTAAGTTAATGTTTTGTTAATTACTTACAAAGTGAGCCATAGCTCCTATAAAGTCATCCCATTGGTCTTGATTAAACTCCAACTCCAAAACCTGTTCGTAGTCCTTAAAAAATATACCAGTGCTCTCAATTTTAAAAACTTCATCGCCACGTAGATTCCACCATGCGCCACGAATAGACCCGCCCCACTCTAGCTTGCCTTGGAAAAATGGCATATTAACCATTAGCAAATACCATAACTCACCATCCTTACCCTTGATGTATTCAAACGTCTGCCTGTCAGATATTGCTAAACAAACCTGTAAAGCTCTCAGAGCCATCGCTTGTATAATCTCACTCTCGTAAGTTGTGAAGTTGAAAATATGCTCACCTAAATACTCTAGCTTACTATCAGGAGGGCAAGGTAATACCTCTTGAGCCTGACTATAACTGTTATTCAATAACTCTAAATAATTCATAATTCTCTACTCCATGTTATCTGTTAATCGTATAGTGTCTTTACTTCTTATTAAACTATCTTTTTTGTAATTATTCACTGTCACTTTCCTTTAGGCAATAGTTGTCATTTAGAGGGGTTAGCGCCAATCAGTATCATCTTTATTCAGCTTGCCTAAATTACAATCCTCACAAAGTATTTGCAGGTTAGCCATTCTCAACTCTAGCTCAGGGTGTTTAGAGCGAGGTTTAATGTGGTCAACATGAATAGCTATCCTATGCTGTCTAGGTGTTCTACCGCAGCAAGCGCATCGAGCCTCTTGGTTTTTAAGGAATGTATATCTAAGCTCTCGCCACTCCTTAGACATATAAAATCCATCACCGTAAACACGAAAGCCTTTTTTCTTACCCTTCTTCTTTTTGTTTTTAGGTTTCTTCTTCCTCGGCTTTTTCTTCTTAACCTCTTTCGGCTTATCAGCTTCATCCGGTTTCCATGACCAATCTGCATTACTCATAAGTCATTAGCCCATGTTGAGTCAGTGTGTAAATCAACAAAATCCTGCTCATGAGTCAAATTACTATTATTACTTGTTTTATTCTTAACTGTTTTATTACCTTTCGACTGTGCTAAATACCCCCCTATGCCTGTGCTATATACCTGTTTTAATGTGCTAACTACCTTTATACGCCTACTCTGTATCATTTTAGTGCCGCTTTTACGCTGATAAGTAACAGATATTAAGCCTAAACTTTTAAGCTTTGAGACTATTTGAGACACTCTACCCGCGCTGATTCCGAAGGTATCTTTAAAGTAGTTATTACTAGCATAGCAGCCCATGTCATTATCTAGGCCGCACATTCGAGCTAAGATTAATTTTTCAATAGGTAGTAAGTCATGATTATTGACTATGATTTGAGGTATCCATATACCCGCAGACTTGTCATCCATAAAACCCCCGAACGGATTTAATTTGTATTTTTGTTTTCGCTCGGAGTCTGCTAAGTATTCCGAAGGGAAACGTGAGTGCAGGTAGATTGCGGCTTTGAGATTATCGCCACCGCAGGAATACCTAGCCCAAGTATTATAACACAACCTAATTATCTATGTACAACCCCTTTAGTGTGGTATAATTAAGGCACTTAACTAACTAATCAATAAGGTATTTATATGTTTACATTAAAATTCATGCGCTTTCCTGATGAGAATTCAACCAAGAATTTCCAAGAGCAATCCCATAGCGTCTCCTGTAATAGCTATTCTCACACTCAATATGAGGATGGTTATATCGTTGTCACCGCGTTTAAGAATTTCAGTCAAAATGATGGAACTGATTTTTTTATAGGCTATGACGACAGCTCAATGTCATTTGATATTTGCTACATAGAAAACCAAGCGGGTAAAACGATAGCTACATTTAGGAATTCTAACAAAGTATTTTAATCAGTTTGTTGCTGCGAAGCCCTTGTGTATTGGCGTGCCGAGGGCTTTTTTTACCCCTTTAGTGTGGAATTAGCTTAACGCGCCAGAGCCTCTTGTGGTCAATGGTTTAACGGGTGACGACCTTACTAAAACTTCATTACGCTCTGGCCTTTTTACGCGCACTCTAAAAACATTACAATCCTGTAACACTCTAAAATAATCCTTTACCCTGTCGCCTCCATGTGTATGATTGACCTATCACTTTAGGAGAGAGATTATGAGTAGATACAACAGCATTGATGACGACCCTAGCTGCGGAGAAATGAGCCACAGTTATTTGGCGGGATGGAATGTGGTTAATTGTTTTGGTCAGTTTTACAACTCGAAACCAATAAGCAGTGAGTCTGAAGCTAGAGCCATGGCATCCGCACTTAACGCCATGGCTTGCAATAAAGATAAGCAGCCTTTCGGTATAGTAAAAACCTATTAGGAGGCTTTATGACTGTAATTATTACCGCACTTATAGTTACATTAACAGTAGGCTTATCTGTGATAATGGAAATGTATTTAAGAGTTAAGGAGATAGAGAAGTGAGAGAAGTATGGGATTTAAAAAGACTTAAAAACCAAGTTGTATCTACAACTGGCTGCAAGGTAAATGATTTAGCAATCAGTATTATTGTCTCAAGCTACCTATACGAAGTATCGGAGTATGAGCAGGATAAGATAAAAGCTAGAGCGGGGCGGCATAGTAAATCAACATTGGCTTGGCGTAGTGTTGATAGCAGTGTAAAGCCCTTATTTATTGATGAAAGATCATTAATTCAGGTGCTGATTTACACAGAGGAATATGGCGTTGAGCATGGGTATTTTGATAGGGATGGGCTGTTTTTAGATGCGGATTTAAAAGATATTGGAGCCACAGAGTGGGCATCACTTAAAGATTTGAGAGCGGATGATAAATTAAAATGCGGTGAGTGTAATGGTTATTACTCTTATGATGAAATGGTTGTTACAGGTGATACTGATATTTGTGCGCATTGTGATTTAGAGAGAATGGATGAGGTGGAAGAATGAGCTTTGCTAAAGAAGTTAAAGAAACACTAAAGAAAATTACGATAGATGAATGGGTAGAGGTGAAGGCTAATAAGTTTTCTTACCTGCCTTGGGCTAAAGCTTGGGACTTATTAACTGAGATATACCCTGAGAGCACGTATAAGCGCCCTGAGACTGTTTTTATCGGTAACGGGACTTGTGAGATTTACAGCGAGATAACTGTCTCTGATGGCGAATCAAGCCTTACTAGAGAGGTATGGCTGCCGGTAATGAATCACATGAATAAGGCAATTGTTGACCCTACCACAAGGGATATTTCAGATGCTCGATTTAGATGTATGGTTAAGTGTATTGCAATGTTTGGCTTAGGCTTGCATTTATATCAAGGTGAAGATGTGCCGCTAGAGTATAAGTCCTACTCAGATGACCAGTATTCTACCTATAAGCATTATGTGCAGATTAAGAATGGTTTTTCTTTATATGCAATGGTTAATGCGATTGGCGAGGAAGCAAGCAACGATTTATACAACTCAGCGCCTAAAGGTGAGAAAACAGCCTTTAAGGATGTTGTAGACGGCCTAATGGCTCAAGGTGTTGACGCTTGGAATATCTTCGAGACTGACATTATTACAGCAGTAGAGGCTCAGGATGCTCACCAGATTAAAACGCTACTAGATGAAGCTGAATTAACGCAGATGGAAAAGCAATACATGGCTAATCGAATGAGCGAAAACTGGAAGACAATTTTATCACTTTATAAGGAAGCATAATGGAAACAATAATTAACACACTAACCGACCACTTTCTAAAGTATCGCCATAAGATGAATAGATACTTAACTGAAACTTGGTTAAAGGAAAGCTTTGAGATTGTATATGCTGAGGGTAAGTTAGCAGGGTATGCAGAGGCACTAAAAGATATTGAGGAGGGGAAATGATTAACTGGAGTAAAATTGCAAAGATGATTGCGCCTGTTGAAACTGAGCAGGGTGAGTATATTCCTGAAGTTGAGGTAACGCCTAAGAGTGTTATTGATATGCCAAGTAAGGAGGATTTGTTTAAATCTGTACAAACTAAGGTAGCTAAGGAGTATTTGCGTGGTGAGCTTAAGAAGTCGCTTAGTATTTATGTGCTTGGTGAGGATGCCTGGAATGATACTGAGTCTTTTGTTAATGAGTGGTATAAATTATCGGATTTATCTATTGACGCATATAAGAAGTTAAGAGAGGATTACCCTAACGCTATGGTTAATTATTACGGCCATATCAGTACAATTAGTGACGATAGAAGTGTTTCTGTTGGTTGCTTAATAAATAAAATTACAGACGATTTTTTAGGGGAAGTAAATGAATAATCAAAAAGTATATGACGTTACAACACCACAAGGGATGATTACTTTAGTTCCTGTGACAAGTTACCAACAAGATATGGTATACAAGGCCGACTGTGCTGTGTATGCTTTACCCTCAAGATTTGAGAGTGATGAGTGGAGAGGCGTTAAAGAAACCGACATTAAAGAGTGGGCAGATATTAACGGCTTTAGTTTTACTTATCGTATGATGGTAGTTAGAAATTCAGTAGAGAAAGACGTTAGAGTGAGGGTTTCAGGTGAATAGATGGCTAGTAGAATTAGAGTACAGCAATAGCATTTTCTTTACATGGAAAGGCGAGGCTAATACTCAGCACACAGCTTTAGAATATGCGGTAGACTCTGCAAAACTAAGTAAGGAAGTGCTAGGGTATATGAAGGATTTTAATATTAAACTTTTAACAAAACGAGGAGATGTGTAATGATTGATTTAAATGAAAAAGTACCTGTTCGTGTTTGGTTTCACGAGGGCGAAATGTGTGTAGCTAGACGTGACGGCAGTAGAGAGATTCCAGACGGAATGGATGTAGACTTAGATGGTTTTTTGTATGAAGCATTTTGTAACGCTAAGAACATTGTTAATTATTTTGAGTGTGAGATTGAAAGCATTATAGCTACACCTGAAAGCAAAGATAACGTGTTTAAAATTCAAATTCAGTAGGAGACAAACAATGAACGTATTTACTTTTAATGGAAACCTAGGCGCTGATGTTGAGGTTAAGCAGACGCAAGGTGGCACTACTGTAGCATCATTCCCTGTAGCGGTATCATCAGGGTTTGGTGATAATAAAAAGACTACATGGGTGCGCTGTGCGTTGTTTGGTAAGCGAGCTGAGGGTAACTTAATTCAATACTTGGTTAAGGGTACTAAGGTAGCTGTATCAGGTGAGATGACACTTGAGCAATGGCAGAATCAAGCAGGTGAGAATAAATCTGCTGTGAAGGTTTCTGTAGATAAGATTGATTTAATCGGCGATAAACCGGCTAGTCAGGGGCAGTATGGTCAGGCTAATAATCAGCAGCAAAGTCCGCAAGCTCCTCCTGTGCCTAATGGTGGTGGCGGTGACTTCGACATGGATATTCCGTTTAATGGTGTTGACGCGAGGGCTTGGTAATGGCCGCTATGTTTCTGCAAGTAATAATCTTGCTTATAACTGTCCCGCTAAGTATTGCCTCCATGATTTATGGGTGGGGGCTTACTCCTGAAAACTGGTGGTTTATAACCCTTGGTTATTTTCCCGTTATTATCTCTGTAATGATTTCATCTATTGTCGCTATAATTGCGGCAGCTATTGAATAAAGGAGAAATAAAATGACACAAGCACAAAGATTACTAGAACACCTAAAAACAGGCAGCACTATAACCCCTCTCGAATCATGGGAGAATCTAGGTATTTACCGACTAGCAGACTGCGTGTATCAACTGCGCAAGAAAGGCTATGAGATTGTTAATCTAGGTAAGAAGGTTAATAATCGGTTTGGTGAGAGTTGTACGGTTGGGTGTTATAAATTGAGTGACGTATAACCCCCAAGCACAACGGCTGCGTGTCTTTGCAGTCCGATTGATGCGCCTTGTTATGTGGTTTATTTTAATTGGAGGGTGATTATGGAATTTTGGGAAGGTAAGTTTGAAGAACTAGCTAAATATAATGCAGACAATGACAAAACTAAATATACAAACGAATACATCATTAAGATGAATGAAATGCAGAACGAATATAATGAAAAACTAACTGCTTGGGCTAAAGCAGACGGCCATATTGTTCTGTAAGACACATAACCTTTGGGTAACGAGCCGCCGATAAATAAACAGAGATAAGGATTAACACAATGACAGCAAATAATGATGAAATAGAAGCAAACACAGAGTTAGGCGGTCGCGTTGACCCAGTTGTTATGCGTGATTTAAATTGCGATCAAGTGGCTTGGATGCTTGATGCTATCGAACGGTATTTGCCACCAGATAAACACCACCCCTCAGTTAGCCAACAGCGAGATATGTTAAAGCATGGGTTGCTATATGAAATTATGGATGTTGCAAACCTATCATTTTCTGACGATGCCGCTATTTCAAATGCGACACCTTGGATATTGAAGATAAAAGGCAACAGAACTGAGGGCGCATAACACAGCACTTATAGACACTACGCCCTTATATCTTGATTTATCGACATATACAGGCAGGAGGTAAAATGAAAAACTTTAACTACGACCTAGACCAAATTCTTTTAGACGAAGGCTTTAGAGAGAAACCCTACCGATGTACAGAGGATTACCTAACAGTCGGTCACGGTATTAACCTAGATGCAGGTATTACTGAGGAGGAGTCAAAGCTAATTGTATTGCATAGGCTTAAGAAGCTTGACGTGGCATTGCAGAGAAATTTAGCTTTTTATAAAACTGCACCACCTGAATTACAGAATGTATTATGCTCAATGGGCTATCAGCTAGGCGTATCAGGGCTATTAAAGTTTAAGAAGGCTCTAGCTGCGATGGAGGCGAAAGACTATGAGAAGGCCGCTGAGGAGCTTTTAGATAGTAAGTGGGCTAGGCAGACAAGTTTACGGGCTAATCGTTTGGCTGACAGAGTACGCGAATTATGAGAGAAATAGGAATACTCAAAAACAAGAATAAACAAAGGGAAGAAATACAGTCCCAGATGGATGAGTATGAGGCTAAAGGTGGCAAGGTTACAGAAGTAGGGTTAGGGGTTTGTACTAATAGTAAGAAGATTTCGTATAATGTTTCGTATGATAGCTTGAATAAACTGGATAAGTATTTTGGGAGCGAGAGATGAAGATTAATAAGAATAGGCGCGGCGTGGCGGAAATGCCTTGCCATGTCTATGATGTTGGTGATTTGCTCTCTGATGATTTATATTATTGTTGGAATGATATACCTACACCTATTCAGGTAGTCATTATGGATAATTTAAGGCAGATAAAAATAATGTCTGATTATGCAGATAACACAATACGCAGCCTAGAGGGTGAGGCTTTTACAATGACGCGACCTAGACGTAAATCCCTATTCGGGGCTAACGTTGATTGGCTTACCATTGCTTATAGGGGTGTTTTTCGTGGGAGGTAAAACTAAAAAATGCCAACACTGCGACTCTGAATTTCAGCCCTTCAAGTCTACCGATAAAGCTTGCTCGACTGACTGTGCAAAAGCCTTGCAGAAGGTTAAGAAGATAAAGCCTAAGAAGAAAAAGAAGCCCAAGGCACTATCAATAGGAAAGCTCACAGATAAGGCTGCAACGCTCTTACAGCGATTAGTTAGGCTAAAGGCATCCGATGATAACGGGTATTGCTCTTGTGTAACCTGCGGCAAGGTAGATCACTTTAAGAAGATGGATGGTGGGCATTTCATCGAAAGGGGCGTAAAAGCCACTAAGCTTATGGAGGAAAACGTGAACCCTCAATGCAAGGGGTGTAATGGGTTTGGCATGAAATACAAGTCATCCGTTGTGCTTGATTATCGCAGATACATGGTTGATATGTATGGCGAGGAATTTGTGGAGGAGCTAGAAATGGCTAAACATAAAACGCATAAGTTTTACCGGCCTGAATTAGAAGAAATGATTATAGAGCTTTCTGAGAGGGTTAGAGAGCAGGAAAAGAGAATAGGAGTTTAAAGCCTAACCCCACCCTCAGCAAAGGAGGAGAGGGAAATCCGAGGATGGGGCGGCTTATTCCGTTACGGGTTATAGATAAACCCTGTTGACCACACTTGCACATTGATACCCGATAAATCACCGCGCACTCTAATCTGAGAGCTTCCATCAACAGGCAGTTGCAATTGTGCTGACTCGGTTGAGGTAAATGTACCCGTATTCTTAATGTACTTGATTGAGTTAGCTGTTGCGCTAGGCGTTGTGTCTACCATAGCTGTTCCGGTAGCTAATAGGAAAGAGGAAGCGCCCACGGTATCAGCATCATCCTTAACCGCTACGTTAATCAAACCTAGAGTGTTAGGAGGGCATTGCACATCAACTAATTGAGCCGTGGTAGCTCCTAATTGTTGGTCATAATCGAGAGTAGCAACATTCCAAAAGAAAGTGTTATCGATACGAGTAAACTCAACAACCTGAAAAGAAGCGTTGATATAAACATAGCCGATTTGCCTATAAATATCGAAACCCTCAGCACCCGCGTTAGTACCGTTTAAAAGGTTGGTAGCTGTTAAAGAGGTATCAATACCATAGTCTACATCAGAAGCATCGGCTTGCTTACCAATCATAAATACTGGATACCATGTAGAGGCTGTCATTGTTAGGTTATCAGGGAAGCCACCTTGACTTGTACCTGCCGCCCAATCTTCACCACCTGTTAAACCGGCATTGACTAGAATCTTAGTGAAAGCCGTACCCGCTGACATTCTATAAACGCCTGTAGAGTCTTGAGCCGTTCCCGTTTCAATGTCGAGGTAACGAGTAGCAACAGAGCCATTATCTAGCCCTAAGCCGTAAAAATAGCCCTCTGAGTTGACTGAATCGCTTAATGCTGTGATTTGAGTTTGAAGGTTTGTAATACTAGCAGTCTTAACAGGAGCGTTAGAGGTATCTAGGTTAATCCACTCAGAGCCTACACCGTTTCCATCGTAAGTATCGGCTTCAGGGTCAACTAAGGGGCTGCCCGTTAATTTATACAACGCACCATCGCCCTCACCTATAACAACATCACCGACTGCAATAGTCACTAATGGCTGTACTGTAGCCCATCCACCTAACACCGCTTTAGCGTCTTGAGCCTCTTCTATCCAGTCCGTAACACTTCTACTCGCTGTTGTAGCGTCAAAGTTATCAAAGTTAGGCAGGTTAGAAATTCCGTTAGAATCTTTAATGACAATGTTATAAGTGCCATTTAAGTAGATAGGGTTGGCTAACTCACCTAGACTGCCTAGAGTCTGAGGGTTAGATAGTGGAGTAGTTGCACCAGAATCAGAGTAGATAGTTTGCTTAATAGTCGTGCTACCCGCTTGATAGAATGTAACTGTCCCGCCTACAAGTAAGCCGTTAGCATCCTGAAATTGCTGCATCCAGTTTTGTGATAGTAATTGTGCCATTATTTCTGTCCTAGTCTTAAGTCATTCATTCTGTTTGCGGCTTGTGATTCTGTACTTCCCGTTAATCCTAAACCCATTATACCAAAAGGCGCGGCTTTAAACAGATAAGGTAAAGCAGCATCAGGCACTAACTCTAAACCACCTATTGCAGCCCTTCCTAATCCTGTGCCTTCTTGTACATCGCCTCGGTTAATATCACGACCTAGCCTGAGAGCTTCTCTAGGGTCAGGAGCGAGGTATTTTAAAGGCGTATCGTCTAGCAAGCCTGTGTCGTCTATCTTGCCCGCTAACCACTCCTGAGAGCTGAAAGGGGTGGCCTTAATTGTATCTGTAGCTAAACCTTGTCCGGCCTGTGCTAAAGCGCCTCTGTCTAATGTGCTTTCATTCTGTGCAGCGAATTGATTTAACCTTTCGAGAGTGGATAGCATTAATTCTTCATCACCATCCTGCTCTGCTAGTGTAAATAACTCTCTTAACTCATTTACTTGAGGGGCTAAACCTGCGCCTGTTAATCCTGCCGCGCCTAATACCGATAGGGCTTGAGGGTCTGCTGCGCCTAGTAGCTTTCCAGACTTCATATTACTAGGGTTAAACTCAGCGAATTGAGACCGAAGATTTTCAGGCTTCCAATGTATTTCGTGAGCTAAGCCGTCATCAAAAGTAACTTTTACACCGTCAAACCCCGTGGCTTCACTCATAGCCTCTAGCCACTCTTCAGGATTGTCAAATAAATCCATTAATTCCTCTGGATTTCTTCCGGCATACTGCACCGCTAAATCATCAAGCATCCAGTCTTCCGCGCCACCACTCCAAACCGACTCAAAATAATCGCCTAAAGGGTTCATATCCTCGTCATCAACCCCGCGCTTTAACGCAGAGGCTTTATCTAGCATCCCTCTAACCTGCTCTTGATTTAAGCTAAAAATGTCGCCTAAATGCCTTGCGTCTTTGTTGCTGATTTCTAGTAAGTTTTCATCCCTAGTAAATAGCGGCAAAACGCCTTTGCTTTGGCTTTGGAATTTACCTTGCCCCCTATGGGAGTCCATTGCATAACCACTAGCCTCATGTGGGCTAGTTGTAACATAAAAACC
>Ga0114900_1002275_pt1 | contig 10857 bp, 8 predicted proteins | sample MalvireepMed_231_FD_89685 | JGI IMG/M metagenome (GOLD analysis project Ga0114900, IMG submission 89685) | Marine viral communities from the Global Malaspina Expedition - Malaspina viral metaG DeepMed_231 | ecosystem: Environmental > Aquatic > Marine > Oceanic | place: Mediterranean Sea...
GCCGGGTGCTCGTGGCGCAGGGTGACAATGTCCAGCCGGGCTGGCCCTTCCGGGCCCTGGTCTTTCGGCCATGCCTGCAATTGCTCGGATTGCCGTACCGGCAGATTATATGGGCCAATCCAGCCTGCCGCCTCTATCTGTTGCCGCTTGGCCTCCAGGTTATCCCATTGGAGGGTTTGGTCCGGCCTGCTCAGCCGGTCGCGAGGCACCTGTAACCTGAGGCTTAACAGCACGTCCTCTCGCTGGCTGTCGCCGTAGCCACCGCCAATATCGGAATGAACACCCGGCAGGGAAATTTCCCGGAAGTTGGCCGGCAAGCTGCCGTCGCGGCTTCGCAGACTGTTCAGGGCAAAGTTCCTGCGGTGCTCATGGGCCGCGGTCAGGTGCACCGCCTGGCCCACCTTGCCTGGATCCAGGTACAACTCCACCGGGTGGTTGCGGTTGTTATGGGCCAACGCATCACCAGCAGCGAGGTTAACGATGGCGGCCACGGAGTCGAACAGCCCCACGAAGCGAATTTCTACCGTCTTCGGCCAGAGGATACCGCTGTCAGCCAGCATCTGGGCCAGCAGACCATTCTCCCCCTGATTTATCTCGTGTGCAGTATGGCGGCCAGCCGCCGCGCCCCGGCTGAAGCCGAACAGGTCCAACGTAAGTTTGTCGATGGGTTTGTCCAGACGGTCGGCGGGCAGGTTCTGCAAGACTTCTTTCACCCGCAAGGCCAGTTGCGAGAAAGCATAGTCCACCTGTGCGATAACGCCGGCCTCCCCCATGCCGGTGGCTGCGCTATACATCACATCATCCTCGCCAGTCTTGGTGCCAGCCCCAGGAGCATAAATTTTACGCCGGTAGGTGCTGGTACCCTCCTCCTCTTTTTCGTCTTCGACGTACAAATCCCACAGCTTCGCCACATTGCTGGCCGCATTGGCGTAACTGTCGCCCAACATCAGACCCATCCGCCGCTCACACTCTTCCCGGCCGATGGTGTTATTTTCGTAGGGAATCAGGCACTCCTGCTCCAGCTGCTCAACGAAGGCCCGGGTATTGGCGGCGTTGTTCATGGTGCCATCGGTAAACAGGCCCACTTCCAGGTGTATCTTTGGGGCGGGTGCCTGAGAGGAGTCTGCCTTAGCGTCTTCGGTTGCGGATGCTGCAGACATCAACACGGGAGCCACCAGTGCGGAAGCCCCTAAGGGCAGGCTCAGCCGATGGTCATCCACGCTACCTTGAGCCGCCCGCTCCCGGCGCTGACGCTGCCGGTAGTTCATTGAGAACATGTTCACTTCCAGCGACCCGACACCCCAGGATTCGGATTGGCGCAACTGCTCGCAGGTGATGCCACAGTTGTTCAGCTCTGCTACTGCACACTCAATCTCAGATGGAACGTTCAGCCAACTGCCCTCTATCCGCCACTGGCCACCGGCAGGCAGACTGTTGTCTGGCCGCCAGGTCACCATCGGCGAGAAAGGCTTATTCCACTCCGAACAGACCAACATCAACTCGCCGTCTCTGACCGCCCGATGGACAGTTTCCGCTAGGTTCCGTCGGTCACCAGAGCCATACCTGAACAGCGATTGCATGCTTGAACGAAGATGGTTGTCCTGCTCAACCAGGAGGCGGGCCCTGTCGGCAGCAAAAAAAGGAGTTTCAACAAAGGGAATGTCGAGGACCTTCAATTCTGAAGGCCTGACCAGTTTCACAAAGCTCATCGTCAGCGTCCTTGTTGACGGTAGCAAGCAGGTAAAGTTAGTCGGACAATCCTAGCCGATATTGTGTATTTATGACAAAACCGCACTTTACGGTTTTGTCATAAACTTTTTTTCTAAACTGCCACGCCCATGACAGCCAATCGACTATGCCAGCGTTTTCCGAGCGCGGGCCACCGCTGCACGTACCTGGTTTGGCGCAGTTCCACCCAGATGATCACGGGCCTGCACGGAACCTTCCAGGGTCAGCACGTCGAACACATCTTCGCCGATCACATCGGAGAACTGTTGAAGTTCCTCCAGCGTCATGTCTGACAGGTCACGACCTTCGGCGACACCGAAAGCAACTGACTTGCCGACAATCTCATGGGCATCACGGAACGGCACGCCTTTCTTGACCAGGTAATCAGCCAGATCCGTGGCGGTGGAGAAGCCCCGCTTGGCGGCTACCCGCATGTTGTCGGCCTTGGCCCTGATGGCCGGGATCATGTCGGCGTAGGCCTTCAGGCAGCCCTTGATGGTATCGACCGTGTCGAACAGCGGCTCTTTGTCTTCCTGATTGTCCTTGTTGTAGGCCAGCGGCTGGCTCTTCATCAGGGTCAGCAGGCTGATCAGATGGCCGTTTACCCGGCCGGTCTTGCCACGCACCAGCTCGGGTACATCCGGGTTTTTCTTCTGGGGCATGATCGAGGAACCGGTGCAGAACCGGTCCGGCAGGTCGATGAAATCGAACTGGGCGGAGGTCCAGAGCACAAGCTCTTCACTGAACCGGGACAGGTGGGTCATCAGCAGCGCGGCGAAACTGCAGAATTCAATGGCGAAATCCCGGTCGGAGACCGAATCCAGGCTGTTTTCAGTGGGCCGGTCAAAGCCCAGCAGTTCGGCGGTCAGATTGCGGTCAATCGGGTAAGTGGTGCCGGCCAGGGCAGCGGCCCCCAGAGGCATCACGTTCACCCGCTTGCGGCAATCCTGCAGACGATCGGCATCGCGCACCAGCATTTCGTACCAGGCCAGCAAATGGTGGCCAAAGGTAACCGGCTGGGCGGTCTGCAGGTGGGTAAAGCCGGGCATAATGGTGTCTGCCTCGCGCTCGGCCAGGTCCAGCAAGCCAGCCTGCAGGCGCGCCAGTTCCTCGGCAATCACGTCGATTTCATCGCGCAGGTACAGCCGGATATCGGTGGCGACCTGATCATTCCGGCTGCGGCCGGTATGCAGTTTCTTGCCGGTGATGCCGATGCGATCGGTGAGCCGGGCTTCGATGTTCATGTGCACATCTTCCAGGCTGACGGACCATTCGAAGCGCCCGGCTTCGATGTCTTCCTTCACGCCCTTCAGGCCGTCGATGATCTGGTCGCGCTCGGCGTCCGTCAGCACACCCACCTTCGCCAACATGGTGGCATGGGCGATGGAGCCGGTAATATCATGATGATACAGGCGCTGGTCGAAGCCCACCGAGGCGGTGAAGCGTTCAACAAAGGCATCGGTAGGCTCGCTGAAGCGGCCACCCCAGGGTTTTTCGGAGGATGTGGTCTGGTCAGACTTTTTCTGATCCGTCATGGTCTATCTTTCCTGCTGACAGCCCGGCATCATCATGCCGGCAATGGATAAGTGAAAAGTTGCGGCAGTATAGCATTCCGGCCCCGGTTAAGGAGACTCCCCTGAAACCCGACAAAGGCATGAACCACAAGGACACCGACAGCTTCTACGTGCCCGATCTGTGTCGTGTGCGGGCCGTGTTCATGCTGTTGATTACCAGCGAACTGCTGGTTCTGGTGCTGGCCATCGTGCAGGCACAGAACAGCTGGATCGACTGGAACTACTTCGGTCTGCTGTCCCTGTTCGTGCAATGGACCACCCTCACCAGCGCCGCACTGATCTGTCTGTTGCGCCCCCGCCTGGCCCGCATGAGCAACAGCCGCGCCACGATGACCATCGCCGCCATTGTCTTGCTGGACGTACTGGCGTTCAGCCTGTTTGCCGACAGCGTATTGCACCCGCAGCCGGGCGTGGCGCTCTGGCAGGGCATTGCCAAGAAGCTGTTACTGGCACTGCTGATTGTCCTGATGGTGCTGCGTTATTTTTACCTTCAGCACCAGTGGCAGCAACAGCGTGAGGCGGAAATGCAGGCCCGGCTGACCTCCTTGCAGGCCCGGATCCAGCCACACTTTCTGTTTAACAGCATGAACACCATTGCCAGCCTGATTGCCACAAATCCGGAGCAGGCGGAAGAAGCAGTGCTGGATCTGTCGGAACTGTTCCGGGCCAGCCTGCGCACCGACGACCAGCTCATTCCCCTGAACCGTGAACTGGAACTTTGCCAGCGCTACCTGGCGATTGAGTCTCTGAGACTGGGGGAACGCCTGCAGCTGGAGTGGGATATTCAACCCGGGCTCGGGCAACAGGTAATACCACCCCTGACACTGCAGCCGCTGGTGGAAAATGCCATCTATCACGGCATTCAGCCGCGGCCGGAAGGCGGTGTCGTCCGGGTCGAAGTATCGGCCAAGGATCACTTTGTCTACCTTCTGGTGCAGAATCCCGCGCCGGAATCTACGGAACGCCAGCATCAGGGCAACCGAGTTGCCCTGAGTAACACCCAGGCCAGACTACAGGCACTGTTTGGCGAACCGGCCGTGCTCAAACACAGTCGCCAGGGCAATACCTACACCGTCACCCTTCGCCTGCCCCGGCGCAGCATCAACACCAGCAACCGTCAGTCACGAAACAGGCCATGAATACAGAAGACAGCAAACGCGTACTGATTGCCGATGACGAACCTCTCGCCCGCCAGCGCATTCAGCGCCTGCTGGAAGCCCTGCCGGATTACCGGGTTTGTGGCGAAGCGGTGGATGGCAACGACACCTTGCGCAAAGTGGCCGAACTGGAACCGGATATCCTGCTGCTGGACATCCGTATGCCCGGCATGGATGGCATGGAGGCAGCCGACCAGCTCAGCAAGCTCCACAATCCGCCCGCAGTGATTTTTTGTACCGCCTATGACCACTATGCCATCCAGGCGTTCGAGGTTCGCGCCGTCGCCTATCTGCTCAAACCGGTCCGGCGTGAGGCGCTGGCCGATGCTCTGGCCCGGGCCGGCAAGCTGAACCGGGTACAGAGGCAAGCCCTGGCGCAAAGTACCGATGCCGGTAACGACCAACTGGCGGTGCGCACGCACCGAGGTACCGAACTGATCGACCTGGCAGATCTGTACTACTGTGAGGCCGACCAGAAGTACGTGACCCTGCACCACAGCCACGGCGAGACAGTGTGCGACTACACCCTGAAAGAACTGGAGCAGGCTTACCCGGATCACCTTCTGCGCATCCACCGACACACACTGGTTGGCGTGCGCTTTATCCAGGGGCTGCGGCGGTCGTCCGATGGTCAGAATCAGCTGGCACTGAAAGGCAATGCCACCCTGCTGCCGGTCAGCCGCCGCCATGCCAGTACGGTCCGCCAATGGTTACACGAACACCAACCCTCCCCCTGAGGGGGTAGGCGGGGGTTCACCGCGGGACTTTTTTTCTGCCACAAGGTAACCTTGGGGCACATTTTCCCGAACGACAGTGAGTGACATGTCCAAACGTACCCTTCGCATTGCAACCCGCAGCAGCGCACTGGCGCTGTGGCAGGCGGAATTCATCAAGGCCGAGCTGGAAAGGCTGCATGACAACGTTGACGTTGAACTGATCAAGATAAAGACCCAGGGCGACAAGATCCTGGACGTCCCCCTGGCCAAGATCGGCGGCAAGGGCCTGTTCGTGAAGGAACTCGAAGAAGCCATGCTGGACGGCCGTGCCGATCTGGCCGTGCATTCCATGAAAGACGTGCCCATGGAATTCCCCGAGGGCCTGGGGCTGGTCGCCATTTGCGAGCGCGAAGACCCCACCGATGCCTTCGTCAGCAACCAGTATGAACACATCGACCAGCTGCCTGAGGGCGCGGTAGTAGGCACCGCCAGCCTGCGTCGGGAAGCCCAGCTGCGGGCCAACCGCCCGGATCTTCAGATCAAGGTACTGCGTGGCAACGTGAATACCCGGTTGGCGAAACTGGATGCCGGTGAATACGACGCCATTGTGCTGGCCAGCTCCGGCCTGAAGCGTCTCGGCTTCCACGACCGTATCCGTTACTGTCTGCCAGACACGTTTTCCCTGCCAGCCGTTGGCCAGGGTGCTTTGGGCATCGAATGCCGGGTCAGTGACACGGAACTTCTGGAGCTGATTGCCCCGCTCAATCACACCGACACCTGGGACCGCGTCAGCGCTGAGCGGGCGCTGAACCGTCGCCTTGAAGGCGGTTGCCAGGTACCCATTGCCGCCTATGCCCTGCTGGAAGACGATAACACCCTGTGGCTGCGGGGCCTGGTTGGCGCAGTCGATGGTACCCAGATTTTCCGGGTGGAAGGCCGTGCCCCGCGCGCCGAAGGTGAACGCCTGGGCCGTGAACTGGCAGAACAGCTGCTGTCCATGGGGGCCGACAAGGTGCTGGCTGAAATCTATGGCCACACCCCACGCTGAGTTTCAGCAACCGTCTGAACTCCAGGGCCGGCGTGTATTGATCTGCCGGCCCGAGCCCGAAGCCAGCCGCCTCGCTGAGGCGTTTCGCAAGGCCGGTGCCGATGCCCGGGTGATGCCGATGATGGCGCGCGAGCCTTTACCGGAAACACCGGAGCAGCGCGGCATCCTGCAGCAGCTGGACAACTTTTCCCACATCATCGCGGTCAGCCCCTATGCCGCCCGCCGGCTGATCGAGGAAATCGACCACTGGTGGCCTCAACTTCCCGCCGGCCTGCAATGGTACGGAGTGGGCGCTGGCACCGCCGCGGTCTTTCGCGAACATGGCCTGAAACCGAGAATGCCCGCCGAAGGCTGGACCAGCGAGGCGTTGCTGGCGCTGCCATCACTGCAGAGCATTGACGGAGAGAAAGTTCTGCTGGCTCGGGGCGAGCATGGCAGGGAACTGATTCGTGAGACCCTGGCGCAACGAGGCGCACGGATTACCACCCTGCCCCTGTACCGGCGCGTGCTGCCGTACTATTCTGCAAAACAGGTGAAGGCTCTGGTTGCCGACTTCCACCCCGAGGTGGTGATTGCGCTTTCCGGCGAAACCCTGAACAATCTGGTGGAGCTGGGCCACAGATACCAATTGGCTCTGACGCCCGACATAATCGTAGTACCTGCGGAGCGTGTGGCGGAACAGGCGCGCGCGCTGGGCTTCCGCAAGCCACTGGTGCCCGGTAGCCTGAACGATGACGACCTGGTCATCAGTGTTGCTTCCTGCCTGTCGCAGGAGGCCGGTGACAACGGATAACCAAGTAAGGATGCCCGTGACTGAAACAACAAAACAACTCCCCGCTCCCGTACAACCCGCCAGGCCGGAACGCCCACGCTTGTGGCCAGTGTGGATTGTGGCGGTTCTCGCGCTGATTCTGGCGATTGCCCTTGGGCTCTGGAACTGGCAACAGTGGCAGAAGCACCAGGCCACCCTGCAGGTGGTTCAGGACCTCCGGCAGGATACCAACCAGCTGGAAAGCCTTTACGGCAACCGCGGCAGCGAACAGAGCGAGCGGCTTCAGGCACTGGAAAACCGCGTGGCGGAACAGCGGGAGCTGATTGCCACCCAGCAACGCCAGATCGATCACACCGCCCGCGAATTGCTGGAAGCCGGCAACCGCACCCGCACCGACTGGCTGCTGGCGGAAGCCGAATATCTGCTGCGTATTGCCAACCAGCGCCTGCTGATTGAAAAAGACATCCGCGGTTCACTGTCCGCCCTGGAATCGGCCGACGAGGTGTTGCGGGAATCCGACGATATCGGGGTTTATCCGGTACGCCAGCAACTGGCACGGGAAATCCAGTCCTTGAGAGGCATTCAGGGTGTCGACCGCACCGGGCTCTACCTGCGGCTGGAGGCTGCCATCGCCAGCGTCAACGATCTCACCGACCAGGCCCTGATCAGTGATCAGGCGCCGGGATTCGACATGGTCGAAGACCAGAATGCGCCGTCTGACGGCAGCAACATGTTCACCAGAGGCTGGAACCGGTTCCTGGGCACCCTCAAGGAAGTCGTTGTGATCCGCCGGATGGACGAACCGGTAAAACCCCTGTTGTCTCCGGACCAGAGCGCCTGGGCCCGTCTCAACCTGCAACTGATGCTGGAAGAAGCTGAAATGGCGGTCTTGCGGGGCAATCAGCCACTGTATGAACGCGCTCTGAACAAGGCCATCACCACCATCAACGACTGGTATGACGGCACCAACCCGGCCATTCGCGGGCTCAACGAGACCCTGAACGAACTGGCCGAGCGCAACGTAGACCCCGAACTGCCGGATATCAGCCAGTCCCTGAGCCTGCTGAAGGAGCGGTTGGCGGGGCGCCTGGCCACCGGCGACAATGACAGCAACGCGGGCAATGGGGGCAATGAGTCATGATCCGCGTATTGCTGATCCTGCTGATCGCCCTTTTGGTGGGCACCGGGCTATCCCTGGGGCTGACCTACGACCTCGGCTATATCCGCATCAGCCTGGGCAACTACCTGATTGAAACCAATTTCTGGGTCGGGCTGGGCCTGATACTGGTCATCATTCTGTTAGCCGTCACCATCATCAATACGGTTCGCCGATTCCGCCAGGGTACCGGCGTGATGGCGGGTTGGATTGCCCGCGGTAATGAGCGCCGGGCCCGGCGCCGGACCACACGAGGCCTGCTGGCTCTGGCCGAAGGTAACTGGCCCCGCGCCCGCAAACTGCTGACCAGCTCCGCCAGCCATGCCGACACCCCCCTGATCAACTATCTCGCGGCGGCCCAGGCCGCGTTCGAGTCCGGTGACTATGAAGCGGTCGATGAACTGCTGCGCAAGGCCTTTGAAAGTACACCGGGCTCCAGCATGGCGGTGGGCTTGACCCAGGCCCAACTGCAACTGGCCGGTAACCGGCCCGAGCAGGCTTTAGCGACCCTGTTGCGCCTGCGCAAGGAATCTCCGCATCATCCGTTTGTCCTCAAGCTGCTGAAGAATGCCTATCTGCGCCTGGAAGACTGGCGCGAGCTGTCCCGGCTTATCCCGGAACTGCGCAAGCGCAGCGTGGTGCCGGAGAGCGAACTGAACGAGCTGGAACGCCAGGTCTGGCACAACCTGCTGGAGCGGGCCGCTGAGGAATGCCAGCGCAGCCGCAAAGAGAATCCCGAAGCCAGCCTGGAACCGCTGACCCGCCTGTGGGACGAGCTGCCAGGCTTTGTGCGCCGGGACGAATACACCATCCGCGACTACGCCAGGCTGCTGGCGGGATTGGGCGATGAGGCCCAGGCAGAAATCCTGCTGAGAAAGGTCTTGCGCAATCACTGGAGTGACGAGCTGATCAACCTCTATGGCCGGATTCAGGGCCATGACCTGGAGGAACAGTTACTGATTGCCGAGCAGTGGCTGAAACATCGCACCAACAACCCCGAGCTGCTGCTGGCACTGGGCCGGCTCAGCCTGCGTAATGAGCTGTGGGGAAAAGCGCGGGAATATTTTGAAACCAGCCTGAAACTGCGCCGCAACCGGGAAACCCTGGCGGAACTTAGCCGGCTGAATGCCCATATGGGTGAGGAAGAGGCCAGCATCAAGCTGCTGATGCAGGGCCTGGAAACCGACCATGGCCTGCCCGACCTGCCCATGCCCCGAGCCTGAGACTTCCCAGACCTTTTGATTCAGTCAAACAACAAGGGCCGGCAAATTGCCGGCCCTTGTTGTTTGCGCCCACTGAAATTGTCAGCTGCGGGGAGCATACTCCAGAACATCCGAGAAAAAGGCCTGCTCCGGAAGGCCTGCCTCCACCAGCGCATCCATCAGGGTATACACCATGGTGGGCGAGCCGCTGGCATGAACTTCCACGTCCTGCCAATCGAACCCTGAAGCCAGCACCGCCCTGACCAGCTGGTCGTGGTGACCGCCCCAGTCATTGTCTTCATCGTCTCCCACCACCGGCAAAAAGCTGAACGGCGCCCACTCCTCCTGCCACTGCTGCGCGAGAGAACGCAGGTACATGTCCTCGTGCTTGCGCACGCCCCAGAACAGTTTGACTGGCTTCTGGTAACGGGTTTCCCGCAGGTAATCCACCAGGCTTTTCATCTGGGCAAAACCGGTACCTGCCGCCACCAGCAGCAGGGGTTTGTCCGGCATACTGGCCAGGCAGGCCTTGCCATGGGGCAGTTCCACCGTCACATCCTGACCGGAAGTCAGCGCATCGATGACTTTCTGGGCCGAGACCCAGTCGGGCGAAGCCTGGATGTGCAGTTCGATCTGCTCTGCTGAGGGGCTGCTGGCAATCGAGAAATAGCAGGGGTCAGCTCCGGGCAGAATCACCGACAGATACTGCCCGGCATGGAAAGCCACATCCCTCCGCCGGGGTAGCTGCAAGGCCACCCGGTACACATCGTGACTGATGGAACGTACGTCGATTACCTTCGCCTGGTACTGGCGGGGCTGGTAATTTCCTGATGCCATAACGGCGGGTATCTCCAGTTCAAGGTCGGCGAGCGGCCGTGTCCGACACATCATCAGTGGCTCGCCAACCGCGATAGAATGTTGATTTCGGGTATTCAGCGCCCGACCTTTCAGCAACCGGGCCTCACAGATTTCGCACACGCCGTTTCGGCAGGCTGCCGGCACCCGTATTCCGGCTGCGGCCGCTGCAGACAACAGGTCTTCAGCCTGATCCGCACCGTAACCAAGCCCCGATGGCTGCAGGCGTATCCGAAACACTCTCTGCCCCCTGTCAGTCGGGGCGGGCACCGGGAATTTCAATCCCCAGGCTGTCCCAGATGTCATCCACCCGCTGTTTAACCTCGTCGGTCATGGCGATTGCCGTACCCCACTCCCGGTCGGTCTCTCCCGGCCACTTGTTAGTGGCGTCCATCCCCATCTTCGAGCCGAGCCCAGACACCGGGGAGGCAAAGTCCAGATAATCAATCGGGGTGTTTTCCACCAGTGTGGTGTCCCGGGCCGGATCCATCCGCGTAGTAATGGCCCAGATCACGTCTTCCCAGTTACGGGCATTGACGTCGTCATCGGTGACAATCACAAACTTGGTGTACATGAATTGCCGCAGAAATGACCATACCCCCATCATCACCCGTTTGGCATGGCCGGGATACTGCTTCTTCATGGTGAC
>Ga0114900_1002283_pt1 | contig 10833 bp, 8 predicted proteins | sample MalvireepMed_231_FD_89685 | JGI IMG/M metagenome (GOLD analysis project Ga0114900, IMG submission 89685) | Marine viral communities from the Global Malaspina Expedition - Malaspina viral metaG DeepMed_231 | ecosystem: Environmental > Aquatic > Marine > Oceanic | place: Mediterranean Sea...
GCGCGGCCCCCTTGACCCCCAGCTCCAGCTCCGAGGCCCACAGGGGGCCGCGCTCGGCGACCGCCGCCAGGGCGCGCTCCATCAGGGCGGGATGCTCGCGCAGGAACCGGGCCACGCCCTTCCACACGCCGACCCCCTCGCGGGCGTCGTCCATCCGCCAGCGCAGCAGCGGCTGGGTCGCCAGAGGCAGGAGCGAGGCCTCATGGGCCCAATATTCGAAGAAGGCCGGCCGCTTGCCCCAGGCCAGGCCTTCCAGCGCGTCGCGGGGGTAGGGGCCGAGCCGGGAGAAGAAGGGCAGGTAGTGGGTGCGCGACACCACATTGACCGAGTCGATCTGCACCACACCCAGGCGCGTCATGACATCGACCAGGTGGCGACGGCCAGCCGCCTGGGGCCTAGCCCGCCCAAAGCCCTGCGCGCCCAGGGCGATGCGCCGGGCCTGGGCGGCGCTCAGCTGTTCGAGGGGTGGGGCGGGGGGCAAGTCGGGCCGGTCAGGTCAGCGTTCGGGCCATTCGGCCCAGGCTTGAGCCTCAGGCGGCGGCAGCGCCACCTCCATCTCGCAGACCAGGCCGGAGGTCGGGAAGTCCATGCGCACCTCGCCGACGAACTCGGCGGCCAGACCGCGCTGGATCAGCCGTGAGCCGAATCCCTTTCGCGTGGGCGGGATGACCGGCGGCCCGCCGCGTTCGCGCCAACTCAGTTGAAGCTTGGGCGGATCGGCCGTCTCTTCCATCCGCCAGTCCAGCTCGATCTCGCCAGACCCGTTGCTCAGGGCGCCATACTTGGCGGCGTTGGTGGCCAGTTCGTGGAAGGCCAGCGCCATGGCGATGGCGGCGCGGGGGGGCAGGATCACGCCCGGTCCCGCGATGCGGAAACGCTCCTGGCCATAGGGTTCGGCGGCCTGGGCGGCGATCTCCTCCAGCCGGGCGCCGGCCCAGCGGGCGTCAGTCAGCACGTCGTGGGCCTTGGCCAGCGCCAGGAGTCGCGAGGTCAGGGCCTCCCGGACCTCGATCGGCACCTCGCGTCCGCGTAGAGTCTGGGCCGAGATGGCCTGCACCGTCGCCAGGGAGTTCTTCACCCGGTGGTTCAGTTCGTGAACCATCAGGCGCAGGTGGTCCTCGGCCAGTTTCCGTTCGGTGATGTCCCGGTAGAAGATCGCCAGGCCTTCCTCCACCGGGTTGCCGCGCACGTCGAGCCAGGCGACGCGGCCGTCTGGAAAGACGTAGCGGTTCTCGATGGCGAAGCCGGTGCGCTCGCTCATGGCCTGACGATAGGTTTGGCCCAGGGGCTTGTCGTAGGTGTCTGGCCAGAGCTCCCAATGCTTGTGGCCGATGAAGGCTTCCCGCGGGCGCCCATCCACACGGACCCCCTCGGCGTTGATCTCCAGAATGGTGAAGTCGTGGGCCAGCAGCAGAAAGCCGTCGGTCATGCCCTCAAGCACGCTGCGGGCGCGGTCCCGTTCGGCCTTGAGGGCGGCCTCTGCGCGAACCTGTTCGGTGGTTTCCACGACGATGGCGATGACGCCGGCCGGCTTGCCGGCCTCATCGAAGACCGGCGAGTAGTCCAGGTTCATCACCACGGTCTCGGCCTGGCCGTGGCGGTGGAGCACCAGCTCCTGGTTGTCGTAGGACAGGGACCCTCCGGCCAGGCCCACCTCCATCACGTGGGCGTCGAAATCGGCCACCTCGGGCCAAGCCTCCAGCACGGTCCCGCCCAGCAGCTCGGGATGGCGACCGCCGGCGACCACCGAATAGGCGTCGTTGTAGAGCATGACGCCTTGGCGACCCCACAGCATGGCCATGGGAATGGGCGAATGGAGAACCATGCTGAGCGCGGTGAGCAGGCTCTGGGGCCAGTTTTCGATCGGGCCGATGGGACTCTTCGACCAGTCCCGCCGTGCGATCAGGGCGCCGGTCTCACCGCCGGTCTGGAGGAAAGCGACCCGTTCATTCACGCGCAGCGTGGTCGGGCTTTCATGGGACTGCGACACGAACGCGAGGGCTCCACGCCAAGGGCTCGCGACGCAGTCTAGCCGTGTCCCAAGGCGGTAAGCCAACGAAATCGGCTAGTTGCAGAGCCGCCCATCGGTGAGCGCGGTGATCTCGAACCGGAAAAGCACCTCGGGGTCCGGGGCCTCCACCGTCTTGGCGATGGGGGCCGGCGCGAGCGTGTTCACCAGATGGCGGATGACGTTGAGGCGCGCGGTCTTCTTGTGATCGGCCTTGACGCAGACCCAGGGCGCCAGGGTCGTGTCGGTGCGCCGCAGCATCTCGTCACGGGCGGCGGTGTAGTCGTCCCAGCGGGGCTGGGCGAAGTCGTCCAGGGGGCTCGACTTCAGCACCTTCAGCGGATCGTCCTTGCGCTCGGCCAGGCGCTCGGCCTGTTCCGACTTCGTGACATCCATCCAGATCTTCACCAGCCGGATGCCCGATCCCACCAGCATCTCTTCGAACAGGGGAACCTCGCGCAGGAAGTCCTCCTGATCAGCCGGCGTGGAAAAGCCCATCACCCGCTCGACGCCGGCCCGGTTGTACCAGGAGCGGTTGAAGATCACGAATTGGCCGCCGGCCGGCAGGTGGCTGACGAATCGCTGGAAGTACCACTGGCTGTTTTCCACATCGGAGGGCTTGGACAGGGCGACCACCCGGGTGGCGCGGACCGACATGTGCTCGGTGATCCGCTGGATGGTCCCGTCCTTGCCCGCGGCGTCGCGGCCCTCGAAGATGACCAGCACCTTCTCGCCGTTCGCCATGGCCTGCTGCTGCATCTTGACCAGGGCCAACTGCAGGCGCGGCAGGGCCTCGTCGTAGGGTTGTTCGGTCTTTGCGGATTTGCTCATGGGGAAATCCTACGCCGGTCGCCGCCCTGCGCGCCATGACCTAGGCGACAGACCCCCTCGCCCGCTAGAAAGCGAGCCATGATCCGTCTGTACGTCACCCATGATCTCGCGCCGGGCGCAAAGCTCGGCCTCAATCCCGACCAAAGTCGCTATGTGGTCGCCGTCATGCGCCGGGCCGCGGGCGATCCGCTGCTGGTGTTCAATGGGCGCCACGGGGAATGGCGCGCCGTCGTCGTCGAGAGCGGCAAGCGCGGCGCGGTGCTGGAGGTGCAGGACGAGGCGCGTCCCCAGGCATCCGGTCCCGACCTCGATCTCGTCGTGGCCACGGTCAAGCGGGCGCGGTTGGAGACCATTGTCGAAAAGGCCTGCGAACTGGGTGTCCGACGGGTGCGGCTGGTGGTTACCGAGCGGACCAACCCCGATCACATCCGCCTGCCGCGGTTGAACGCCATCGCCGTCGAGGCCGCCGAGCAGACCGGCCGAATCGACCTGCCGGAGATTGAAGAACCTGCGCGGCTCGCGGATCTGTTGGACGCCTGGGAGCCTTCGCGGCGACTGCTTTTCTGCGACGAGGCCGGCGACGCGCCCCCGGCGCTGCAGGCCCTGAAGGCTCAGCCCGCCGGCCCCTGGGCGGTGCTGATCGGCCCTGAAGGCGGTTTTTCGCCGACCGAGCGCGCCCGCCTGCGGGGGCTCGACCAGGCTGTCGCGGCCACGCTGGGCCCCCGAATCCTAAGGGCCGACACCGCGGCGATCAGCGCGCTGACCCTGTGGCAGAGCGTCTGTGGCGACTGGGGTGATTGTGTCACGCCGCGTTAGGGACCATTGCGCTTCGCCAACGTTGCGCCCACTTCAGCGAACGGCGTAAAGATCGCCGCCGCTATCGGGCCTCGGCCGTGGCGAGAATATGGTCGGGCTGGGGAGAGAGACATGGCCGACGTCATTTGCGACGAGCGTCCCTTGGTGTTCGAAGACCTGGTCGCCTGGTTCTCCGACGGCTCCAAGGCCAAGGCCGACTGGCGCATCGGCGCCGAGCACGAGAAGTTTCCCTTCTACCTCAAGGATCATTCGCCTGTTCCCTATGAAGGACCAAACGGCATCCACGCCCTGCTGACCGGTCTGATGCGGTTTGGCTGGCAAGGGGTGTTCGAGGGCGACACCCTGATTGGGCTCGAGCGCAACGGCGCCAATGTCAGCCTGGAGCCCGGCGGTCAGTTCGAACTGTCGGGCGCGCCGCTCGGCGATCTGCACGAAATCTGCGACGAGACCGGCGGCCATCTGTCCGAGGTCAAGACGGTGGCCGACGAGCTGGGCCTGGGCTTTCTGGGCCTCGGTTTCACCCCCACCTGGACCCGGGACCAGATCCCGGTGATGCCCAAGGGCCGCTACAAGATCATGCGCGCCTACATGCCCAAGGTCGGTGGCATGGGTCTGGACATGATGTTCCGCACCTGCACGGTGCAGGTGAACCTCGACTTCGGGTCCGAGGCCGACATGGTCAAGAAGTTCCGGACCAGCCTGGCCCTGCAGCCGATCGCAACGGCCCTGTTCGCCAATTCTCCGTTCACCGAGGGCAAGCCCAACGGCTTCCTGTCGGCCCGGGCCAATGTGTGGACCGATGTGGACCCCGACCGCACCGGCATGCTCGACTTCGTGTTCAAGGACGGTTTCGGCTTCGAGACCTACGCCACCTATGCGCTCGACGTGCCCATGTACTTCGTCAAGCGCGAGGGTCGCTATATCGACGTGGCCGGGCGCTCGTTCCGTGAGTTCATGGAGGGCCGGCTGCCCGAACTGCCCGGCGAGCGGCCGACCATCAAGGACTGGGCCGACCACGTCACCACCATCTTCCCCGAGGTGCGGCTCAAATATTACCTGGAGATGCGCGGCGCCGACGCCGGTCCCTGGAGCCGGCTCTGCGCCCTGCCGGCCCTGTGGACGGGCCTGCTGTATGATCAGGCGGCCCTCGATGCGGCCTGGGACGTCTGCAAGGGCTGGTCGGTGGCCGATCATGAAGGCCTGCGCAGCCAGGCTGCGAGGGTCGGCCTCCAGGCGCAGATCGACGGACGGACCCTGCAGGATGTGGCCAAGGACGTCCTGGCCATCGCCCGCCAGGGCCTCAAGGCCCGCAACCGCCTGAGCGGCGGCCTGGTCGACGAGACCGGCTATCTGGCCGAACTGGATGAGATCGCCGACAGCGGCAAGACCCCGGCTGAGCGGATGCTGGATCTCTATCACGGCGCCTGGAAGGGCGACCTCTCGAAGGCCTACGAGACCCTGGCCTTCTGAGACTAGGCGTCGACTTGGCGGGTCATGACCGCGCGTCACCGTCAGACAAGTGACGCATCCGTTCGCTAGAGGTCATCCATGACCCAGCCTCGCCGCTTCGCCCGACTCGCCCTCCTCGCCGCCTTCGCCGCAGGTTCGGCCCTGGCCCATGAGAGCCCCGACCACAACGCGACGACGCTGGTGGCCGTGGGCGCGGCGGCCGACGAGGCCGCCCCGGCCGATCCGGCGGCTCGCCGCTGGCTGGCCGGCGACCACCATGTCCACAGCCGCTACAGCGTCGGCTGGACGCCCGATCCGGCCGGCGGTCCGCCCAAGCCGGAAATCGCCGGCGACGCCATCTATCCAATCCCGACCAATGCGGCCATGGCGGCCCGCTACGGTCTGTCCTGGATGGTCTCCACAGATCACGGCGGGCCCAACCACTCCAAGGTCAACCGCGACCTCGCCTATCCGGAGCTGGAGCGCTCCCGGGCCGAGGTGCCGGGACTGATCCAGTTCTACGGCATGGAGTTCGACACCCCTGGGGCCGATCACTCCAGCCTGATCATTCCGCACACCCCCGATGAGCGCGACGTGCTGGAGGGGATCGAAAGCCGCTTCGCCAAGCGTGAGCCCTGGCCGGCCGACCCGTCCTGGGACACCGAACCGCGGATGCTCGAGGCTCTGCGCCATATGCGCCAGATCGAAGCGCCGCCGGTGGTCATCGCCAACCATCCGTCGCGGTCGGCCGCCGGCGTCGGGGAATGGGGCCAGGACCGGCCCGGCGAGCTGCGCGACTGGAACGACACCGCGCCCCAGGTGGCCATCGGCATGGAGGGGGCGCCGGGCCACCAGGCCGCCGCCCTGCAGCCGGACGGCGCCATCGATCCGGAAGGCGCGCGCGGCGGGTATCGCAACAGCCCGACCCTGGGCGGCTTCGACCAGATGACCGCGCGTCTGGGGGGCTTCTGGGATTCCATGCTGGGCGAGGGGCGTCGCTGGTGGGTGACCTCGACCTCAGACTCCCACCGTCACTACACCGATGGCGGCAGCGACTTCTGGCCGGGCGAATATTCCAAGACCTATGTGAAAGCCGTCCGCAGTCACGCCGACATCCTGGACGCCCTGCGTCACGGGCGCGTCTTCGTCACCACGGGGGACCTGATCTCGGAACTGGACGTGATGGCCGAGGCCGGCGGTCAGAGGGCTGAGATCGGCGAGGCGCTAAAGCTCGCGCCGGGGGCCGATGTGGTGGTGACCATCCGGGTGCGCGATCCTGCCGCGGCCAATGCGGCCGGGCGGACGCCGCAGGTGGCCCGCATCGACCTGATCGTTGGGGACGTCTCAGGACCGGTCGCCGATCGTGCGAACGCCGCAAATCCGACCACCCGTGTCGCGCGGCGCTTCACCGCCGCCGATTGGCGCACGGACGGCGAAGACATCGTCGTCACCCACACCCTGACCGGCCTAAGCCGCGACGCCTATATCCGGGTCCGGGGCACCGGGGGGACCGAGCTTGAACCGAGCCCAGACCCGGCGGGTGAAGACCCCTGGTCGGACTTGTGGTTCTACGCCAATCCCATCTTCCTGGAGATGGCGGCCGCCGCCCGCTGAGGCGCCGCAGCGGGTCAGGACGCGCTGCTCTTGGGCGTCTCCACGTTCGGAGTCCAATGGTCCTTCTGGCTCTGGCCGCCGCCGGAGTCGGTATGTTGCACGACGGCGTCCACGTCGCGGTGATGATCGTGGGGCGCCACGTCGTCGCCCACCGCATAGATCTTCACCCGATCGGCATAGAAGGCCACGCGGCCATCGATCCGGGTCGCGCCGGGCAGGGGATCCTCATAGGTCCAGGCGACGTTCTCCAGCACCTCTCCGCCCACCGTGACCGTGTAGTAGGCGGCGTCACCCTTGAAGGGGCAGTGGGTGGAGCGGTCGGTCCGGGCGAAATAGCCCATCTCGATGTCGTCTCTCGGGAAATAGGCCACCGGCGCCAGCCGGCCTTCGTGCAGGATCAGGACATCGTCGCTGTCGGCGATGATGTGGTCCTCGACCGCCACGCGCATGCGCCCGGCCGTCGGGACGATATCGATGGTGTGGTTTGATCCGGGGTCGCTCATGGGGCCTTCTCCTTTGAACACAGGGGGAACGCATGACCCCTGGGGTTGGCTCCGCCGCGCGATGCAGGGCGAGGTTGGACGAGCCTTGCTTGTCTTGGCGCAGGCTGCGTGATCTTCTCCCCGTTTTCCGGGGTCACCCGGGTCGAATGAACCTCGGTGCGGGCCTGCGGGGCCGGCTCAACGCAGAATAAGCGGAAGTCGATTCATGAACATCGTCATCGTGCTCGGCGTGCTGATCACGCTGCTCACCGGTGTCCCGGTGCTGCTCCAGCTGATGCGCAATCATCCGCGGGGGCTCATCGTCCTGTTCTTCGCCGAGATGTGGGAGCGCTTCTCCTACTACGGCATGCGGGCCATCCTGATCTTCTACCTGACCCAGCACCTGCTGTTCGACGACGACGTCGCCAACGCCCAGTACGGCTCCTATACGTCGCTGGTCTATCTGCTGCCCCTGATCGGCGGCATCCTGGCCGACCGCTATCTGGGCACCCGCAAGGCCGTGGCCTTCGGGGCCCTGCTGCTGGTCGCCGGCCACCTGGCCATGGCGGTGGAGGGCGAACCGACCCGCGAGGTCCTGACCTATGCCGGCCAGACCTATGAGGTCGCCGCCGAGGGCCGGATGGACGGCCGCCAGGTGCGCCTGGTGGTGGAAGGCGAGCCCTACGCCTTCGGCCCCGCCCCGAGCGGCGGCCTGCAGATCATCGACCTGCCCGCGACCGCGCCGCTTCCGCCGGTGCTGCCGGCCGGCAGCTATGAGATGACCCAGACCGCCGACCCCGTCGGGGTCAACATCTTCTACCTGGCGGTTTCGCTGATCATCCTGGGGGTGGGCTTCCTCAAGCCCAACATCTCCACCATCGTCGGCCAGCTTTATCCGCAAGGGGATCCGCGCCGGGATTCCGGCTTCACCCTCTACTATTACGGCATCAATCTCGGCGCCTTCTGGGCCTCGGTGCTCTGCGGCCTGCTCGGCCAGCATTTCGGCTGGGGCTATGGCTTCGGCCTGGCCGGGGTCGGCATGGCGCTCGGCTGGGTGGTCTTCGTGCTCGGCAAGCCGCTGCTCGAAGGCCACGGCGAGCCGCCGGAGCCGGAAAAGCTCAAGGCGCCGATCCTCGGCCCGCTGAACCGCGAATGGCTGATCTATCTGGCCACCATCCCCTGCATCGGCGTCGTCTGGTGGCTGGTGCAGCGCAACGCCGTGGTGGGCTGGGTGCTCAGCGTGGCGATCATCGCCTCGCTGGTCATCATCGCCTATGTGATCCTGCGGATCTGCCAGACGAAGGAAGAGCGTCAGCGGATGATGCTGGCCACCGTGCTGATCTTCGGCGCCGTGGTGTTCTGGACCCTGTTCGAACAGGCCGGGACCTCCCTCAACCTGTTCGCCGCGCGCAATGTGGACCTGTCCATCACCAACCAGGCCACGACCTTCCTGGGCATGCCCATGGGGACGCCCGAACAGCTGGCCGCCGCCGGCGTGGACACCGGAAGCTGGTGGGGCTGGATCAATTCCGGCATCGCCGCAGCCCAGGTGCAGTCGTTCAACGCCGGCTTCATCCTGATCTTCGCGCCGATCTTCGCCGCCATCTGGGCCTTCCTCGGCCGCCGCGGCATGGATCCGGACCCGACCATGAAGTTCGGCCTTGGCCTGCTGCAGGCGGGGCTTGGCTTCATGGTGGTGGTGTGGAGCGCCGGCCTCGCCGACGCCAGCTTCCGGGTGCCCCTGATGGTGCTGGGCCTGCTCTATCTGCTGCACACCACCGGCGAACTCTTCCTGTCGCCCGTGGGTCTGTCCGAGATCACCAAGCTCTCCCTGGCTTCGGTGGTGTCGTTCATGATGGCGGTCTGGTTCCTGTCCAGCGCCATCGCCCAGTATGTGGGCGGCTGGATCGCCGGCCTGGCGGGCACCGAGACCGTCGGCGGCCAGGTGCTGGATCCGGCGCTGGCGCTGCAGAGCTCGGTCGAGGTGTTCCGAATGCTAGGCTATTGGGGCCTGGGCGCCGGCGTGGTCTTCATCGTGCTCAGCTTCTTCATCAAGGGCTGGGCCCACGGGGTCGGAACCGGGCACGGCCCGTCGCCCGAGCCGATCGCCCCCACGCTCGACGGCGAACGCCAGGCGGTGAATCCGCAGACCCTGCGCGACGACCGAAACGCCTGAGCCCGGTCGATCAAGGAGCCAGCGGCGATCAAGAGCCAGAAAGGCCCGGGCGTGATCCCGGGCCTTTTTCGTCTGCGGCTTCAGCCGCCCAGGGTCTTGCTGATCCGCAGGCGGTACATCCGACCGAACTGGATGTCCCGGTCCTCAACATAGGCGATGGGGGAGACGTCGCGGGGACCCGCATAGACCGTGCGCGTGCGCCGCAGGCCACGCTCCGTGACGTTGGGAATCTCGAAGCGGATCACCCAGTCGGGGCGTGGCTTCCATTCGGCGTAGGGGACCACGAAGGTCCGCAGCTTGGTCGTCGAAATCTGGTCGTAGCGGTAGTAGGTCTCTCGCCAGCCGCCGAACACGTCCACGCCCCAGTTGGCTTTCCAGTTCGGCAGGTCCTGGCTGAAGTGCGCCTCCCACTCCAGCGGCCGGATGCCGGAGATTTCACGCTGCTCGCCCGTGGTCGGGTCCTCCACTTCGGAGCGCCGCCACGTCGCTTCACCGCGCAACTGGGCGCCTTTCAGGCCCACCCGATCGAAGGGCAGGGTGAGTGTCAGGGCGAGTTCTTCGCGCACCCCCTCGCCGATATTCGCCGGCGCATCATAGACTTCGCCGGTGGCCAGGCGGACCGGCGCGCGGTCGGCCACATCGGTGATCTCGGCGCGGCGCACGGTCAACACCACAGCCCCGCCGGTCCAGAAGCGGCGTTCCACAGCCGCTTCGACGATCCACTCCTGCTCGGGGTTCAGGTCGGGATTGCCGGCCGTCAGCACCCCGGTGTTGAGGGACGAGGAGGCGACGAAGTCGTCGAAGTCCAGCTGCCCCACGCTGCGTTCAATGCTGAACCGCAGCTGGGTCCTGTCGTCCTGCGCCCAGGTGAGCCCCAGGCGCGGCTTGACGAACTGCAGGGACTTTTCGAGGACCACATCGCCCTCCGACGAGATGTCGGATGCTTCGGCCCGCAGGCCCGTGTCCACGGTCAGGCGTCGCGTGGCGCGCCAGGTCAGCTTGGCGAAGGCCTCGCCCCGCAGCTCCTCGACTTCCACATTGGCGGCGGGAAGGGCCACCGGCGCGCCATTCAGGGCGAACCGGGTGCCGCTGTCCAGCGTGTTGAGCGCGGTTTCGCCGCCCACTTCCCAGGACAGGGTCTCGCTCTGGCGAAAGCGCAGCACGGCCCGCCCGATGGTCTCAGTGGTGTCGCTGTCGAGGGTGAAGTCATAGAGGTCGGCCAGATCGTCGAAGGCCGAGTCGTAGGTCTCATTGGCGGTCTGGCGCAGGCCGATCAGCTCAAGGCTGGCGCGGGCGGTGAGCGGTCGGGTGTAGCTGACCCCCAGCTCGGTCTCGGTGAGGTCGTTTTCGTCGTGGGTGACCTCTTTTAGCCGGCCGGCTGCGGCCCAACGGACGGGGCTTCATGCATCACTCCGCTTAAGACGCGCTGCGCTTCGGCGGCCCCCTAACCCAGGTCA
>Ga0114900_1002296_pt1 | contig 10771 bp, 16 predicted proteins | sample MalvireepMed_231_FD_89685 | JGI IMG/M metagenome (GOLD analysis project Ga0114900, IMG submission 89685) | Marine viral communities from the Global Malaspina Expedition - Malaspina viral metaG DeepMed_231 | ecosystem: Environmental > Aquatic > Marine > Oceanic | place: Mediterranean Sea...
AGTGGAGGCATCGCCCGGAGCGGTTTGACAATCACTGGCTGGATTGCCTGGTCGGTTCCGCTGTCGCGGCGAGTGTCGTCGGCGTCGACCTGATGAACCCGAGGAAGATCAGGAAGAAGGCCCAGGACGAGAAGACAGAGAAGTCAAGGAGGCGAGTGAGTTACCTGTAATGGAGGACATGAGGATGGCGAAGAAGAAGAGAGGCAGGCCAGCGGGGTCGAAGAACAGGAAGAAGGTCGCGGTCGCTGAGATGAAGCGGACGGCCTGCCCGAAGTGTGGATCCGAGAAGCGGACGGCGTACTGTCAGAAGCGAGAAATGGACGCCAGCGGAAAGGACATCGATGGCCGGATCTTCACCGCTGTCACCTGGAGGCGGTGTCAATGCGAGGGCTGTGGCCAATGGCGAGACGACCGGGAGCTGGTGTACCTATGAGCAAGAAGAGCCGAGGAGACGAGATCCGCGAGAGCATCGCGGCCAAATATCCGAGCCTCCTGATCGCTGACGGCTTCGATGACGCGATCATCGGGACGGCTGTTCGCCCAGGGTCGGGGGTCGTCGTCGCCTATGACATCCTGAAGATGGAGAAGATCCTGGTCAAGCAGGGGATGGAGGTGATGGACGCGCGGGAGTATCTGGACTTCAGCGTATTCCCGGCTTACGTCGGGGAGAAGACTCCGACCTTCATCGATCGCGACTGGTGACCTCGACCTGAATGTCCAGGCCGAGGGTCTTCGCCATCAGGAAGAGGGAGTCCCAGGTCGGCCATCGGCGTCCCGACTCGATCAGAGACCAGGCGGAGGGGGAGAGCTGCTCCCCCTTCCGCTTCCCCGATCCGCTCTTCTGGGTCATCTGAGAGGCGGCTCTCATGCTGATCCCCGCGTCCATCCTGGCGGACGCGATCTTCCGGAGGATGGTCTTCTTCTTCTGAAACTGCTTGAAATTATTCACGATATACGTCTCCTGTTAAGTGTTCATATATTCCCATCCCGAGACCGATGAGAGTCCCGGCGATACCGAACAGCCAGAGAATGGTGAGAGTGTCGATCATCGTCTCGGCTCCTTCTTTCTTCGGATCTTCTGGGCCTTGTGAGTGACTCGTGGGTCGTCGTCCGACTTGTGATCTCGTCCCTCGACGAAGATCCTCTGGACGAGTCCCGACTTCCTGGACTTGACCCACATCCAGACCTGGGCGGGCCGTTTGCTCTGCTCGATCAGCTCGATCACGAACAGACCCGACTGGCGATAATAGGGGGTCTCCTCACCGGAGTCCCGCGTCCAGGTGGAGCCGCTCCCTCCTGAGACATGGATCAGATCACCAGGGCGGACTGTGACCCTGGGGCTGATCTGTAACTCAGGGATCTCGACGAACTTCCTGATCCGCTTCCGGGTCGCCTTCCTCCCCTCGCCCTGGTCGAACTTCCGGAGCCATTTCTCGACGGTCATGGTGACCCCGTTCTCCTCGATGTGTGTGATCCTCATCGTCTCGGCCTCCTGATAGAGTTGGTGCTGGCTAGTCACTTTAGCTGGCCTTAATTCCGGCTCTGTTCAATGCGTCAATTGATCGCTGGCGTCTGTCTGGTGTTCCAGGTGGCAGGTGTGCCAGGGCAGACGTTACAGACTTACGCGGAACATCCCGGGGAATCCGAATGGATTGTGTTTCTCTCGATAGGTACAAAACACTGTGTCCATTGCGTTTTTGCAGGTGCATGATTGTCTCCTCGTTTGGTGTGGTGTTTCTGATGGTCTCATCAGGCCCGGAAAAACCGGACGACGCCCCTGGGGGCGTTTCGACCTAGACTCCGTCCCATCCGCCGTAGACGGCGAGGACGTTAAACTCGACCTCTCGTTGTCGAGCGTACTCTTCGCATCCCTCTTCGACTCCACGCTCGGCGACCAGGTCGAGGATCCTCCGAGCGAGATCGGGGCGAGCTGCCAGAGGTCGCCATTCGAGCTTCATGTATCGCGCGGCCTTCTTCAGTGTCGTCAGCTCTTCGGTCGAGATATTGAATCGTTCGGTCATCGTTGTCTCCTCGTTTGATGTGGTGTTGATGTTTTCCATGTCTATACCTTACATCGGATGATGACCTATGTCTACATAAGGGAGCCTCCTGAGATTTTCGGGGTCTGTTTTTACCCTATGAAAACAGGGGTTCCAGAGCCTCTGGAATTATTTCGAGATTCTGACCGGAATTATTCGCGGTTTTCAGCTCAGAGGCTCATCGGCTCGAAGATTCCGAGGCGACCGTCCAGGACGACGCCACAGCCGACGACGGGCTTCGCGGAGAACTTGAGACCGTAATCCATCGCGGCGACGTCTCGATCAATGCCACAGCCGACCGACATCCCGAAGACCAGAGAATCCCCGTTCGCGAAATACTGGACACCGGCCTGGCTGTGATGGTGGCCCTGCACCCAGGACGAGAACGCCTCCTTCGCGTTCTTCAGGGCGGCGAGCTGGCCCCCTTTCCCCCTGTCCCCGTGAGCGTATTTGACGCCCTCGATCTCGACGGTCGTGAACCTGGGACGCCAGTCCCAGCGGGGCGTTTCCCAGATTTGAGAATGGGATCGGATCATCTCCAGCGGGATCCCGACAGCCCTGGCCTGACGGCGGGGGAGGGCGTCGTGGTTCCCGGTCATGACCGTCACGGTCGGGAAGGCTCGCCGGATCTGGGTCACCTGCTCGAGGGCGAGGCGATACTCATCACCAGGGGCTGGGGAGGCTGGGTTCTTCTCATGGAATGAGATCGCTGCGAAGTCGACGACGTCGCCGATGTGGATCGTCTGGGTCGTCTTGTACTTCTTCCGGACTCCCACCAGGAAGTCAACGTAGCCGGGGAGCATCGCCGGGGCGTGGGTGTCCCCGATCACCAGGATCTTCGCCAAGTCGGTCTCCTCCATGAAACTCGAGATCAGCCCGATCATCTTACACCAGCGGCGAGGGGTCTCCTGAGAATCTAATCCCATCGCGATTAGATTCCCCGTTTTCCGCTGTCCTCCCTGGGGCGGGATGTCGATAATTCGAGGGCATGGTTCAGAGCATAACAAACGCCGACGCTGTATCTGTTCCCCTCACTCACGCGGCCAGGATGGTCGCGCTGTTCGAGGCGGCTCTCAAGAATAACATCGGCGTCAACTCCGTCAGCGTGGACGGCTTCACGACCAGCTTCAATCGTCAACAAGCGATCTCAGAATTGAATTATTGGAAGAGACGAGTCGGAGCGGAGACTGGAAGTCGACCCCTGAAGATGAGGATCAAGCTGGACTGATGGCGACCAGGACGAAGAAGAGAACGACCAGGAAGAAGAAGGCGGCTCCTCGAAAAGAGCCGACCTCTCTGGCTTATGACTCATCGGAGTCGGACACGAAGCGGAGGAACCCCTCGACGCGGCTCAAGAGCGTCGACCATATCCTCACACCGACGAAGCGGAAGCGGCTGGTCAGCTCGACCAGGGACATCGTCCAGAACTTCTCAATCGCACAATGGGCCGTCAAGCGGCACCTCGACTATAACTCCTCCTTCAGCTTCCAGCCGAGGACAGGAGACGACGAACTCGACCGCCAGCTTCATGATCTGATGCACTGGTACGAGCGACCGCTGAACTGTGACGTCTCTGGGCGTCACTCATTCTGCCAGCTCATCCGGATGTGCGAGGAGCGGCGGGTCGTCGACGGGGATGTCTTCCTGGTCAAGATGTCCAGCGGTCACCTCCAGGCGATCGAGTCGGATCGCGTGAGAACTGACGCGATGGGAAACAGCTCGAGCGACGACGGCCTGATCCACGGCTGCAAGGTCAGCAAGGGAGGACGCCTCCAGTCGATCGCGATCCATAACCGCACAGCCTCCGGGGGGTACGAATTCGCCCGGACGGTCAGGGCCGGGAACGTCTATCAGCTCGGATACTTCGACCGCTTCGACCAGATCCGGGGAGTCAGCCCGATGGCCTCGGCGATCAACGCCTTCCGGGACGTCTACGAGGGGGCGGAGTACGCCCTGGCGAAGATGAAGGTCTCGCAGCTCTTCGGCCTCGCGTTCTATCGTGAGAATCCGGACGAGTTCGGGGTCACCGATGGCGGCGACGATGCCGGTTATGATGTCGACTTCGGGAAGGGGCCGGTTATGCTCGACCTGAGTCCCGGAGATCGTGCTGAGTTCCTCGAAAGTAAGTCTCCTCACCAGGAGTTTCAGTCGTTTATGGAGACGATGATCGGGGTCGCCCTGAAGAGTCTTGGAATTCCATTCTCATTTTACAGTGAGAATTTTACAAACTTCTTCGGCGCCAAGAGCGCCGCGATTCATTACGAGAAGAGCTGTAAATCACGACGAGCGACCCTCCGGGAGCTGCTCGACAGGATCACCCTCTGGCGGCTGGGGCTGTTCATCCAGGACGGAGACCTCGTTCTCCCCGCTGGGATGCAGCTCTCCGGGGTTGAATGGGAGTGGGTTCACGACGGGACGCCCTGGTGGGATCCGTCCAAGGAGGTCAGAGGGGACGTTCTGGCGATCGCCTCCGGTCTGAAGACCAGGAGCCAGGTGATCAAGGAGCGACATGGACGAGACTTCCGGGATGTCGTCGACCAGCTCGCCCGCGAGGAGCAGTACATCAAGGACGCCGGGATCACCGTCGAAACAGACAAGCTCATCATCTCAGGAGATACAGATGACGAAGAAGACCAAGACGAACAGACGCCGGAACGTCCCTGAGGCAGCTCTCACGCTCAAGGCGGGGGAGTTCGGATTCAGTCACGACGACGCCCAGGGCCGCGTGAAGCTGCTCGCTCGCTCGAGCCAGCCGATCGATCATTGGTTCTGGGGGCGGATCGTCCACGACATGTCGGGCGTCCAGCACAAGGAGCGGATCGTCCTGGATTACAATCACGATCCTGACCAGGTGATCGGCTACCTGGACGGCTTCGAGGTGACCGATGAGGGACTCCAGGCGACGGGTCAGCTCGTCAGCTTCACAGACGACGACAGGGCGGCAGAGATCCAGCACAAGGGGAGCCTCGGCGTCCCTTACGAGGCTTCGATCAATTTCGGAGGCTCTGGCCTCAAGCTGGAGGAGGTCTCCGAAGGCGAGAGCGTCCCGGTCAACGGCTACGAGTTCGACGGCCCTGGTGTCGTTGTTCGCACCTGGCCTTTTCGCGGATGCGCTGTCTGCCCTTACGGGGCTGACGAGAATACAGAATCGACGGTATTTAAGGACGGCCCTCTAGTGGCCGTCGACATCTTAACAGGAGAGGAAGACATGATCGAAGAAGCAAAAACGGAAGACGATCAGGTCGAGGAGGCTGTCATCGAGGAATCGACTGACGAGGCCGAGCCGACTGTCGAGGAGGTCGTGACCGAGGCGATCGAGGGAACCGACGAAGAGGAAGCCCTGGAGACAGCCGAGGAAGAGACCGCCGAAGAGGAACTGGCTGTCGTCGAGATGGCTCAGGAGGATCCCCGGAGCGAATGCGGTCGCTTCATTCAGTCCTTCGGAGCTGATGGCGGCAAATGGTTTGCCGAGGGTCTGAGCTTCGCGGAAGCCCAGGATCGGCACATGGTCGGAGTTATCGAAGAGCGTGACGCTCTCCGCGAGGAGAACGAGACGCTCCGGACTCAGCTCGCGGCTGTCAGTCGCGGCGAGGCCGAGGCTCTGGACTTCTCAGTCGCCCCTGGTGATGAGAATTCGGAGCGGATGGCGAAGATCAACGGTTACAAGGATCAGCTCGGGAGTCTCGGCGCGGCAGCTTTTGCGGCCCGCTTCGACAACTCAAAAGAATAACTACTCACTAACAAGAAGAACGGAAGGACTAGACAATGGCTGACAGCTTCATGACGACCGCAGAGGTCACTAAATTCAACGACTCCGATCTGGATGTCGGGATCATCAGCGACGTCCTCGACGACGCGCCGGTTCTGGCTCGTTTAGCCGCGCGATCGATCGCCGGTTATACCTACAAATACCTCAAGCGGACAGCAAATCCGACGACCGGCTTCCGGACTGAGAACGACGGGCGAGACCTGAACCTCGGGACTTACTCGACCGTGACGGTCACCCTGGCGATCCTCGACGCCTCCTTCGGCGTGGATGTCGCGGTCGCCCAGAGCGACGAGCGTGGATGGTCTGCGATGCTCGGCACCCAGGCTATCGATCACCTTCGATCGGCGATGGCAAAAGCCGAGGACGAGATCCTCAACGGTGACAACGCCAACGGCTTCGACGCGATGGCCGACCAGACGACCGGTCACATCGGCGGAGCGATGAACGTCAACGCGGCGGGAACGACAGCAGACACGGCCTCGAGTGTGTACCTGGTCAATACCGGGATCTCGGACGTTCATGTGGTCTGGGGTCAGAACGGCGTGATCGATGTCGGCGAGACAACGATCCAGAAGTTCGCCGGATCCTCGACTGGATCCTACCCGGCGTACTACACCCCGATAACCTCCTGGTGTGGTCTCCAGGTCGGCGGAGCTTATTCGCTCGGGCGGATCTGCAACATCACCGAGGACAGCGGAAAGGGACTATCTGACGCCCTGATCTCTCAGGCGATCAGCAAGTTCCCCGCAGGACGCGGGCCGAGCTTCATGGCGATGAACCGACGGAGCTTGCAACAATTGCAGGCTTCCCGGACAGCAACGTCACCGAGTGGTGCCCCTGCTGCGTTCCCAGATTCGGCCTTCGGAATTCCGATTGTTGTCACGGACAGCCTATCGGAAACTGAAGCTCTCTTGAGTTAGCGGAAGCGGTGACGACCTTGACTATTATCGCCGACATCCTAGTCCAATCGTTCCAGACGCTCGCTTCGACGGGCGGAGTGTCGATCCGTTATGTCCGAGGAGACGACGTTGTCGACCTGACAGCCGTCCCTGGCTCTACGGATTACGAGACGGAGACGAGCGGCGGGATCTACGAGAGCCACACGGCGAGGGATTACCTCGTCCTGGCCGAGGATCTCAAGATCGGAGGCGAGAGAGTCAGGCCGAAAAGAGGCGACGAGATACGCGAGACTGTGGCAGGGGAGGAGGTCACCTTCCCTGTCATGGCTCTCGGCGGCTCGCGGCACTATTCCTTTTCGGATCCACACCGGCAGATCCTCAGAGTCCATACGAAGCAGGTGAATTGATGAGCGTGATCGGCGACATCGCTGATGGTCTGGTCTCCGCCCTGAATGGGTTATCACTCAGCCAGTCCTTCACCGCGACCCGAGTCGCTCTCCCCCGCTTCGCTCTCGAGGATCTCGCCGGTCTGGATGTCACCGTCTGGGCCGCTGACGAGGAGATCAGCCTGGAGTCCCGCTCCAGGAATCAACACGACTACACGATCATGATCGGGATCAGGAAGCCGGTCGACCCGGACTCGACGAGCGACCTGGACGGGATGCTCGACCTGGTCGAAGAGATGAAGGACGGCCTGGACTTTACAGGTCACAGCGGGGCGACATGGATCCGGACGGATCACTCGCCTCTTTTTGATCCAGACGTTTTACAGGAGCGGCGCGAGTTCCTCGCATCGCTCGAGGTCAATTTTAGAAAGGTGAGGTAGAGCAATGGCTCTTGTATTAGGATTAGACGCGAAAGCATACAGAAACACGGGAACCTGGACTTCCGCCACGTGGAGTCTCATCGACAACCTGAAGGACGTCACGATCAACCTGGAAGCCGGTGACGCGGATGTCACGACCAGGGGCGGCGGCGGCTTCCGCCAGTCGGTCGCGACGCTGAAGGACGGCTCTGTGGACTTTCAGATGGTCTGGGATACTGCTGACGCAGAATTCACGGCCCTGCAGACCGCATTTTTTGCGAATACGTCCGTCGAGATGGCCTTCATGGACGGCCTGATCGCGACGACGGGATCCCAGGGACTTCACGCTGACTTTTCTGTCACGAACTTCTCCAGGAGCGAAGCTCTCGAGGAGGCTCTGATGGTCGACATCTCGCTCAAGATCACCAAGTCCGCAAACACCCCGGAGTGGCTGACAGTTTCCTGATGAAACAATTCACAGACAATAAAGAGAGGAGCTGGACGCTCTCCCTGAATATCGCAACAGCGAAGAAGGTCAAGGACGCGGTCAGCTTCGATCTACTGTCTGAGGATGTCGGCGAAATGGTCGGACGCCTGGCGATCGATCCTGTCCTCCTCTGTGATGTGATCTTCGTCCTGGTCAGTGACCAGGCGGAGAGAAACAACATCACGGACGAGGACTTCGGTGAGTCGATGGCGGGCGAGGCGATCGGGTCGGCGACGGAAGCCCTCCTGGACGAGATCGTGGATTTTTTCCCGCCCCGGAAGCGGAAAGTCCTCCGGATGGCCCTGGACAAGATGGAGGAGGCGGAAGCTCTCCTGATGACCAGGGCGGAGGATCTGATCAGCAGCAAGACGGCGGAGGAGATAGTGGAGGAGGTGATCAACGCAGCAGAGGATGGAGGCTCGTCTGGGAGATCGCCGGATCTGTCGGAGTCGATCCCCTCCCCCTGACTCTCCGAGAGTTGTTCTGGATGATGAACGGTCATCAGATGGCTCTCTGGAATCACACCTCCGCCGTTATGAGCCTGATCGCGAACGTGAACCGGGGCAAAAATTCCAAGGTCTTCGCGCCGAGCGACTTCCATCCATACAACCAGGAACAGAAGAAGAGTAAACCAGTTACAGACAAGAGAGCGGGCTTCGACTTACTGAAACAGCTCGCGGGAGGTGACCTTGGCGAAGTTCGGTATCAGCGTAAACAGCCGAGCGGGATCGTTCCTGGACTCGAAGAAGATCAAGAACAGGGTCAGCGGCGGCGTCCGGAAGAAGATGATGACCTTCGGCGGCTTCGTCCGGCGCGAGGCGAAGCAATCGATCCGGGTATCGAAGAAGAAGTTCAGCTCCCCAGGGGATCCACCGAAGGCGCGGTCGGCCTCGAGTCCGATCAGGAAGCTGATCTTCTTCGCTTACGATCCATTCAAGAAGGGGGTCGTGATCGGGCCGCTGATCTTCCGCCAGGCGAAGGAGAAGCTGACAGCCCCCCGCCTGGAGTATGGGGGGACTCATCGGATCGTTAGTAAGCGGACAGGGAAGCGGCGCGTGGTCAGGTACAAGCCGAGGCCGTTCATGGTGCCAGCCTTCGAGCAGGTGATCATGAAACACAGGAATTTATTCAAGGGGATCCTCTGATGGTTGCCGGCAAATCAGTAAGAGCGGGGCGGGCCTTTGTGGAGCTTACCCTCCGGGACTTTGTCTCCGCTGGCCTCAAAGCTGTCCAGGCGAAGCTGAAGGCGTTTGCGGCGAGCGTCCGGGCGGCGGGTCTCGCGATGATGAAGCTCGGAGCGATGATCGCGGCCCCTCTCGCCCTGGCGGGTCTCGCCTTCGCGAAGATGGGAGACACTCTCCAGAAGATGAGCATGAGGACAGGGACGAGCGTCGAGTTCTTGTCCCGCCTATCTCACGCGGCCCAGATCGCCGGGACGTCTGTCGCCGACATGGAGAAGGGCTTCAAGGCTCAAGCTCGCTTCATGCTGGGAGCCGGTCAGGGTCTCATGACCCAGACGAGAGCCTTGCAAGCTCTGGGTCTGAGCTTCAAGGATCTGAAGGGTCTCTCCCCGGAGGATCAGTTTATGAAGATGGCGGGAGCCTTGTCGAAGGTCGACGACAAGACGCTCCAGGCCGGACTCGCTCTCCAGATTTTCGGTCGGGCAGGGGCGAATATGCTCCCGATGCTCGACAAGGGAGCGGACGGTCTAAAAGCGATGATGGAAGAGTCCGACAGGCTCGGCCTCACGATGAGTACAGACGACGCGAACGCCGCCGCGATCCTGACGGACAGGATGACGGAGCTATGGTCGAGTGTGAAGATGGCGGTCTTCCACATCGGGGCAGGCCTGGCTCCGATGCTGACGAAGGCGGCGGAGAAGATGCGAGACTGGACGACGGTCGCCCTGGCCTGGATTAAAAACAACCGGGACTTGATCATGCTGGTTGTGAAGCTCGCCGGGGGTCTGATGGCTGTGGGGGCTGCTTTGTTCATTCTCTCCCCTGCGATCAGCGCGGCGGCTGTGGCGGTCGGCGTCCTGATCACGGTCGTCGGCGTCCTCCAGGGACTCCTCGCCGTGATGGTCTCCCCGATCGGGTTCATTGTCGGGGCGATGGTGTACCTCGCTCACGCGACCGGGAACCTCGGGAACATCACCCAGGACGCGGCGGGGATCGTCAAGGAGTCCTGGGGAGGGATCAAGGACGCTGCCCTGACAGCCTTCGGCGGTGTGACAGATGCTCTGATGTCGGGCGAGTGGAAGCTGGCCGCAGAGATCGCCTGGCTCGGGATAAAGTCCGCCTGGACGTCTGGGATCAAGCCGCTCAGAGAAGCCTGGGTCGGCTTCGCGGGCTGGTGGCAATCGACCGTTCTGAAGCTGGGGACATGGTTCAAGAAAACCTGGCGGAAGAATACATCCGAAGTCAGGCAGGGATGGGAGGCCACCAAAGCGTACTGGTCAGCCGAAGGGACTCACGAAGAAAAAACAGCGGCGGCGCGGAAGGCCATAATGAAGAAGCGAGCAGAGGACGCGGCAGCGAATCAGATGGACGACAATGTCCTCAGAGCCGGACTCGACGGCATCAATGAGGAAGTAGCTAACGAGCTGGCTGCGATCGGAGCGGATGAGAAGAACAAGCGAGCCGCTCTCCAGGCAGCTAGGGCAGAGGCAGCGAAGCGGCGGGCTGAGCATAAATCCAGACTGGAGGAGGACTCCACGGGTCTCGAGGTTCCAGACCTTCCTCCGCTCCCTGATCTCGACCAGGTTCCCGG
>Ga0114900_1002299_pt1 | contig 10751 bp, 7 predicted proteins | sample MalvireepMed_231_FD_89685 | JGI IMG/M metagenome (GOLD analysis project Ga0114900, IMG submission 89685) | Marine viral communities from the Global Malaspina Expedition - Malaspina viral metaG DeepMed_231 | ecosystem: Environmental > Aquatic > Marine > Oceanic | place: Mediterranean Sea...
ATCAGGAGACCTATTAGAACATTACTAGGATTAAATAATATTGCTCAAATCACCACTGATCCTGAACAAATAAAACAGCTTTTTAGCAAGGTTCATAGCACTGCTATGAGTATGGATAAAATGTTATTTAAGCTTCAAATGGCTTATGAGCTAAACAATTCCCATCAAATTGAAAAGGTTGATATTGAAGAATTAACTAAAGAATGTATTGATGATATGTCTCTGGAAATTAAGGAGCAAAATGCCAATATCACCGTAAATATCAATGAAAAAGCAAAGTCTGTTCAAGCAAATAAGGCATTACTGAGAATTGCATTGGATAATATTTTAGAAAATGCTTTACTATACCAAAGAGAAGAGAAAAATGAAATAGAAATTTTCACTGATGAAGGAAATTACTATTTCTACATCCACGTTAAGGACAATGGTTTTGGGATTTCTGAAAAATATTATGATGATTTATTTAAGCCGTATTTTAAAATCAGTAATAAAACTCAAGGGTCGGGTTTAGGACTGTTTTTAGCGCATAAAGCCATTTCATTTTTAGCAGGGGAAATATCAGTTAGCTCAACTGTTAATGAAGGATCCCAATTCACCTTAAAAATTCCAGTTAATCCCAAATAGGAAACTTTTCTAAATGGACTTCCTCGTGGAAGAATATTTTAGCTGAAGCTTCAAAAGAGGCAGTAATATCCGAAACTAAAAACCTATCTTTTCTGGTTTTATTCTCCGAAAAAAGATCATGCTCTTTTAAGAATTGCTCTAATCTTCTTGCAACTATTGTAGCTGAATCTAAAACATCTACTTTTCCACCGTAGAAATTTTTGATTTCATTTTTTATGAGAGGATAATGAGTACATCCCAATATTAAAGCTTCAATTCCTTTTAATTCATCATTATGAAGGTATGCTTCAATAATGTCATGACTGATTCTATTTTCAAAAAAACCCTCCTCTATCATTGGCACTAAAAGTGGTGTAGCCAAACTTTTTAATTCAATGCTAGGGTTTAGTTGTTTTAATTTTGATTCATAGGCATTGGAATTTACAGTCTGCTTAGTTCCAATTAACCCAACTTTTTGATTACCATAATTTTGTGAAACATACTCGACCACAGGGTCAATTACATTAAATACTTTTGCTTTGGAACCAACATATTCTCTCACTAGCTCAAAAGCTGCTGAGGAGGCAGAATTACAAGCAATCAGAATTAATTTACAGCCTTGCTGAAGTAAGACATCAGTAACTTTTATACTGTAAGCCTGAATAGCAGCAGCCGATTTATCTCCATAAGGCAGATGGGCAATATCACCGAAATAAACCATACTTTCATTGGGCATTAGTTCTTTCACCTTATGCGCAACAGTAAGACCGCCTATTCCTGAATCAAAAATACCAATGGGTGCTGAATTATCTTTATTCATTATGCAAATATGGAAAGTTGTTGGGATAATTTAGAAAATGAAGGTAAAATTCTATACTTCAATATTTAATTGTCTCCGCTGCTCTTGTGCTTCTGTATCTTTTTTACTGCCAATTGCTATTCCAATAGCAAATCCAATTGGAAGACCAATCCCTATAAATGCATAATTATTTAATGCAGCACCAAATACAACTCCAAAAGGAATTCCAAAAACAGTCATACCCAGAGCCATCCACATATTTCTATAATGATCCTTTGCTACTAAATTCAACTCCTTTTCCACAATTTTCAAAATATTTCTGTAAGATTTCTGCAATTGTTTAGCCAATTCTGATTCAGATTGAGCTTGATTAGCTTTCTCAATTTCAGCATTAATGGATTTTAAAACTGATTCTGAGATTTCATGATCGCTCATGGCTTCAATCAATTTTTTAAATTTTAGGATTCGCTTTTTAAGGTGATCTTTCTGAACCCCTTGATATTTAGGATTGAAGTTATTGAGTGGCATTTGTTATAAATTATATACCAAAATATATAAATCAAGCCCAATTAAAAAATAAAACCGGGGGTAAAAGTAAAAGCATAGCCAAAATTGAAAAAACAATTATAATTGGAAGTGCCCATTTCAGCCATTTTTCGTAAGGGATTTTAGCTATCGATAATACTCCCATAGTAACGCCTGAAGTTGGAATTATCAAATTAGAAATCCCATCACCAAACTGAAAAGCCAATACAGCTGTCTGCCTGCCAATCCCTAAAATATCACTTAAGGGAGCCATAATTGGCATAGTAAGTGCTGCTTGTCCGCTACCGGAAGGCAAAAAGAAATTCAAGGCACTTTGCACAAAAAACATCACCTGAATGGACATATAATCAGGAATCCCTTCCGACAAGGAAGCCAAGCTGTGCAAAATAGTATCAATAATATTTCCGTCCGTTGCTAAAATCAAAATACCTTTTGAAAGCGCTACTACCAAAGCAGCAGGCATTAAATCTCTGGCACCTTCCATTACAGCATCAATGGTATTTTGCATTCCTAATTTGCCAATAAATGCAGCGAGAATCCCCAAGCCAACAAATAGTGCTGCAATTTCATTTATATACCATCCCCAACTATTTACACCATAAATAAGCAGAAGTAATGAAACTCCAAAAGTAATTAAAATAAGCTTTTGCCTTCCCGAAAAATCTGTATTCTCTGTTGGTGAAGATAATTTAATATCTGTTAAATAGGGTTTTCTCTTGCCCTTATCAAGAAGGTTACAATATCGAAGAATAAAAATATTAACCGCTAAGGTGAAAATGAACCAAACTACTAATCTGTATTCCATTCCGCTGAAAGGTGCTAATTCAGCAATTCCCTGGGCTACTCCAATGGTAAATGGATTGGCAAAAGCACCTGCAAAGCCTGCTCCTGCTCCCAAAAAAGGAATAGCAACTCCAACCAGAATATCATAATTTAAAGCTCTAGCAAGAGGAATGGTTATTAAAACAAAAACTAATACCTCCTCACTCATTCCGAAAGTGGCACCAGACAAGGAAAATAAAGTAATGATAATTGGAAGTATCCATTTTTTACTCTTTGGATATTTTAGGCTGTATTGCACTACATATTGCAGCGCTGCATCTATAGCTCCTGTTTTATTAATAATAGCAAAAGCACCACCTACCAAAAGGATAAATGCAATGATTTGTGCAGCTGACTGGAAACCTTCAATGGGTGCTTTCAATAAATCAAAAAGACCTTGAGGATTTTGATCTGAGTAAGAAAATGTGTCAGGATCAATAACTTCCCTCCCGTCAACAACGACTCTATCATAATTACCAGCAGGAATTATCCAAGTGAGTAAAGTAAAAACTATTAAAATGAAAAAAATGATAATGAGCGTATCCGGAAGCTTTTTAATCATTGTGGAAGTTTGAATTTTTCGTTGGGAAGGTAAATATTTAACTCAATATTTTTAGCACCTAATAAACCTTTCTGATTTTTTGATTGCTGATCAGTATTTTGAAAGCTCACTACCTGCCATTCTCCAATAACCGTAGCGGAATCATTCTGAACAAATAAAGCTGTAGATTCGTCTATGCCAAATCCAATGTGATCTGGCATTTCTAAAACTGCTGTTAAAAGTCGATTATAGCGACTTCGATAAATAAAATGTTGATCAATAATGATATTTTCTGGCAACAAGCCTAAGCCCTCATCAAATATGATATTGTCTTTTTCTATGGTACTGAAGGTAGGATGATATTCAGGATGTTTCTTTTCATCACCAGTAATCATTTTTTTACTCATTACTGCAGCTCCTGCACTTGTGCCAGCAATGATGGCTCCTTTTTCATAAGCTTTTCGAATAGCCTTTCTCTCATTATCACTAAGAACTTCCATCAATCTTCTTTGATCACCACCAGCCATATAAATTAAAGCAGCATTTTCAATGGAATCCAAGAGTTGATTTCCTCCTTTTGTGTAATCTTTTAAATCTGCAATGCCTTTTTCCGCAAATTGTTTGTTGGCATAATAATAAGCAGAATCATCCGCTGAGGCCATTGGTAAAACATAGCCATAGCCTTCTTTTATTTTTGATAAATCAATCAATTGATCAATCATCTCTGACGGCCTAGAACCTCCCCCTATGATAAAGAGACCACCTTTTGGCAGATTTTCAGTGGGAAGATTTTTTTCTTGATTGGATTGGTAAGAAAAAAATGTTGATATGATAATGACAACTATTAGTTCTCTCATTTTAAATAAATCAACTCTTGGAAATTGCTTAATAAAATAAATATAATATTGAAATAAATACTTGTAAACGAAATAAGAATAAAAAAAGCCAGAGGTACTAACAACCTCCGACTTTTAACCTAAATACAGAATTAAAAACTTAAAGCAATCCCTCGTGGAGATCCTTCTGCCACTAATACTGTTTCAATACCTGAACCATCTAAATTAGCTGATTTAATTCTACCTGAAGAACGGTCTGTCCAATAGACTTTATTTTCGGCTGTATTAATGCCAATTCCATAAGTCCTGCTACCATTTGCACCAATTGGTTCTATGGTTGCTAGTGTCAAAATATCAGAATTATCATTTAAATTGACACTTTTAAGCCTATTATCTTCTGGATCATCATAAACGCCCTGATCTCCAAAATATAATCTTTCATTAACAGGGTCGATTGCCAAAGCATATCCCCAATTCCCTGCAAGAAAAACCTCTAAGCCTGAGCCATTGGTGTTGGCAACATAAATATTTTCCCCAACAGGAGGAGCTTGAACATCAGAAACATAAACTTTTCCATTATGAACCGCTATCCCTTCAGGTAATTCCAATCCTTCAATGATTGTTTCTGCACTGCCTGACCCATCAAGGTTTCCTCTATGAACTGTGCCGTCCACACGGTTTGTCCAATAAACCCTGCCTTCAACTGCATCAATTGCTACGCTTCCGATTCCAGTCAAGCCAGCATATACCACTTCAGGATTTCCGCCATCTAAATCCATACGATTAAGCGATAAGTTATCATCATCTGCATAATAAAGTTTACCGCCCTCCTTATCTATGGCTAATCCGTTCCCAAATCCGTTTACATCAGCATTCACATTTTGCTCACCAACACCAACTATTTGCAACATATCAGTATCCATATAATAAAGTGTGAAATCGATATTCACAGGTTGTAAAACCGCTATTTCCTGAGATGATTCTTTTATTTCACCACTTCCAGTAGTCAACACTACTAATTTCACTTCGTATTCACCGAATTCCTCATAAGTATGAGTAGGTGAAACTTCCGAAGAATTAGTACCATCACCGAATGACCAAGTATAGGAGGCTGAACCTGCATTTTCAGGAACAATGGATTCATTAGTAAATTGAACCGTTCTTGCCTCCTCATCCAAAACCTCTACTGAGAATTTGGAAACTGTACTTGCAGGGGGCACAGGAAATTCATCGTCTATGGATGCACAAGCCCCCAGCAAAACAGTAAAAAGAATTATTAAAATATATCGCATAGAAATTAATTTTTAATTAGTGGGCACAACCACTAAACCTCTGTTAGTTCTTCCTTCATCAGCAGAAACTAAAGTCTCCACTTCAGAACCATCTCTGTTAGCTCTTTTCACACTACCATCTCTAGTTGACCAATATAATTTAGAAGTCACATAGTCAATACCAATTCCGTATGTGTAATCATCAGTACCTACCACTTCACTTATTCCAGAACCATCAAAAGCTGAGGTAAGCAAATTGTTAGTATCCGCATCATCAAAAATTAAGACATCATTTTCAGTGTCTACAATGACTGAATAACCAAAGCCTGCCTCTCCATAATCCAATAATCTTTCCACACTTGAGCCATCTGCGGAAGCTCTCCATAGTGTTTCAGCATCAAAATCAACACAAGTGAAGAATAATTCTCCATTATGGAATGTCAAACCTTCAGGTAAAAATGCTTCAGGCATAAATTCCGCTCCTTCAATGGCAGTTGCCATAGCAGTAGAATCATACAAGACTGTTTTTTCTCCAGTTGATAAATCAAAAGATAAAATCTCATCAGCACCTCTATCTGCCACAAACAATTGAGTTGCATCATCATTTACTGCTAAACCTCTTGGACCTGCAATGCCTTCTGCTACTATTTCTTGCTCAGTTCCATCAGTATTAACTCTTACCACTTGACCATTATCATCATCACTATAATAGATTTTACCATTATTTTCATCATAGAAAACTTGAATGGTATAGCCAGTTGTTTCAAAAGCAGTTTCAATAGTAGTTTCCAATCCTAAGCCAGAAATTTTTTGCATGGTAAATACATCACCAGTATTATCAGCAAAATAAATTTCAACAGGGTCAGCCTGTGGTTCGGGTTCTGAAACAGTGACTGTTTCATCCACTGTTACATTACCGCCTTCTCCTGTTGCCACTAAAGTAACCGTATACTCGCCTGCAGATTCATAAGTGTGAGTAGCATTTTCTCCAGTTGCAGTATTCCCATCGCCAAAAGACCAGCTAAATGAATTTGCATTTTCAGATGTACTTGTGAAAGTTATTTCTTCTCCTACTTCAGGTGCATCAGGACTAAAAGTAAAGGTTGCCGTAGGCTCAGGACTTGGTTCCTCCTCTTCGCCATCATCGCAGGCAGTAAACATCAATAAACTTAATCCCAGAAATAAGGACCATAATTTCGAATAGTTCAGTAAATTTTTCATAATTATTTGATTTAAGGATTTTTAAAAATTGATTTTAGTAATCTTCATTCTGAATCATATCAGGATGTTTATTAGTATCTATTTCTGATTGAGGGATAGGGAATAAAAGCTTATTTGGGTTGTCGATATCCAATACAGTCTGAGCTTGATTGGTTCTTACCAAATCATGCCATCTGTGCCCTTCAAAAGCCAACTCTTTTCTTCTTTCCAAAGCTATTGCTTCTCTAAGTGATGCTTGGTTTGTAGCTTCAAGATTTGTCAATTCATCAAGCCCAGCTCTATCGCGCACATCATTTATAAAATCAAATGCTTCAGAATTAGCATCATAGGCTTGCTCATTTATGGCTTCAGCAGCAATCAAATACATTTCTGATAATCGACTAACAATCAGGTTATCCACATCATTTTGAAGCCCTGTGTATTTGTTACAGAAAAAATCTCCACCTGCATTTCCTACTGAAACAGTAGCTCTTATATCCTGATTATCATAAAGATTAAAAATATCTTCTGTAGCGGCCGCTTCATATCTACCAGCTGCCAAAAGCCATCTTGCAATGGTATTTACATCATCATCATTTAGGAAATCGACCTGGAAAATAATTTCATTGCTACTATTAGATTCATCAAAAATGGAAGCATAATCCTCCACTAATTCATAACCAAAATCATTAATAACACTTTTTGCATAGGCCTCTGCCTCAGCCCAATTCTCTTGATAAAGGTGTAAGCGGGCTAATAAAGCTTTCACGGTTGGCTCATCTATGGTAACGCTATTTCCTCTACCAGCTTCTTCCAGCAAAGTTTCCGCAGTTTCTAAATCACTTTGAATGAATGCATAAGTATCTGATTCAGAAGCTCTTCCAATAAATATTTCTTCTTCCGTAGCACCTGATACTGCCGTTTCTCTTAAAGGAACTCCACCGTACATTCTAACCAAATTAAAGTAGCATATTGCTCTTATGGTTCTCATTTCAGCTTCAGCCCTATTTGCTTCTGCTTCCGAAACTCCTTCAACAGAACCTAAATTATCCAGAATATTATTCGCCCTATTGATAACATCATAATGGGCATTCCATACTGCCTCCACATAAATATTGGTACTGAATGGATCATTATTATTAATAGTGATATAATCAATTTTTGAACCTACTGCTTCCAAATTATCCGCAGCCAGATCAGAAATTACTAGATAATCCAAAACGATTGCTCCGCTCTGCATTCCATCATAAACACCGTTAATCGCTGCTTCCAATCCTCTTTTATCGGAAATAGCATTTTCAGCTAAAACCTTATCATAAGGAGGCTCCACATCTAAAATCTCACATGAAAAGAGAGAAATGATGAGAGAATAAATTATTATGTTCTTTAAGTTTTTCATCTTCATATAATTTTAAAATGAAATATTTATACCAGCTGTATACATTCTCGGCACAGGGAATGTGAAAAAATCTGTTCCTTTTCGAAGAGAACTAGAACCTGAGTAATTCACATCAGGATCCATACCTGAATAAGATGTCAGTGTCAGTAAATTTTGACCACTGGCGTAAACTCTGACCTTTGTCAACTTAAATTTTGAAATTAAGTCGATTGGCAAATTATAGCCCAAAGTGATATTTCTTAATCGGAAGAATGAACCATCTTCTATATAATGAGAGGTGATTTCATTATTAAATCGCCCATTAATTTTAGGGACATTTGTGATATCTCCAGGCTCTCTCCATCTTCTCAATATTCGAGTGGTTTGATTATCATTATTCCCTAAGGTCATGTTCTCTGTATACTGACGAGTGCCATTAAAAATTTCATTCCCATAGCTAAATTGACTCACAATGGACAAATCAAAATTCTTATAATTGAGATTTGTACTCACACCACCAGTAAAATCTGGATTAGGATCCCCTACAATTTGTCTGTCGGCATCGGTTATGCTGCCATCATTATTCACATCATCCATCACTAATTCACCTGTTGAAGGATCAACTCCCAAAGATTTAAACATGTAAAATACACCTATTGGCTGTCCTTCTATCACAGCATTATTCCCTCTTCCTTCATTGGTAATGGGTTGTCCATTATACAGCGATAGAATTTTATTTCTATTCATGGAGAGGTTACCGCTTACTGACCATTGAAAATCATCAGTTGAATAGAGATTTGCATTCAATGCAAATTCCAATCCTCTATTTTCCATTTCTCCTATATTTTCATCATATCCAGCATAACCCGATGAACCTGGTAGAGGTCTGAATTGCAAAAGATCAGTAGTGATGTTATAATAGGCATCGGTTGTGAAATTTATCTTTCCTCCTAGAAAAGCCATATCTAATCCGGCATTGTAATTAGTGGTTACTTCCCATTTTAAATTAGGATTAGGGATTTGAGATGGATTTATTCCCGGATTTCCGTTATAATTATTTCCGGATCCATATAATGCTAAGAACCTTCCTCTTCCAATTTTATCATTCCCTAATTTTCCATACCCCACTCTTAATTTAAAGTCATTGAAAATGCTTTGAGATTGCATAAACCCTTCCTCTATCAATCTCCAACCCAATGAAATACCCGGCAATAATTGATAGCGATTATCTGGAGCAATATTCGAACTTCCATCTGCTCTTAAATTAAAAGTGACGATATACTTATCTTCGAAAGAATACATAAATCTTCCGAAATAAGAATTTATAGCATATTCACTTCCACTAGCATCTGCAGTTTCGATGTTTCCAGCTGAGGAAAGATATCTCAAATCATTGGAAGGAAAATTATTAGCACGCATGTAGTCATATCGGTCATAAATTAATTCGAAACTTGAGCCAACCAAAGCTGTAATGTCGTGCTGATCGTTTATGTATTTATTATATTCCAAGGTAGAGTTTTGGATAAATTTCATAACTCTAGAATTGGCGTTTATACCTATTCCTCCACTTTGAGCACCTCTTCTGGTAGTAGTCGGTTCATATCTTCTTTCCATTAAATGGGAATAATCTACCCCAACCTGATTTCTAAATTTCAGATTATCCAATATTCTATAGTCCCATCCAACATTAAATAAAGTCCTAAATGATTGGGCTATATTGTCTGTCTCCGTTCCATTTGCAACTGGGTTATCCCAGAAGCCTTGCTCTACATAATTTCCATTTTCATCATAAATGGGATGAATAGGAGGTTTAGAAATAGCATTTGGCAATACCCCATTAATGGTTTGATCACCAGGCACTCTGTTGTTTTCCGAGAAACTTATATTTAGTTTGGTGTCGATATTGAGTCTATCGTTTACTTTATGATCTAAATTTAGTCTACTACTATACCTTCTATAATCAGTTCCTATTATGATTCCTTCCTGGTCAAATAAAGCAGCCGAAGCGTAAAATTTAGTTTTATCATCACCACCTGATGCACTAATTTGATGATTTTGGATAGGTGCTGTTCTTAATACTGCCTCTTGCCAATCAGTATTGACAGTATTATTATTCAGTTGTTCCTCTGAATAGGGAGGAGCAGCTCCTTCATCTGCTGCTATAGCATTAACATATCGCTTGAATTGTCCTGCATCCAATAAATCTAGTCTTTTGTAGATTTCCTGGGTACCATAGTAGGACTCCACATTGAACTTTGTTTTTCCACTTTCTCCAGTTTTAGTAGTAATCAAAACCACTCCATTTGCACCTCTAGCTCCATAAATTGCTGAGGCTGAAGCATCCTTTAAAACTGAAATGGATTCGATATCATTTGGGTTTAAATCAGATATTGCGCTAATGCCTTGGCCTTCATAGCCAATTTGACCAAAATTTCCTGATGAAATAGGTACCCCATCCACAACATAGAGTGGTTGCGTTCCTCCAGAAATACTATTTTGACCTCTTACCTGAATAGATAATGCTGCACCGGGAGTACCAGAGTTTTGATTAATTTGAACACCCGCAACTTTCCCCTGTAACGCTGAGCTTAGATCAGGATTAACGGTATTAGAAAGCTCTTTCGCCTCAGTTTGTGCAACAGAGCCAGTTAATAGCTTCCTATCAACAGAACCATAACCCACTACCACTACTTCAGATAATTGGGATACATCGGAACACAGAACAATATCTATTTTGTTTCTGCCATTCACAGAC
>Ga0114900_1002305_pt1 | contig 10730 bp, 19 predicted proteins | sample MalvireepMed_231_FD_89685 | JGI IMG/M metagenome (GOLD analysis project Ga0114900, IMG submission 89685) | Marine viral communities from the Global Malaspina Expedition - Malaspina viral metaG DeepMed_231 | ecosystem: Environmental > Aquatic > Marine > Oceanic | place: Mediterranean Sea...
CTCGGTTCAGTGTGGCTCGACGCCATCCGCAAAAATAGAATTGGAGCGTCTAGGTGAAAGATTACAGGCATCGGCTCTCATGCAAATTACACCGCTGGAAACCGTCATAGTTTCTTTCTATGCTAGTCGGTCTGGGGACAAGGACTGGACGGTGATGATCGACGGCAAGAATGGTAGAAGCTGTATGATCTTGTGGGGCCAGCACTGGTTAACAGCGGGGCAAGAGAGTTGAAGATAATCTTGATCGGACTTGTTGCTTTGATGGTTTCTGGATGTGGCTTGCCATTGACGTACCTACGTTATGGATGGACAGCTTACGATACACACCAAGTTATTACTGACGATACAACCACAGCAGATGCCGCACTAAGTATGACAACGGGCATGGACTGCAAGATTTTTAATGCTCTGGAAGACAAAAAGGTGTGTGCCGACAAGGCAAAATAAAATGACGGTGAACACTTTAATGCTTGCTGTAGCCGCCATTTTTTGTGTGCTTGTTTTGAGCAGATTGTAGTAGCAGTTAATGAGATATGAACACTGGCGGAAAGTTCCCGAGACGTTTGCCGCATGGCCCTACAAATTTTTCAAGCCGTCGGAGTTGGCTGATCGTCGCACTGGAGAACTTATCGTCAACCATAAATTTATGGATCGCCTTGATCTGGTGCGTTCTCTTTATGCTAGGCCTCTTACTATATCTAGTGGGACACGCTCTGCTTACAGCAACGCTTTGGCTGGCGGCGCGCCCAGGTCATTTCATTTGTTCGGTTTGGCTTGCGATATTTCCGTCATCAACCAAGACAAGAGACTGATCCAGCGCCTCGCTGCGGATCAGGGGTTCACCGGCTTTGGATATTATAGATCCTGGCTGCATATCGACCTTGGATCACCGAGATCATGGGGAGTAAAATGGAATGCTTGATCTACTCGGAACAGTTTTGACGGGAGGCGCAACCGGGATCGTCGGGTCGGTGATCGGCAAGCTGTTCAGCTTCGCGGATTATTGGGTTGAAGAAAAGAAAGCCGACAACGAACATCAGCGCACCCTCCAGATGATCGAAATGCAGGGCCAGATGAAAGCTGAGGAAGCCGAGAACGAGATGCGGCGCGCCAGCTATGAGCATGACAGCGGGACGGGGATCGCAGCAACCTGGGTCATAAATATACTGCGATTGGTCCGACCAGTTTTGACCTTCACCCTGATCGTTCTCGTTGGGGTTCTCTATTTTAAAGCAGTGCCAGCTGGTCGCGTGACCATTGAGGCCGGTGTTTTATATATGGCGAGCAGTGCGATCCTATGGTGGTTTGGCGATAGGGCGTTAAGGAAATAGTGATATACAAAGTTTTTGTTTTGATCTGCTCCCTGACGGCCCCAGGATGCCAGCTGCTGAAAAGTGAACAGGGGTATTACGCTCTCAACAGATGTATGGAAAAAGCAGTCACTGCCGTTGCTGAGATCAAAAAGAAAACCCCCGGCCAAGCTATTTCATGGTGCCGGGGGTTCTCAGAGAGGACGGTAACTAATGTTGGGCCATGAACCTCCGACTGAGATCCCGCTGGCTTGGTGTTGAGTTGGGGTTCGAGAGCATCTCACAGGCCTCACGCTTCAGCTTGAGGATCAGTTCTGCCGGGGGCCTCATGCTGTCACCAGATCCCCAAGACGGTTGAACGCCTCGCTTACTTGTTCAGCCTGTTCCTCATTAACGCTATCGCCATATATTGAGACTTGATCACGCCAATTCTTTTGGCGATCCAGGAACTCAATAGCCGCGCTTTTGATTTCGCGCAGCTGCTTGAGTTCCTCATCAGGATCCGGAACCAGGGCGATTGATCTCGCTTTAAACTTTTGCCGGATGATATGTCCTCGATCCTCCAGGCCGCGCAACAGCCTGACGGCTCCTGATCTGGCGCGCAGTCCGAGCGCCTCGATGATCTCATCATTCGTCGGTGGGATCCCATTCTCCACCAAATACTTTTTGATGAAACTCAAGCACTCGGTCTGCCGTTTTGTCATGCCTAACTTGGTCATCCTTTGCTCTCCTCATCCTTAGCCTTGGCTGAGAGAGTCTTGATCAGCTTCTTGTACCGATCCTTGATGTCAGCCCCCATCGCCTCGCGCTCCTGGCAGAGCCGCTCGATAGTGTCATCGTTGGCCTTCTTGATGACGGATGCATTGTGCCGCCGGTCATTGAGATTGATATCCTCATCATTTGCTGCGCGCCCTATGGCTGCAATGAACTCTTCGTACCACATATCGGCGTCCTGGCACTCAATAACCTCATCATCAAGTATGAGTTCCCAGACCCTGCTCTCAGGGGCCTCAGAGGGCGCTGGAGGGGTTTCAGCTTCCTCGGGTACCTTGGGTATCTGAGCCTCCTCAACCTGGACAGGCGGCGCTTCCAGGGCCTCGGTTTTCTCCGGGGCCTCCACAAAAGCTGCATCCAGTGGATTTTCAGGTGAGGTCTGCTCAGATTCCACTTTCTCCTCATCAATCCCGACACCTTTTATCGCGTCAGGAAAACTATCTCTGATTGCAAACCCCCGCGCTCTCATCTGGAGCATCCTATTTGGATACTGTTTCCAAGGTCCGGGCTTGTTGATCAAACCGGCGCGCTTGGCTTCACCTACAGAGAACGTGCGTTCCGTCTCAACCTTCTCCGCATTGACAAGTCGAGTGATCCGGCAGTGTGCCGTCTCGCCGTCCAGCCACTCCTGATGACCACCGTATTGAGGATGCGCTGTGACCAGAGCAAGGGCAGCGTCTCCGTATATGGTTGGCTTGCCGTTGATGACGGCAATGTTCTGGAGCGCCGACATGATAGGCAGTCCAACTTCGCTGCCCCACTGCACCGCTACCAGTATATCCTCCGGCTTGCCCTGAAATTGCTTGGGTACCATGCTCGACGCCGCCAGCATCTTTGAGAACTTGATGGCCTCATTCATGGTCTTTGGAACTAGCATTTTTCCGGTCATTACTTTTTCTCCTTCACGGTAATAGTGGACTGACGTTTGCTGGACGCCTCCTTGGCCGGGACAACTTTCTCCGGTTGCGCCTTGGAGTGCCTCATCGGCCATTTGAACTCATAGCCCTTGACGTTGCCGGTGACATGGTTGCCGAGTTGCTCCTGGACTTTGGCGTTGATGACCTTGATGGCGTCCTCGCCTTCTTTGATTGATGCCTTGAGCGCCAGAAATTCCTCAGCCAGTTTGGCGAACGCCGGGTCCAAATCCTTGGGAACCTCATCATCCCCCTCGCCGTAGATTAATAGTGCATCTGCACTGTTCTCAATGTCATACCAGCGCACCGGATCACTCCGCAGCCGCTGGTCAAAATCAAGGACGGCGTCAGAAATGGCGGCAACAGTTGCCGCATGAGGAACAAACACAAAACATCTGAGAGCGGTCCCCTGGTACAGAATCCCCAGTACACCCCAGGAAAAGTTCCCGCAATCCATTTGCCCCTGTAATTGCAACGGCCCCCGGCCCATGTCAGGAACATCCTCAGGCCGGTAGGATGTAACCTTGCTTTCAATGCAGCCTGGGCCGTCGAGGGAGATCTGTTCGGCTCCCATGCAATAGATCCCATTTTCCGGATCCGTCCTGATAATCTGACCCTGGCCTACGGCCTCACAATCAAGGCTGGCCTCCAGTTCCAGGGTGCCGTGTTTGATGGCGTAGGTGATGTCTTTGTTGTAGTCGCGGATATTTAAACGCCTTGCAACCTCATCAATGACCACCGGCTCGAGTCTATTACCCCACTCGGTGGCTTCATTGCCCTCCCAGGGGTCAGCGGTCCCGTCGATATGGGACTTGACCAAGGCGAGGGTTTCATTTGGCGTTGACCATTGTGAATGCCCCATGATTCCTGGGAGCAGAGATGCAGATGCCTTACAGTTGTCAGTAACCTTGCCAACCATTTAAAAGTCTCCTAGATTTTTACTTGTTGAAGATGACCGCCGTGATGGTGACTAACGCTGTCAGGGCCGCGACCTTCACCGCGACCAGGGCCGTCCATATCCACTTGGGCGGTTTCCAGTGTGCGTCACTGTTTAATCTCATCTCAGCGAATAGCGCCTTGTCGAAATCATCCATGTTGTCTTTATCAATGGGTTTCATTTTTACCTCCTTTCAACTCTCTCGATGATCAGCTTGACCTGTTGCGGGTGCCAAACAGGGCGTCCTGAGGGCGTCTCTATCTTGCGCTCAGTCAGTTCTTGGGCGATCCCCCGCAGTGAAGTCACTCCGAATTTCTTGATCCGCTCGATGACGGGATAGACGTTCTCAGCAATCTCATTTGCCTTGAGGGTGCGCGCTGCTCGACCAGCTGCTGCGACTGCCCTGATGTTCTTGCTCCCCAGTTTTTTACCCTTGGCCTTGAGAGCGGCCAGGGCGGCTTTGGTGCGCTCGGAGATCTTGACTCTCTCCAGTTCCGCGACAGCTGCAATGATATGGACGTTGAAACGGTCAGCCAGCGGCATATCGGCAATGGCTATCTCGACCTCGCTCTCCAGAAGGACGGCGATCTGCGCGACAGATCTGCCCAGCCGGTCAACCTTGGCAACCAGGAGCGCCGCCTTTTCTTTCCGGCATAGTTCCAGAGCAGCCATCAACTCAGGCCGGTCATCCTTGCTCCCACTCTCAACCTCGGAGAACTCAGCCAGGATCTCCGCGCCCCGCGCAACCGCCAAATCCTCGACGGCCTTGCGCTGCGCTTCCATACCCAAGCCAGCGATCCCCTGCTTATCAGTGGAAACTCTGAGATAAGTGACGTATTTCATCCGTCCATCTCCTCACTCATGGTTTCCGCGATTTCCTCAGCCTCTCTGGCCCTATCCAGGACCGCTTCAACCCTGGCATACTCGGCAGCGTATGCCTTGCTGTTTGACCGTCCTTCATATTTCGCCAGGATCTCGCAAACCAAATCCCAGCCCCGGCCTCGGGGAAGTTCTCCGCTCCGCATTGACCGCGCAATGCTGTCACAGAACCGGCCCTTGCCGTCCTCAATCTCATCAGCTAGGGGCTTGAGCAACTCAACAATCGGTTCCTTGAGGATCCGTCCGGCCTCAGCCTCGGCGGCATTCTCAGCGTCCCGCTTGGCGTTCTCAGCCGCGCAACGCTCGGCCCTGGCGGCGTTCTCCTTCTCCCGCTTGGCCGCTGCTTTCTCCCGCCGCTTAACCAGGGCCTTGTATTCTTTCTCAGTGTAGGCCCTTACCGTCTCCTTGCCGGTGCCGCCGCAGCCAAAGCAAGTGTCCCCATACGCCTGACACCAGGAGAACTTGCCGGTGCCGCCGCATCGAGAGCAAGTGCCGCTTGTGATGGCCTTGCCCTTGCTGTTGAAAGCCAGCCCTCGGGCCGCTTCTCCGGTGCTTGTGAAATGCTTTTCTTTCATGCTCACTATCTCCTTATGCTTAATTTAGGTATTGCTCTCCCTGGTGTCAAGTTCTAAAAGACTCTTTTAAATCTTTTTTTCATGCGCTGCATTTTCCTCCATTTCATTCAGCAGTTTATCAAAAGCCTCAATCTCATCCTCAGAAGCGGCCTTCAGATCAACAGGCAGCGTGATGATGAAGTTCTCCATCTCCGGAGTCAGCTTCACCGGGCTATACAAGGCGATCATATGAAGATCGAGGCGGGTAACAGGATCGATCCGTTTCATGGTTCCTCCTTTTTTATTCAACCTTTATATCCGCTCCAGGCAGCTGCCTCGGCATCAACCTTTTTGAGGCCCCGCTTGAGGCCCTGTCTGATCTTGTAACGGACATAGGATTTCGCCCGTTCCGTCATCTTTTTGGGAACTGCAATTTCATGTCTCCGCAGCGCCTCATGGGCGTATCGCTCGGCCTCATACTCCTCCCGGTGCCGCTTCTTGCCGCTCTTGAAATGCCCCAGAGCAATATGGCCGCATTCATGGGCCAGAATATACAGCTGTTTCCTGGTGCGCCCCTCCGGCGCTCGAATAGTCCCGTCTTTTGTAGCGTATCCGCTCAAAGACTTTCGGATCTCATGCTTTTTGACGCCAGCCTCGGCCTTGAGGGCTTCAGCAACGGCCAGGAACCGCTCAGTGGCCTCAGCCCTGGCTTTCTGGAGGTCAACAACGTCCATGCCGTTCATGTCCATTAAAACGCCTCCTTTTTGACTGCGGCCATCGCTGCCGCCTTGGTTTCAAAGAACCCGATCAGCTTGCCAACCTTGGGCAAGCCCCTGACCTCACCAACCTCGACAGAATAGTCCAGGCTATGAGCCTTCCAGGGATGGATCTCGGTTTCAGTGTCGGGGAACTTGGTGAGGTATCCGAGGATCCCCCCGCCATCGTTGAGAACCCTTAACAGGCTCTCGGCGCCCCTGGTGAACAGTGCTTCAGTTTTTGCCATTATGCTGCACTCCTTTTCAAAAAGTCTGGGATTGCCAGAAGATCCTCCTCGATGATGATTGTCTCATCTAGGATCGGCAAGGCCGTGACGGCTTTTTTCCGATTCCGCTCGGCCAGCCATTTCCGGTATTCATGGCACCGATAAGCATCGGACTTACCTCGGGCAAGACGCCGGTCATGGCGTTTGATGAATTTCTTGTAAGTCTCAGAAAATTTCCAGCCGGGATAGATCTTGATCCCGCCAGAAGTGAAGGGCTTGTCTGAGAATTTTTCGGCCCAGGGTTTCCCTTTGTCAGTCATAGTATCCCTCCTCTCTCAAAGCCTCATTCGCGGCACCCTTTGGCGTGTATCCGTCTTCGAACATATCAAGGTAGGACATGTCCATGAGATCCAGGCTCGATAATCCGCAAGCTTTGTCGATGGCCTCATCAACCTTCCGCATCCAACCCTCGAAATTTCTCTTTGCCATTAAATGCCTCCTTTGATGACAGTTATGAACAACATGAATGTCGCCAGGATTGACGCGCTTTTCAGGGCAATCATTTCCAGGCTGATCCGTCCCAACCCTTCAAAGCTGGTTGCTTGGGCGCTGGAAAAATTCTCACTAACCAAAAAAGGTTTCATGCTCACTATTTCCTTCCTTAATTATCCTGTTTTGCTCTCCTTGAACTAAATATAGGCACATGGTAAAAGAGTGTCAAGTTCTAAACGCAAAAAAGTGAGATTATTTCAATGAAACTCCCCAAAACCCCTATGAGCTTGAGTTTGGACCCGGAATTAAATGTCGAACTGAGGCGAATTTCCGACGCCACAGGCATTCCAATGACCCGTTTGATTGAGGATGCGCTGATCAATTACCTCCCCTCAATCCGCGAGGCTCACGCTGACCAGCTGGTCGCCCTCGCCAGGGCGGCGCACTAGATGAACCGGTCAAAATATAGAAACGTCAGGACTGAGGTGGACGGCATCAAGTTTGCCAGCCGCGCTGAGGCAAAGCGGTATCAGGAACTCAAGATCCTGGAGCGCGCCGGGGAGATAACGCGCCTTGACCTTCAGCCCCGCTTTGACTGTTGGGTTAACGGCAACAAGGTTTGCACCTACGTCTCGGATTTTCGGTACTTCACCGATGTTGGGCAGATAATCGAGGATGTGAAAGGGATGAAAACGCCGGTCTATAAACTCAAGAAAAAACTGGTCGAGGCTTGTTACCCAGGCGTCAAGATTATAGAGATAAAATAATATGAACCCTCATAGTAACCCGCGCATGCAGATTCTGAGTCTCGGCGCTGGCGTCCAGAGCAGCACGCTTGCGCTAATGGCGGCGCATGGGGAACTGCCTATGCCGGATTGCGCCATCTTTGCCGACACGCAATGGGAGCCGAAGGCTATATACACCCACCTCAATTGGCTTGAAAAACAATTACCGTTCCCAATGCACCGAGTAACAACCGGCAGTCTTTTAAAAGACCTTGATGCTCATCTGAATTCAACGGGCAACCGGTTTGCGGGCATCCCTTTCTGGTTAAAAAACAAGGACGGCTCCGAAGGTATGGGCCGACGCGAATGTACCCGTGAATACAAGATCGATCCGGTGGCTCAAAAAATACGAAGACTTTTAGGGTTAAAACCGAGACAGAAAACCCCGGATGGCGTCTTTGCCGAAGTCTTTATCGGCATAAGTACCGATGAAGCGGTCAGGATGAAACCAGCGCAGCATCGCTGGATAAAAAACAGTTGGCCCCTTATCGACAAAAGAATTTCCAGGTCTGATTGTCTAGCCTGGTTTAGCAGAAATTACCCCGACCAACCACTTGTAAAATCAGCTTGTATTGGCTGTCCGTTCACCTCCAACGAGCAATGGCGGTGGCTTAAAAATACCCATCCAGAAGAATTTCAAGCGGCAGTGGCGTTGGACGAAAAACTACGGCGCCCCCAAGGTCCATCAACCTACAAAGGGGAGCGGTTCTTACATAAATCAAGAGTGCCTTTAGGAGAGGCCGATATAGAGGGAAACACTAAAAACCAGCCGGATCTCTTTAATAATATTTGCGAAGGGATGTGTGGGGTTTAACTGATTTTAGAGGCAGAACGAGAATATGGGGCAAAAGACAGCATGCGGGAACTGTAACGGAAGCGGGGAAATCTACAGGAAAGTCAGCCAGCGATGTCAGACGGTATGGCTCCATGATGAGATCGGGGAGTACCAGCCAAATGAGATGATGGTTTTGAGCGGCGGCATCGACGCTTGCCCAGAATGCGCTGCTCTCTCTGAGACGGAATACGAGATTTACAAGATGAATGAAATAGAAAAGCTGCGCGAGATGGTTGCCCACGCCAAGCACGTTTTTGATCTGGCTGAACACAATGACAGCTTTGGCATGGACCGGATTATCAACCAGCGCCGCCAGGAATACTACGCTTTGGAAGAAGAACTGGAGGCAGCGGAGAGAAAACAGGGCAAAGAACGAGGCAGCGTGATCCGAGTTCCATGATGCAAATTGAGTTTTCACCATCGGAACTGATGCAAATCGGCATGGCTGGCGTTATGAGGCGCATAAGTGCCATTCAAAAGCAGAGATCCCCGCAGCATGGGATCCGGCCCGACGCCGAATGGCAAGCCGATATTGAGGGGATCCTGGGTGAATATGCCCTGGCTAAATATCTCAACAGGTTCTGGTCACCCATTGTCGGCCGGTTGGACACTGATATGGGAGATGTTCATGGGTTTCAAGTCAGGGCGACACCGTGGCGCAACGGCTGTTTGATCATCAATAAAAAGGATCCGGATGATGATGTTTTCATCCTGGTAACAGGCGAGAATACCACCGGCAAGCGATGGACTCTTAGAGGTTGGTTGTATGGCCGGGATGCGAAAAATGAGCGGTTTTGGACAGCTAAACAGAAAGACAGATACGCCTATTTTGTGCCGCAAGACCAACTGCAACCCCTGGAGACAATGTTTAATGGCTCATAGCTACCACCCGGCCCTGTTGGGCCGCACAACAACCATATGGGCGGCATGACAGACCGGCGTGACCAAAGACTTTTGTTTGATGAAAGCGAGGGAACGCTATGGGGTGATGAATGGAAAGATATGCCTGAGTTTATCCAAGAAGATATTAGGCCCCACTCATCCATCAATGTTCAATTTGAAAACATTGAGGACCGTATGGCATTTTTGGAAAAACTGGGGGAACGGCCCTCCCGGATAAAGTCCATTTGGTTCCCCAAAAAGGAATACCTCAAGCAAAGCACTGTCAGAGCGCCATCCGTAACGGTCCCAAAAAACAGATATCCTGTGTACATTATATCAAAGGGCCGCTGGGACACCCGCCTAACAAGCAACACGTTAGAGAAGCTGGGCATTCATTATCATATTGTTGTCGAGCCACAAGAACGTGAAAATTATGCGGCGGTGATCAACCCGAATAAAATTCTGACCCTGCCCTTTAGTAATTTGGGTGAGGGTTCAATCCCCGCTCGAAACTGGGTCTGGGAACACGCCGTCAAAACCGGCGTCGCCCGTCACTGGATACTCGATGACAATATTGACGGCTTTTACCGCCTCAACAAAAACCTAAAGATCAAGGTCATTGATGAAAACCCGTTTACGCCGATAGAGACGTTCTGTGATCGCTATACAAATATGGCGATAGCGGGAATGCAGTATGAATTTTTTGCTGCTCGGCGCTCAAAGCACCCGCCCATACTCCTGAACACCCGCATTTATTCATGCATTCTTTTACAAAATGATATCCCCTATCGCTGGCGCGGCATATACAACGAGGACACAGACTTATCGTTGCGTGTCCTAAAGGACGGGCTTTGCACGGTCCTATTCAACACATTCCTATGTAATAAAATGCCCACGATGGTCATGGATGGCGGCAATTCAAATGAATTATACGCTGATGATGGGCGTCTAAAAATGGCACAATCTTTGGCAGACCAGCATCCAGACGTTGTGACCGTCTCTTTCAAATGGGGCAGACCACAACACCATGTTGACTACCGGCGGTTTCACCAAAACAAGCCCATAAAGTTGGTGGCATGAAGAAGTACGGAGCCATTCTGATAGATCCGCCGTGGGACTTTAAGGTTTGGTCCAAGGACACGGGGGCTGGGCGCTCAGCGAGCGTCCACTACGACACGATGAGCATTTCAGAGATAATGAATCTCCCCCTAGGAAAGTTTGCGGCAAAGGATTGCGCCCTGTTCTGCTGGGCGTGTTGGCCGACGTTCCATGAAGCGTTAAAGGCCATTGAAGCGTGGGGCTTCACTTATAAAACGATGGGATTCATTTGGGTGAAGGGCGAGGGGCTTCTATTATTCCCTGAGGACATTAAGGACCAGATGGGCA
>Ga0114900_1002314_pt1 | contig 10711 bp, 8 predicted proteins | sample MalvireepMed_231_FD_89685 | JGI IMG/M metagenome (GOLD analysis project Ga0114900, IMG submission 89685) | Marine viral communities from the Global Malaspina Expedition - Malaspina viral metaG DeepMed_231 | ecosystem: Environmental > Aquatic > Marine > Oceanic | place: Mediterranean Sea...
CCTGCCTTGTCAAAGGCGACGGGTCTGCCGTGCTCCAAGGTCTATAGCTGTCTGTGCACCGACCAGATCGGCACCGCGGCAGAGGCGATGGCCGCGGGCAACACCGTGATCGCGTGCCAGCAGGAACGCCCCCGCTTCGAGGAGCTGGCCGCCGAGATCAACGCAGAGGTGCCCCAGTTCGTCGATATTCGCGACCGCGCCGGCTGGCACGACGATCAGGGCGACGCGACGCCCAAGATGGCCGCCCTGATGGCGGAGCAGCAGCTTGCCGCACCGGCACCACGGGCGATGGATGTGGTGTCTGAGGGCACGTGTCTGATCATGGCCCCGCCCGCCCTCGCGCTTGAGGTGGCAGAGATGGTGGCCGATACGCTGGCGGTGACGGTGCTGTGGCAAGGCGATTATGACGGGGCGGTTGATCCGCGTTTTGACGTGGTCAAAGGCGATCTGCGCAAGGCATCGGGCGCATTGGGCGATTTTAGCCTGACCTTTGACCAGTTGCAGATGTTGATCCCCGGTGGGCGCGGCGCGCCTTCGTTCACCGCGCCGCGGGACGGGGCCAGGTCGCAATGCGATATCATTCTGGATTTGACGGGGAATACATCGCTGTTTCCCGCGCCGCACAAACGTGACGGTTATCTGCGGGCCGATCCGGGCAGCAAGCCCGCCGTGGCAGAGGCCGTGCGCGAGGCCATGCAGATGGTCGGCACCTTTGAAAAGCCGCTTTACGTGCGGCTGACAGAAAGTCTTTGCGCCCATTCGCGGGCCGGGCAGGCCGCCTGTTCCAACTGTCTGGACCTCTGCCCGACGGGGGCGATCACCTCGGCCGGGGAACATGTGGCGATTGACCCGATGATCTGCGCGGGTTGCGGTAGCTGTTCTGCGGTTTGCCCCTCGGGCGCGATCACCTATGACGCGCCGCCCGTGGATACCCTGTTCCGCCGGTTGTCGACGCTGGCATCCACCTATCGCAAGGCAGGCGGCACCGCGCCGCGCTTGCTGCTGCATGACGACGACCACGGGGCCGAGATGATCCGCCTTTACGCGCGTTTTGGCGCGGGCTTGCCGGTTGATGTCATCCCGCTGGCTGTGGACGCGCTGGCGGGGTTTGGCCATGCAGAAATGCTCGCCGCACTTGGCTGCGGCTTTGTGCATGTGGATGTATTGCTGTCGTCACGTACAGAGCGTGACGTGATCGAGGTGCAGGCCGAGATTGCCCGCGCGATCAGCGGCAGCGATACGATCCGCCTCATTGATGTGGCCGACCCCGATGCGCTGGACACCGCGCTGGTCACCGAAACCGCGCAGCCCGCGCATGACACGCTGCTGCCCCTTGGCACCCGCCGTCAGGTCGCGCGGCTTGCAGGCAAGACCCTTCAGCCCGAGGCCAAGGTGATCGACCTGCCCGACGCCGCCCCCTATGGCGCGGTGCTGGTGGATACCGATGCCTGCACGCTGTGCCTGTCCTGTGTGTCGCTGTGCCCGTCCGGGGCGCTTGGCGATAACCCCGATCTGCCCCAGCTGCGCTTTCAGGAAGATGCCTGCCTGCAATGCGGGCTATGTGCGAACGTCTGCCCCGAGGATGCGATTACCCTAAAGCCGCAGTTGAACCTGACCGCGCAGGCCTTCACCCAAGTGGTGCTGCATGAGGAAGAGCCCTTTGCCTGTATCGAATGCGGGTCGCTTTTCGGCGTGAAATCCACGGTTGAGAAGATCACCGAAAAGCTGGCAGGAAAACACGCGATGTTCGCCTCCTCTGAGGCGGCGAAGATGATCCAGATGTGCGACAACTGCCGGATCAACGCGCAGTACCACGCGCAGAACAATCCGCTGGCTGGCAAAGAACGCCCGCGTGTGCGCACATCCGAAGACTATTTCAGTAAGCGCAAAGATCACTAAGCGCTGTGCCGATCCACCCAAAGAACAGGAGAAAATCATGAGCGATGATTTCAACATGTCGATGCGCAAGTTCCTCAAGCAGGTCGGTGTGACCTCGCAGCAGGCGATCGAAGAAGCGATGCGCGAAAACGGCGACACCGGGGGCAAGACATTCGAGGCCAAGGTGGTGCTGACCATCGACGGGCTGGACCTTGAACATGTCGTGACCGGCAAGATCCAAGGGCAGTCCGAAGCGTGAGCGTCACCCGTGATGCCGTACTGGCCTGCCTGAAAACCCTGAATGATCCCGTCTCCGGTAAGGATATTGTAGAGCTTGGCCTTGTGAAGGCGCTGACCGTCGACGACGGCGCGGTGCGCTTTGTGCTTGAGGTCAACCCGAGCCACGCCGACGCCTATGCCAAGCTGCGCGACGAGGCCGACGCGGCTGTAAAGGCGCTTGAGGGCGTTGCCTCTGTCTCGGCCGTGCTGACGGCCCATTCCAAGCAGGCCCCGCCGCCCGACCTGAAGCTGGGGCGCAAGTCCGAACCCGCGGGGCCCGAGAAGATCCCCGGCGTGGACCGGATCATCGCCATTGCGTCGGGCAGGGGCGGGGTGGGTAAATCTACCGTTGCCGCGAACCTTGCCTGTGCGCTGGCCGCCGAAGGGCGTCGCGTGGGCATGCTGGATGCCGATGTCTACGGCCCCTCGCAGCCGCGGATGCTGGGCGTTTCCGGGCGGCCTGCGTCCCCCGATGGCAAGACGATCCTGCCGATGCGCAACTTTGGCGTGACGATGATGTCGATCGGGTTGATGACCAATGACGATCAGGCGGTCGTCTGGCGCGGCCCGATGCTGATGGGCGCGTTGCAGCAGATGATGATGCAGGTCCAATGGGGCGCGCTGGATGTGTTGATTGTCGATCTGCCGCCCGGCACCGGCGACGTGCAGATGACGCTGGCGCAAAAGGCCCATGTGGACGGCGCGATCATCGTCAGCACACCGCAGGATGTGGCGCTGCTGGATGCCCGTAAGGGGATCGACATGTTCAACCAGCTGAAGACCCCGATCCTCGGGATGATCGAGAACATGAGCACGCATATCTGCTCTAACTGCGGGCACGAGGAACATGTCTTTGGGCATGGGGGCGTCGCCGCCGAGGCTGAAAAGCTGGGCGTGCCTTTGTTGGCCGAGATTCCGTTGCATCTGGATATCCGTATCGCGGCTGACGGGGGCGCGCCGATTGTGGTGTCCAAACCCGACAGCACGCAGGCCGAAGGCTTCCGCAAGGTGGCCAAGGCCCTGATCGCGGGCGGGCACGCATGAGCGACAGCCCCGTCTTCCCCCCTTTGTTGACCGGCGCACAGGCGGAGGACCCGTTCGCTCAGGCCTGCGCAGAGGCGCGGCAGGGGTGTGATGCGGGGCTGGTGCTGTATAATCTGGGGCCAAGCGTATTGCAGGCCGCCATCGTCTTTGCGCCCGAGGTGCCGTTGGCCCGGGCGATGGCGATGCTCCCGCTTTGTGCCGTGGGCTTCCAGAACGCGCTTGGCGCGCTTGCCCCGCCAGAGGTGGGGGTGCATCTCGCGTGGAACGGCGATCTGCGTTTGAACGGTGCGATCTGCGGCCAGATGCGGGCGGCGGCGTCTGATACAGACCCTCATCACGTGCCCGACTGGCTGGTCGTTTCGTTTCACGTGAAGCTATTGCCGCAATCCGACACGCCGGGCGAAACGCCGGATGTCACCACACTTTATGGCGAGGGTTGTGCCGAGGTGAGCCCGGTCGAGCTGCTAGAGGCCTGGGCGCGGCATATGCTGGTGGCGCTGAACCGCTGGGATGACGAGGGCGCGGGCCCCTTGCACAAGGAATGGACCGGATTGGCCTGGGCCATGGGCGATCAGATCACCTATGGCGATCTGACTGGCGACTTTACCGGTATCGACGAAAACTTTGGCCTGCTGCTGAAAACCGATACGACCACGCATCTTATCCCTCTGACCGACCTGCTGGAGCCAGCCCCATGAGCGATCTTTTCCTCGCCCGCGCCATCCACTTTGATGAAAGCGACCGCAATGTGTTCCACGCGCCCGCGCGCACGGGTGAATGGTGCGTTTCTGGCGGGTTCGAATTTTCGAACTGGTCCGAAGGTGATCTGACCGGCAAGGCGCGGCAGGCCTTCGCGAATGGCTGGATGGGCGTAGAGACTTTTGGCCGCGTCACCTTTGTTGCCGTGACCAAAGCCGAACCCTTCGAGGTTGAAGCGATCACCTTGCAGCTGATGAAGCATTTCGTCGAGATCTATGGCGCCCCGTCGCCCGAAGCGGCCCGCCCCGTCGCGGAAGAGGAAGTCGCCCAGATGATGGAGCTTTGCGCCGACCACGCGCCAAACACCTTGCTGACCGTCGCACGCGAGCTTTCAGACAGCGGTGTACGCGAAAGCTATCGTTTCATTGAACCGCAGGATGCGGGAATTGACCAGTTTGCGGTACACGGATCGTTAGACGATGACGATCATGGCGGGCACGGCCATTCTCACTGACAGTTAACTATACGAAACGCCCTGTCCGGCTATCCGGTCGGGGTTTTCCCTGATCTGGGCCCGGATCGGGCTAAACATTCCCCAAAATAAATAGAATCAACGCCCTTTTGCATGAGGGTGACTCGCCTGCTTTGCGCGGCGAGATGCGTGTTTGCGTCTGCAATCACCGCGCGAATTGCGTGTTTCGCCATCGAATTGATAGCGCCGCATATACGGACGGGTAGGGGGCTGCCCAGCAGATCAAAAACCTAACCCTAAGCGAGAATGCACCCCGAGACATTTCCCCTGATGATGAGTTCAGGACAGCCCAAACACTGGGCCGGTTCATCAAAACCGCCGGCGGTGGTCGGCAACTAGGGGAAAAAATTATGACTTTCAAAACTCAACAAATCGCCCGTGCACTGCTTGCTGGTGTCGCGATTTCTGTCGCCGGCGTGCCGGCTTTTGCTGACGCACTTTCCAGCACATTTTCTTTCCGCATCGTCGAAACCAATGACGGTGGCGAAGAGGAGTTGATCGAGCGGGGCACCGTCCGCCCTGGTGAGGTCATCCAATACCAACTGCAGCACGAGAACACGACTGCAGACGCACTTGCGGGGATCGTTATTGCGGCCCCCGTACCCGAAGGGGTCACCCTGACGCTTGGAGCACAGAGCACATCGATCAAGGCCGTGTTCGAAGTCCAGGCTGATCTCGACCCTGAAAACGATGGCCTTGAATGGTCCACACTTCCCGCCACCCGCATGGTCGCCGGTGCAGATGGCACACTTCAACCAGAACCACTTCCTGAGGATCAGATTGCTGCCGTCCGTTGGACGCTCAGCGAACCTTTGGAGTCAGGCGAAATCGCACTCAACAGCTATCGGGTGCGCGTCAACTGATCGGGGGGAACCTGATCCAATTTACCTAATCTAGATAAATCAAAGGAATGACTAACGTGAAACATCAATCTTTCTTCATGCGCTCTGCAAGCGCGATGGCGGTCACCGCCGCATTTGGCGCAGCTGCTTTGGCAGCCGCACCAGAAGCCGGGTCCGTGATCGGCAACCAAGCGGTTGCGACCTATACAAACCAAGCCGGCGATACCATCACGGTCACGTCGAACACGGTTGAAACGATCGTTCAGCAGGTTGCTGGCGTGACATTGACTTCGGACAACAACGAAACCATCGCACCCGGTGGTAAAGCCTTCCTGCCGCACATCGTTACCAACGAAGGGAACGGCGCAGACTTCTTCGCACTGACCGCAGTAGAGACAGACACAGGCACGCTCGATACCTCTGCCATCGTCTTTTATCCGGATGCGAACATGGATGGTGTCGCGGATAGCGCCACACCGCTGACCGAAACGCCAACATTGGCACCGGGCGAGCAGTTCGGCGTCGTCATCGAAGTCTCTGTCCCCTCGAACGCAACAGGGTCGGACAGCATCACAGTGACCGCAAGGTCTGATCTTGATGGCACAGAGACAGCCGTCAACACCGATACGCTAACCATCTCAAACGACGCGATTGTCGAACTGGTCAAGTCCATGGTCGCTGATGCAGCGTCCGGCGGAAACCCCAACATCGTCGATGCCGGCGATACCGTGAGCATCGAGCTGACATATTCCAGCACCGGTCTGGCTGCTGCGAACAACTATACCGTCGATGACATTCTGGACGGTCGCCTGGCCTATGTGCCCGGTTCGGCACGGTGGTCTGACGCCGCGGGTATTCTGGATGACGCCAACGGGTCTTCTTCGGTAGATGCGACCAATGGCTCGGGCGAGACAATCGCCTTTGATACCAACGGCCAGAGCGTCAACTTCAACATCTCGAGCGTCGGTTCCGGCCGCTCCGGTAGTGTGACGTTCCAAGCTGTGATCCTCGACACTGCTGATGCGGGTATCATTGAAAACGTCGCCACACAGGAAATCGACAACGTTGCCTTCCCACCCTCGAACACAGCTTCGATCATTGTGGATGACCAATTCGCGGTCTCCATCGCTGATACAGCCATCGACGGTGCTGGTGCGGCGGATCCAACGACGGCTTCGGCAACAGATGATGACGCGGCAAACAACGATGTCGTGACCGAAACTGGCGACGCGGCCCAGGGTGGCACAGTGAAGCATGAGTTCGTGCTGACCAACCGGTCGAACCAGACCGACAGCCTGACGCTTGATGTCAGCAACATCGACTACCCCGCGGGCACAACCTTCCGGTTTGTGGGTGCAGATGGTGTGACACCGATCATCGGTTCCGTCGGTCCGCTTGCTGCGGGTGACAGCGCCAAGGTCACCTTGATCGCAACACTGCCAACAGATGTGGCCCCAACGGCTGCTGCCAACTTCAACGCCACCGTATCCACCACCTCCGATGCCTCGGGTGTTTCCGATACATCGACAGCGACCTTCACCGGTGCGATCCTTGCTTCTGCCGTTGATCTTGAGAACGCAGTCGCAGGCTCCGAAGGCGATGGCCTTGACCCCACCAACGGCGGCGCGCCTTGGGTGAACTATGCCACCGACCCCGGTGCACCGGTCACCTACGACATGGTCGTTGAAAACAACGGTCCGGTATCCGACAGCTACAACCTCTCGCTGGCACAAGCGCTGCCCGCCGGTTGGACCGTCGAATTCCGCTCCGCTGACGGGTCCGCGATCAGCAACACCGGGACCATCCCTGCTGGTGCAAGCGATACCTTCACCGTTGTGGTAACCCCGCCGGCAGATCAGGCACCGGGTGACACATTGGTCGACATCGCGCTGGTGTCCTCTGTCTCGGGCCAAGGCGACCGGATCGTCAACGAAGTGACCGTGAACGAGATCTACAACGTAGAGATCATCGATGACCAGAACGCCCAGGCCTCGCCCGGTGGTATCGTCGACATGGTGCACACCATCACCAACACCGGTAACGTTGCGATCACCGAAGGTGCGATCAACGACACAGGGTTGAACAACTTCTCGGGCGCTTTGTTCTGGGATGCCAACGGCAACGGTGTGATCGACCCTTCCGAGCTGGTGATCGACAACTTTGATGATCTGACAGACGGTGTCTCGGCTGGTGTGAACGGGCTTGCCCCCGGTGAAAGCATCTCGGTCATCTACCGTGTGCAAACACCATCGACAGCGACAAGCGGTGTGACCGAAATCGGTACCATCAGCCTTGACCCCTCGCTGAACGGTGGCACAGCGACCGACGCGGATACTGCTGACAACGCAGTAGAAGACCGGATCGTGATCATCTCTGGCGACGTCACGCTGAGCAAGTACCAGTACATCGACGCCAACTGCGACGGCACCGTCGGGACCTTTACCAAGACCCGTCAGGACGTCTCTCCCGGTCAGTGCATCCGCTACAAAGTGGAAGCTGAAAACACCGGCTCCTCTCCCGCTGCAAACGTCATCATCTCTGATGCCGCCCCTGCCTACACATCGGTAACCGACTGTGGTGGCACATGCAGCGAGACGCTCTTCCCGGCAGGTAGCACCGCCACAGTCACCTCGAGCAACATCTCGAGCGACCACGGCACGGTCCTTCCGGGTGGGTTCGCCACGCTAGAATTCACCGTTCAGGTGGACGAGTAAACGAACCCCAGGTTTCCCCGGAGCACCCTTCCCCCCCTCGCTCCGGGGGAACCACACTTCCTCTCCTCTTAGAAAAGATAGAACAGGGATTGATCAAATGGACCGCAACTTTCACAAAACCGCCCTCCGCATGATGTCGTGTTTCTGGATCGTCGCGCTGGTGATCTCCCTCCTGCCGCACGGCGCCGCTGCCAAGCAGGTACCCGCAGGCACCTTCATCCGGAACGTCGCGCAGACCACCTACTTTAACGAAGCGCTGGGCATCATCGAGACCGTATACTCGAACGCCGTAGACGCCAAAGTAGCCGCAGTGCCTGCGCTGGATGTCAACGGATACTCCGAACTGATGCTGACCCGTGGCGCGATGGCGCAATACTACTTCGAGGTCGCCAACATCGGGAACGTCCCGCTGAACGCCGCCATGACCATGCAGCACCAAGAGGGTGCTGCCATGATGAACGACGCCCGCCTTGTCTATGACGCGAATGCCAATGGCCGCATCGACAATGGCGAAGCCACCATCAGCTCGGGCGCGCCGATGTTCATGGATGTGGGCGACAGCGCTCAGCTCATCTACGAATTCCGTACCTCCTTCTATGCCACGCCCGCCACGCTGATGCAGTCGGTTCTGTCGGTATCCGCCACAAGCACAACAGGCTTCGCGGCCCGTCGCATCCTGACGGGTGCCGCAGCTGGCAAGACCACCATCATGGGCAGCTCGCTTGAGCTGCAAAAGGAACAATCCGTTCGCGAGATGGAAGACGAAACACAGCTGACCTACACGCTGCGCCTGCGCAACGACTCGGACGGTGATGTGCTGGCCTATGGTGACGTGCACGGCGCCCAGATCCGCATCGACGGGGCCGCCGCCACCGGTGTTCTGCTGCGCGACGAGGTGCCACTGAACGCCCGTTTCCACAGCATCACCGACCCAAGCGGCATGGTTGCGCTGTATCACGCGGCGGGCGATGCGCGTCATGATTACCAGACGGCGCGCCCTGCTGGCGAAGTCGACGCCGTGGCCTTCTTTCACGAGGGCGACTACGAAATCGGTTTTGCCCGCGACCCCGCGTTCACCGTGACGGTGCCCATGAACCTGGGCGACGTAGAGGTCGCCAACACCGCGCGCAGCTTCGTGAAAATGGAAGATCGCACAGTTGATGTAGACTCTAACACAACGGTTTACAGCCGCGATGCTGCCGGGACCGGTGCCCTGCACTTTGAACATCCTGAAACCGCAGCAGACCAGCCTCACGCCGTGCCAAACAGCGATACCCGCCTGCGTCTGACCGCCGGTGCGTGCAACGAAACGATGTCCGCAGATCGTGCGATCATCACGCTGCGCAGCTTCCTGACCGGCGATGTAGAGCGTGTGACCGCCACAGAAACAGACCCTAACAACGGTGTTTTCCTTACCGCCGCCGTTCCTATGGCGCGGATGGATGTGCCCGTATCCGGCGACAATGTGATCGCGACCACCGACGGTGACCGTCTGATCGCCACTGCCGATTGTGCTGGTGCCGCGCTGCAAGACGAACTGCTGATCACCCCCGGTAACTTCCTGTTCAATGCGCTGACCAACGAGCCGATCGGTGATGTGGCCATCGCGCTGATGGACATGAACAGCGGTGCCGAAATGGCGCGCCGTATGACCGATGCCCGCGGGTTCTTCAGCTTCGGTGACATGCCTGCCGGTGAATACCAGTACGCCGTGATGAACGCCCCCGCATGGGACGTCCCTTCCGTGCGCGCCGACTTCCCCGGCTTTAACCGTCGTGTCGCGCGGGCCGGTTATATGGCAAGCTTCCGCCACGCCGGTGGGATGCTCGACATCTCGGACATTCCTGCGGATCCACACTATGGTGTGCCGCTGGCGCTGGACAAGCAGGCCGACAAGGATATGGTCGGCGCGGGCGAGTTCGTGGTCTACACCCTGAACTTCACCAACAACATGAACCAGGCGCTGATCGGTGCCGAGATCATGGATCGCCCCGCCTATGGCAGCCAGCTGGTTGCAGGGTCGGTGACCTTCAACGGCGAGACAATGGAAGACCCTGCCGTCGATGCGTCGGGTGACATGACCTATGACCTGGGCATGCTGGCCCCCCTGTCGAGCCACGAGCTGACCTATGTCATGCAGTTCACCGCAGCCGCCCGCGAAGGCCGCAACGAGAACACCGCGGTTCTGACGGGTCGTCAGGCGGGCACCGGTACCGTGATGCAGTCCCAGACTGCCCGCGCGATGGTCAAACTGAACAACAGCGGTGGCGTCTTCGCCCGCGAAGCCACTGTCATCGGGTCGGTCTTTATGGACTGCGACAAAGACGGTATCCGTGGCGACCACACTGAACCAGTGTATCCCCGGCGTCCGTATCGTGACCCAAGAGGGCCTGTCGGTTGTGACCGATATGGATGGTAAATACTCCCTTTTCGGTCTGCGTCCCGTGACCCATGCGTTCCTTGTGCAGGACGAAACCCTGCCCGTTGGTACCGAAGTGACCGTAACCCGCACCAATGATCTGCTGCGCGGTGGGTCGCGCCTGATCCCGCTGCGCAAGGGGGAACTGCGCGCCGAGCACTTCGCCGTGCTGGACTGAACCCCCGAAGCGATGGCCGAGGTTGACCAGCGTCAGAAGTACTTTGCCGAGCAGCCGCAATCCAACGCGCTGACCGCTGCCGACCTGCCGATTGAAGGCCAGCGTGCGCCGGTACGTTCCGTGCGC
>Ga0114900_1002317_pt1 | contig 10702 bp, 10 predicted proteins | sample MalvireepMed_231_FD_89685 | JGI IMG/M metagenome (GOLD analysis project Ga0114900, IMG submission 89685) | Marine viral communities from the Global Malaspina Expedition - Malaspina viral metaG DeepMed_231 | ecosystem: Environmental > Aquatic > Marine > Oceanic | place: Mediterranean Sea...
GCCCAGATTGCCCGCAGTTCGGCGGCGGATTTGCGGACTTCCATCGCCTCCATCGCGGTTTGATAGCGGGCTACGCGCTCGGTCCGATCCGCGATCAGCGCGTGTTCTTCAGGCCCGTATTCGCCCGCCGCTGGCACGTCTTCGCTGAATTTCGAGCGGCAGAATTTCGTGATGCGGCTGATAAAATTGCCCAAGACATCCGCCAGATCCTTGTTCACGGAGGACTGGAAATTCTCCCACGTGAACTCCGCATCCGAGGTTTCAGGCGCATGGGACAGCAGCCACCAGCGCCAGTAGTCCGCTGGCAGGATTTCCAGCGCCTGATCCATGAACACCCCACGCCCGCGCGAGGTCGAGAACTGGCCGCCGTCATAGTTCAAATAGTTGAACGATTTGATGTAGTCGACCAACTTCCACGGCTCTTGCGAGCCCATGATCGTTGCAGGGAAGCTGAGCGTGTGGAAGGGGACGTTGTCCTTGCCCATGAACTGGGTATAGCGCACGTCGTCGGCACCTTTGTCGGTGCGCCACCAGCTTTCCCAATCCGACCCTTTGCCCGCATCCACCCATTCCTGCGCGCAGGCGATGTATTCGATGGGGGCATCGAACCAGACATAAAAGACCTTGCCCTCCATCCCCGGCCAATCGGCGTCGCCGCGTTTGACAGGCACACCCCAGTCCAGATCGCGCGTGATACCACGGTCCTGCAGCCCGTCACCGTCATGCAGCCATTTCTTCGCGATAGAGGTGGTCAGGACGGGCCAGTCGGCCTTGCTGTTGATCCATTCGTCCAGCTTGTCCTTCATCTGCGATTGACGCAGGAACAGATGCTTGGTCGCGCGCATCTCGAGGTCGGTGGCACCGGAAACGGTTGATCGCGGGTTGATCAGGTCTTCGGGGTCTAGCTGTTTGGTGCAGTTGTCACATTGGTCGCCGCGGGCATCCTCGAACCCGCAGTTGGGGCAGGTGCCTTCGACATAGCGGTCGGGCAGGAACCGCCCGTCGGTCTCGGAATAGATCTGGCGCTGTTCCACTTCCTCGATCAGGCCCTGATCATAAAGCGCTGCGGCAAAATGCTGGGTCAGCGCCTTGTTCTGCGCACTGGAGGACCGGCCAAAGTGATCGAAGGACAGGCCAAACCCTTCCGCGATGCGGGCCTGAACCTCGTGCATCTCGGCGCAGTATTCCGCCACCGGTTTACCTGCTTTGGCAGCAGCCAGTTCAGCGGGCGTACCATGTTCATCCGTCGCGCAGAGAAACAACACCTCCTGGCCGCGCCCGCGCTGATAGCGGGCGTATAGATCGGCGGGCAGCTGGCTGCCCACAAGATTGCCCAGATGTTTGATCCCGTTGATGTACGGAATGGCGGAGGTGATAAGGTGGCGCGTCATGACTTGGACCCCGAAACTGCTTTTGCACGTCTCTAGCGCAGCGGCGGGGCAAGGGCTAGGGGGCGTCGCGTTCGCGGCTGCGGCGCATCAGGCGGCCAATGGTAAAGGATGTGCGCGGTGCATAGACATAGGGGGTGCGTTTTGTCGCCGTAGGACGGGCGCGCATCCGCGTCAGCCCAAAAAGCACCAGCACCCCGTGCCCGACCGAGATCATGGTAAACAGCGCCGCGGGGCCAAAGCCTTCGATCAGCACCGAGGCGATGTAGGGCGCAAAGATCGCCCCGACCGCGAACCAGAACATCAGCGCCGCCGAAAGCTCTACCCGTTCCGAGCTGCTGGCAAAGTCATGGGCGTGGGACGCCGCGACGGAATAGATCGGAAAGGTCGTGAGGCCAAAGAAGGTCGCGGCAAGAAAGATCGCCTGCGTACCCATGCCCGCCGACATCACGGTGACCGCACAGCTAAGCATTGATGCAGCCGACAGCCAGATCAGCACCCAGCGGCGGTCGAATTTATCGGCCAGCCAGCCCACGGGGAACTGCGCCAAAGCGCCTCCCAGCACGAAAGCCGACAGGAACCACGCGATCTGACCGGCGGTCAGCCCGACCTCTTGCCCGTAGATCGGCCCGACCATCCGGAAGGACGCGCTGGACAGTGCCGCGACCACCACGGCGGCGACGGCCAGCGGGGATCGATCAATCGCGAGCTTGGGGCGCAGCCGCCCTTTTTCGGGGGTTTCGGGCTGGGGCAGGCGGGTCAGCACCAGCGGGATCAGCGCGGCACAGCACAGGATCGCCAACAGGTTGTAGGACACATAGGACGCAGGCGCGAGCACGCCAATGATCATCTGCGCTGCCAATGACCCGCTGGTATCCACTACACGGTAGGCCCCCATGGTGCGGCCCCGCGTCTCGTTCGTGACCTTGGCCTGCAACCATGCTTCGACCACAGTATAGCATCCGGCGACGCAGAACCCGGACGCGACCCGCATGAGCGCCCAGGCATAGGGGTCCAGCACCATCATATGCGACAGCAGCCCGATCGCGCCCGCAGCGGTAAAGGCGGCGAAGGCGCGGCTGTGCCCGACAGTGCCCAAAAGGCGCGGCGCGCCCCAGCAGCCCAGAAAAAAGCCGACGAAATGCGCCGAGCCCAAAAGGCCGATCTGCTGGTTGGTGAACCCCAGTTGCGTGCCCGACAGCACGTCCAACGGCCCCACACCGCCTGACGACAGTTGCAGCAGAATGACGGAAAGAAACAGGGCGGCGAAGGAAATGAGAAGGCGCATATCGTGGTACTCTGTGCCCATTTTCGGGCAAGACCAATGGCCAAAGCGACAGTCACGCGAAAATTTTTACCCTTCGGCTTTTGCACGGCACGGCTGCCCGGAAAATGCGCTTGCGGTGACGTGGCGGAACAGAAAGGGTAGGCGCAAATCTAAACGAGGAATTCCAATGCAAAAGAACACGCTGGGTCACACAGGTATCGAAGTGACTGATTTCTGTCTGGGTTCAATGACTTGGGGCACGCAAAACACCCCCGAGGAAGGCCATGCGCAGATTGAACGCGCCCTTGATGCGGGGATCAACTTTATCGACACCGCCGAGATGTATCCGGTTAACCCGATCAAGGCGGAAACCATTGGCCGCACTGAAGAGATCATCGGCCAGTGGATCGCCAAGACCGGACGGCGCGACGACTTTGTGTTGGCGACGAAGCACTCAGGCGCGGGGGCTCCGGTGCGTGACGGCGCGGGGATTTCACCCGATACGATCCGTAGCACGCTTGAAGGATCGCTGAAGCGGCTCAACACCGATTATGTGGACCTCTACCAGTTCCACTGGCCCAATCGCGGCAGCTACATGTTCCGCAAGAACTGGGAGTATGACCCCTCGTCGCAGAACCGTGCCGAGACGATGGCGCATATGGAAGACTGCCTTGGCGCACTGCAAGACGAGGTGACCCGCGGCACCATCCGCGCCTTCGGGTTGAGCAACGAAAGCGCTTGGGGGCTGACCCAATGGGTGAATGCCGCCGAACGCACGGGCGGCCCGCGTGCCGTTTCGGTCCAGAACGAATATTCGCTGCTGGCACGCATCGCCGATACCGACGTGGCCGAGACGTGCCACAACGAAGATATCGGGATGCTGTCGTACTCTCCGCTGGCGGCGGGGTTACTGACCGGCAAGTACCAGAACGGCGCGCTGCCCGAAGGATCTCGCATGGCGATCAACGGGGATCTGGGCGGGCGCAAGACGGATCGCGTGTTTGATGCGGTGGACGCCTATTTGCAGATCGCGCAGAAACACGGGCTGGATCCGGTGCAGATGTCCCTGGCCTTCACGCGCCAGCGGCCCTTCATGACCTCGGTGATCTTTGGCGCGACCTCGCTTGACCAGCTCGAGGTGATCCTCGGCGGGATCGACCTGCATCTGGATGACGAGGTGATGGCCGATCTGGATGCCGCGCATAAAGCACATCCAATGCCGTTCTGACCCTTCAAACGCCACGCCGGCCCTGAACCCAAGGAGATTCTGATGCCTCTCACCATGAACAAGGACGTATTCATCACCTGTGCGGTCACGGGGTCGGGGGGCAGTCAGGACCGCAGCCCCCATGTGCCACGGTCGCCCGCACAGATCGCCGACAGCGCGATTGCGGCGGCCAAGGCGGGGGCTGCGGTGGTCCACTGCCACGTACGCGACCCCGAGACAGGCGCGCCGAGCCGTCGGCTTGATCTGTACCGCGAGGTGACGCAGCGCATCCGCGAGGCAGAGGTCGACGTGATCCTGAACCTCACAGCGGGGATGGGCGGCGACATCGTCTTTGGCTCGACCGAGCAGCCGCTGCCCCCTGTGGCCGGGACCGATATGATCGGCGCAGCGGAACGGGTGCAGCATATCAAGGAATGCCTGCCCGAGATTTGCACCCTTGATTGCGGCACGATGAACTTTGCCGAAGCCGATTACGTGATGACCAACACCCCCGGTATGCTGACCGCCATGGGCCGGATGATGACCGAGCTTGGCGTGAAGCCCGAGATCGAGGCCTTTGATACGGGCCATCTGTGGTACGCCAAGCAGCTGGTCAAGGACGGTGTGCTCGACGGCCCTGCGTTGGTGCAGCTATGCATGGGCGTGCCCTGGGGCGCCCCCGATGATCTGAACGCCTTTATGGCGATGGTGAACAACGTGCCGGACGATTGGACCTTCAGCGCCTTCGGGCTGGGGCGTCACCAGATGGCCTATGTCGCCGCCAGCGTTTTGGCGGGGGGCAATGTGCGCGTGGGGCTCGAGGATAACCTCTGGCTCGACAAGGGCGTTCTGGCGGAAAACTGGCAGCTGGTCGAACGCGCCGGAACGATCATAGAGAATATGGGCGCACGGGTCATCGGCCCGGCGCAGGTGCGCGAACAGCTTGGGCTGACCAAACGGGCCGCCACATGAAGCGCGCTCTGCTGGCTCTGGCGCTGGCGCTTCTGGCCGGATGCGGGGCTCGGGTCCCCGACACCGCGCACGGCCTGCGGGATAGCAAAGCGCTGATTGGCGCGACCAGCCGCTATGACGCGGCGCGCTTCAAAGGGCCGTGGCTTGTCCGCGACAGCTTTGGCGACGGCGTGGCGCAGGTGGCCTTGGTCGAGACGACGAAGGGCCCCGCGTTCCAGCTGTGCACACAGGTCGGCTGTGGCGACGGGGGGACGCTGTGGCTGGCGCAGAAGCAGGGGCAGGGGCGCTATGCGCTGTCGCGCCCCGATGGCAGCACGCGCACGCTTTGGGTGCTTTGGGTCGACGAAGGGTTCCGCACCGCGGTGGTCGGCAATCCCGCTGGCGACTTTGGCTGGATCCTTGACCGCAGCGCCAGCGGCGGCGCGGACCGGATCGCGGCAGCGCGCGAGATATTGGACTTTAACGGCTATGACACGGACCAGCTGAGGATACGACAATGACCAAAATCGCAGCAATCATCGGCGGTGGTGTGATCGGCGGCGGATGGGCCGCGCGTTTTGCGCTGAATGGCTGGGAGGTGCAGGTGTTCGACCCCGACCCGCAGGCCGAACGCAAGATCGCCGAGGTGCTGGCAAACGCCCGCCGCTCCATGCCCGGTCTGACCGATGTCGCCCTGCCCGCCGAAGGGGGGCTTCGTTTCTGCACCAGCATCGCCCAGGCGGTGGAGGGGGCCGTGTGGATACAGGAAAGCGTGCCCGAACGGCTTGAGGTCAAACACAGCACGCTCGCCGAAATACAGGCCGCTTGTGATGCGGAGGCGGTGATCGGATCGTCGACATCGGGGTTCAAACCGTCAGAACTGCGCGCGGGCAGCACGCGCCCCGATCAGATCATGGTCGCCCATCCGTTCAATCCCGTCTACCTTTTGCCGCTGGTCGAGCTGGTCCCGGCCGAGGGGCAGGACGGCCCGCTGGTAGACCGCGCCAAGGCACTGCTGACGGGGCTTGGGATGTACCCGCTGCATCTGCGCAAAGAGATCGACGCCCATGTGGCCGACCGTCTGCTCGAAGCTGTCTGGCGCGAGTCGCTCTGGCTGGTCAAGGACGGCATCGCCACCACGGAAGAGATCGACGACGCCATCCGCTATGGCTTTGGCATCCGGTGGGCGCAGATGGGCCTGTTCGAGACGTATCGCGTTGCCGGTGGCGAAGCGGGGATGAAGCATTTCATGTCGCAGTTCGGTCCGGCATTGAAATGGCCCTGGACCAAGCTGATGGATGTGCCCGATTTTGACGAGACCCTTGTTGATCTGATCGCGGGGCAATCGGACGCGCAGTCGGGGGCCTATGGCATCCGCGACCTTGAACGCATCCGCGACAATAATCTGGTCGCCATGATGCGGGCGCTGAAGCAGCAGGATTGGGGCGCAGGACGGTTGATGAAACAGCACGAGGCGGCCTTGCGCGCAGGCACCGTGCTTGAGGCGCGAGCGGCGGATATCGACGATCCGTCCCAGCCGGTGCCCACCGTCCATCGTGCCGTGCCGCTGGATTGGACCGATTACAACGGCCACATGACCGAGGCGAAATACCTTCAGGCCTTTGCCGACGCGACCGACCGTTTCATGGAGCTGATCGGCTGCGATGCGGCGTATATTGCCTCGGGCGGGAGCTTTTTCACTGCTGAAACCCATATCCGCCACGTGGACGAAGTGCATGCAGGCGCGGTGATCGACATACGCACCCGCGTGCTGCTGGGGGCGGGTAAGAAAATGCATCTGTGGCACGAGATGTACGAAGGCGACCGGCTGCTCGCCACGGGGGAACACTTCTTGCTGCATGTCAGCCTTGAAACCCGCAAACCCTCTGATCCGTCTCCGAAGATCGCGGCGGCGTTGACGCGCTTTGCCCAAGCCCATGCGGCCTTGCCGATGCCCGAGGGCGTGGGCCGCTTTGTGGGCGCGCCACGGTGATCGGGGTCCGCGCCCATGGCTGACACGCTGCCGGACCTGTGGATCCTCGTGACGCTGGCCGCGGCGGTCTTTCAGACCGGGCGGTTCATGCTGCAAAAATACCTCGCGACCGCGACCCTGTCGGCGGCGGGGGCGACGTTCTCGCGGTTTCTGTATTCCGCGCCCTTTATTCTACTGGGGCTCGCGGCCTATCTGGCGCTCAGCGCGACACCCCTGCCGCCGCTTGGGCCGGGGTTCTGGGCGCATGGGGTGGTCGGAGGCACGGCGCAGATCCTTGCGACGGTCTGTGTGGTGCTACTGTTCAAACAGCGCAACTTTGCCGTGGGCATCACCTTCAAGAAGACCGAAGTCATCCTGACGGTGCTGGTGGGTTGGATCATTCTGGGCGAGGGCGTCAGCGCCACTGGCTTCGCCGCGATTGCCCTTGGCGTGGTCGGATTGTTTCTGCTGTCCGGCGGGGCAGAGGCCAAGGGGTTTCACCTGCGCGACCTGCGCAATCGCGCGGCGGGGCTGGGGATCGCGTCAGGCGCTCTTTTCGCGGTGTCAGCCGTGTCCTACCGCGGGGCGTCGCTGGCGGTGCAGACCGATCTGCCGGTGCTGCGCGCAGGCGTGACCCTTGCGGCGGTGGTGACGATGCAATCGCTGATCATGGCGGTGTATCTGCGGCTGCGCGAACCGGGGCAGATTCGCGATGTCTGGCGCGTGCGCCGGGTCGCGCTCTGGATCGGGCTGACCTCGATGGGCGGATCGCTGTGCTGGTTCATCGCCTTCACCTTGCAGAACGCGGCCTATGTCAAAGCCCTTGGTCAGGTAGAGCTGATCCTGAGCGTCGCCGCCTCTACCCTGTTCTTCCGCGAGAAAATCAGCCCCCGTGAGGCGGCAGGCATGGCGGTGCTGATCGCGTCGATCCTGATGCTGGTGATGGTCGCCTAGCTTGGCATCGGGCGCCCGCGCAAACGCAGGAACAGGCTTTCTTCGTCGTTATTCTTGAAAAACGGAACCGAGGCGGGCGGGTCAAGCTGCCGCGCGCGGGCCTCGACTTCGGCCAGCACCACCTCGGTGATGAAGGGCATGTCGAATTTGCGCGCGTCCGACAGGGCCACCCATTGCAGATGCGAAAGCTCGTCACAGGCGTCGTCGAAATTGTCCAGATCGGTGGCGATATCCTCGGCATCGACCAGAAAGAAACGCGCATCAAAGCGGCGCGGACGTCCAGGAGGCGTCAGCGCGCGGAAAACGAATTGCAGCGGGGCCGCGTGGGGCAGATAGCCGCGCTGTGCAAAGGTCAGCCAATCGGCAGGGGGCGTGCCCTCCCATGCGCCTTTCTGGCCAAGGATCAGGCCGGTCTCTTCCCAAAGCTCGCGGATCGCGGCCACCACCAAGGCATGTGCAAGGCTGCCATCGGCGTCTTCGGCCAGACGGTTCTGGCAGGTTTCATCCACCATGCTGGCCAGCGGCACCTGCGCATCGCCCAGATCGACCGCGCCGCCCGGAAAGACGAATTTATTGGGCATAAAGGCTGCCGTCGCACCACGCTGCCCCATCAGGATCCGCGGCGCGGTATGCCGGTCGCGGATCACGATCACCGTGGCTGCGTTGCGGATTTTACTTTTATCGATGGTCATCGCCTTGCCCCATATCCTGTTGTTCTAGCGGGGCTTTTGGGGTGCCGGTCAGCTGGTGCTGCCGAACCCGCCCATACGCTTTGCCCATTGGAAGCCGATCATGGCTCCTTTCAGTCTGGGCAGAAGGTAGAGGGACAATCCGACGCAGCCAACCGAAAAGATTGTAAACAGCGTCAGCGGTTCGGGGCGCCAGACCACAAATGCGATGTGCAGCCCCGGGGCCAGCAGGTGCCCGACAAGCAGGATCGTCAGATAGGCCGGACCATCATCGGCGCGGTGGTGGAACAGTTCTTGGCCGCAGACGGTGCAGGTATCATTGACCTTCAGATAGCTTTTCAGCATCGGACCGGCCCCGCAGTTGGGGCATTTACGCCGCCAGCCGCGCAGCAGGGACTTCTTCATGCTGCGTTCGCTTGTGTCTACGTGAGGCATATCTACGGTCTGGTCAGTCATCTGGGCTTCCTTGTTCCCATCCTACATGCGGCCAAAACACCGCGAAATAAAGGGATCTCGGGGCAGTTGCGTCGCCATGTCGCAAAGCCCGCGCAGGGGTGCCCAAAACTTTTTCACATTTTTTGCGACGGAATGACGGGTGGCTGTCGTTTGAACCGGTATCGCCACGCTGAAAACGGCGGGCGTTAGATAGATCACCTAAGGAAGAAACAGATGACAAAACGAGCAAATCTTCAGATCGCACTCTTGAGCGGGTTGATCGCATTGGGCGGCACGACACTGGTCGCGCAGAATGCGGATAAGGCAGAGGGCGGCAAGCAAAGCCACTTTGTCCAGTTGGACACCGATATGAACGGTGAAGTCACTGCCGAAGAAATGAAAGCCCACGCCGCGGCACGTTTCGCTACTGCTGACGCGGATGGCGACGGCTTCCTGACACAGGATGAACTGGCCGCCGCAGCCAAGGCACGCCACGCCGAGCGCAGCCAGCGCATGCTGGAGAAGCTGGACACCGACGGCAACGGGTCGCTTTCCGCGACCGAGCTTGAAGCCATGGGCAAAGGCAAAGGCGACCGGATGGCCAAGCGCCACGACAAGATGATGAAGCGCATGGACGCCAATGAAGACGGCAAGCTGTCGATGGAAGAAATGGCCGGGCGTCACAGCCCCGAGCAGATGATCGAGAAGCTGGACATCGACAAGAACGGATCGCTGAGCGCGGAAGAGTTCGCCAAAGCCCGTATGGGTGGCAAGCATCACGGCAAACGCGGTGGTCATGACGGCAAGGACGGGCACGGTAAACCCGGCAAACACATGAAGCACGACAAGTCCGATGACGGCGACGCGGCTGCAACGGAATAAGGCAAGCAGGCGGGCGCGCTTGAACGGCGCGCCCGCAAAGGCTACCTCCGGTTTGATGGATATGCACGATACGACGGATGCCGACGGGGTGGATGATCCCGAACGCGCCTTGCTGCACCGATATGTGCAGGGGGATGCGGCGGCGGCACGGCTGTTGACGCTCCAGTTGACACCGCGCATCTTTGGTCACGCCTTCCGCATTCTGGGCAACGCGGCCGAGGCTGAAGACGTGACGCAAGACGCGCTGATGCGCCTGTGGAAGATCGCTCCGGACTGGCGCGATGGCGAAGCGAAGGTGACCACCTGGCTGTACCGTGTGACCGCCAACCTGTGCACCGACCGGCTGCGCAAACGCGGCCGGGGTGTCCCGCTTGAGGACATCGCGGAACCCGCCGATCCGGCGGAGAGCGCCGAGGCACGGCTGCAGCGCACGGCGCGCGAGGATGCCTTGCAAGCGGCGCTGGATAGATTGCCCGAGCGGCAGCGGCAGGCGGTAGTGCTGCGCCATATAGACGGGTTGGCGAACCCCGAGATCGCGACCATTCTGGATGTCGGGGTCGAAGCGGTTGAAAGCCTGACCGCACGGGGCAAAAGGGCTTTGGCGAAACTTTTGGGCGCAAGACGTGACGCCTTGGGATACGATGATGACAAAACGTGAAACAGATACGCTAGAGGCGCATTTCGAACAGGCGCGGGCGACCCCGCCGCAGATGCCTGCGGGCATGATGGACCGGCTGATCGCCGATGCGCTCGCGGCACAGCCTGCCCCTGCGATAGGGGGCTGGCGTGGGTTCTGGCGCGCCATCGGCGGCGCACCGGCCTTGGGCGGGCTGATCACGGCAACGGCTGTCGGGTTCTGGATCGGGGTCGCCCCGCCAAGCGGCCTGCCGGATGTCGCGACGCAGATTATCACGGGCGGCGACGATTACATCGTCGCCGATGCGACATCGCTGGACA
>Ga0114900_1002325_pt1 | contig 10685 bp, 10 predicted proteins | sample MalvireepMed_231_FD_89685 | JGI IMG/M metagenome (GOLD analysis project Ga0114900, IMG submission 89685) | Marine viral communities from the Global Malaspina Expedition - Malaspina viral metaG DeepMed_231 | ecosystem: Environmental > Aquatic > Marine > Oceanic | place: Mediterranean Sea...
ACTCCTTTCTCCGGGTTTTGCCGGGTGCGGCCTGCGTTTTAAAAGTTAGGATATAATGCCGGCGACGATTGAAGAAATTGAAAAAGCGCTCTCGGTTTCGCGCGGTCTGAAGGGGCCGGCCGCGCAAAGCCTGGGCGTCACTTGGCAGGCTGTTCACAATCGGGTCAAAAAGTCTGAGCGATTGCAGGAGCATCTCCGGCGAATCCGGGAGGATTCGCTCGATTACGTCGAGGGGAAACTTTTCGAGAATATCGACGAGGGCAACACCTCTTCCATAATCTTCTATCTGAAATGTCAGGGCAAATCGCGCGGCTATGTCGAGCGCGTCGAAACGACTGGCGCCGACGGTGGCGCTATCGAGCACCGGCAAATTGACGCACCGCCACGGCCGGCTAATTATGCCGACTGGCTGGAACAGACCGCTGGCAATCGGCTCGACCAGGTCTTTGGCGAAATGGCCGGCAGCAGCACGAACGGCCACGGCACGAACGGCCACGAGGCCAACCGAAACGGCAGCAAATGAGCCTGGCGACCAAACAGGTGCCGGTGGCCTGGCGGCCGCAGCACGGGCCGCAGTCGGACGCCTGCGCGGCTGCTGATATATGCCAGGAATTGTTTTACGGCGGCGCTGTTTTCGGGGGCAAAAGCGATTTTCTCCTGGGCGATTTCGCCAGCGACATCGAGCAAGGGCCGGCCTGGTCGGGCGTCCTGTTTCGGCAGACGAGTCCCGAGCTGGAGGATATCATCGAGCGCAGCCACGAGATTTACCCGTACCTCGGCGGTGAGTATCTGGTCGGCAAATCGACATGGCGGTTTAAAAGCGGCGCGCTCCTACGATTACGGCATATGGAAAACGAGAAGCATTTCCAAAGATATATGGGCTGGAGCCTGGCCTGGATTGGCTGGGATGAGCTGCCCAACTGGCCGAGCCTGAAGCCGTACCACCAGATGAAGAGCCGCCTTCGTGGACCGGCGCAGCATAAACGCATTAGGGCCACGGGCAACCCGGGCGGCCGCTGTCATGCTGAGATCAAACAATATTTCAAAATAGGCCGGCATCCCAAGGGCTACCACCTGCACCAGGACGACGAGAGCGGCCTGGCGCGGATGTTCGTCCCGTCCAGGGTGCGCGACAACGAAATCGGCCTGGCCGGCGACCCCGGGTATATATCCCGGTTAAAGGGCGTCGGCGACCCGGAGCTGGTGCGCGCCTGGCTCGATGGCGACTGGAACGCAATTGTCGGCGCTTATTTCTCGATGTTTGCGCGGAGCGAGGCCGAAGTCGAACCGTTTGAAATCCCGGAAGGCTGGTCAGTGTTTACCGGTGGCGATTATGGCGAGCACAATCCTACCTGGTGGGGCATTGCGGCCGTCGATTTCGACGACGATCTGTGGGTAGTAGACGAGTACGTCCGTGCGGAGGCCGGCGGTGCCGATCACGCGCGCGGCGTCAAGGCGATGGTCGATAATTGCCCGTTTATCCGCAAAAGCCGGCCAAAGCTTAACCTGGCGCCGTCGGATATGTGGACCTCCCGGGCGCCGGGCGAAGCCAGCCAGGCGCTGGCGCCGCGCGATTCGTTCGCCAGCCAGGGCGTCCACCTGACCCGGGCGAACATGGACAGGGTAAACGGTTGGCGAAATCTCAAGGATTTAATGTACTCGAAGCGCATCAAGTTTTTCCGGGGCCGCACCGACCGTGTCACATCGTCGCTGGCATCCGTGCAGCGCGACCCGCACGACGCCGAGGACGTGCTAAAGGGGGGCGACGACCACCCGGCCGACGGCCTGCGCTATATAATCAATCACGTCTATAAGCCGCGACCGATTAAAAAGCCGGACACTCGGCCGAACGCCGGCGCGGCCGTTATCGACCTTCTCGAAAAACTGGGCAAACAAAAATCTAAATATTCGTAGATGTCCAAGCCGTCTACGGGTCGGGTATAGTGCTTGGAAGTTGCATGTTTTTATTCTCCTATGGTTAAGCGGCGTGTTGCCTGGAAAGCGAGCGCTGTCACATTCTTCTTCATTGTAGCAAAAAAGGGCGCCATCCCGCCGGTCGGGAGAGCGCCCTTTTACGTGTTTGCCGGTCGGATGGGGCCGGCAAGCATAATTTAAAAGTGAAATTATGGCACTATCGAAGCGGCAAGTGAAATTCTGGCGTCGAGAGATGGAAATTCTCGACGATTTGTATAAGCAGAGGCTGAAAGGGTGGCAGAGCCTCATTGACTTGCACAATTTGCAATTCGACGAGAAAATCCGCGACCTGGACGCCTCCGAGGTTATCCGGGTGCCGGTATTTTATACGGTCGCGCGTCAGTTAATCGCGGCTATCGCCTTCAATTATCCGAAGCTCTTTGTAACCGTGGAAGACGACGAGGGTGAAGGCTTCCCTATTTCTGACATCCTCGAACGCGCCAGTTCGGCGTTCCTTCGCCTGGCGAACGTCAAGCCTCACGTACATCAGGCCATCTTTGACGCGCTCCCCTGCGGCATCGGCTGGTTGCGCGTCGATTATAACCCGCCTGGCGACGATCTAATCCCGCCCTATACGGCTAACGATTCAATGGCCGACGATCTCGTCTGCGTATCTCGGGTACCGCCTGGCTTCGTGCACCTTGATCCGCAGTGTCCGCCTCATATGCTCGGCCACGCTCGATATATCCGAGAAAAAATGTGGGTGCCGCTCAAACAATTGAAAGACGACCCCAATATTAGCCACAAGCGCGAGATTAAGGCGACGTCTGTCAATGATCAAGACGATCTAATATTCGGCGAGCCGCAGCGGCAAACCACGGAAACAGACGAGCAAAAGGCGGTGCGCGAATCGGTCGATAATGGTGATTTCGTGCTGGTGGATCGAATCCACGACCGCATGGATCGACGGCAAATCATGTTTGCCGACGGCGTCGAGGAGCCGATACAGGATATCGAGCATCCGTTTGCAAAGATGCACTTTCCCCAGCGCGTCGATATTCTGGGCGCGCCGATGTTCGACGACGACGGACAGACGCCGGTGCTCGATCTCGAAGATGGAGAACCGGCCGCCGGCTGGCTGGTAGAATCTGGATTCCCGTTTATCCCCATCAAATTTGATCAGTCGTATAACTCTTATTATCCCGTGCCGCAGCTGGAGTTAATCAAGGATTTACAGGGCGCGATTGTCGAATCTATGAGCCGGCAGTCGGGTATGCAAAAGCGCGGATCTCGGCAGGCGCTGGTCCGTGAATCGGAGGCGCAGGCCAACCCCGACCTGGTGGATCGTCTGCGAAAGGGCAACGACGGCGAATTCCACGTCGTGCAAGACCCAGACAGCGCCATGCGAGAAATCGGCTGGGGCAGCGTACCCGGCGAGCAATACGCGCTTCAGGATCGAGCGCAGCAGCTGGTCGATATGGTCACCCAGGTCAACGATTTGACCCAGGGCGGCGCCGAGGATTCGCGCACAGCTACCGAGGCCGGCTTAATGGCCGCAGCGGCTTCTATCAATCGAGAATGGATGGAGGCGGCGGTTGCAACCGCTTATGAAACCGTGGTCAGAAACGCCTTTCAAATTATGGGCGATCCTCGATACACGCCGGAAGATTTCGTCGTCAACGTGGCGCCGGACGGCGCGCAGCGTTTGACCCGGGCGCTTCAAACGGCCGACTTCCTTTGGAATTATAGAATACATGTACAAACCGGCAGCACGCGGCCGCTCTTCGAGCAGCTACAGCGCACGCAGGCGGTGGATTTCTACGACCGGGCGGTTAATTCGCCCAATTTCGACCGGATGGAAATGGACAAATTCCTGGCGAGCGCTTACGAGGTGGCTGATCCTGAAAAATTGCTCGTAGACGACATGAACGAGGAAGCCGAGCGTGCCGTACAGCTCGAACACGATTTTATGCTGGCGCGCATGCAAGATCCGGGCGTCTTTGAAGGCCAGGACCATCAGGCACATATCCAGGGGCATCAAATGTATCAACAGATGCCGCAATACCAGCAATTAATGGTAACGGCTCAGGCGCGCGATTTGACCGGCAATTATCTCAATCCGCAGGCTGTGCAGCAGGTCCAGGCAATCGACCAGATTGTTCAGCAGCATATCCAGGCGCACGAGCAGACAGTACAGCAAGAGCAGGAAAATATCGGGGCACCGAGCGCGGCGCCTTCCGGCCAGGCAATGACGACGCTACGCAGCCAGGTCCAGAGCAACGCGCAGAATATATCGAACCAGGTGGCCGCCGATACGGCCGAAACAATAGACGCAGCGTAAGGCAAGCAATGGCAAAAGCAAAGGCAAAAGCAAAGGCGCCGGCAAAGGCGCCGGCAAAACCAGCGACCGAGCGAATCGACGCGGTTGACATAATATCCGGCATCGAGGCCAACCCGGCGAACCGCAGCGACGGCACTGTGGCCTATATGGCCAGCAAGGGCCAGCTCGATGGATTGCGGGCGCTGATCTCGGCAATCAAATGATTAAACTCTGGGATTTCGCTTGTACGGCCTGTGGCCAGCGTTACCCGTCGCACCCTTACGAGGGACGCCGGCCGGTGTCGATTCCCTGCGCCTGCGGTGAAGCGGCGACCTGGGACCGTCAGCGGTCGAACCTCATCCATCCGAGCCATTCGGGCCGCAAATATGGGGAGTTCGATCCTCAATTCGGGTGTGTGGTCGAAGATTATGGACATCGCAAGCGACTCCTAAAAGAAAACGGGATGCACGAACTACCGCCGGAAACGCTCGAAGAGGCGCGGGAGGCGCCTTTACACGCCGGCAATACGGCCGAGCGCGATCCCAATGTCATCATAGCGGATTCCATCGAAGAAATCCGGGCAAAGATACCGAGCGACCGCGTGGACCATCGAGCCACGGGCGGCCGGCGACCCGATCAAGAAAGCTGGGTCAAATTTTGAGCAAAAGGGCGAATTATAACCCTTATAAACGCCTGGCGGCGGCGGTGATTCATCGGGCAATGTTGGACGCTCGGGGACAAGTTCCGGCCGCTTATGGGAATAAAAAAAACATAGTAGAGGAAACAATAGAGGACGCCCAAAACTTTTTAAAAGGGGATATGTTTCCCTGGTCTGAAATGCTCGATTTAGACGGTGATTAAATAGCCAAATTGTCGGCGAAAATTCGCCGAAGACAGCAGTACGAGCCACTAAGGGGCGCCATCCCGCCGGTCGGGAAAGCGCCCCTTTTTCATTTGTTGCCGGTATCCCATCCTGCCGGCGACGACAAAAACAAGGATAGGTATAAATATGAGTGAAGCGTTCCCGGAGGAATCGACGACCACGACCGAACAAGCGGAGGCTACCCCACCCGATCCCGGCGCCGAGTTGGGCGCGGGAATGCTCGGCGTGGATAACGAGTCTGGCGCCTCGGAAACGGTTAACGAAGAACCAGACGGCAATGCACAAGCGGCGTCTAATGGCGCCACAAACGACAACCAACCGTCCGACGCGGACGGTCTACGTCAAGCCGATTACACGCGCAAAACGCAGCAAGTAGCGGACGACCGCCGCCAGGTAGACACCGAGCGCGCCGAACTTCGCCGGCAGCAAGAGCAGTTCCAGGAAACGCAGCGGCAGGTTTTGTTGCAGCAGCAGCAAGGACCGCCGCCGCCGACGACATCCCAACAGTTGCAGCAGGTTATGACCGATCCGTCGCTATCGTCGGAGGATCGGGCCGGCCTCAACGTCATTTTGACGATGAGCCAGCAGCAAGAGCAGCAGGCCAACGTTATTTCTGACCTGCGTTCAAGGCTGGAACAGTGGGAGCCGCAGTTGCAAACCACTAATCAAGTTGTTTCGCAATTAAACCAGGAACAGCAGGCGAGTAGCTTAAAGCGCATGGAGGACCAGGTCCAGGAAGCCTACGACCTATTTGGCCAGGAAACAACGCAGCAAGCGGCCGAATTTATCAAGAAAAACATTTCGACACCAAATCGAAAAACCGGCCAGCCTTACACGGTGGCCGAGTTGGTAGGTTTGGAGTCGGGGCGTTCTATTGAGCACGCGCAGGAAGCCCGCCAGGGCAACCGTGCCGTGCGGCAGCGTTCAAAGCAGGGGGTCAATTCCAACGGCTCAGCGCACCCGGTCACAACGCCGGCGGGCGGTCCAATATCGAAAGCGGAAGCTTTGCGTGAAATTGAATCTAATATGACGTAGTTATTCCCTGACAGGAAGTTAATCAATGGCACAGACCACCAGCGAAGTATGGGATACACATTGGAGCTCAACGCAGCGCAGTGTGAAAAAAGAGGTTATAGATAACTTTTTCGAGGATTATCCCACCCTCGAAATGCACAGGCGCAAGGGCCTGCGCATGAGCAGCAAAGGCGGCAAGGAGATTGAGGTCAAGCTGCAAACCAGCGGCGGGACCGCCGAGTCTTTCGACAAGTACGACGTTTTGAACAAGGCGCCCGTCGATCCGTTTGAAAGCGCGTTCTATAAGCGCCGTTATTACGCCGCGCCGATTATTCTCAGCGATACCGAGCACTGGGAAAACAGCGGCCCGGAGCGCATTTTCGACGAGCTGGAACACCTGGGCAGTAACGCGATGAATACCATTCTCAAAGCGATCAACGAGGATATACTCAGCGCGCAGTCGGGTAAAAATATGCTCGGCTACCAGGACATCATGGCCGACGCCGCCGGCGCAACCGTGGGCGGCATCAATTCCAGCACCACCACCGCCTGGGAATCGCAGCGATTCACCACGTCCACCACTTTCACGACGCAGACCGTGACCAATATCTTTGACGGTATTGCGGCGTGGAACGAGATGCTGGACAGCTGTCGCATCCAGGGCGGCGTTATCAAGCAGATTATCACCACGTACTCGATCGGTCGCGCTTATCGTGAGGCGATCAGTTCGCAGGGGTACGCGCGCACCGAGCTGGATAATGCAAAAGGCCCGGGCGGCAATATGCTGCCTCCCTTTTATGCGGCCGAGGTAATCGCAGATAACGATTGTCCGTCTTTGCATAGTTATTTCCCTGATACCCGGCACACTAAGCTGGACGTTTTGTCGCAGGCGAATTTTCGCAAAACGCCGTTTACCAGCTTGCAGTCGAACGGCCAGCTCGCGCAGTTGGCCTATATCGTGGCCGGTGTGCAGCTATTCACCGACAACCGCCGCCGCAGTGGCGTAGCGACCGCCATAACCGGCAGCTAATAACGCGCCGGCCTGAGCCGGCCATTCATAGCAGTATAACCAATTAGGGGCGCCATCCCGCCATGGGACGGCGCCCCTTTTTTCGTTCTCCATTTCCCGGGTGCAAGCCAATGCACCCGACAACCGAGCAAAGAAGGGTAGGAAATTGTCATGCCAAATATTATCCAGAACGGCAATGTAAACGCGCCATCAGATGGCGTAAAGCAGGGACTTTTCGAGGAAAGCAGCACGCAGCAGGGCAACGTTGGCGCCGAGCGCCGGCTCGAAGACGGCCGAGCGTTTCGATACGCCTATTTTGCCGCCGCAACCAACCGCGGCCTTTTGGTTTCGACTGATGTCTCGGCTACCTCTGTAGTCGAAGTTGATGGCAAATGCACGGCCGCCTCGGCCGCAGCTACTGAGGTAACTATTACGGATTCGACGACTCTGGGCAGTGCAACCGCTGACCAGTACGCCGGGGCCTATCTGCATATCACCGACGACGCCGGCGAGGGGCACCAGTACCGTATTAAAGGCAATACGGCCGCGTCGTCTAATGCCGTAGATTTTACCCTTTACGACGGGCTGCTGGTGGCGGTATCGAGCGCCAGCGATATAGCGATAACCGGGTACCCGTACAACTCTGTACGCGGTGCGACCGCCGGGACTGATTATATCGTTTCGGGCGTTACCGTTATGTCTGTGACCGCTAATTATTACGCTTGGGTACAGACTCGGGGGATTGCGACTGTTCTCTCGGACGGCGCTGTTGCCATTGGGGCAAATCTGACTCTATCGGATGGCGTAGCCGGTGCCGTGCAGCTCAAGGACGCCGAAACTGAGCCGCTGGTCGGGTTCGCGTGTTTTGCGTCGGATGACACGGGCCATGTAGGCGTCAAACTTTACGGCCTCGACTAAGGCCAATTTACCAGGTGGGCCGGCATGGATCGGCCCACCTATTAACTCAAGAGGGATTTATGCCAAAAAAACGCGCTGAAGAACCAGCAATGCACGACCGTGATTTGTTAGACGAAGCAATGGAAACGCAAAAAGTAGCCGTAGAAGACAGCGACCCCGAAGAGGCGCCCCCAGACGCCGCTGTAAAGGCCGAACTGTTGCGATTGCTGCATGATCCAGACATCGCCAATCAGGCCGTCCAGGCCGCTCTGGCAACCCCAGAGGGCAGGAAGGCGCTAAACGTGCCGCTGGGCGTGGGCGCGCCGGTGGGTGAATACCAGCGCAATTATACCGGCGAGGAGCATTTGCGCGTCCACGGCGGCGTCGAAGTGGCGCATGAACAAAGTTTTGAGCCGCTACCGCCTTCTTATATCACGAAGTACGAAGCAAAAGACGGCAACCAAACCAATTATGAGCCAGGCCAGGCCGCAGCGGTTAAAATGCACGCCTTGGAACCATTAAAAGACGACGCCGGCCGGCCGATTAAAACGGAAATGTACCGGTTTTACCTTGATCGGCAGATGAACGGCGAGCGCTTGGATGGTAACGTACGTTCCGATATGGCCGCCGGTGTTTTCGCGGCCGATGGAACGCCGCGCTTTCAGGCCGACGACCCGGGCATGGGACCAACGCAAGAGGGATAGAAAATGACGCTTTCGCAGGCCATTACGACCGTATTAAAGCGGGTCGGCCTATCAACTGCGGCCGGTGAGTTGCAGGACCAGGCGCGTTTGTATTTGGGCATGGTCGTGGCCGAGGTTTCACCGCTGGCAAGCTGGTGGTGGCTGGATCGCACGACCACGTTTTCAACCGTGGCCAGCACGCGAACGTATACGCCTATTTCGGGCAATGTGGCGGCGTGGCACTCGTTTGTCGATCAATCCAACAATCGAACTCTTGCTATTATCGGGCCGGATGAATACGACGCGCTTGATCTCGATAGGGACGACACCGGCACAGTCGAGTCTGTTTTTATCGGCGGTTTAGATTCGTCCACGGGGTACCCGACTCTTGAATTGTGGCGTACACCCTCTGCCGTGGCAACCGTCCGGGTGCGCTACCGCCAGGACATAGGGGCCTGGACATCGAGCAACGACAGCAGCGCATTACTGGCGCTGGGCATTCCGCGCATCATGGAAAACGTGTTAATATACGGCGCTTCTGGTCTTTATATGGACGAGGAAGGCGACGAAGGGTCCGCAGCCAAGGAGGACGCGCGCTATGCGCAAGCGTTAAACCTGGCCTTGCGGCAAAATACTCTCCAGCAGGGCAATCGGCGGTATCCACCGCTGAGAAATCGAGCCGGGGACAGCGAGCTGGTATTGCGCATCGGTGGCGATACAGTCACAGGGGCATAAGAAAATGGCAGTATTTAATCAAATGGCTGGTAGGCCAAAACGGGCAACGGGGGCCACGCAATCAAAAGCGCGGCCAAAACCTGCGCAGCAGGTAGTAAAGCCTCAGCAAAAGCAATTGCAGCGAGCGCTACCAGCGCAACCAGGACAGCAGGATGAGCTGCGGCAACGTTTGGCGCAAGATTTGCAACAGATGCAGCAAGTGCAGCGCCAATTTGCGCAGCAGCAAGGAGGGCAAGCGCAGCCGGCGCAAGCGCAGCCGGCGCAAGCGCAGCAGCGCCAATTTGCGCAAGCGCAGCCGGCGCAAGCGCAGCCGGCGCAAATAGAAGCAGGTCGTGCGGCCGCTGCGCGTTTTCAACAGCAAAATCAACTACCGGCACCGGCGCAGCAAGCGCCCCGGCAGGCAATGACGGGACGCGAGCAATTAGGCCAGCAGATTACCGGCTTTTTAGGTTCGCAATTAGCACAAGCGACTCGCCCAGGTCAGCAGGATCAAATAACACAAAGCCAACTGACTGATTTTGACGAGCAGACGCGCCGGGCGCGGGAGCAGCAAATCGAAGATTTAAACCGCTTCGGTATTATCGGCGGGGGCGGGGTGTCTTCGGGACGAGTTGCGGATATCCTGGGCCGGTTTGACGCGGACACTTTGCGCGGTCGGCAGGCCGTAAAGGCGGCCGGTTTAAATCGCATGTTGGGGACCATTTTGCCCCAGGCGGTCCAGCAAGCGCGTTTTTCGGGCACCGAAGCGGTCGAACGGGAAAAATTAGCGCAAACAGGCGGCCAATTCGGGGAAACTTTAGAAGAGAAACGCGCCGGCCGCGAACAAGAGGCTGCTTTAGAGCGCGAGCGCCTGGGGCAACGGGGCGAAGAGTTTACGGCCACGTTGGGCGAAACGCAGGCGGGCCGGCAGCAAGTCGCCAGTGAGGCGGCGCTGGATCGAGCGCAGCAAGCGCAGCAATTTGGCGGCACGCTGGGCGAAACCACAGCGGCCCGAGAGCAAGCGGGCGCTTTAGAGCGCGAACGTTTGGCGCAGCAGGCTGGGCAATTTGAAACCGCCGGCGAGCGGGAAGCGACTGCGCGCGCGGAAGCGCGCAGCGAGGCGGCGCTGGATCGTGGGTTGCGCATAGGCGAGTTTGGCGCTTCGATAGAAGAGCAGCGGACAGCGAGAGAGCAGCAAGGCGAATTAGAGCGCGCACGTCTGGCGCAGCAGGCAAAGGAAGCGGTAGAAGG
>Ga0114900_1002347_pt1 | contig 10604 bp, 12 predicted proteins | sample MalvireepMed_231_FD_89685 | JGI IMG/M metagenome (GOLD analysis project Ga0114900, IMG submission 89685) | Marine viral communities from the Global Malaspina Expedition - Malaspina viral metaG DeepMed_231 | ecosystem: Environmental > Aquatic > Marine > Oceanic | place: Mediterranean Sea...
CAATATAAATATCAATATTCGGGTTGTCTATCTTCTTGTATCCCCCATTCGCAAAGGCATTTGTCTTTAGTTGAGGATAAGTTGCACATGGATAAAAGCATACGTTATTACAAATTTCCCCAATTGAGTCCGGGGCCCGCTTGCTGGTCGACCAACCAAAGTCATTAACAGATTTTATAAGGTCCATGGCAGTATCTTTTGAATATGACTGAAAAAGTGTCGTAATAGTTCCTGTTAGACACTTCTTAAGTATATTCTTCAGCTTACGTGCGGATAGCCCAGAATTTTTATAAATCGTCTCTAAGTAAGCCACACTATCGATAATGAATTGCTCCGGGTCATCCGCATACTTAAAGCCGGCTTTCTTCTCAAATATACCCTTATTTACACGCCTACTAATTTGAGACTCAATATCAGCCTCGGAGTTGGGCGTAGAAACCGGATGATCATTCTGGGAACACTGGATATCAAACCATTCGTCAGCGTTTGGGTTTCTAACCGAATCATGATAATGAGTTGCAAAAATTGTATCTGAGCCGGCGTTCCTATGTGCCAGGTACCTTGTGGCACCATCTTTTAGTTCTGACTTACCATTAGCTAACTTTCGCAATGAAATCGGGGGCAGCTTGGCGCCATTAGCAAGAGCTTGAGTCATAGCAGGTACTTTGGCGTGTACGTGCCCCAACTGGCGGACCTGACTATTCAGATCATCAAATATGATGTCATCCATTTTGATCATTTCGGTATACCGATTATCAAAATGGTTAATAGTATTTGTTAGTTCGTTATATGTTTCTCTATTCATTTTAAATTACCTTTGTTCCATATTGTTTGATCTCTGACCAAGTAATGTTCGCGCTCAGCCTTGGATCTTTTTTACTCAAGACAGTTGAAAATTTGCCTTCCAGTTTAGGCAACAAGATGTTATAAACATCGGTGCCGCTCATCATCCAAGATTCAACCAGCTTACCCTCACTAAATCTATTATAATAGTGTTCGGGGTATTTTGCAAGCTTTTCTTCAAACAGATATCGCTTTTGCTCTTCCCAGGTTGTTTGCACTGAGATACCCGTGTAGGATCCTTTACAATTCTTGCCAATCGTTGACTTGTATTCAACTTCGTCACCGTTTTGGTTAACAGCATCACCGCCTGAAAAAGTGTCTGCGACCGTGTGACCTAAGGCAATTGCTGCATAAATTTCCTTGCTTCGGGCATAGCTGAAGGGGTCACCCCAATCATTCTCTTTGCAAAGCTGTGCCATGCGCTCATAGTGCTTGCGATACTTTTGCTCGGGGGTCATCCCGTACTCCCTAGGGCTCCATCGCCCCTGTTGCTAATTGTCATTGGATAATCATAAAGATTACCTTCGGTGCGCTCGACGGCGCGGAAATGCACAACCGGAATCAATACAACTTGTGCGATCTTCATACCGGCGGCGATAAACTGCGGTTCTCTTCCGACGTTGTGGAGATTCACAAACACCTCTCCGTCATAGCCAGAGTCGATAACGCAAGCTCCCACAAGCAGATGCTTCTTGGCAGCGTTTCCTGACCGGTTCTTTACTTCAAGCATATATCCGTGCGGGACGCCAAACTTAAGGCCGGTCGAAAAGATGCCTGATGCACCCGCCTTCAACCACGTTCCTGCTTCGCTCCCCTCTTCGGGAGAATAAAACAGGTCGAGCCCAGCATCCGATGGGTTAGCACGATCGGGTGTGCGCGCGTTACCTCGCACCTTCGAGTACTCAAGAATCATCAGATTCTCCTGTGAGAAGATTATAGTTATCTACAACTTCATCAATACTAATCTTGCCCTTAAAAAGCCGATAAGCCTTAACTGCTGCTCGAATCTCGTCGGTCGTAAGCCAGCGGTTCTCTCGGAACTCCGTGCGGAGTTCGCGCTTCTGCTCCTTGTATGGTTCCATCGCTTCTTCGATGGCGTTAAGTGAACGGATATATTCCTTCACGTACTTTTGTTTCTCTTCTAGTGTGTTGGCCACTGGCCCTCCTTAATGGTTCTTTCTTATTATAACTGAGGTGAATCTGAAAGTCAACAATTATTTTGTTTTTATTCGAATTTTGGAAAATCGATGTGAAGCTCTTTCGCGAGTTCGATTAACTTAATATGTTTAAAATTATCAAGAGCGTTCTTTGCTTCTTTAAATAACTTTTCATATCTTGCTTTAGTAAATTCGTCGGTTGTTTTATCTGGATGTATTTTAAGAGCGATTAATTTGAATAGCTTATTGGAGAACCTGTGTTGCTTTTCGTGACCGGTTTGCTGTCTCTCGATCAGTATATCAATTAAATCCAATAAACGCTCTTTAAGCTCTTCGTTGGTTTTGCCCACCATGCCATAAATAGTTTATCCAAAATCAAATTCAACCTTTGTTGTAATTTTCAACGTTGGCACATGATCGCAATTGGCCAAATTGTGCTTTCGGGCCTCAACTGTATCCAAGAACCAATCAGCATGGCCTTTTTGGTGAATAATATCTAAAAAGTAATCCTCTGAATGACCACAGTTGGTTGCCATCATCCGATAGACCTTCTTGTTGAGGCGTTCGGTTTCCTCTGCGGAGGCTTTAACTTCTTCAACTTTCCCCCACTTCATCGAACTAACATCGTGGATCATCAGCGTTGCGTCAGGATCCATATAACGCATACCTTCCTTGCCGAAGCTATAAAGGAGAGCACCACAAGACATAGCTTTACCTTGAACAATCGTAGCCACATCAATCTTGGAGTGTCGAATATCAGAGATCATAGACATAAGGCTATACACCTGGCCACCATAACTGTCGATAATAACCGGCACAACTGGTTGCCCTGTGTTTTGTGCGAGACTCATTAATTCTGAAAACTCTTTTGCTGCTGCTTCATCAAACTTTCGCACCCTAATAACAATCGGTAAGTCTTCTATAAACTTCTTCTCTTTTAGAAGAGGGCTAAATAATTTTATTACGTTCATTATTTATCCTAATAGTCTAAATGTTTTACCAACCGCATAAGTCGAAAAGCCCCAGTTATCATCATATTTAAGCTTCGCCATGTAGGGACGGTTGATGTGGATCGTGTCCTTGTGCGGCTTGATGCCCCAACACCGGATGCGGGTTGATTCATTGTTCGAGTCGATTACTTCCACAATCCAGTACAACTTGCCGTTCTTGGTCTTACGCTCGATGATCTTTCGAGGAATGAACCAACATAAAGTCAGTTCGGGGTCGAACTCGGAGATCGGCGGAACAAACTTCTCTTGAAGCTTCTGAATCTTCTCGGGTCCGATAACCAAGTTGATGGGAAACACACCAGTCAAATCTGTCTTGAATTGGATAATCTCTTCCTCGCTGAAATCTCCTTCGGGTCGGTAGAGTACTATGTTCTCACCCAATCGCTTCAAGTTCTTGGGGCGATCCACAATACACGCAGACCAAAAATGTTTCATGCCCGTAAAGCGCTGGTCCAAGAGGTTGTCCAAGGCGCCACCACGGCATAACGCATCCAAACACTTCTTGTTCAGCTTGGAGTAAACCACCTCTTCATTAAACAATAGTTCCTCGGCTGTGGTGAATGGGCGATGGTTTAACACCTGCTCAATAGCAGCCATTCCAAAGCCCTTAATCGAAGTCAATGGTTGGATAAGTGTTTTTCCATCCTCGCTGATTTCCCACACCACCCCAGATTTGTTAATGTCCAAGGGTGCGATGTTGAATCCATACTTTTTGGCAATATTAATTGCCTTCTCTTTTCTGCTCTCGGGCTCTTTGTCCAAGAACGCAGCCATCCATTCAGCGGGATAATAGTTCCACAACCAAGCGCACTGGAACGAAATAATACTATACGATACAGCGTGCGACTTGTTGAAACCATAGCCGGAGAAGTACTCAAACTTGTCCCATAGGTTTTGGGCAACGTCGCGGTCCAAGCCGTTGGTCACGCATCCAGAAATAAACTTATCGTGGAGCTTGGACTTGACGCTTCCTTTGCCCGTTCCCTTTTTGGTCAAGACCTTGCGGAGCAAGTTGCCCTCGTCCAAGGTTAGACCACCAAGCTTGTGTGCGAGTAGAGCGATCTGTTCCTGGAAAACAAGGAACCCAAAAGTCTCTTCTGTAATCTCTTGGACCTCATCGGAAAGATACTGAATATAGTGTGGACTTTCTTTGGCCTCTACATATTCTTCATGCACGTCAGCCGACAATGGACCGGGCCGATAAATGGAGGTAATGGCCGAAAGATCAATAATATTGTGTGGCTTCACTCGCGTACAGAAGCGCTGAGCGCCTTCTTCTGTGAACTGAAATACACCGGCCCATCTCCCTGCGTGAAAGATGTTCTCGTATACTTCTTGATCGTTCATGTCCAAGACATCGGGATGCAAATGCTTATCATAATACTCTCGAACGTCTTCGAATGTTGGATTCTCGACATTATGATGGCAGCGTAGGATGTGTTCGATACAACCTTCCATCATCTTCAACGTCGATAGTCCAAGTAAATCGAACTTGATAAAGCCCATCGGCTCAAGGTGTCGGACGTTCTGTCCCTCTGCCCATGGAACCTGTCGCACACCCCCCGAATTAATGAGAGGCATGCTTCGGTCCAAGTTCTCAGCAATCACTACGCCGCCGGCGTGCCGTGAGCAGGATCGAACCTGTCCAACCAAACCCTCAACGTGCGCTTTGACGGCGGGGTACTTGGACAAGTAGGCTTGAAGCGACGGAGAATACTCCATCACCTCTTCCCAAGTTGGACTATAGACGCCGGCTTTAATACCGTGCTTCTTCTTAGCCTCGGGCGTTGCCTCTCGCATCATAATAGAGGTAACAGTGTTCGCTTCAGTAAATGGAATCTCGTAAAACTTTGAAATGTCCTTAATTAGAGATCTAAGCTGAAGTGTGTTCCAATTTGAAATTGGCGCAACACAATCCTCTCCCCACATCTCAACCAATTTCTCCTTAATTACCATACTATCCGAGATATCATAATCAATATCAGGATAGTCGGTCGCATCAGAGCGCAAGAAGCGCGAGAACAAAAGCCCATATTCGATCGGGTCAACTTGTGTAATGCCCAATACATAGGCCACCAACGAACCTGCGGCTGAACCGCGGCCTGGGCCTGTGAGCATCATATTCGTCGCAGTGTCAGCAATTGCTTTCATCGTCAAGAAGTATTTGGAGAACCCGCGATCATCGATAACGTCAAGCTCACGCTTCAATCGATCTACATACTCTTGATTTGTGTGAAAACCTCGACTACGCAAACCGTCTGACGAATAACTCACCAGGGCTTGAGTTGCGGTTGCACCTTCAGGCACAACGAAGTCAGGCAAGCGTACTGTGTTGTCCGGTAGAAACGTCTCAATGCGATCAAATGCGATATGATGTGATTCTTCAATACTGCGTAAAACAAGGTCATCATCATACTCAAAGCCGCATTGTTGTGAAAATCTTTGATAGTTCTCCCACATCTGGTCCCCATTCTTCGGGTAGAGTTCACAGTTGGTATCGTTAATACTAATCGGAAGCTCATCACTCAGATAATCGGGCCGGGATGTTGATTTGCCCAGCCAACCAAGACGCTTGTAAAGTTCTCTATCTTTCCAAGCATCAAGGCTGGGGTAATGGCTATCGGCTGTAGAGAGCAGTCCAATGCCAAACTCTTCGGCTATCTTGATAATATATTGATTTAATTCGTGTTGTTCTGGTATGTTGTGCCATTGAATCTCGCCGTACCAGCGATCTCCAAAGATATCCACCATTCGCCGCGTAGCCTCTCTCATTGACTCCAGGACGGCTTCTTCGCCGTCAGCCCGGTTCTCCCAATAGCAACCCGCATAAATGCCTCCTAGGCACGCTGACGAAGCAATGATGCCCTCTCCATACTTTTCGAGAAGTTTGTAGTCAATGCGAGGGTAGCGATAAAAGTTCTCTGGCTTATAGCTCTCGGACACAAGCTTAAAGAGGTTGCTAAGACCGGTGGCATTTTGAGCGAGGAGAACCAAATGGCGGCGCCGCCGGAGAATATCTTGTCTCTTTTTGCTTCCCTCTTCATCCTCAACTGTCGCCCCAGACTGGTCTTCTCTCTTAATAGACCGTGCCTTCTTCTTGTCGGCCATGGCCTTATCGTATTCTTCGCGCCATTCCTCAATCGACGGAATGAAGTACGCCTCGCATCCAAAAATCGGCTTAAATTCTCTACCCTCTCCTCGCATCTTCTTAGCGTGCAAGACTTGATGGGCCAAACCGTTCATATTACCATGGTCTGTGAGTGCTAACGCATCCATCCCGTTCTCATATGCAAAGTCCATATGGTCTTGTGGATATCCGATGGCATCAAAAATTGAGCCCGCAACACTGTGAGCATGAAGTCCCACAAATTTAATTTTTGACGTAGTTCTCGCCATTAAAAACCCTCCCTAGGTTTGTTTATATATTGAGTATAGCACAAGTGTTTAATAAATGCAAGCACTAAATGTCCCCTCTGCCTTTTGGGATGAGATCATAAAATCTTGGTTTGTAAATTTCTTTATAAGGTGGTACCACTCTATAATCTGAAGAAAGGTAAGTACAGTATTGTTCCCACTCTCTTATATCATGGAACCAGTCTAATTCATGTGTTCGACTGTTCTTTGTGTTCAACTTCTCGAACACGGTTTGCAGATTGAAGAATCTGGCTGACCATCTCTCGCCGCGGGGTCTCTTCTCGCTCGGTAAGTGGCCGGGTAAAGGGGGTAAATATTCCCTTGTGGTTATCTTGTTTACGTGTCTTCGACATTTTAAGTAATCTTCTCCTTTCATTGTAAAACTTAATGGTATGTTGTCTTTTATTGTTTTGTTCTCGTAAGAAAGTAAAAAGTTTTTATTAACATCTTGTATTTGGGGTCGCATCTCTCTTAAAGAATAAAAGTCATAAACCGACATTGGAAAGGCAATAAAATACTTTTGAGGCAATATCCATCTTGAAATTTTGTAAGATACAAACCAAGATGAATATATCCCGTGCAAAACAGACCAGCCATACGAATTTCGTCTGTCTAAATCTTTAGGATGAACGGGAGTGTAATAAATAGGCACTTCTTTGCGTACATTCGAATAAAATTTGGTAAATTCTCGTTGGTAATAAACGGGATCATACACCCATTCTCCGACTGTTTTGCGTATGCTTGGGGCCAAATCATTATTAGCCACAATCCAAATCGTCTTACATCCAGCCATAGCGCAGGCCATGACAGCGTTTTGAATGGCAGTATAATCTGGTGCTAATAATGTTAAAACATCAGGTGTAGCTGCTTTATAATCGGTCTGCAATTGAGACACAGGTATGATGCCGGCTAGGTGCATTATAAATATTTTAATATCTTGGAGTACTTTTCAGAAGATCTTGGCAGCACTTCAAGTAAATCTTTTTGAGATATCTCTGGAGTTGCGATCTTCTGCGCTTCGAATTGATTCTTTTGAGGCGCACACCCCACTCTTCTGCCGATACATGATGTTCTAAATCTATAATGTTTTGGTTTTCCATTTGGTCCATAACCATTAAATTTCCCTTTCATTCCGCGACTTTCCATTTCGTGGACAAGTTTAAAACGAGCCATCGTCTCGGAATAATTGAAGTCTGTTATTTGTTCCTTAAGTAAATAGGAGACTGCACACGCATCTTTCACTTCTGTCTTTCCGTCAATTCTGTCGGAAGAGTAAAACCAAATCTCACTAACAAAGTCATCATTGGTCTTTATGTAATCGATTTCGTGTTTGCCGCCACGATTAAACGCAACCCAATCATAACATATAAAATTGCTAGTGTCAACATCTGAAACAAAATCAACACAGCCGGCATCCCCAAAATAATAGCACTTATTAAATTCAACATCGATAAGTTTAGCATACTCATCGGAAAAGATAAAGTTTTCCCCATCAAAACGAATAGACACACACAGATTTGACAATGGCGTTTGTCCATTTAACGACATTATAAAAACAAGTCTTTCCCACAACGAAGTCTTGGCTAAGCCAACAGTTCTCTCTCCATCTATCGTCTTTAGACTTGTCTTGGAATCTTCGAACTTTAAATAAGATAAATCTAGATCTGGTGACAAATAATCAAACCTAAATGGTTTGGCGCTCTTACTATAGAAAATGGGTAATTGTTCATTAAAAGCGAATATTACTGCTTCTAATGAGCTTCCTATCACTATCTCGTCGCATTTAAGTGCTATGTTGTGCTCCTCTAATCTTCCGATAAGCACCCACCGTCACAGGCCACAAGTCTGTCGCAATTTCCAGGCAAGCCTCAGCCATCTTTTGGATTTCCCACTGGGCACCTTCGTGTGTACGAAGGTCAATAAATTTCAATAGGTTGTTTAGATTTACTGTGCCGTAATATTCTGTATACATGTTTTGCGGTAGCACACCACGGGCTTGCTCGCGGCAAATACCGGCATCGAGCAACGTATTGAAGAACTTCAAACATTCTGCGTGGTGTTCACGAACTGCTTTTGAGGCAGCTTCGCAGCTCAAATGTCGCCATACCAAAGGATCTCTTAGTTCTTCGGCGTTGGACGCTTGTCTGTTTGATTTGTGTTGAGTTCTGAATGCGGCTGGCTCATAAAATCTGATATCAACATCAGTATACCGCCGTGAGATTTCATTGTAAGACCAAGTGCGATGACGATGGTGCTGGCTACGCACAAATAGAGGAACACTAAAACGGAAGGTGACAACGTTGTGTTCAAATGTTGATGTATGGCGGTGGCGTATAAGATAGTTAATAAGTTTGTGATCTCGTTCATCTAGTTCTTCCTTTTCTTCTCCAAAGGATACGCGCGCGCTGTTACAGACGGTCAGGTCGGTGCCCATATGTGAGACGTATTCTACCTTACCGATCCCATCGCTATATAGCTCAATAGACTTTGCGTAGTCTGTCATTGTTTCTCCGTATTATATTGTTTCCAATCGAGCCAAAATCCCGCTAGCACCATTAAGTGCATAACAAGCGACCCCGTAATCTCTAATATATCACGATAATCATTCAAATGCAAGTGAATATGACCAATAATCCAAAACGGTATCGCAAACTGTTGACTATACCAGATTAAAAAAAACTTGATGAACTTTTTTATTTTATTCTTCGTCAAGGTCTTCGAGTAAAGTTTTAATATCTAATCCCGCACAATCAATCTTTTTCTTGCTGATGTGGTAGTGGCTCACAAAGCCGTTAAAATTGCCATATAGAGCGTCTTGGTAGTATTTTGTGGAAGTCTTGCCGGTATTTTGGTCAAGTGGGGTTTGTAGTTCCACATCAGCAGACTGATGGATTGCTTCCCACAGGGCTTTAAGCGCTTCAATCTGAACTGGATAGAAGCCGAGAAAAGGGTCAAGCTCTTCGCCGTGAACCCAGGCGCCCTCAATAATCGGTCTTTCGCCGAACCCGTTTTTAACATACCAATCTTGGTACTTGGGATAATAGGCGTTTGAGATCTCGACACCTACGGATGCGCGGTTTGAACGCACATGCCCAGCGTGCCATGCTCCGTGTTGCATATCGAGAGCTTGGTAGATCGTACCATCATTGTCGATCAAGAAATGCACCGAGATGCCGCGTCTATTCAATACGCTAGCGCACGATGTCGAATTGAGGCACACATCCCAATGATTCACAAACAATCGAATGTTGCGTTTGGGGCGCCCTGTATAGTCATAGTATGTGCCGGGGTTTGCTTTTAGTCCATCAGGTTCGGACCACAGTACCACCTTGTTCCACTCGATGGGATGAAAATTACCCTGATAAACAATAAAGTTGGAATAATTTAATGGACACGGTTCGTGATAATGAATTTTCTCTTGTCTTTCTGTCCAAACTCTACGGAAAGTCATCGGCCCGCACAAACCGTCGGGGCCCATATCGTGATCTCTTTGCCATTTCTTAATGGCTCTTATTAAATTTTCATCATAGTACTTCTCACCAAACCAAGAGGGTTCCCACCCCAATTTGGCTGCTGACGCCTGGTTATAGAAGTTTTTATCGATAGTCATACCAAAAAATCCCTTTTATCAGGGTAATAGTCCTACTACATAATTATCAAGGACTACTAAAATCTTCTTGTTTTCCACATCTATTTCTTCTAACATCGTTGAATCAAAGACAACTTTAGACCCCACTTGCAGGGTACTAGCAAACCTCACATCATCTGCCCAATCTATTACTTTCGCAGTATGAAAGCGGATTTCCTCTGGCTTATAGTCATCTGGAAGAAGAACCACACCAGGGTCGGAACCTTTCTCTTGAAGTGTTGGAATAATTTGAATATATCTATTAACTGGCTTAAACATTTTCTACCTCTTTTATAATAATCTTTTCTTGTATCTTATACTCTTGTTCGGTTAGAAAAACATCCTCGCGTCTCTTACACGTTTTACACTCTAATGTCACAAATACGTTGTTTCCCGCAGTTGCGGTAATGTTTCCCACTGGTGCCAAATAGCAGCCCTTGGTGCCGTTTTTACAAATACGGCGCAATTCTCGTTTTTCGAGAAGATGATTGAAGTGCATTTTAACCTCGTCTGTGAATCAAGTTAAATTTCACAAGTTTCCCCATCGCAAAA
>Ga0114900_1002355_pt1 | contig 10569 bp, 6 predicted proteins | sample MalvireepMed_231_FD_89685 | JGI IMG/M metagenome (GOLD analysis project Ga0114900, IMG submission 89685) | Marine viral communities from the Global Malaspina Expedition - Malaspina viral metaG DeepMed_231 | ecosystem: Environmental > Aquatic > Marine > Oceanic | place: Mediterranean Sea...
ATCCCGGCCCGTGCGCCTATCGCCGTGGCGGCCCCCTGACGGTGACGGACGCGAACGTGCTGCTCGGGCGCATACAGCCGGACTATTTCCCGGCCGTCTTCGGTCCAGGCCAGGATAAGCGGCTGGATGCAGCGGCTGTCGAAAGCGCCTTCGGGTCTCTCGCCAACAAGGTCCAGGCTGAAAGTCAGGAGCCACGGTCGGCCCAGGAAATCGGCGATGGCGCGCTGCGCATCGCCGTGGCGAACATGGCGCAGGCGATCCGTAAGGTGACGCTGGAAAAGGGACGCGACACAGAGGGCTTCGTCCTACAGGCCTTCGGGGGTGCCGGGGGCCAGCATGCCTGTCTGGTCGCGGCTGAGCTCGATATCAATACGGTGCTTATCCATCCCTTTTCGGGCGTTCTGTCGGCTCTGGGCATCGGTCTGGCTGACGAGATCGATATCCGCCGTGGATCTGTAGAGGCCGTTCTGGATACTGATGGCGTTGAATCCGCAAAGACAAGCCTCGAGACGCTGAAGACTGCCCAGGACAATCGGCTCGGGTCTGACGCTGAGGACCAGCTCGAATGGTCGCCAAGCGCAGCCCTTCGTTATGAGGGAACGGACACAACAATCGATGTCCCCTTTTCCGCGGCAGATCAGATGCGCGCCACCTTCGAGGTGAGCCATGAGCGCCAGTTCGGCTTCAAGACGCCAGACCGCGCCATCGTCATCCAGAGCGTCACCAGTGAACTGCGCCGTCCCGGCAGCGACGCCACACTTGGTGCGCTTGCCTCGCGCCAGGAGGGCAAACCGGACCCTGTTGCCGAAGCCGATGTCTGGTTCGAGGGCAAGCGAACGAAAACGCCGGTCTTCGACCGTCCCACGCTTCTTTCTGGCGACCGGATCGAAGGTCCGGCCCTCATCATCGAGGAGACACAGACAACTGTGGTCGATCCCGGCTGGGAGGTCGAGGTGGCGCAGCGGGGCGACCTCATCCTCACCCGGACAAAGGCGAAAGCACGCGGCGATATTGCAGCGCACGAAACGCCAGACCCTGTCCTGCTCGAGCTATTCAACAACATGTTCATGGCCATCGCCGAACGGATGGGCGCGGTCCTCCGCGACACGGCGACGAGTGTGAACATCAAGGAACGGCTCGACTTTTCCTGTGCCCTGTTCGATGCCGATGGCCGGTTGCTCGCGAACGCACCACACATGCCGGTCCATCTCGGTGCGATGGGAGAAAGCGTGCGCACGGTGTTGAAGACGCGCGGTCCGAGCCTGAAGCCCGGGGACATGATTGCGCTGAACAACCCGTTCAATGGGGGCACGCACCTGCCGGATGTGACCGTAATTTCCCCCGTTTTCGACGAAACGGGCACCCAGATCCGATTCTTTGTCGGCAATCGCGGGCATCACGCGGATATTGGTGGGAAAACTCCCGGCTCCACCCCGCCGTATGCACGCACGCTCGAAGAGGAAGGCGTGGTGATCGACGACTTCCTGCTTCGCAGTGGCGGTGATTTCCGGGAGGCCGCATTCCGGGACCTTCTGGCGGACGCGGCCTACCCCGCCCGCAACCCCGACGCCAATGTATCCGACATTCGCGCGCAGATCGCCGCAAATGAAGCCGGCGCGCGTGATGTTGAGGTAATGATCGCGCGCTATGGCTGGCCCGGCGTCTCGGCCTATGCCGGTCACGTCATGGACAATGCCGAGGAAAGCGTGCGGCGCGTCATCGACCGGCTGAGCGATGGTGAGATGCAGGTCGAAACCGATGATGGCTTGCCGCTCAGGGTTGCCATCACGGTCGACCGCGCCAGCCGCTCGGCGCGCATCGACTTTGCCGGAACCGGCGCCCAGCGGCCCGGCAATTTCAACGCGCCACCCGTGGTGACACGCTCCGCCGTGCTTTACGTGTTTCGCTGCCTCGTCGCGGATGACCTGCCGCTCAATGAAGGCTGTATGCGGCCGCTGGAGCTTGTCATTCCGGAAGGCTCCTTCCTGTCGCCCTCGCCCGGCAGCGCCGTGGTGGCGGGTAACACTGAAGTCAGCCAGGCCGTCTGCAATGTGCTGTTTGGTGCTCTGGGAGCGGTCGCTGCGGCCCAGGGGACGATGAACAATTTCCTCTGCGGGAACGACACCTACCAGTATTACGAAACGATCTGTGGCGGGGCGGGCGCCGGGCCAGACTTTAACGGGGCATCAGGCGTCCATACGCACATGACGAATACCCGCATCACAGATCCGGAAATCCTGGAACTGCGCTATCCGCTGTGCGTGAAACGCTTCTCTCTGCGGCGCGGCTCTGGCGGGGCGGGCGCCCATGACGGCGGCGATGGTGTCGTTCGCGAAATCGAGGCGCTGAGCGAAACAATGGTGACGCTGGTCTCGTCTGCGCGCGAGGTTCCACCCTTCGGTCTTGAGGGGGGAAAGCCCGGCGCAACCGGCCAGCAATGGATCACCCGCCAAGGCGGCGGGCGGGAAGAGCTGGCCGGTATTGCCAGCGTCACACTGCAAACCGGCGACACGATTACCATTGAGACTCCGGGCGGTGGCGGTTACGGGCGTGCAGAGGACTAGTCCGAAAGGAAGCACGCTCTGATCAGGATCCGCCAATTCACCGATGGCCCAGCCGGGCTCCAGCCGTTCGACCTTTCGGATCGCGGCCTGCTGCTGGCCGACGGCGTTTTCGATACGTCACGGGTCGTCGATGGCCGCATCGTGCTGATGGAGGCCCATATCGAGCGTCTTCAGAACGATGCGGCCGCCCTCGGAATCGAGGTGGATCTGGAAACGTTGCGTCGCTTTGCGCTTGAAGCGATCCCCGATGACGAAGCCGGCGCCTTGCGTCTGACCGTAACGCGTGGCCCGGGCCCTCGTGGCGTTGCCCCCAATGCTCTTGGAATGCCAACATTGATCTCGAAATTCGACCCGGGCGCGCCAGCCCTTCCCCTGCCCCCTACGCGTCTCATGACGAGCGACATCTGGCGCAATCCAACGGCACCGTCCTCACGCCGGAAGACGCTCGCCTACACCGACGCTGTAATCGGCACCCAGCGGGCGCGCGAGGCGGGGTTTGACGACGCGCTATACCTCACCCCGCAAGGACATGCGGCCTGCACCTCCATCGCGAACATCTTTGCCCGCTTTGATAATGCTCTCGTCACCCCACCGCTGGAGGATGGTGTGGTCAACGGCATCATGCGCGACTGGCTCATTCGCGAGGCGGGCAATAACGGTTTCAACGTCAGCGTGGCTTCGTTGTCGATCGACGCCCTTCACTCAGCCGACGCGATCTACCTGACCAACAGCCTGCAACTTGTCCGCGCAACCGAAAGCCTTGATGAGACCGCTTTCAACACGACTTTACCCGAGCCGCTCCTAGACGCCTGTCGGGCCCTCCTGAAAGAAGCCTGAACGCAGCTTCTCCGGTTTGCATTAGAGAACCCGCTTAATCACTTGTCGTGCAACGCACGCGTAAGGATATTGACGGCGTGAGACGGCTACTGCAGTTTAGTTAGGTCAAACAGAATGAAAGCCCTGTCGAAGACAGATCGCAACAACGCTTGGGAATACTTGTTTACTGAGCCGAAAAGACAGCACCGCTAAAAATAAATATTCTAGGCAAGCCAGCGAGGGGCGCTAATGGCTGGACAGTCGAGGGGACAATTCTTCAGGCACTATCCCGACCCTGCATTTCTCTGCGATATCCAGACCCTCCAGATCACCGCGGCAAATCACGCGGCCTGCAGGCTGTATGGGTACGCCGTGGACGACTTCTGTGCGCTCAGCGTTTCGGATCTCGCATCAACACCCGAGCGTGACGAATGGCACCAGGCCGTAAGGTCCGGATCGGCCTCAGTTGTTACACATAACCTCTGGAAGCATGTGACCCGGTCGGGTGAGCTAATCCTTGTGCGGGCCACCCTCTCCGACTTTGAGAATGGGTGTGGCCTATCAAGGTTGCTCTCAATCGTGGACCTCTCCCGCCACCTGCATGATGACGGCAAGCTACAGCCTCACATCCCTTCCAAACCTGCCGCTACGAACTCCCAAGGGACCGAAGATCGCCAGCCGGCGGTCGACCGCTTCAACATGATTACGCAGGCCACCCGGGACGTCGTCTGGGAGTGGGATCTTTCCACCAGTACGGTGTGGCGCAGCGAGAACTATGAGAACGAATACGGTCACGCGCCCGAGCCCGAAAATTCAGGGCCGGAAGGCATCCATATCCATGACGAGGATCGCGAGCGTATTCTGTCTAGCCTGCGGACATTTCTGAAGGGCAACACTGATCTCTGGTCAGAAGAATACCGGTTCATGGCCGCTGATGGAGAAGTAAAATGGGTCTCCGACAGGGCCATGGCAGATCGCGGGCCTGATGGAGAAGCCCAGCGTATCATCGGGCTGATGACGGACATCACCACAAGCAGGCTTCGGGAAGAACGGATTAAACGCGCTGAGCGGCTTGAATCCCTTGGCGAACTGACAGGTGGCATTGCGCATGATTTCAACAATCTGCTGACAGTGCTTCTGGGTACCAGCGAGCGATTGGCTGACCGCTTGCCGGAAGGTCAGTTGAAAGAGATGGCTGAATTATCGTTATCAGCCTGCGAAAGCGGTTCTGAGCTCGTCAAACGGCTGCTGGCCTTTGCCAGACGCCAATCCCTCCTGCCTACAGCTGTCGACCTTGGCGAACGCCTTAGCGAGACAGCTCCCTTGCTGCAGTGTTCACTGACTGAGTCCATCGCTCTCGACCTGATTTCCGGACCGGACCTGGAACAGGCAACGCTGGACGTCGCTCAGTTCGATACGGCACTTCTCAATCTCTGCCTCAACGCGAAGGATGCGATGCCACAGGGCGGCAACATTACGATCGAACTGGCAAATGTGACGCTAAACAGTTCATGCCTTCTCGAAGAGACTGATGTTCAGCCAGGCGCCTATGTCATGGTCGCGGTGAGCGACACCGGTGAGGGTATGGAAGAGCATACGCTGGAGCACGCTTTCGAACCGTTCTTCACAACCAACCCCCCAGGCACCGGATCGGGACTTGGGTTGAGCATGGTATACGGCTTCGTAAAACAGTCCGGTGGGCACATCGCCATCGACTCCCAGAAGGGCAAAGGCACGACGGTCAGAATGTACTTCCCGACGGCTGGAGGATTGCCGAAGACGGTTCGGCAAAAAGAAGAAAATACTCGCGGAGAGCTGCCTGAACTGACCGTCCTCATCGTCGAAGACAATGCCTTCGTCCTTGCCCACGCAAAGCGTTTGCTCAATGAGCTTGGGATGACGACGATCTCGGCTGCGACAGCAGGTGAAGCGCTCGAATTGCTGGAATCGACGCCCCAGATTTCATTCCTCTTCACCGACATTATTTTGCCCGGCGGGATGAACGGTGTCGAACTGGCTGAGGAGGCCCGGATGCTCCGCCCCGGGCTGCCAACACTCTACACGACCGGCTACACCACCAACTCCATCGTGGCGAAAGAGCACCTTGATCCCACCGTTTCGATTTTGCCGAAGCCCTATCGCCGGGCCAACCTCGTGGACAAGATACGCGAAGTGCTTGAGGCGTCCGGAAAAGTCTGAGGACGTCCGGCCTGTCTCTAGTTTCCGAGAACAAGGCGATAGCCTTGTCCGCGCACACTGAGAATTCGCTTTGCGCCATCTTCTCCAAGGATTGTGAGCTTCTTGCGCAGGCGGCCGATATACGTCTCCAGCGCCTTTTCGCCATACCGCCCTTCACGCCCGAAGGCCTTCAGATAGAGGTCTTGCCGCGAGACTACACCGCCATTCGCCTGCGCCAATGCCGTCAGCAAGGCGGCTTCGGCGCCGGTCAGCGCCTGTCGCGTCTCGCCATTGAGAAGCTCACGGCTCGAAGGAAGCAGGATGACATTGCCAATGCGGTGGTCGCGGTCGAGCCGGACCCGTTCACGCGTGCCCTCGACAAGCTTCGTTGCCCTGGCATACAGCTCCTTCATGCCAACAGGCTTCATGACATAATCGTCAGCCCCATCGCTCAGAAGCTCCGCCCTGAACTGGCTGTCACCCCAGGCAGACAGCATTATGACAGGCGTTGATGTAAGCTGGCGAATTTCGGACAGAACCTTGGATCCACTGCCGTCCGGCAATCGAAGGTCAAGTATAATACAATCGAATTCCAGAAGTTGGTTCGAATAGATTATTGGCATGGCTTCAGCGAAACTGTTTGCTGAAGTAATTTCATCTTCCTGATCAGGCCAGCCGAGCCGAATCGTCTGGACGAGAAGCGGTTCGTCATCAATGACCAGTATTTTCATCAATAATCCACTTGAAGCCGTACACGGACTTCTGTGCCGCTCTGGCCCGGATTATGCCGATGCTTGAAGTGAATGAACAGTCGCGGTTGCAGTTGGCTGCGTAGTTTCCGAAACCTGATCCTCCAGCCAGCACTTCAAATCCTCAAGCGCCAGCGGCCGGCTGAATGCGAAGCCCTGCAGGTACTGACAGCCCATGGCCTGCGCTATGGCGGCCTGGGTAGAGTCTTCAATCCCCTCGGCAACCAGTTCAGCGTTGAAGACGCGTGCCAGGTGAATGACGGAGAGGACAACGCGCATCGCACGTTCATCCACTGCAAGGCGGCTGACAAGCGACCGGTCGATCTTCAGCTTGTCGACCTGAAGGTCGAGCAGTGCCCGGAGGTTCGAGTAACCCGTCCCGTAATCATCGAGGGCGATCGACATACCAGCATCCTTGAGTCGCTCCAGCGCCTGCTTTGCGGCTACGAGATCGGAGATGATGTCCGACTCGGTGACCTCGAAACATACCGCATCGCGCCTTATGCCGGTCTGCCCGATCACGTGGATAAGCCGGTCGAGGAACTCCGGGCGGCTCAGCTCCTGGGGCGAAATATTGAGAGAAACAAAGCTGAGCCGTCTGCACTCTACAAGCGTGAGGAGATCCCGGCAGGCTGTTTCCGAAATATGGATATCGAGCGCCGAGATCAGACCACTCTCGGCGGCAATCTCGACGAATTCGTCGGGCGCAACCTCACCAAACACCGGATGGCGCCACCGCGCGAGCACTTCAACACCATACCCCATATTTGCCTGGCAGGGCACAATTGGCTGGTAGACCGGATAAATGTCTCCTGTAACCAGGGCGGCAGGCAAATCCTGCGCAAGGATTGCCCTGCGCTTTGATCGTTCGGCCAGGGCACAGTCATAAAGCTGGATCGTGTCCTTGCCGCGCCGCTTTGCCTCGACCAGGGCCTCATCGGCATGAGCCTTCAGCGCTGCAGCGTCAAAGGCATCATGACCGAAGACAGAAATCCCGGCCGAGCCTGAGAAAGACAGGCGGGTCCCATCGACTTTTGCTGGTGCGAACAATCTCGGCCAAAGCTGCTCGAGCCCCTGAACGAAAGTGTCCGGATGGCCGGGATGACGCACAAGTATTGCAAACTCGTCTCCCCCGACGCGCGCCGCACAACTTACCTGACCAAAGGCTTTCAGCCGCCGCCCCACGATACGCAAAACCTTGTCGCCAACAATGTGGCCATGCGTATCATTGAGCTGCTTGAAGCGGCTGAGGTCGAGATAGGTCAGAATTAGGCAGGCGCCTTCTGCGCCTGCGTGTTCCACTTCATTCTGAAGTTCAAACTCGAGCCCGGCCCGGTTGCGAAGCCCGGTGGGCATATCCGTCATGGCAGCCTTCAACGCCTCAGCACACCGGGTCTCGGCCTTGTGCAGTTTTTGCTCAAGGCGGTTGAGGGTCATGGTGATGCCTCTGCTCACCAGAGGTGAGCCGGGGGATGCTTTCCCGCCCTCTTCGGCGCCAACAGCCTGTGAAGCGGCAAAGAATATCGCGGCGACAGCCTGCTCATTGTTGGCCAGAGCGATACGGAAAAGGTTCATGATTCCGACGGTGCCGGTGACGAACTCGAACTCCTCCATCAGTTCATCCCCGTCGAAGGCCCGCTCAAGCGCTCGAAGGACACGCGCGCGGCAAGGCCGGGAGAGCAGGTCTTCCAGGCTACGGCCTTCGACACGGTAGAGACCGATCTGCTTTCGCGCAGTCTCGTTGGCATGCAGAACCTGGCCCGACGGGGCAATGACCATAAGCCTCGCGCCGATATCGGAGACGTCAATCTTCATGAGACCCTGCACCCGAAACTGCGCCGCTGTGGCGCATACCGCTGGATGAGGCGATCCTCATTCACAAGATAGTTGATCTCGATCATCTGGGAGAGAATGCTTGAGAAGTGGCGCAGCCAGCGAAGCTCCTTCTCGCCGACCGCATGCGGTTTCCGGTCCAGGATGCAAAGCGCCCCGACAGCATGCTGGCCCTGAACGATCACGGGGCTACCGGCGTAAAAACGCACAAAGGGATAACCGGCGACCATTGGGCAGGACCGGAATTCTGCATGCTCGTGCGTATCTCGCACAACAAACAGCCCCGACTGGGCAATCGTGTACTGACAGATGGAATCGGAGCGATCGGTTTCGGTCGTATCCAACCCGAAGCGGGCTTTGATCCACTGCTTGTCCTGATCCACCATGGAGACCATCACCATGGGCACCCGGAAGAAGCGGGCAACGCATTCGACCAGATTTTCGATCGCGGGGTCGCCTGGCGCGCCTACGATGTCGAGCCGGTCAAGGCAGTCCAGCCTCGCCTTCTCCTGCACCGCAGGCAACGGGTCCGGCAAAGGCTCCGGTCTCGAAAATAATTGCATTACGCCCTCCATCCTGGTTCGCATGACTGCTCAGACCCTGGCCGGACTCCTGTCCGCGCCGGTGTATTTGCGTCTGGCAACTTCTTGTCTTGTGCGATGGTATTTTTCAGCCCTCGACAAAGCCGAGACTTGTGCGCGAACGGGTCAAATCCCGGATCACGCTGCATTCCAACTCTTTCCTCGTGGCCATCTGAAGAGCCGATTCCACCAGACGCTCGAGTTCGTCATGCCGGTGACCGCCCCGCTCCAGGCACTCCATGGCGAAGGCCAGTGCTGATCGGCATGATGCAATCGCAACGACATCGTTGGTGCGCAGATTTTCTGACATGCAGCCTCCCGTATATTTATCAGGACGCTCACTCGGATGGTGCTTGACCTGCAGCCAGTTCAAGCTGGCGCAAGGCGACGAACTATCCTCAATCCGGAGATTGTCCTTTCAACCTCCTCGTTAGGGGTTGAACTCCCACCATTCCGTGACCGAAAGGTCTAAAAAGGTCGAAACTCCCATATTGAACGCAGTATTTGGAACAAATACCGCCCTTGAGCTCAATATCCGGAAAACTGTTTCACACAGAACGTGGAATTCAGAATTAATTTCGTCGCTAAATATTTACGCTTGGTTGACCACAGCCCGATGAGACGAGCGTCGGGCAATATTTTTTGCCGCCTGCTCGTCTTCGTCGTGCCATGGCCCTTTTTTACTCGGGCTTGTTCTGCCTGCCTTCGATAAGGCTATCGACAACTTCCGGGTCAGCCAGTGTGGAGGTGTCGCCGAGGGCTGAATAATTGTCTTCGGCGATTTTCCTGAGGATGCGGCGCATGATCTTGCCGGACCGCGTCTTGGGCAGGCCAGGCGCAAACTGGATCAGGTCCGGGCTGGCGATCGGTCCGATCTCATAACGCACATGCTTGATCAGGTCCTTCTTCAAGGCCTCGTCTGCCTCCACGCCAGCAACTGTCGTTACGTAGGCATAGATGCCCTGGCCCTTGATATCGTGCGGATATCCGACGACTGCAGCCTCGGCGACCGCATCATGGGAGACGAGCGCCGACTCGACCTCGGCGGTGCCCATGCGATGGCCTGAAACATTGATCACGTCATCGACACGGCCCGTGATCCAGTAAAAGCCATCCTCGTCCCGTCGGCAGCCATCGCCGGTAAAGTAATTGCCGGGATAGGCGGAGAAATAGGTCTCAACGAAGCGCTGGTGATCGCCATAGACGGTGCGCATCTGGCCGGGCCAGCTTTCGGTGATGATGAGGTTACCGTCAGTCGCCCCTTCCAGGACCTTGCCATCAGCATCGACGAGCTGCGGCACCACACCGAAGAAGGGGTGGCTGCCAGCGCCCGGCTTCATGTCGGTCGCGCCCGGCAGGGGGACGATCATGGTAGCGCCGGTTTCCGTCTGCCACCACGTGTCAATGATCGGGCAGCGGCCTTCACCGACCACATGGAAGTACCACTCCCAGGCTTCCGGATTAATCGGTTCACCGACCGTGCCGAGCAGCCGGAGCGACTTGCGGCTGGTCTTCTCGACCGGCCCGGAGCCTTCCCGCATCAGCGCACGGATCGCGGTCGGTGCGGTGTAGAAGATCGTGACGCCGTGACGATCGCACACCTCCCAGAAACGCGAGGCATCGGGATAGGTCGGCACACCCTCGAACATCACGCTGGTCGTGCCGTTCGCGAGCGGACCGTAGACAATGTAGGTGTGGCCGGTGACCCAGCCGACATCGGCGGAACACCAGAAAACGTCGTCTTCCTTCAAGTCGAACACGTATTCATGCGTCATCGAGGCCCAGACGAGATAGCCGCCGCAGGTGTGCAGGACGCCCTTTGGCTTCCCGGTGGACCCTGAGGTGTAG
>Ga0114900_1002358_pt1 | contig 10562 bp, 11 predicted proteins | sample MalvireepMed_231_FD_89685 | JGI IMG/M metagenome (GOLD analysis project Ga0114900, IMG submission 89685) | Marine viral communities from the Global Malaspina Expedition - Malaspina viral metaG DeepMed_231 | ecosystem: Environmental > Aquatic > Marine > Oceanic | place: Mediterranean Sea...
CTGGAGCCGCTTTGTCATTCCCGGCAAGGGAGGCCGCTGCGTGTCTGATGAGCCGTGGGTGACCGTTGCAGAAACATGTGAGTTGGTGATTGCTCTTCTTGCGCTCGGTGAGCGATCGTCGGCTGAACGGCTGTTTCGCCAGGCCATGTCTATTCGAGATTCGTCTGGCGTCCTCTGGATGGGCTGGCAAACCGCCGAGCGTGTTGTCTGGCCAAAGGAACAACCAAGCTGGACACAGGCCGCCGCCATACTCGCCGCCGATGCGCTGGAAGGATTTAGCACCGCGAACCGGATCCTTGTCGCGTCGGTCCTATAGCCGCCGCAGCAACCTCAGGCTTTTCACAGCGCGCTCTTCGACGAATACGCTGGACGCCAGCGCTTTCTGGTAGATTTCGAACGGTGGGCGCCCGCCATCTTCCGGATCGGGAAATACATCATGGATCGCGAGGAGTCCGCCAGCCATGATGTGGGGCACCCATCCATTATAATCATTAAGGGCATGCTCCATTGTGTGGCCGCCATCAATGAAGAGCAGGCTCAGAGGCGTGCTCCACCGCGAGGCGACATCCCTCGATTGACCCACAATCGCGACCACGGTCCCTTCCAGGCCAGCTTTGCGTACGGTTTTCCGGAAAAACGGGAGCGTATCAACAGCATCTGCCTCTGCGTTCCAAACGTCGGGATCGAAGTACTCCCAGCCAGGCTGATTCTCTTCAGAGCCGCGATGGTGATCGACAGAGAACAGCAACTCGCCGGCGTGCGCACAAGCAGGGCCCATATAGATTGCGGACTTGCCGCAATATCCGCCGACTTCCAGACACGGCCCGTGAGGCGCTCGCTCCAAAGCAGCGGCTTGAAGCGCAAGGCCTTCCTCATGATCAAGGAAGCCTTTTATGTCGGTAGGATTTAGCGGTAATTTCATGGCAAAGAGATACCCGGCCAGCCATGCAAAGTCGATTGACCGGAAGTCATGAGACAAATGCGAACTTGTCTCTGATGAGCGCAAGTAGACATGCTGAGCCAGCCAATAGCTGAGCCATTCGAGGAGAGGGATATTTGTTCGGTTCGATTTGAGGGGAGGCGATGTCCTGCTATGCGGGGTTTTCAGTCGCCCTCACCCAATCAGCCGATTCTCCTGACAATGCTCAATCATATGCTCTTTCGCACAAGAATTGTGAACTCGTACAAGTCGTAGTCGTGCAGCAGAGCTACGTTCGGAGAGTATCTGCGCTTGCAAAAATCGAACAAATGCAACGGGTCAGCATAAAACAGATCCGACCTCATCTTATCTGCATCTGAGTATGACGTAAGGCAGTTGAATGCCACACCGCGTTTCGACTTGGAGACCAGCATATCAAGCGTGTCTTTAATATAATCGAGCCACGCTTCATCTCCGTGCCCGACCGGCACATTAAAAATGCCACTCGCAACGACATAGTCAAAAACCTGATCGAGCTCGCTACCGGCCACGAAGGTTGCATTCGACTTTTCTTTGAGACGCTGGCGGGCACTGTCGACCATCTTCTCGGATGCATCAATTCCTACATAGTCAAATGCGTCTGCGCGATTTTCCAGATACTCGTAGAGGGCGCCGTAGCCACACCCAAAATCAGCGATTGAGTAGGATTCGCGAGATGTGATGAGGCGGCACAACTGCTCGAACCTTAGCTGCTGGCTAGCGAGCCCGTTCCAGTCGACACCGCGAGGGGTATCTCCGTGCTCGGCCAGCTTAGCAGCGTAATAAGATGCGACATCCGCTATCAAATCCGTACGTTTGAGTGTCACTTTACGCTCTTTCTACGGTCGAATTTGAAGATATTATCGCGATCGTTTGGCGTCGAGATAGGCGGTCGCTGAATCAGCCTCATCATACCCGAAGCCGAGGATCTGACGCTGCTTGCCGCTGAGTGTGCCGGGATCCAGCTGTCTGGGGATACGAATCTGCTGGCGGAAATGAGGGATGTTGTAGATGTGATTGACTGCTCGCCTCGGCCGGTCTGTCAGATTTTTGCCTCCTGCATGATAAGTCATGCAATCGAGCAGAATAAAGCTGCCCGCCGGAGCACTTATCTGCACAGCATTGGCTTTGACGAAATCTGAAGACGGAAACTCCTCGGATTTGTGTGAAGCCGGCAAGACAAATGTAGCTCCGTTCTCTGGAAGAAACGGATCGATGCAAAAAAGAGCGTTAATCGCGATTGGGCGAGAGGTCACAAAATGCTGGTAGGCAAGGTCACGGTGCCAGGCACCCTGATTGTAGTCTTGCCTTGGCGGATTGATGATGCCGTTCTGTTGATTGAGGATGAAGGTTCCGAGGATCAATTCATCGATCACCGCCAGTAAGCGAGCATCGAAAGCCAAGTTCAGAAAACTACCAAATCCGAGTGCCATAGGGCACCGTATCGTGTTGAGCTCATTGAGTTCCCTGAGCCGGGATTCGCCTTGCGCTTTGACGTAGGTGGTGTGTGCTGCATCGAAATCGTCGCTGATTTTTGCCAACTCACCGTCTGAGAGACCAGAATCCAGCACAGCATATCCGAGCAATCGTATTTGCTCGACAATGGAGTCCAGCTCGCCACCACGCCCATTTCTCTTCAATATGCCATAGGACGAAGTTGGTATTCCAGATTGTCGGGTCATGAAGATTCCGGCGATCGATATATCTGACGGACCACGGTCAATGGTCGTTGCTTCACCTCGGAAAACACCTTCGCGATGTATACGCCCAAAATACCGTTGAACAGGATAATCAAACCGGAAAACAACCAAATCGAAGCAACGACTGACACATATCCAGCAGGCGGTTGTGATAGGAAGAAGTACTGAAACAACAGATATACGATAAACGCGACCGAAGTGCCGAAGATTGCTAACCCCGAATAGAATACAATAAATAGCGGGCGATTGCTGAACGACGTGATCGCATTGACGAAATGGTCGAATTTTCGCGATAGCGAATAACTGGTGGGACTAAGCGCCAATTTGTCGACCACATGGTGGGTTTGTTTGAATCCCGTGATCAACCAGAGGCCGCCGATGTTCAGTTCACGCTCGGAATGAGACAGCAACCCATCTACATAGCGACGTGTCATTAGTCGGGCGGTGACTATGTTATGCGGCTGCTTGACGCCAGACATCAAATCAAAAGCCCGATAGAACACAGAGCCGGTAAATCGCTCAAACAGGTTTCCTTTTCGCCGCCTCTGGACGCCAAAAACCACATCACTGCCGGTACTTTTCAGTTCGTCGGCGAAAGGAGACAGCCAGGCCGGATCTTCTTCCAGGTCACTGTCGATCAGAAAAATGTAGTCTCCTGAGGCGTGGGCCAGACCGGTCATCATCGCTTGGTGGTGGCCAAAATTGCGCGACAGGTCGATAACTGTGAGGTGCGGATCGTTCTGAACCATGTCGACAGCAAGGCTCAGACTGTCATCAGGCGACCCATCGTTGACGAGCACTATCTCATAGTCGTCGCCAGCGAACTCGCGTGCCGCCTCGCTGGCCCGGCGGTGAAATTCAGCCAGTTCCGCGACCGACCGATATAACGTTGTTACCACAGAGAGTTTCAATGGCTTACACATTTCATGTACGTGCCTGAGTCCCGGCCGCAGTTGAAGAGAAGGTCCACTATGGACACCTGGTGCGTAAAATCACCCCAAAGCTGAGGATAGGTGGGGTAGCCGGAATAGTCGAACCAGCTGAGCGCTATATCGCGAGCCTTGAACATGTCAGCGTCAATATAGCCCTTGGCAGAAGGTCCGGAAACGTACTCTTTGGCGTCAGCCTGAACGCACAGATCCGCAAGTCGGAGCGACTTGCCTTCAACCATGGTGTAGTCGCCCGTTGAGCTGATCTTGGTCTCGATGCCCAGATATTTACACACCATACTGATCAATTGCCTGTTGATTTCAGAGAGATGTGTAACGGCCGGACCGGTATAAAACGGCGCAAGCATTTCGAACACTTCATCGAAAAACGGCGCTCGCCCGTAATTAAGTTGAAGCGCAGTCCAGTGTGCCGCGCGCCAATCCGTTCCGTCGACTTTCGTCTGCCTGATCGTCTGTTTGTATTTCCCCTTAACCTGCACCGGCACTGTGAGCCATTTGGTGCCGTGAGGCGTCTTGATGAGGTTTCGGTTTCGCCAGTCTCGCCGTGTGTACTGGACATCATCGAACAGAATGAACTCGTCCACCGCAGCGATCATGTCAAAATACCCCTTCCACGGCAGGTAGTTTGACTGGACGATGGCAACTCTCTTCAAATTTTGCTTGTCCCGATGCGCGTGCAATATTCGTGGTCGGTTTATCAGCCTTGATCGAATGCCAATAGAGATCATGGCAACTCAGGTTCAGCAACAGCTCATGCGCCTGTCTCTACAGGAAGATCGTCAAGCTGCCGGGGCGAGAAAGACGCGCAAGCTGGAGGTGTTCAGATATTGGAAGAAACTAGACTGGGTCTGCCTGATCGATTCATGACTTCAAAGGTGGAGCCAGACCGGTTAGGCAATTCGACATGACAAAACCATTGGTAATCTTCGGGACGGGTGACATTGCGCAACTGGCGTTCACCTATTTCGAGGCAGATAGCGACTATGATGTGGTCGCATTTACCGTCGATTCGGAGTATCTCGAGTCATCGGAATTTTGTGGCCGGCCCGTTGTGGACTTCGAAAGCGTTGCCGAGCGTTTTCCGCCTGAAAACCACCGCCTTTTCATCGCGCTTAGCTATGCAAACGTGAACGCGCTTCGAAAATCGAAATTCGAAGCAGGCCGCGCAATGGGCTACCAGTTTGCGTCCTATGTCAGCTCAAGAGCCAGCATTCTGAACGAGGGCCAGATTGGCGAAAACTGCTTCATTCTCGAAGACAACACCATCCAGCCTTTTGTTTGCATTGGCGACAACGTAACGTTGTGGAGTGGCAATCATGTCGGTCACCACTCCACGATTGGCGATCACTGTTTCATTGCCTCACACGTCGTCATCTCGGGAGGCGTGATGATTGGGTCTCAGTGCTTCATTGGCGTAAATTCGACATTGCGAGATCACATAGTGATCGGCGAGCGTTGCGTGATTGGTGCTGGCGCCCTCATGCTGAGTGATGCTGAACCGGAAGGTGTTTACGTTGCAAAAGGGACGGAACGCTCTCGCGTGCCGAGCTCCAGGCTCCGGAAAATATGACAGGATCCTGGCGTAAACTTGGGCAACTCTATTGTCCGCCCATGGAGCCGACCCATCCGAAATTGGTCACGCACGCCGCCAATCCGGTCGCGCACCATCTGGAAGGGGATGTCTTTCGGGTATTTTTCAATGGGCGCGATCCTAAACAGCGCTCGTCAATTGGTGCTGTCGACATCGATTTGCAGTCTGGACAGGTGGTTCAGGAGTTTGACGCTCCATTCTTTGAGCATGGACCGGAAGGCAGCTTCTATTCGAACGGAATAAGTCTGGGAAATATCTGCCGTATAAATGGAGAGCATGTTTTGCTGTTCATGGGATGGGAGGCTACCGACGACGGGCGTTGGAAGGGCAATATCGGTCGGTTGGCTGTTAGTCCGGATTTGAATTTGCAGCTAAATCATCCCTGCCCTTTGCTGACTGCTCAGGATGTCGACCCAATAAGCTTATCGTATCCATGGGCGCTGGAGCAGCCACGAGGTGGCGTTCAAATGTGGTATGGCGCAACTCACAGCTGGAATGCGGGCAACGGGGAGATGCTCCATGTCATCCACTCGAGTACTTCATCGGACGGGAAGAGATGGACTCGGCACGGCCAGGTGCTGGGGCACGAGATCGGCACGGCGCAGGCTTTCTCCCGCCCCAGCATTGTTCGTAACGAAAGTGGATCCTTGGAGATGTGGGTTTCTTATCGCGGTGATCCCGCAGACACCTACAAGATTGGTTATGCCAGCAGTGAGGATGGCGAGGTGTGGAATTGGCAGCCGCATGAAGCGGGCATATCGGTTTCTGAAACAGGGTGGGATTCAGAGATGATCGAGTACCCCTTCGTTTTTGATCATCAGGGCAAGCGCTGGATGCTTTACAATGGCAACGCGTTCGGACGGTCAGGTTTCGGGCTTGCTGTGTGGGAACAGAATTGAACTGGCTTGGCATGATGACATCGGCTCAGTTCTTTCGCTTCGCGGCCGTGGGGCTGGTGACGAACCTTGTCGGATACGCCGTGTACCTGATGATTACGTTTGTGGGTGTAGCGCCTGCATTCGCGGTTACGATACTCTTCGGTTTGGGGACTGTGATCAGCTTCGTTGGAAATCGAAGGTTCACATTCCGCGGATCTGGCAACAACAGACAAGCTGGGTTGCGTTACGCGGTCACCTATTTTTTGGGGTACCTTCTCAATCTATCGATCTTGTTTGTCTTCGTTGACCACTTTGGTCTGCCGCACCAGGCGGTCCAGGCTGTGGCGATCTTCATTGTCGCTGGCGTAATGTTCCTGTTGTCAAAGTACTACGTTTTTTCGAGCAGCCCTTCTCAAGGCGAAGATTCACCATGAAGCGTTGCCCGTCCTGTGAAGGCACCTATGCCTCTGTCGAAGAGACATGTCCGGTGTGTGGGTATCAGCCGCGCCGCATCAATGGAATTGCCGCGTACGCCCCCGACCTTGCCTTGGATGCTGACGGGTTCAAACCAGAGTATTTTGAGCAGCTGGCCCGGCTGGAAGCCGGAAATTTCTGGTTCAAAGGCAGAAATCGTCTCATTCTCTGGGCAATGAGGACATTCTGCCACCGACAGCAATCCTTCCTGGAAGTTGGGTGCGGCACGGGTTTTGTCTTATCTGCTGTGGTTGAGCAAAACCCGGAAACGGATGCGATGGGGAGTGAGCTCTTTGTCGACGGACTGAAGATTGCGGCTGAACGCGTTCCTTCCGCATCCTTCATACAGATGGATGCGCGTGAAATTCCCTATGTCGCTGAGTTCGATGTTGTCGGTGCATTCGATGTTATCGAGCACATCGAAGAAGACGAAATCGTATTGGCTCAACTTCATCAAGCGCTTCGAAAAGGCGGAAAGCTGCTTCTGACCGTGCCGCAGCACAAACTGTTGTGGAGTCAGGCGGATGTGTATGCGTGCCACAAGAGACGTTACTCCGCCAAAGAACTGCACCACAAAGTTCGGGCTGCGGGTTTCGAGATCGAAAGAACCACCTCATTCGTAACCACGTTGCTGCCAGCCATGGTCGTCTCGCGATTGATGGGAAAAAAGTCGTCCGCCGAGGATTTCGATGAAACGAAGGAACTTGAATTACCGTCGTGGATGAACGCCGTTTTTTACGCCATGCTTCGATTTGAGCTTGCTCTCATCCGCTTGGGCATCGGACTCCCAGTCGGTGGGACGCGAATGCTGGTCGCTCGGAAGCCATAGGGACTAAGTTTTGGACGACAGGCACATCCCATTCAACTGGCCCCACCTGACAGGCAAGGAACTGGAGTACATCGCGGAGTCTCAGTCCAAAGGTCAGCTTGCAGGCGATGGGCCTTTCACGAAAAAGTGCCACGCTTGGCTTTCGGAACAGACTGGAAGCAAGACGCTGCTGACGCACTCTTGCACTGCAGCTTTGGAAATGGCTGCGCTTCTTCTCGACATTGAGCCGGGCGACGAGATCATCATGCCGTCCTATACGTTTGTCTCGACAGCCAATGCATTTGTCTTGCGTGGCGGTGTTCCAGTCTTCGTAGATGTTCGTGAAGACACATTGAACCTGAACGAAACGCTCCTCGAATCCGCCATGACGTCGCGAACGCGCGCTATTGTTCCGGTCCACTATGCTGGTGTGGCATGCGAAATGGACACCATTCTGAGCATTGCATCTCAGAACGGATTGGCGGTGGTGGAAGACGCTGCCCAGGGCATCATGGCAACCTATAAAGGGCGCCCATTAGGCAGTCTGGGCGACCTTGGCGCGTTCAGCTTCCACGAAACAAAGAATGTGATTTCAGGGGAGGGGGGCGCCCTGATTGTCAACTCGCCTGCACTCGAAGGCAGGTCTGAAATCATCCGTGAAAAAGGAACAGACCGGAGTCGCTTCTTTCGCGGCGAAGTGGACAAATATTCCTGGCAGGATGTCGGATCATCGTTCCTTCCGGGAGAGATCATCGCGGCGTTTCTTTGGGCGCAACTGGAAAAGGCGCGCGAAATCACCGATGCAAGGCTGAGATGCTGGTCACGCTATCACGACCTACTCGCCGACCTGGAAGCGAAGGGGGTGCTGCGGCGCCCGTGCGTGCCTGAAGACTGCGATCACAATGCTCACATGTATTACATCTTGCTTGACACAAAAGAAGCGCGTGACGCCCTGTTGGCCAAGTTCCGCCAGGCAGACGTGGCGTCGGTGTTTCACTATGTTCCCCTGCATTCGTCGCCGGCTGGCCAGCGTTTTGGCCGAACCAGTGGACCCCTGGAAATTACCGAAAGCGCCGCAGACCGGCTTCTTCGTTTACCCCTTTGGTTCGGACTAACAGAACAACAGCAGGACCGGGTCGTCGGTATTGTGAAAGCGGAACTATGCTGAACCCTGCCGAGCCGCAATTCCGCAACAGGTCTAACATGTTGCCGATCAGTATGCCGTGCCAAGTTTATGAAGGGGTGCGCATTGATCTCGCCATAGAATTTGGGCACGGCCACTTGGTTTGGCGATAGTGGCACGAAAAGCTCTCGATATCAGGACTGAAATCCTATGAGCACCGGCGTAGACGAGAGCAAGCGTCACTCGCGCAATCGCTTGTTGGTTGCGGGCGGGGCGGCCGTTGGATTGCTGCTGTTTGAAATCGCCTTCAAATGGAAGGTTATATTTTCAAAAGCCTTCGTCCTCGACGACGCCTTCATGTTTGAAAGAGCCATTCACGGAAGAGCGTTCAATGATCTGGGCGATTTTCTTCCGGCGTTTCAGGCTGTTGATTTCGACAGGTCACCGGGCCTGAAACTCTACCGGTTTCTCGCCGAGATGTCCGGTGACATCTTCATGTTGCGGATCATCTATCTCGGCTTTTTCGCGATCACGTGTGCACTCTTTGCACTTCTCCTCTACCGAGTGACCAGGAACCGGGCCTTCAGCATTCTGACGGCTGTTTTCGCGTTCATCACGCCTTTTTCGCCTGTGCTCGTATTGTTCACCAACGGATCGTACAACATCGTCTATTTTGGGTTGTTCTTCGCGGCGTTGCTAACCGGCACGTACATCGGTTTCGACGACAAGCCGAGAAAAGCGATATTGCTGGTCGCCTTGACCACAACATTTCTTCTTCTTTCGGCGGTGTTCGTTGAGGTCGGTTTCCTTTTATCGCTTGCAGCCCTCGCTTGGCTGTTCTTCTACTCCAAGGCCTATGAGACCTCGATTGGTCGAGTGCTTTTCTTGTTGAGTGGAGCTCTCGTAGTGGCACAGGCGGTCTGGATACTTCTGACCTACACCAGCCCGTACGAAGCAATGCCAGGGAGGGTAAATTACGATCTCGGCTCGATGGTCCTGAATGGCTTGAGCATCATAAACAGGTCCATTTCCAGCTTTTGGGACCCCATGATCAACACGGGACAACTGACACGGCAATCATCCCTGTGGGTGTCGATCGGGTTTATTTGCATCATGCTGGTCATGTATATCGCCACCGGTCTGAGACTTCTTCGCGGGAGCCTTGACTGGGGAGGACTAAGACTGCCTCTTAGCTTTACATTTTTCATGAGTGTATGCGCTGTGCTTTCAATTGGACCGTACACTGCTCTCAGAAGCTCTCACCTGTGGCACTATTTTCCACATATGATCTTCTTGTGCACCAGCAGCTATCTGCTGGTTTACTTCACAGTATCAAAGCGTGGCGCCTATCTTTTATTGGCGATCACAGCCTTTCTGACGACCCAGACGTACAGTCAGCAAATGCCCGCCTACCAGGACATTGTTCAGCAACAGAAATCCTTCTCAAACTTCGTACGCCTTGAAAGCAAGTCATGGCATGAAGGCGATCGCGTATTCTTGTTGTTTGAGGGGAGAATCCTTGCAGGCTTGAATAGCTCCTTCAGAAGCACTGGCTTTACGCGCTATGTCACCGACGATCCTGATGCGCCGGTCTTGTCCATCGTGAGTGCTAGCTCGGCGAGCCGCACTGATATTAACGATGACGGTGACCAGGGCGAAGTCCATTTCTATGAGATGGATCAAGCCGGAGCCTACAAGCCCATTCGCTGATCATCTGAATGCGGCTTCGGAGCGGTGACGTGATCATGCCACAAAGAGTAGGGGTATCGGTTCCGGGGGCTCATTCTTTGTTCTTCGGACACTCCGGCTAGAGGCTACTGGCGAAAATTGCGGGAAGAGCAGGAAAAACCGGGAGCGTAGACTCCCCGATTATGAAGAAGCCCGCCAGTAGCGCGCAATTTGGGGAATTCCCGGGTCTGGTCTTTAAATCAGGGACTGCGTGGCGGTCTTGTAAGACGAATGCAAACTCGTCTCTGCTTCCGGCGAACCGGTGCCTTTAGACCACGAAAAGCTGACGCTAATTGAGGATTGCCGCGTCCCGGTTTTGCTTGAAGCGATTTTTGATTTTGCTTGCAAACAC
>Ga0114900_1002367_pt1 | contig 10528 bp, 9 predicted proteins | sample MalvireepMed_231_FD_89685 | JGI IMG/M metagenome (GOLD analysis project Ga0114900, IMG submission 89685) | Marine viral communities from the Global Malaspina Expedition - Malaspina viral metaG DeepMed_231 | ecosystem: Environmental > Aquatic > Marine > Oceanic | place: Mediterranean Sea...
ATCCCCGGCCTTGAGACGGCCGCCCTGTGCGTGGTGGCGGGCCGTGGCGCGCGCTATGAGGACGCCGCGCGGTCGGGCTGGTCGCACCTGCTCGAACACATGGTCTTCAAAGGCGCCGGCGCCCGCTCGGCCATGGAGATCGTCGAGGCGGTCGAGGCCCAGGGCGGGCAGATCAACGCCGCCACCGGCTATGAGCGCACGAGCTTCCAGGTGCGCTGCCTGGCCGGCGGTCTCGACCTGGGCTCGGCCGTGCTGGCCGATCTGGTCCTGGCGCCGCGCATGGACGCGGGCGACCTCGCCCGGGAAAAACAGGTGGTTGGCCAGGAGATCGCCGAAGCGGCGGACACGCCCGACGATCTGGTGTTCGAAATGGCCCAGGCTGCGGCCTATGGGGACCAACCCCTGGGCCGCTCCATCCTCGGCACCACAGGTTCGATCGCCAGCGCCGACCCGGCCAGCCTGTCGGACTGGCGGGCCTGCCTCTACGACCCGCAGTCCCTGGTGGTCAGCGCCTCAGGCGCCGTAGATGAATCCGCCCTGCTGGCTATGGCCGAACGGGACTTCGGCGCCGCCAGGTCCCCGGCCACCGGCGCGCCGATCGCGCCGCCCGCCTTCTTCACCGGCGGCGAGGCGGTGAGCGCCAAGGCGCTGGAGCAGGCCAATCTGGTCTTCCTGTTGCCCAGCGTCGGGGTCAGCGATCCGGACTATTTCGCCCTGCGCCTGTTCGCCGAGATTCTCGGCGGCGGCATGGCGTCGCGCCTGTTCCAGGAGGCCCGGGAAAAGCGCGGCCTGGCCTATGCGGTCGACGCCTATAGCGAGACCTATGCCGACCAGGGCGTGCTCGGCGTCTTTGCGGGTTGCGCGGCCAAGGACGCCGTCGAGCTGGCCAAGGTGGCGGCCGGCGAAATCGCGGGCCTGGGGGAAAGCGTCGGTGAGGCTGAACTGGCCCGCGCTAAGGCCCAGCTGAAGGGCGCCATGTTCATGATGCGCGAATCGCCGCTGGCTCGGGCCGAACAGACCGCCGCCCAGCTCCTGCTGTTCGACCGCCCCCTGCCGCCGGCCGAGATCGCCGCGGGCATCGAGGCGGTGAGACCGGCCGACCTCGCCCGCCTGGGGGCGGCCATGTGCGCCAGCGGCCGCGCTGCGGTTTCGGTGCTGGGACCCCGCCAGGCCGGTCCTGCGGCCCAGGCCTTCACCCGGGCCCTGTTTGCGAAAGCCTGACCGCATCGGGCGCCTTCTTCGTCGGCCACGCTTGACGGCGCGCCTTTTCAAGGCCGCAATTCCCCCATGGCGTTGTTGGACTGGATCGCCTCCGAAGGCGGATTGCGCGTGGTGGGCGAGGGCGTGTTGCTGCGCCCGCCGAGGCCTGCCGACTATGCGGAGTGGCGCGACCTGCGGGCGGCGTCGCGGGCCTTTCTTCAGCCCTGGGAGCCGACCTGGCCCGCAGACGATCTGACCCGCGTGGCCTTTCGCCGCCGCCTGTCGGCCTATGCCCGCGACCGCGAGGCCGGCGTGGCCTTCAGCTTCTTCGTGTTCCAGGAATCCGACGGCGCGCTCAGCGGCGGAATCACCCTGTCCAACATCCGCCGGGGCGTCGCCCAGATGGGCACCGTCGGCTACTGGTGTGGCCAGGGCTTCGCCCGCCGGGGCCTGACGCTCGCCGCAGCCCGGGCGCTCAACGGCTTCGCCTTCGACACCCTGGGCCTCCATCGGCTGGAGGCGGCGTGCCTGCCGCACAACGAGGCCTCCCGCCGTTTGCTCGCCAAGGCGGGGTTCCAGGAGGAAGGCTTTGCTAAGGCTTATCTGAAAATTAACGGCGTTTGGCGAGATCATGTCCTGTTCGGACAGGTCTCTCCCCGCGGCGGGGGCGACCGGTCGGCGGACGCTGTTTCAGTTTAGCCGGCACGCGCCGGCCTCGAGAGGCCATGCCGAGCGACCGTTGGATCTGGGACGCCACCACCACACTGGAAGCGCTGGGCGCGGCCGATGTGGCCCTGTGGCATTGGGAGCCGGAGCGCGATCAGCTCCGCTTCACCGGAGCCTCGCGCGCCCTTGGCCTGGGCCCGCTGGCCCCGGAATGCTCCTCGGCCGCCATGCGCGCCCTGGCCCTGCCCCAGGACCGCGCCCGCGCTGACGATGTGCTGAGGGTGCAGGAGCCTGGCTCGGAGGTGGCCGTGCGCCTGCGCATGCGGGGCGGCGGGGTCTGCATCTGGCGGGGAATCTGGCTGGAGGAGGGCGTCCGCGCCGCCGGCGTGGTCGCCGCCGAGACTAAGTTCGCCGCTTCCGATCTCGACAATCTCACGGGCCTGCTGGACCGCAAGAGCTTCATCCTGCGCGCCCGCGAGCACCTGCAGCATCCGGGCGATTACGAGCTGGTGGTGGCCGATCTCGATCGCCTGCGCCGGCTGAACGAGGCCCTGGGGCATGAGCGCGCCGACCTGGTCCTGGCGGCCCTCGGGTCGAGGCTGGCCGCCGCCTTCCGGCCGGGCGTGTTGTTGTCCCGCGTCGGCGAAGACGAATTCGGCGTGCTGGCGCCGGTGGGCGAGACGCCCACCAGCGAGGTCCTGCGCCACGCCTTGGAGCGGCCCCTTCGGGTGGCCGGCTTCGACATCCATCCGACCCTCTCGGTGGGCGCGGTGCGGGCCAAGGGCGGCGATGAGGCGCCGGAAGCCGCCGAGCTGCTGCGGCGGGCCGAACTCGCCGTTGAGGCGGCCAAGACGGGCGGCCGCGGCGGGGCGGCCGCCTATGGCCGCAGCCTGGAAAGCGACGGCCTGTCGCGCCTGGCCCTGGAGAGCGACCTGCGCGGCGCCATCGGCCGCGGCGAACTGATGCCCTATTACCAGCCGATCGTGCGCCTCTCGACCGGCGCGCTCTCGGGCTTCGAGGCCCTGGTCCGCTGGCGTCATCCGAGGCGCGGCCTGCTGGCGCCCGACCAGTTCCTGCCGCTTTGCGAAGAGATGGGCCTGATGAGCGCGCTCGGCGCCCACATGATGCGCGAAGCCGCCGGCCAGCTGGCCACCTGGCGCGACACCCACAGGGCGTCCGGCGAGCTGACGGTGGCGGTGAATCTCTCCACCGGCGAGATCGACCGACCCGACCTCATTCCTGACGTCATCCAGATCCTGCGCGACACCGGCCTGCCGCCGGGCGCCCTGAAGCTGGAGGTGACCGAGAGCGACGTCATGCGCGATCCCGACCGGGCTGCGGTGATCCTGCGCAACCTGCGCCAGGCCGGCGCGGCCCTGGCCCTGGACGACTTCGGCACCGGCTTCTCGTCGCTGTCCTATCTGACGCGGCTGCCCTTCGACACCTTGAAGATCGATCGCTATTTCGTTCGCACCATGGCCACCGACGCCGGCTCGGCCAAGATCGTCTCCTCGGTCGTCAAGCTCGGCCAGGACCTGGACCTGGAGGTGGTGGCCGAAGGGGTGGAGAACGCCGGCATGGCCCGGCAACTGCTGGCCCTGGGTTGCGACTACGGCCAGGGCTTCGGCTATGCCCCGGCCCTCTCGGCCCAGGAGGCCGAGGTCTATCTCAACGAAAGCTATGTGGACGGCGCGGCGCCGGTGAAGGCCCGGGGCTAGGCCCGCCTAGGCCTGGCCCGCGGCGGCGGACAACAGTCCCGGATCCACCCCCAGCTTGGCCAGGGCCTGGGACCACTTGTGGTCGTGGTCATCGCCGAACAACAGGATTTCGTCGGCCGCACAGGTCAGCCAGACATTGTCGCGCAGTTCCTGCTCCAGTTGGCCCGCGCCCCAGCCGGCATAGCCGAGCGCCATGACGCTGCGGCGCGGCCCCTGGCCGTGGGCCAGCATCTCCAGCACCTCCCGCGTGGCGGTCAGGGCCAAGCCCTCGCCCACCGGCAGGCTGCTTTCGCTGTGATAGTCCGAGGTGTGCAGGACAAACCCCCGCTCGCGCTCCACCGGGCCTCCGATCAGGATCGGCTCATCAAGGCCCGGCGCGGATTCCGAAGTCGCTTCGATCTCCAGCCGCTCCAGCAGATCGACCAGCATCAGCCCGTCCACCGGGCGATTGACGGTCAGACCCATGGCGTGCTCCTCGTCGTGGGCGCAGACCAGCACCACGGCGCGCTCAAACCTCGGATCGCCGATGCCGGGCATGGCGATCAGCAGCTGTCCGGAGAGATAGCCGCCGCTCGGGCCGGCGTCGGGATCGATATGGGCCATGGCCTATAGTTTGCGGTCTAACGCGGCGCTTTCAAGACACATCGGCCGGACTGAGGTTGAAGGGATCGACCAAAGCGTTATGTGCTGGGCCAACGCCCATTCCGGCGATCCTTCAGGAGCACGGCCATGACCATCAAAGTCGGCGACAAGCTGCCCGCAGTCACCCTCACCCAAGCCACCCTGGACGGCCCCAAGCCGGTGTCCACCGACGATGTGTTCAAGGGCAAGAAGGTCGCCCTGTTCGCCGTGCCCGGCGCCTTCACCCCCACCTGCTCGGCCCGCCACCTGCCGGGCTATGTGGACAAGGCCGAGACCCTCAAGGGCCAGGGCGTCGACGTGATCGCCTGCCTGTCAGTCAACGACGCCTTCGTCATGAAGGCCTGGGGCGAGTCCCAGGCGGTCGGCGACGACATCATGATGCTGGCCGACGGCAGCGGCGATTTCACCCGGGCCGTGGGCCTGACCATGGACGCCGCCAAGTTCGGCATGGGCGAGCGCTCGCAGCGCTATTCCATGATCGTCGAGGACGGCGTGGTGAAATCCCTGAACGTGGAAGAGCCGGGCGAATTCCGTGTGTCCTCGGCCGAGTATCTGGTGGATCAGCTCGGCGGCTAAGGGTTGGCGGGCGGCGGAACGCCTGTCGGAGCCTGGCCGTTTGGCCTGGAACGAAACGGGAGCCGCCGCCCATGGCCATCTATGACGATCTGTCCGCGCTTTTCATTAATTGCAGCCTGAAGCCGTCTCGGGAGCCGTCGAACACCGACGCCCTGATGAAGGTGAGCCAGGGCGTGATGACGGCCAATGGGGTGCGCGTCGAAACGATCCGCGCCGCCGATCTCGACATCGCGCCAGGGGTCCAGCCGGACATGCGCGAGCATGGCTTCGACCGCGACGACTGGCCCGATGTCCAGGCCAAGGTGATGGCCGCCGACATTCTGGTCATTGGCACGCCGATCTGGCTGGGGGACAAGTCCTCCATCTGCACCCGGGTGGTCGAGCGGCTTTACGGCTATTCCGGCAAGCTGAACGACAAGGGCCAGTACGCCTATTATGGCCGGGTCGCCGGCTGCGTGATCACCGGCAATGAGGACGGCGCCAAGCACTGCGCCATGAACCTGCTCTATTCCCTGCAACACCTGGGCTATGTCATCCCGCCCCAGGCCGACGCCGGCTGGGTGGGCGAGGCGGGGCCTGGTCCCTCCTATGCGGACGAGGGCTCGGGCGGGCCGCAGAACGACTTCACCCAGCGCAACACCACCTTCGCCGCCTGGAACCTGATGCACATGGCCCGTATGCTCAAGGATGCGGGCGGTCTGCCGGCCTATGGCAACCTGCCGGAGGCCTGGAAGGCCGGCGCACGGTTCGACCATCCCAATCCGGAATACCGCTGACGACAGCCCAAGGAGACCGCATGCCTGGCGTGAGATTCGACTTCGAGAATACGGCCGGGCGACGTCTCTCCGGGGTGCTGGAAACGGGTGCTTCGCCGCCTCAGGCCTATGTGGTCTTCGCCCACTGCTTCACCTGCGACAAGCGCTCGCATGCCGCGGTGCGGATCAGCCGCGCCCTGGCTGACAAGGGCTTTGGCGTGCTGCGTTTCGATTTCACCGGCCTTGGCGAGAGCGAAGGCGAGTTCGGCGCCGGCCTGTCCAGCGACGTCGTCGACGTGGTCAGCGCCGTGGAGGCGATGAACGCGGCGGGCCATGAGGTTCAGGTGCTGGTGGGCCACAGCTTCGGCGGCGCGGCCGTGCTGGCCGCCGCAGGCGCGTGTCCGACCGTGCGCGCCGTGGCCGTGGTCAACGCCCCGGCCTCGGCCGAACATGTGCTGCGTCACATTGAGGGCGTAGACGCCTTTGGCGAGGGTGCCGGCCCGGTCCCTGTGGAGATCGCCGGCCGCCAGTTCGAACTGGGCGCGGGCTTCATCGCTGACCTGGCCCAGCAGAACCAGGCGCAGCGGATCGCCCATCTGAAGCGCGCCCTGCTGATCCTGCACGCGCCGCGGGACGAGGTGGTGGGCATCGACAACGCCACCGAAATCTTCGTCGCCGCCCGCCACCCCAAGAGTTTCGTCTCCCTGGATGACGCCGACCACCTGCTGAGCGCCAAGGCCGATTCCGACTATGCCGCCGCTGTCATCTCCGCCTGGGCCGCCCGCTATCTGACGGCGCCCGCCGCCGCGCCGGAGGCCTCCAGCGAAGCGGTGAGGGTCGAGGAGACCGGTGTCGGCAAGTTCCAGGTCGCCGTCCAGGCCGGCCCCGCCCGGTTCCTGGCCGACGAGCCGGTCGATGTGGGTGGGCTGGATTCGGGGCCAGGCCCCTATGACCTGCTGGGCGCGGCGCTGGGCGCCTGCACGGCCATGACCTGCCGCCTCTATGCCGACCGCAAGGGTTGGCCCCTGGCGAAGGTCAGCGTCGAGGTCACCCATGAGGCGCGCACGGCGACCAGCAAGGACCGGTTCGTCCGCGAGGTGGGGCTCGAGGGCGACCTCGACGCCGACCAAAGGGCGCGCATCATCGAGATCGCCGAGAAATGCCCGATCCACCGGACCCTCACCGAGGGCGCCGAGGTCGTCACCCATGCGCGGCCAGAGCCGGCGCCGGCCCTGGCGGCCACCGATCGCGGCGACCACTATGTCCGCATGGAAGCGGCCTGCGCCGACGACGATCCGGCGACCCCCTGTCCGCAACAGGCTTGACCTGACCCAAGGTGAATCCCTCAACTCGCCTCGCCAATGAGCGCCAAGGGAGACGCCGCCATGAAGTTCTACAATTCCGTCGGACCCAATCCGCACGTGGTGCGCATGTTCATGGCCGAGAAGGGCCTGGACATCCCACAGCAGCAGGTGGACCTGATGAAGGGCGAGAACCGCCAGCCACCCTATGCGCACAAGGTCAATGTGGCCGGCCAGATGCCGGCCCTGGAGCTGGATGACGGAACCGTCGTCTGCGAGATCACCGCCATCTGCGAATATCTGGAGGAGATCGCCCCGCAGCCGGTGCTGATCGGCGCGACCGCCGAGCAGCGGGCCGAGACCCGCATGTGGACGCGCCGGATCGATCTCAACATCGTCGAGCCGCTCACCAGCGGTTTCCGCGCGGCCGAGGGCCGGCCCCTGTTCGAAAGCCGCTTTCGCCTGGTGCGGGCCGAGGCGGCCGAAGACCTCAAGGCCATCGCCAAGGACAAGATCCTCTGGCTCGACGGATTGATGGACGGGCGCGACTTCGTCTGCGGCGACCGCTTCAGCCTGGCCGATATTCTGCTGTTCTGCTTCCTGGCCTTCGGGACCCAGGTGGGCCAGCCCGTGCCGTCCGAGGCCAAATGGCTGCCCGGCTGGTTCGAGCGGGTGAAGGGCCGGCCAAGCGCGGCGGCCTGAATCCAGGCTCTAAATTTAAAGGTTTGAGCGCGTTTTGTTCCGATAACCGGTTCCCACTTATCGGAACGCGCTCAGCTGTCGACCGGGACAATTTCGCTGAGGGTGGGACCGATCTCGTCGTGGAGCACGAGGTCGGCGGCCTCATCCTGGTCGGTGGGCTCGCGATTGACGATCGCCAGAGCCGCGCCGCGGCGCTTGGCCAGCAGGGGAAACTCCGCGGCCGGATAGACCACCAGGGACGAGCCCAGCACCAGGAAGAGATCGCAGGACAGCGTCGCGGCGGTGGCCAGCTTCATCGGCGTTTCGGGCATGGCCTGGCCAAACGAGATGGTGGCGGTCTTCACCAGCTCGCCACACTCGCGGCAGGTGGGAATGTCGCCGGTGGTTTCGAACTCATGCTTCAGCTGGGGCAGCTCGTGCCGCAGGCCGCAGGCCAGGCAGGTGGCGTAGCTGGCGTTGCCGTGCAGCTCGATGATCCGGTCGCTTGGCACGCCCGAGGCCTGGTGCAGGTTGTCGACATTCTGGGTGATGACCGCGCTGACCTGGCCCTTGGCCACCAGGCGGGCCACGGCGTGGTGGCCGGCGTTGGGCTCGCGCCCTGTCCAGCCGGCGCGGCCGGCGAAGGCGCGGGTCCAGGCTTCGCGGCGGGTTTCCTCGCTGGCCACGAACTCCTGGAAATAGATCGGCTTCATCCGGCTCCACACCCCGCCGGGGCTGCGGAAGTCGGGGATGCCGGACTCCGTTGAGATGCCGGCGCCGGTGAACACGACGATGTTGCGTGCGCCCTCGATGAGGCGCGCGAGATCCTGGCGGCTCATGTCGCGGTCTCCTCGGCCTTTGTCGGGGTGGGGCTGATCGGCGTGGCCTTGGACGGCTTGGGAGAGGTCTTCTGGTCCAGGCCCAGCCGCTTGGCCAGCAGGCCGATGGTCGGTCCCTGGATCACGCTGGAGGCCAGCACGACGAAGAAGACGATGTTGAACATCGATTGGGCGTCCTCCACCCCGGCGACGATGCCGAAGGTGGCCAGGACGATAGGCACCGCGCCCCGCAGGCCGGCCCAGGAGACGAACAGCTTGGTCCGCCAGTCGAACTGGCGGAACGGGGCGAGGCTGATGAAGACGCTGGCGGGCCGCGCCACCAGCATCAGCACCGCCGTAATCGCCAGGCCATCCAGGGCGACGCCCGGAAGCTGGTGGGGGAAGACCACCAGGCCGAGGGTGAGGAACATCACCACCTGGGCCAGCCAGGCCAGGCCGTCCTGGAACTGCGAGACCGCCCGCCGGCCGGGATACTCCCGGTTGCCGGCCAGCACGCCGGCCACATAGGCGGCCAGGAATCCGCTCCCGGTGAGCACGCCGGCCAGGCCGAAGGCCAGCAGGGCCGCGGCCACCGAGACCACCAGAAAGAGGCCGCCCTGGCGAAGCTTGGCCCGGGTCAGGATCACGGTGAAGCCATAGCCGATGGCCAGGCCGATGGCCGCGCCCAGGACCATCTGCAGCAGGAAGTCGGGTACGAAGCTCAGCAGGGGCGTGGACGGGACGGCGATCAGGGCCAGGGCCACGCCCACCAGGAAAATGGCCATGGGGTCGTTGGAGCCGCTTTCCAGCTCGATCAGGGCCAGGACGTCCTCGCGGATCTTGGTCTCCTGGTTGCGCAGGACGGCGAAGACGGCGGCGGCGTCGGTGGAGGCCACGACGCTGCCCAGCAGGAATCCCTGCAGGAGGTTGAAATCCAGCAGCAGAATGGCCGTCAGGCTGACGATGCCGGCGCTGATCACTACGCCCACCGTGGCCAGGACCAGGGCCGGCGAGAGCACGAGGCGAACCGCCTTCCAGGGGGTGTCGAGCCCCCCCGAGAAGAGGATGAAGATCAGGCAGGCGACGCCGATGGTCTGGGCCACCTGATAGTCGGCGAAGCCGATCCCGCCTGGCCCGTCCGAGCCGGCCAGCATGCCGAGCGCCAGGAAGCCGATCAGGGCCGGCACGCCAAAGCGACTGGACAATGTGCCCGCCAGGACGGTGGTCAGCAGAAGCACGCCCGTGACGAGCAGGAAGAGTTCAGGCGTGAGCGAGAGCATGACTGTCTAGTTCGGCCACGCCCCGCCCGGCCGCAAGCCCCAAGGCTCGCAAGGCCTCATTCGACAGGCTTGGCGCGATAGGAGGCTTCGTCCAGTTCGCCTTCCCACTTGGCCACCGTGACGGCCACGGCGAGGTCGGAGGTGTTGTTGGCCACGGTGCGGGTCATGTCGAGCAGGCGGTCGAAGGGCAGGACGAAGCCCACCACCAGGGCGGTCTGCTCGGGTGAGACCCCCATGGTGGTCAGCACCGCGGCCAGCATGAACAGCGAGGCCGACGGGATGGGGGCTGTGCCCACCGACACCAGGATCGTGGTCAGGCCGGCCAGCAGATACTGGGTCAGCGACAGCTCGATGCCGAAGGCCTGAGCGGTGAACATGGCCAGGAGGCCGATATAGAGGGCCGTGCCGTCCATCGAGACGGTGGTGCCCAGGGGCAGGGCGGTGGAGGCCACGGTGTGGCTGACCCCCAGGTTCTTCTCGGCCACCCGCATGGAGACCGGCAGGGTCGCGGCGCTGGACGAGGTCGAGAAGGCCACCATCATCGCGTCGGGAATGTCGCGGAAAAAGGGCCAGATCGGCAGGCCGGCCAGCACCCGCAGCATGCCGCCATGGACGACCAGGATGTGGATGATGCAGCCGACCAGCAGGGCCGCGGCCAGCAGGAAGATGTTGTAGAAGACGCTCAGGCCCGCCGTGCCCATGACCCAGGCCATCAGGGCGAAGACGCCGAAGGGCGCCACCTCCATCACCAGGCGGGTGATGTAGAGGACGATGTCCACCCCGGAATCGAACAGCTTGCGCACCGGATCGGCCTTCTCGCCGACCGCCAGGATGGCCGCGCCCACCAGGAAGGAGAAGAAGATCACCGCCAGGATGTCGCCGCGGGCCAGG
>Ga0114900_1002372_pt1 | contig 10502 bp, 10 predicted proteins | sample MalvireepMed_231_FD_89685 | JGI IMG/M metagenome (GOLD analysis project Ga0114900, IMG submission 89685) | Marine viral communities from the Global Malaspina Expedition - Malaspina viral metaG DeepMed_231 | ecosystem: Environmental > Aquatic > Marine > Oceanic | place: Mediterranean Sea...
TCAATATAGTCAGCTGCCTGCTCTGCATCAACAGCCTCAGAAATAAACCTCCGAGAGGACGGATCCTTTGCAATGTTTTCAAGCTCTTTTGTGATACCTCCACGCGCTCTGAGATCGCCCCTGGAGAACGGCATACCCTCCAAATCCTTATAATGTTCTTTCGGCATCTCATTATAACTTCCATGCCCATCAAGATAGTTTAGATAACGGTAGCGCTGATTCTTTTCTGCCTCAAGTCTACGACGTGCCCTTTGAGCATCCTTGGTGGCCTTAATTCTGGTATAGTCGACAGCGCGTTGTTTCCGAGATTCTTCCGCCTCAAAAGTCCTTCGAACCTCAGAAGCTGCCCTGGCTTCAGCTTGCAGGTCTTCCTGAAGAAAGCGCACCTCTTCTCGTCCAAGAGCAGCCTGCTCGGCACGGAATGCCAACTCAGTATCAAACTCGAACATCCGCTCTTCAAGAGACCTATCATATCGTCTGGTCGACTCTTCGAACTGCTCTCGTCTAAAGTCATACTCGCGCTCTTGGACAGCTCTCTGATGAGCTATTTCTTCGCCACGAATGTAACCCTCAACGACCTGTGACATCGCGCCAAGCCCATCAGAGAGTGCATCACTTTTACCATATACAGGCATAATTCATCCTAATGCTAATAGGGTTCGAGTGGATCGCCCCATGGACCCCAATAACCGCTAGTTATCTGTTCTTCGAGCCACGGCTGATCTGCGAACGTTCCAGCAGGATAGTTAGCAGCGCTTGGGTAAAGTCCTTCAGATGCTTGAGTGTAATACTGTCTTTGCCTCGGGGACCTGTCGCTTTCCCTTCGAATAGTTCCAAGTGCATCATTCCAAGAAAGCGTATCCATAAGAGCAGCCGGGTTCTCACGCTTAATTTGTTCGTACTCCGCTCTGGTAGCTTTCCCAGTCTGAAGATCACGCGCAATATCCTTGGATGCTTTATCCATTTCAGGATACACTTTGGTAACGTCTTTGACAATTTCAGTTGAAGGTTCGTGATGGCCCCGTTGTTGGGCAATCTGTCCCATAGCCCCTGGGGAGCTGCCAAATTCCTCTCCTGTCGCTGCACTCCCAGGGAAAGGAAGCTGTGGACGCTTTGAGCTTTCTCTTAACGTATCTGAATAAACTGCCTGATCAGCCGAGACAGTAGTCTCAAGATCCTCAACTTCCTTTTTAGTAGCTGCCGCAGCGACTTCTTCTGGAGTCTCTCTTTTGCGACCACCATAGGAACGAACCGTTTCTGCGGTTTCACCTTCACTAACCGTCCTCGCAGCGGCCCCATCTTCAGTCCCGCCTGTAGTATCCTTGGTGCCAGCGTCGGTTTCTTCTGTTCCTTCATCGTCATCTTTATCTTGAGTCGACGCAGCCTGAGCGAGGCTGCCTGCCAGAGATCCAAGCTCGTCCATCGTGCTGTCACCACTCATCGCCTGATCAAACAGCTCTTGACGAATCATTTCCTCTTGAAGAATCATACGCTTATCTGCGATATCAGCTGCCTTCGCTCTGCCGAACGCTGCTGCTTTTTCTTTGGCCCTTGCGAGATCTGAAAGAAAACCAGACCGTCGCGCTGCCTCACCCGCTGCCGCCCCTCCAAGGCCAGCCCTCGCTGCTGCCTGTTGTGTATTGAGGATATCTTCCTGTCTTTGTCCTGCGGTCTGGACGCCCGTAGCAGCAAGATACTTCTCCTGATTATCAACAGCATCAAGATCTTTCTGAAGTTCAAGATCACGAAGGATTGCTTCACGCCTTGCTTTTTCATCCGCGTCTGCTGCCAAACCCCCTCCTATTGCTCCAGCGCCAGCTGCCATGGCGATAGAAAATGGATCCCCACCCGCTGCCGCAGCAGTTGCAGCACCAGTCGCCATCCCAGAAAGTGATCCTTTCTGGCCAGCAGACATGAACCCATCGTCATCAAAGTATCCAGCCTCCTCAAGAGCTTCCATCTCTTCTTGGGAGTAATCTGGTTCAATAAGGTCTGCCCAACCACTTTTGATATTGCTTTTAATGCCCATTAGATCGCCGGGATAATAGTTGAAGAATCAGTATGGAACGCGCTATACCCATAAATAAGTTCTACATGCAATGCAGAAGAGATCCAAAGAACCTCGTGTGGAGGGACATGTGGCATCTCTTGAAAGGGTGTTCCTGGTGCGGGTGGGGTATAATAGTTCGCGAGTCCAGCTACAGCCATTTCGTAAATGCCGTCGACCACAGGATTAGTTCCACCTGCTCTATATCCCATAGTTCCCGCCCCCTTAAACTTCAGAGAGAAGTTGTACCACGCCCCGCCTTTCAAGATTACAGATCCATCAATTGCTTCACGCTGCCAAAGCGGAGCGTGGATCTTCTTAGTATCAAAAATCTTCCAACTAACATGCGAAGCTTGAGTGCCAGCAGCATTAAGAATGTTAGGATTAGTGTTCGGAAAATCAGTAGTGAGGACTGGGTTTGTATCGACGACCAGTGCCCACTGCATCGCAATCTGATTCCCAGTAGACATATACTGAGAATCCCAAGCAGTCTTGTTGTTTGCTGCGATTGTTGCTGGATCTCCTCCTGCTGCTGGTCCATCCGTTATATAATGAGCAATAGCAGCAATGCATCCAAGGAAGTAAGAGCTGGCCTCAACTCTTGCGATACAAGAATGAGGGACATATACACGAAGTGAGCAATTGGGAACTGTCAGCCAATGCGAGTAACAGTAGTCCTCTGGGTACCTCTTCGGGTCTGTGTATGTAACTCCAGCAGGGTTGGTGCCATCCTCCTGGAATTGCCAATACATTGAAGGGCCGGGCTTTCCGAGAAGCTCCATAGTTTGGGCAGCCTGAACAAATGCATCCTCACCAGCGCTCCTGGTATGCCTAAAGTTGCAATCATAGTCTGCGCTATTGTTCTGTAAGACACCTTGATTCTCATCAAGAATTGGGAGTGCCTGAGAGTTAGAAGAAACAAGTCTCCCGTTTTCGTACCTATGAACAATCAGTCTGGTAATCTGGCCAGTATTGATGTCGGCATTAAGAAGCTCTTCTCGCATGAACCTTTCGAGGTCTGCGAAATTGCCATCCACAATTGAAGCAACAATCGAGGTTCCTACTGTGGTGAATGTAACTGGCATTACGCTATATCTCTTGCAATGAGTCTGATGCGTCCACGATCAAGGGCATGAACATCGTCGGTTGCTCCTGTTGCACCTGTCACATAGTTAACGCGAATCCCAAGGGCCCAGTCTGTAATTGTTGTAATATCAATCCCGCCAAAAGTCATGGCACCGATCAGTGTATGTGCTTCCCTCTTCGCAAACATAGATCCTGGGAAGTAGCCTGCTGCTCCGGTATGATAATGGGTCGTCCCAACACCAGTCCAAAGTGGATATTCGTGCGCTCTTGTTTCGCCCAAGAAGGCATTCGAGTTAGGCCAATAAGTAAAAGACGACCCACCATTGGTAGAATACCCAAGACCAATTTCATATGATCCTGTTTGCCACTCATGTGAGATAAGCGAACCATGAACACAGACAACTGGATGTCCTGCCTCTGCTACATTTGGAGCGTTAGCTACAGACTGCTGATGCTTGACCCGAGCATTGGTCCAATTCCAATCTGTTGCCCCGCCGCTTTTATTGAGAGCGCCAGACCAAAGGCTTGTCCCAATTGCTTCATCCTCAAGATAAATTCTAAACGGAACTCTAAGGTGCTTATATCTTACAGCATTACGCTTGAATTGTTCAAGATTAAAATTCGCAGTGACCTTTGCGCTAAGGTTTGTGAACATAGCTTGAAGGTTTACTTGAGTAAGCTTCTGTTCGTCAAGAGCCTGAGTATAGAAAAATTCAGCCATTAGTACGGCCTCCTAACAACAAGCTGAATACTTCTTGCATCAAAATTAGAATCATCCCAAATGTATTGTTCTGTCTCTGGGGCAGCAACAAGGCCGACCTCAAAACTCGCGTTCGTAGTAGAAAAATACGCGCGCCCATTAAGAGAATGAACTCCAGGATTAGTGATAGACTGTGTATCTCTGACCCAGTCACCGCCAGTAAGAGTTAGTGGCCATTCGTGCTGAAGGATATCAGCGCCTTGCCATAGGAGTTGACCAGCAGCAAACGGGACAATCCTCAAGAATCTTCCGGCTGCTGCTCCAGAAACAAGCCTAAAATTACAGGTCCATTCCATCACATATTCTGAAGCTCTGTCTGCCCGGATTGTTGTTCCGGCACCACCAATGATCGGATTTCCCATCAAGGACTGGTAAGTGAGCCCAGATTCGTGATCCCTCCTATTCCACCACATATCCTCGACAGCATCAATAGTGAATTTATTGCGAGTTAATGTTCTACGCGCGATAACAAAATCTTCAATCCTATTGAACCTCTCGGCCCAGAATAGAAAATTCTCCTCTAAACGCTTCCTGTCGAGAGTGTCAAGAGCCGTAATATGATGGAGCCTAACCGGGAACAATTACTTTATCCTTAGAAATCTTGGGTGGAAGCCCAAGCCTTTTCAGCTCAATCAAGAGAATTTTCCTTTGCTCAAGATCGAGGGTCGGAGTATCTTTTGCAAGAACCTTTTTAAGAAGGACTTGTACATTATCTCTTCTAAGTTTCATTAGCTTTGCTCTGGCCTTGTCGGTCTGGTGAAACTTAACTCAACAGCCTTTACGCGAACAAGATGCCCAGCAGAGAAGGATGCTTTTATGCTATGGTAAAAACCGGGGACAGGCTTTGAGTGCCTCATTTGCAAGAAAACATCACCGGGCGCTATCCAGTCCTGGTTATACAAAAGTCCAGGCTCATCCCAATAAGGTTCAGGATTTGGGCTATCCATATTAATACCTTTAAGGGGCTGAGCATACCCTGTACCAGTCTGGATAGAATTCCTTTGTTCTCCAGTTACGCTAAGACTAACAGTCGTAAAAGATGATGGCTCCATTAAGAGGCGAACATCTGTAACAGTCGTCTCTTGGTTAATTTCACTTAAAACAATCCCTGCACTATTAAGGACAGCCGCAGGGAAAGTGTTACCACGATACAGAACATAAACACTGTTATCAACACCGATAATTTCTTCGTTCCAGTATGCGATATCGGAGACAGTATCTTCAACAATAAACCATTTAAAATTCTTAAAATCAAACATCAAGATGATGTTATTCTTTACGAGCTTTTGATCCTGCTTGATAGGCAGGTAATACCAATCATTAATCTTGACGGCTGAGCTTGTAGGAGTAACAGTCTTCAAATAGTAATCTTTGAGGTAATATGGAACATTAACAAACGAATGTTTTTGACCATCGTAATACCCAAAGCCTTCATTCCAAAGTCCAAAGATGACTCCGTCGCCAGCAGCAACAAAGCTTGCTCCGAACATAGATCCGTTGCTAACATCTTGCTCGAGAAGCGCAGGGCCAGCATTACTCTCAAACCAGACTTCGGTAGAAGACTCTCCAATAACAAAGAGCCTATCCCCAGCAGGGATAATAGCAGTAATATTGCTATATGATCTGATTATCTGAGTGGCCTTAAACTGTCCAAAAAGAACAAGATCACTATACCATACAAGATTATCTTCGCTTACAACCCAAATACGACCAGCGAACGAGCACCCAAGACCAGATGATGGTGGTGGCCCAACGGACGTATCCATAAGATACGATAGTGCCAATCCGCTATCTGGAAGGCGTTGTGTATATCTATGACATGTTGTGCCTTGGAGAAATGCTTCAGTATGGAAAACTGTAGACTCCCCGAGGGTTGAGTCGTCATCGGGATTAAGCGTTAGAGTCCTGCCCTGCCTGACAAAGTGTATGTGATTATCAATCTTTGGTGGATCCCAGACTACATTAAATGTCCAACGATTCCACTCATCTGATTCTCTAATGCTGGAGAAAATCTGGCTCGGGCTTGATACGCGGCCATGGTTTCCGTACTTATCAACAAACTGGACTACTGTGTGATACCATCCGTAAATTCCCGTCCCGCCACTATTCTTACGTTCAGCAGGCCCGACATTAATGGAGCCCTCCTTCCAGTGGTACCACATATTTCCGAGAATATAAGGATTAAACGAAAGCAGTCTTACGTTACGATTCCCTGTTACTACATTAATAGGAGGAGCAGGAACCTCTTGGACGCCAAGGGGCGTAGACCCATCAATGCCATCCCAAATCATGGGATAGTCGCCTGGGTTCAAAATAACAAGCTTGCTTTCGTGGACAAACATGCTCGGGTAATACTTACCGCTAATGTTGTCACCTCTGAATGTTGCAACCTCATTGGCTCCATTCGATGACGTTTCGTACAGCTTATTGCCTTTGACAAAAACAAGGTGAGAAGCCCCGAGATAGTCTACAAAAGAAGCTACCCTTGTGTAATCAGCAGACAAGCCCGGCGGGTCACCCCACGTATCTGTCGCTCCAGGATCTCCTTTTGTTCGATCAAAGTAATCTGTTCTGCCAGGATAGTTTTGCAGATACCCATCTTGGACAGGGTAAAAGTTAACACTCCCCTCGTCAAGATATAGAGACTTTGCTTCCTCCAGGCCAATGAGGCCATTTAGGAACAGCAGAGTTTTTGATGCTGAAGAAGCCATTTATCAGTTATGCCACTTATATGTATCGATTGGATCCCAACCAGCTTCGCTGTTTGGAACCCCATCGTAAAAGCTAATCTCTTCGATTCCAGGATCGTTTGCGTTCGCGACGTCAGTTTTCCTTACAAGGTATGCAAGCTGCGACCGCCACTTCCTAATAGCAACGTGATGAGACTGAACATCACGGTTAGCAAGTTCAATATACGTCGAGGCACCCATAGGGAGAAGCTCTGTCACGATGTTGTTTCGTCCAAGTTCCAGCATGTCTCCCGGATCAGGACGTGCGCCCCATCCTTCAACACCACGAACATCAATTGAGTACCTCGCATCCGGCCATTGATGGAAATTGATAACTGTTACGTTTCCTGCGTAGTATCTTTCCTGGCCAATAAGAATAGAATCCGAAGCATTATCAAGGACATTAGCAGCAGCATTTGTCGGATCCTTTGTTCCAACAAGCCAAGCAGCGTACCGTGATCCAGATGGAGATGCCTTTGAGCGCCAGAGTCTGAGCTGATAAGTCCTGCCCTCTGAGGTATTGAAAACCCCAGGGTTATTGTATCCAATCTGCTGGCTGGAAAGATTGGGGTGTGTAAATTGGACCGTTGGGCCCGGGTTGGACTCCAGGCCAGACTCGGTATCATAGAACGTAAAGAAATATTCATACGTTCCTGCAAGGATAGTCCCTGCACCTGGGGCTCCTTGCTGGACTGGGAGGTACAGAGGAGGATCGATCTTTTGGTTCTCACGAACCTCGTAAAGGTCAGGCTTAGATCCAGAAAGCGCGTATCCCCGGAAGCCGCCCCACTTCCTCCAGTAGTCTGGAGAAGTAGACTCAATCCTGTAACCATCAACCTGTACTTCAGATATAGAAGATGTCCTAACAGCATGGTCAGCACGATAAAAAGTTAGCGTGCCTCCAGTAGACTGCGTTGTATGAAGTGGCTTATCTAAGTAAACACGGAAGGCAGCGACATCTACTTGTGTAACAAAATACTCTCTGTTATCAATCTCAACTGCCCGTCCAGTATGCAAATATGTAAGCGAAAGAGCAGCTCCGCCAGTAACAAATGTTTGTGTCGCCGTCCATGTGTAAAGCTCAGTCGAAACAATCGGCGCAGTGGTTACACCATGAAACCTCTTAAAGTTCCAGGGCCACGGCTGCTCACGAATCGCAGAGTAAATAGTTTCGAACCAATGATACTTGAGGTCTTCTGCGCCACGCTGACCAACGCCCGCAAGCATCAGTTCAATCAAGTAGCTGACCTTCATGCTAATACCAGCAGCCATACTTACTCCTTCATGAAGAAGGACGCCCAAGAGTTTCCTCCTGGGCGTCCAGCTGAGTATGGTCCCGGGTAGCTTAGCTACCAGAACTATTTAGCGATAGAACCTGGGGCCAAGGTCAAGCTTGCAAAGAGCATAACTTGAGGCCGCGATTGCAGCAGCCTCAGTCAAAGTAACCTTTGCAATCCCGATGCACTGCCCTCCGGGGCCAGGAAGATGCTCCTCAATCTGAGCACCAGTTGGTCCAGCCATAGCAATAGATGGGCGAACACAACCCAGGTGCCCACCAGTGGTCGCTTCATCAGTTACGAGTCTTTCACCAGCAGCGACATTTGCGCCTGGACGCATCTCGACACGCCCACGACGAATGAGCCAGATTGCATCACCCTCAGCAAGTGATGTCTCCCACACTGGCTGACGCACAGTCGTTGACCCAATCTCACTCGAGGTTCGACTATAGTGTGACAACAAAAGCCCGGCAATTGCATCAATCTGCGCACCGTCAGAAGCGAGTACACCAGTTTCCAGAAGAAGGCGACCCTCATGATTTGTCGCATAAGCAGTTGCGGGGTTAATCGCAAGTGCCCCTGCGCCAGTCGGCTGAACATACAGAGTGAGGACCATCCACCACTTTGTAGTTCCGTCATCATAGATGACCTCGCGCTCAACGCCGCCATTGAAGGAGTCGCCAAGCAGGGTATCCCACTCTCCATTAGCAATTTCATCCGCAGAAATAATCGTGCTCGGAACACGATTGCGGAACCTTGAATCTGGGGAGAGGTCAGTCCACCCAGTTACATCAGTTGACTTCATTTTCTAATTCCTTTAGCCTAAGCGGGCTGGTTATCGATATATTCGACAGAGAGTTTAATTGTTCTTGCAACAGCGTCATTGCAACCAATACGAGCGGCAAGCCGAATGTTCTTGGATACATTAACGATAGAGCCAAGCTCAATTCGCGCATTCCCATTAGCTGCGAGTGCGCTAAACTTGTGAGTTGAAACAACGACCTCAGCCGCAGCTGTACCGGTCGCAATATCAATTTCATACTCATCCACAGCAGAAATCAAATTGATCACAAGTGCAGTCGGACGATAATTCGTCGTAACTCCACTCGCGGCAACGACTTCTGCATAAGCTCCCTTTGCATAGCTCCCACCACCAGCAGCAGTAACAGTTACTCCTGCAGCAGCAGCGGGGATGGTCTTCGTCTGAGACGCAGCCTTAGACTCAAGCTTATTGAGCCTTGTAATAAGTGCGAGAAGATTCATGATTAGCTCCAAGTCTCCCAACGAGAACCGTTGTCACTACCAGCAACACCATGATCAGACATGCGGAACACTCCCAGGTTAAAGGAGTCGACCCACCACTTCGTCTCATGCAGCTGACGGTACGGAGAACGGGGAGCGAGCTGGCGCATCCGAACGTTGGGGTTAATCAGCATAAAGAAGCCACCAGCAAGGCTAAGGACAGAGTTCTTAGCAACAGACTCAAAGTCAGTTGCAATCTTCGTCTTATCGTTCTTACCAGTCCGGTTAGGCTCGAACTGATCCCGCAGATGCAGGCAGTAGATGGTGTCCGCAGCACAGTACGGATCCCAGCTAACATCCTGTCCATCAAACGCGAAACTGTTGACACCGAACTCAGCATCAACCCGCTTCTGGAGCATATACTGAGGAGCACCAATCTCAAGCATACCACGCTTGATGTTTTCGAACGTGTTCTGGGTCGTAACCAGATCAGATGGAACCAGAGTACCAATGGTACACTGGCGAATCAGCTGAAGCAGTGAAACGAACCCGGCGGGGAGTGTGGTCCCCGCAACAACAGTTCCGAAGTTAGAGGTCAGCTGAACATACTGGTTCCGCCACCAAGTCCGAGTAGCCTTGGCGATACCACCAATCGTAGCAGTCTGAGCCGCAGGAGCAGCCTTCTCGAGGATAGTGGCAAGGCCATCAGGCTGAGCACCACCAGCACCAGAGAAGATAGCGAAACTCATCGCACGGAAGTGCGCGAGCATTGCTTCCCACTGATTGTATTCGACCAGCTTCATGAGAGCGCCGGGGTTACCCTCGTTCTCCCACTGATCGATCTTGTCAATCCCAGCAGGGACAGCAAGATAACGGTTATTGTAGAAGCCCTTCGCGATCTGCGAATCAGCAGCATCAGGAAGAAGGTCACCACGCCGCATCCACTTACCAGAGGTACCAGGACCAAGGTAAACCGGAACTTCAATGTTGTCATAGCAATTGACAACCTGGGCGGTGCTCTTGAAACGCTTGAACAGGTAACTCTTTTCAAGCTCCTGGGCAACAAGCTTCTTCTGACGATTTTCCAGAGTGCGAACGAGATCAAAGTTCTCGCTGTACTCCTGACGGGAACCCCATGCAGTCGAGGAAACGATGCTGGGATGAATGATGTACCGAGCCATTATCAATGGCCTCCTAAACAAAGTCGAGTGGATTCAGATTGCCCTCGCTAATTGCTTTTCCAGCACGAGGGTTATTCTGATTGAGATATTCTTCCAAAGAAGGAACGCGCCCATCGCCATCGGGCTGTTCCTTTCGAGGTTTAGCTGGAGCGTTTGGATCGATATTGCGCCCAGTATCGA
>Ga0114900_1002384_pt1 | contig 10457 bp, 16 predicted proteins | sample MalvireepMed_231_FD_89685 | JGI IMG/M metagenome (GOLD analysis project Ga0114900, IMG submission 89685) | Marine viral communities from the Global Malaspina Expedition - Malaspina viral metaG DeepMed_231 | ecosystem: Environmental > Aquatic > Marine > Oceanic | place: Mediterranean Sea...
GCGTGGCCGCACGACGGCAACCGCAAAGACTCCATGGGTAACCCCGGACTCGCGGACCAGTACAGAAATCATGGGGTACAAATGCTGCCCTTTCATTTTGAAAATCCTCCCGCGTTGGGGGAGAAGAAAGGCGGCATCAGTATTGAGGTGGGAATCATGGAGATATTCCAACGTCTGGAGAGTCAGAAGTTGTTTGTCTTTTCCACGCTGGATGACTTCTGGCAGGAGTATCGGATGTATCACCGAAAAGACCAGAAAGTCGTTCCCCTGCACGATGACGCAATGAGTGCTTGGCGCTATGCAGTCCAATCATTGAGATTTGCAGATGTAGAAAGCAATGAAACGTGGTCCCGTGAAATCAAATACCAAAACTTAGGCATCGTATAAATGGCAAAAAAAATAACCGATGAGGATCTGATTAGCCTCATAGGTGAGCATACAACCGACGCTTTAGGTTACGGTGGTGAGCTTTCTGAGCAGCGTGAAAAGGCGATGGAATATTACTATGGCCTGCCGTTTGGGAATGAAGTAGAGGGCCGCTCAAGTTTTGTAGATTCTACGGTCGCGGACACTGTGGAATGGATCATGCCGTCCCTGATGCGTGTCTTTGCATCCGGGGAAGAAGTCTGCACGTTTAACCCTGTTGGCCCGGAAGACGTTGAGCAGGCCAAGCAGGCGACCATGTACGTCAACCATGTAGTTATGAAACAGAACGACGGGTGGACGATTCTGTATGATTTTTTCAAAACTGCAATTCTCCAGAAGCAGGGGGTGATGAAAATCTGGTGGGAGGAGAACGAGTCTTTTGAACGGGAAAGTTACGATGGTTTAACGGACCTCGAGTTGGAGTCCCTGCTCGTAGATGAAGACGTTGAGGTGGTCGAGCATACGGAAACGATAGTGGAGGAGATGACGGTCCATGACATCGTTATCAAACGGTTTAACCGTGGTGGCGAAGTCAAGATAGAAAACTTAGTTCCGGATGAGTTCTTGATCGCAAGAATGTCGCGGACTATTGAGGAGTCTCCGTTTGTTTGTCATCGCTCAGAAAAAACCGTTTCAGAACTCAGAGAGATGGGCTATGACATAGACCCGGAAGTGTTAAGAGCGGGTGAATCGGATATGGATCAGATGTCCGGTGAACGGTATTCCCGGTACATGTATGACAACTCCTCAGACGTTGGGATCTGGGGGAACGACTCCAATTACGGAAACGATCAATCAGCGTGGAAGTATTGGGTACATGAAAACTACATCCGCGCCGACATGAACGGCGACGGCCTCTCTGAAATCATAAAGTGCGTGACGATTGGCAGACACATCCTTGAGAAAGAGGAAGTTGACTACATTCCCTTTGTCGCCTGTACGCCGATAAGAATCCCCGGCAAGTTCTTTGGCTTGTCTGTTGCTGACACAGTAATGGATCTGCAGCTAATAAAATCGACATTGATGCGGAATCTTTTGAACAACAGCTATAACGTCAACTTTGGGCGTTATGCGGTGTTAGAAGGTCAAGCCAATCTTGATGACTTAGTTACGCAACGCCCAGGTGGTGTGGTCCGGGTAAAAAGTCCCAACGCAGTCATTCCTCTGCCAACTCCACCGCTGGAGCCTTATTCCTTCCAGATGCTGGAGTATTTGGATGGTGTAAGAGAATCGAGAGCGGGTGTTTCTCGGATGTCCCAAGGACTCAATGAGAACATTCTCACATCGCATACCACGGCCACTGCCGTTACTCATGCCATGACTGCATCACAATCTCGTATTGAATTGATTGCGCGGAACTTTGCCGAGACAGGTGTTAAGGACATGTGCAACATGGTTTATTCCCTGCTCTATAAGCACATGGATAAGAAAAAAGTTGTGCAGCTTAGAAACGAGTGGGTAGACGTTGATCCTTCCATGTGGAAAGAAAGGACGGACTGCACTGTGAGTACAGGAATAGGATTTGGTAACAAGGACCAGCAGATGGCGCACCTGGGGCAGATGTTGCAGCTTGCCGCGCAGTCCATGCAGGGTGGTCTAAAGATCGTCAACCAGCAGAATATTTACAACATTGCCAAGCAGCTTACCCAGGCGATGGGCTTTATGAATACGCAAGAATTCCTGACTGACCCATCAACCATTCCTCCATCTGGACCTTCACCGCAACAGCAGATGGCGCAGGCGGAGCTGGAATTGAAACAGCGAGAGCTAGAGATAAAAGCCGCAGACATTCAGGTCAAGCAGCAGAAGATCGAGCAGGTCGCGGCTGATGATGCGATGGATGCACAACTGAAGCTGCAAGAGTTGCAGCTTGAAAGAGAACAGAAACGAGCAGTTGCTATAGGATCGACTTAATGCCAATCAAGAAAGGGAAAAGCGGTTACACCGTAAAGTATCCGGGCTCAAAAGCCGTAAAAACCAAATCAATAGCTAAAGCCAAGCGCGTCCAGAAAAAGCAGAAAAAAGGTTGAACCGCGAGGAAGAAGCTAGACGTTTGCTGGAAAATGATCTTTTCCAAGAAGCGTTTGAAACTTTAAGAACAGAGCTAATGACTCGTTGGGAAAACTCAACGAGTAATGAAACAGAAGCCAGGGAACAAATCTGGCTAGGGCTACAACTTCTACAACGTGTGCGCCGACACCTGGAATCCATTCTGGAGACCGGGCAGTTGGATCGCGCACGACAGAAACAGTCACCTTTCATTTAGGAGAATTTTATGGCCGACACGCCACAAGCACCGGCTAGCGCAGACCGCGCACCTGTCACAAGCGGACCCAAACCAGGAATGTTTGATGATGAAGGCAGCATGAGTGTTGCCACCGAGGCTTTTCTAGGACTAATGGACCCTCCAGAGGACACTCCAGAAGCAGAAGAACAAGCCGCCCCGGAAGTTACCGAGGAAGCCGAAGCGGAACCGGAAGTTGAGGCTAGCGCCGAAACTGAAGAAGAAGCGGAGGAGTCAGAAGAAGTAGAGCAAGAAGACGTTGAGGCCGACGGGACAGACCTCTATGCCGTTATGGTTGATGGCAGAGAAGAGACTGTAACCCTGGAAGACTTAACAAGTTCTTATCTCCGCCAATCTGACTACACCAAAAAAACCCAAGCGATTGCAGAACAACGCAAAGAAGTTGAAGGTTACCAAGCGCAGGTAATCCAGGAACATCAAGCGATTCAGCAAGAGCGACAGCAGTACGTTGATGCTTTGCAACGAGTAATTGAAAACTCAAACCTTGGCGAGTGGGCAAACGTTGATTGGGCAGCCTTGAAAGAACAGGACCCGATTGAGTATGTCACGCGTAAAGAGGAGTTCCGAGAAGCCCAGGAGAAAATCCAGGGCGCTCAACAGGAACAGCAGAGAGTAGCTGCGTTACAAAACCAAGAGGCGCATCGTGTGCATCAGGAAGCTCTATACCGTGAGAATGAGGCAATGGCCTCTGTTCTACCGGAGTGGGCGGAACCTGATAAACAACGAGAACTCGCGGACAAGTTACGCGTCTACGCAAACTCTGTTGGTTATATTGACGAGGAAATCAACTCCCTGGTAGACCACCGTAGTCTGATCGTATTACGGAAGGCGATGCTATATGACCAAATTCAAAACTCTGACGTTAAGAGCAAGAAAGTCAGAGGCAAACCCAAGGTTATCCGGGCAGGCCAAGGTGTGGATAAGAAAGCTCAAGGCAAAAAACGGCGTACCGCAAAAATAACGCGCCTCAAGCAAACCGGTCACGTCAACGACGCGGCTGCAGCGTTTGAGGACTTACTCGGATAATACTCAAGGAGAGTAAAAAAAATGGCAGCAGCCACAAATACCAGACTCACATATAACGTGAGCGACGGTGATCTGGCGGCCATTGGTATTCGGGAAGATCTTGCGGATTTAATTTACAACATAAGTCCAATGGAGACTGAGAAAATTGGTCCCTTATGCGGTGACGTATAAGTGTGAACTCCGTGAATTGCAGGAACCCTAAGTCTTAATAAGGGAATCTGCAGCCAAGCGCCACAGCAATGTGGTGAAGGTTCAACGACTAACGTACACGATCCCACGCGGATTATGAAACGACACGAGCGCGGAGCAACTCAAGTAGTTGATGAAATAGTCTGAGCCATCCGAAAGGAATGGAAGCAGGCAATTAAAAAACCTGCGGTAACAAAACTGCCTTTTCTCTCAGGGTGCGGTAAGGACACTGCTTCTAACACTGTATTTAGTTGGCAGACCGATACAATTTCTGCACCATCGGGAGGTACCTCTGGCAACAGAGCATTGGAAGGTAATGAGGCGACTGGAACTGCACCGACAGAACCAACCCTCATAACTTCTTACACACAGATTTCACAATCTGTAATTGTCAGTTCAGGCACTGCGGACGCAGTGGATTGGGCTGGCCGCAAGACAGCATTGGCGTACCAGCTTGCTAAAGAGTCAAAAGCTATTAAGCGAGATATGGAAGCAATGCTAGTCGGTAATACAGGCAACAGTGCTGGTAAGGGTTCAGGTGGTGGCGACACAGCCGCTGCCCGTGCAACAGCCGGTGCGAGAGCCTGGATCACCACAAACACATCACTAGGCACTTCTGGAGCTAACAATGCGTCTGGAACTGCGGCGACTGATGGCACTCAGCGGACGGTAACGGAAGCGATGGTGCAAGCAGTAGCTAAGTCGTGTTTTGATAATGGTGGTCACCCCGATACGATACTTTTGGGAACTTCTCAAAAGCAGACGTTTTCGGGTTTTGCTGCAACATCAACGCCAATCAGCCAGATTTATAACAATTCTGGTGGTGATAGTCCGGCGTCGATGGTAGCCGCGATTGATGTTTATGTGAGCGACTTTGGCACTTTTAAGTTGGTGCCAGACCTGTGGTTAGGTTATGACGGCTCTGGCCGTTCATCTTCCGACGCAGGCCGCGATCTCTTTCTAGTGGATTTTGATTTCTGGAGCGTTGCGTATCTGCGCCCCTGGAAAATCGAGGAGCTAGGCAAAACGGGTGATGCACAGAAACGTCAAATCGTCGTGGAATATGGCCTAAAAGCCAAAAATGAAGCGTCAAGCGGTGTGGTAGCAGACCTATCGTAAAAAACTAAGTGATGGGGGTCTTCGGACCCCCTGATCTTTTGGAGATGAGATGGCAAAGAAAAAGCCAGCAAAGAAAAAAACCGATTTCGGAAAGAAGTTAAAAGATGCGTTGGACGCGGCTGAGGAAAAGGCCAAATACCAAAAGCAATGGAAACACCCTGGTGCTAACAACGTTGGTGAATCGGATACTTATTTCTTATGAAACGCTATTTTTTAGATTCCTTTCAAGGTCGCACAAATAATTTCATTGTGGAGCCAGACGGTTCAATAACAATCGATACGATTGAAGACGTTGCTCCAATTTTGGAAGCCAACAAACGTCAACTTAACGACTTCGGAAAACTGATGCCCGGAAAAATGGGCACTATGCACCATGCGGCCCGGATTCCCCCAACAGTAATGGAACGCTGGATGCAGGAGACCGGTTTGTCTTATAGCGAATTCTGGAAAGACACGCGCCTCTGGCGCAAGTATCTGAACGATCCTGACAACAAATTTTTAAGAACTTCCCCTACGAGAATATGATTATGGCAAATCGTCCATTAGGTGTTACCCAAACCGTAACGGTCTCCGGGACATCTGCGGCAACATCCTCTGGCGTTAATGCTCAGTGTCGTGTTGTCCAGCTTGTGTCCACTGAACACTGTTACATCCTTCCTGGTACTGGCACTCCCACCGCAACGGCTGCCAACGGAATGTTTATTCTGAAAGATTGGCCGCACTATGTGCATGTGACCGGTGGTGAAAAAATAGCTGCTATTCAGGTGTCCGCAGGCGGCACACTTTACGTTTCTGAACTGACGGAATAAAGTGGCTTTTACTAACTACTCTGAGCTGCAGACCGAGGTTGCGTCCTGGCTGGATCGGAGTGATTTAACAGCGCAGATTCCGGCATTTATCCAACTGGCAGAGGCGAGGATAAATAGAAAGCTCCGCGTCCGTGCTATGGAAACTGTCGTGCAACATACGATGGTTGGCCTGTCTAAACGCATAGCGTTGCCGACAGACTATCTACAGATGCGGGGGCTAAAGTTTTCCTCCGACAAGATTGCGACAACTACGCTGAACGGTGAAATATCGGACTCGGTGGAGACCATTGTTTTAACCTCCGCCGCCGACTTTACTGCGACCGGAACCATACTGATCGGCACAGAGCAGATTACCTATACCGGGAAATCAACCAATACGCTGACGGGTTGCACCAGGGCAGCTAATAGCACCACTGCCGCCTTGCATGTCACAGCTTCAACTGTTGACCAGATCTATACGACTTGGACGGCAAGTGCCACGTTATCAACAGGTGTGTCCACCCTGTACGTTTTGAAATATGTATCACCGGAAATACTGACCAGCGTAAAAGCAGGCAGCACCTCTGGTGTCCCTTCTGTCTATACGATGTCGGCAGGCCATATTTTATTTGGTCCTGTCCCGGCCTCTTATTACACCTGTGAAATGGTGTACTACCAGAAAGTCCCAACCCTCTCCGATGCTGCACCAACCAACTGGTGCTTAACAGCAAACCCTGATCTCTTTCTCTACGGCAGTCTTGTTGAGGCTGAACCGTTCTTGATGAACGATCAACGGGTGCAGGTTTGGGGTTTGGGATTTAACCAAGGTATGACGGACTTGGAAGAACAAGATTCAAAAGATCAGTTCTCCGGGTCTGAATTACGAGTCTACAACACTAGCGGATATTACTGATGAGTTTAGAAACCGGCGACTACGTCAATGATCTTGTAATCACAAATCCGACAGCGAGCGACCCTGTCAGCCAGGGGGATGACCAGCTCAGATTAATCAAAAAAGTTGTAAAGCAATCGTTCCCGTCGATTGACGCAGCGGTCAACGCAATCCATACAGGCACATCAGCTCCTGCGGTTGCCATCACTGAGGGATTGGTATGGGTGGATACGTCTGGGGGTGCTGGCAATCATCTTCTGAAGTTTTATGATGGATCGAGTTTCATTACCCTGGCGATTAGTCCTGAAACGGCCAACAGTGTTGACGTAAACGCAGGCACTGTTGATGGCGCGGTGATTGGTGGTACAACACCTGCGGCCATTACAGGCACGACAGTTGTTGCTAATACCAGCGTCAACATTGCAGCCGATGGCGCAACTGTTACCGGTATAAAAGATGAGGATGATATGTCCTCAGATTCTGCCGTTAAACTGGCTACGCAGCAATCAATCAAGGCTTATGTAGATGCACAAGTCACAGCGCAAGACCTGGACGTAATATCTGACAGTGGCACGATTGACATTGACCTTGACTCTGAAAGTCTGACGGTTTCTGGTGGGAGTGGTTTGTCCACCTCTGCAACTGGTTCAACGTTGACGATTGCAGGTGACGATGCAACAACATCTGCAAAAGGCGTTGCCTCTTTTGACTCGGCAAAGTTCACCGTCACATCTGGCGCAGTTACAACCGATGACTCAGCGATTGTTGGCGCAACCTCTGTTGGTGACCACAACAATGTTGATCTCACCGGTCTTGCAGACAACGACATACTGAAATACGACTCTGCCAGCAGTTCATTCAAACCAGAAGCAGACCGGATTGCTAATCACCTCACCACCAAAGGTGACCTGCTAGGTTTTTCAACTGCGGAAGGTCGGTTTCCTGTTGGGACAGACACCTATCCCCTGGTGGCAAATGCCTCGGCAACTTTTGGCATCAACTACGCGCAACTCGCAACAGGTGGAATAGCGGATGATGCGGTCAGCGCAGACAAACTCGCAGACACCGCAGTCAGCGCAGGAAGTTACACCCTTTCTTCAATCACAGTCGATGCACAAGGCAGGTTGACATCGGCATCTAGTGGCACTCCAGGAGCTACCGCTGGCTTCAGCGTAGCCATGGCGATAGCTCTCTGAAATAGGTAAAAATTATGGCCCAAGACTTTACAAAAGATTATAAATCGCAGGTTACTACTGCCGCGCATACGCTGAGAACCGCCGACAGTAATGATGCGTTGATTGGCATCCGACTGACCAACATTACAACTAGCGCAGTCACGGTCGATGTATGGATAGATGTTGCAGCAGCAGGATCAACGGCATCTGTTGTCTACATCGCGGACGATCTCAGTGTCCCTCCAAAGAGTTCTGTCGAGTTGATCCAGGGAGGCGCAAAGGTTGTTATGCAATCCACTGACCTCTTGAGAATCCAATCAAGCGCGGCAGATTCTGTAGCGGCCTACGTCAGCGTTGTAGACGCGATCTCAGCATAGGAGGAATCATGGCAGGCGAAGTAAACGGAACGCTGTATCTCAACAACCCTCCCGCAAAAGAAGGGTTCTTTGAGACTGCTGCAACTATTGATGGTGACTTTACGATTGCAGATAACGCAGTGATCGCTGGGCCTACAACCTTCACTGGAGTCATAACAGTTACAGGAACACTGGTGATCGTATGAGTAAGATTAATGTAAATACATGGGAACCTGAGGGCGCTGGCACTGCAATGACAATGGGTGCTTCTGGTGATACTGTTACAGTGCCGTCAGGCGCAGCACTTACAATAGCATCTGGTGCGACACTTACAAATAGTGGCACAGCAACTGGTTTTACTGCTGGTTTATTGGGTCTTGTGAAATATACAGGGGATGGAACATACACGGTTGGTGGAACCTCAAACGGAACAGCGGGTGATGAGGGGAGCGCATCTGTCACGAAAATAATTGTTGAAATACAAGGCGGTGGTGGTAGTGGTAGTAGACATGACTCCGCTGATGCCTCTAACTGTGCTGGAGGTGGGGGAGGATACGCTAAGAAACTTTTAGACTTAACAAATATAGATACAGTTACAGTTACTGTTGGCGCTGGAGGTGCGGGTCAAGCATCAAATAACAATGCTGGTAATGATGGGGGAATTTCTTCTTTTGTAAAAGCTACTGGTTCTGGCTCTTTTACTAGCGTTATTGGAAACCCCGGAATAGGAGGCAATCTAACTTCCAATGTTGGCTCTGCAGGTGGCACAGCAAGTGGTGGTGATGTCAATGCGGATGGTGGAGCTGGTGGGATTCATATTTCCGGTCAACGCGCAGGTGGTTCAATTCTAGGTAATCCGGGTCCATCTATACCTAGTTCAGCGTTAACAGACGGACAAGGTTATGGTGCTGGTGGTGGTTCTGGAAGAAGTGCTACATCTGGTGCAGGTGCACCCGGCATTTGCTTGATTTGGGAGTACGCATGATGAATAGATATGCACATATTGAAAATGGAATTGTAACGAATATTAGTCTATGGGATGGGGTTTGTGAGTACAACCCCGGAGAGAATGTGACGATGGTTCTTGCTGATGACAATGCTCGTATGGGTGGAACATACGATGGTGAATTCCACTTTGTAGAACCACCTGTCCCAGAACCGACAGCAGAACAAGTAGCCGCATCCGAAATAAAAGCAAGCGCCATTGGGAAACTAAAGGCACTCGGCCTAAACGATGCTGAAATAGCCAGTATCACAGGAGGATAGCGATGGCATCCGAAGTAAAAGCAAATAAAATATCCCCTGCAACTGGAACTACATTAAGTGTAGGAGACTCTGGAGACACATTAGCTTTAGCAACTGATGCTGTCACTGGGTTTCAAGTTGGGTCAGATGCTGCGGGTGATGTTCTATACCATGACGGCACCGACTACACGAGATTAGCCAAGCCCGGAACTCCTGCTGACGAGGTTCTAACATTCGCTACAGGGGCTTCAGCACCTTCTTGGGTTGCTGCTGCTGGTGGATTATCCTACGCCCAGCAGTGGAGGCTAACATCAGATTTATCTTGCAGTAATGTAGATACATATTTGTATGCGAATTGGGAAAAGCCAGAATCGGAAGATTCACCGGGTGTTATTGGAACTGATATGGTTGTTGATTCCACCACGAGTGCCACCCTTTCGGGAGCGTGGACTTTCCCGGCAACGGGCGTGTGGTATGTCGCGTGGAGGTGCCAAACACTAGCCAATACATCTAGCCATGATTTTACACCGAAGTTATGGACAACAGATGATAATGGGTCAAATTGGTACGAGGCGGCTAGCGCGATGAGACTAAATCGACAGAATTATACTAGCCCTAATCTAGTTGACTATATTGTCTCTATATCTGACGTAACAACCCATAAGGTGCGTGTCTCTGGGGTAGTATCTACTAATACTTCTATCATTGAAAGCGACACTGATTCAAACAGGTGCGCTATGACTTTTATTAAGTTGGGAGATTGATTATGCGTCCCGAAACAATAGAAAATATTTTAGTTCAAATTAGACCGGGAACTTGGTTTGGATTTGGCGGGAAAGAAAAAATTTATTCAAACCTTATAATCCATAGCGGCGACGAGAAGCCTACCCAAGAGTGGTTGGAGGCAGAACTAGGAAGTCAGCAAGACGCATGGGA
>Ga0114900_1002389_pt1 | contig 10438 bp, 3 predicted proteins | sample MalvireepMed_231_FD_89685 | JGI IMG/M metagenome (GOLD analysis project Ga0114900, IMG submission 89685) | Marine viral communities from the Global Malaspina Expedition - Malaspina viral metaG DeepMed_231 | ecosystem: Environmental > Aquatic > Marine > Oceanic | place: Mediterranean Sea...
CTCGCGCTTCTCCAGATCAATGACCGCCGTATGCTTCTCACCGTGATGACGAACCTCAAGGACGATCTTCCCGCCCTCAAACCGCATCACAGGCGTACCACAGGCGCAGCGAAGGAGGTTGTCGGGAACATTCATTAAGCGGCGCCCTTCGCCACCCAGTTTACCGAGCGAGTCAATGGATTGGGCGCGTCGATGGGAATCTGCGCCGATGGAGTAGCAGTTGCGTCTGGAGCAGTGGTTACGGCTGGAGCAGTGGGAGTAGCGGGAGTGGAGGAAGGCAGTCTCGCCCATGCCTCCATCCCTAGATGAGTGATAGGCACCTTTAAATAGCCCCAACGGATGAGAGCGGCATCTACCGCGCCCGGATTGTCGGGCGGCTCTGTCATTCTATAGTTCTTCTTTAGCTCGGCTAGGTGACTGGCAAATCCGGGCTGCCCAGCAAGCTCAGGAGGAAACAGCTTGTCCAAATCCCAGTACGGTCCCAGCAACTCCACATCTTCCAGGTATCGCATCTCCGTCGGTGTACGCTCACCAAGCCCTGTATTCTCGGATATATACTCCTGGTCCTCCACTGTAAGACCCGCGACCCAACGGTCCAGTTCGTCCCATGCCTCATCCGTCATCTGGCCGAAGCGACCGGAGACACGATCAATCTCGACAAAGTAAAAGTCTAGCGGCGTCTCAGGCTCCCGCGGGGCGAAATCAGCGTCTACATACCATTGGTCACGGTGACCATTGAGTTTTTGGCGGCTCATTTTCCTTCTGTAACGCCATTCCTCTGGAGTCACCTGGCCAGTTTCTAGCTCGTGGTCATTGTCGAGTTGTTCCTTGATGAAAGCCTCTTGAAATTCTAGTTTCCGCAACTGCCGAATGGCAGCCTCGTTCCCCAAGGACGCCCGTCGCTCTATCTCGGCCCTGATAGCCTGTCCCACTCCGGGGTGAGCCAGATTAAACTCCTTGCGACTCTTTGGAGAAAGGTCCCAGTACCCCTCAACCCTGTCCGCATCAAGTCCTTGACTGGCTGCCCACCTCCGTACCAGCGAATTGCGTTCTCGGTAGGGGCTCTCCCCCAGGACGTTCTGACCAGCAAACTGCGAAAATGTCTCCTCGATTGCATCTCCGAGGGGACGCTTCAGCCTCTGAGACTCCGATAAGGATGCAGCGGCCAAGGGTATAACGCCCTCTAGCTGATGTTGAGCGATCCTAAGTATCTTTTCTGCGAATCCCATTTTGTCGTGGATAATGGGATTCCCATGGAAGTCCTCGTTCGCTATCAGTTCCATTTGCGTCGAAAATAACGGCGTGGCGCGGGATTTCATAAAGTTCACGGCGTTCCCAAACGGGACGGGGACGGGTAGTCCCTTCACCTCACTCGGCCATATGAGCTTCGCAAGTCCACGGAAGGTGCCACCGACAGGGACATACCGTTTCGTAAAGGGTATATAGAGGTTCCATCCACGCTGCGGGTTTAACGCTCTCTTAACGGCCCCAACGGGGTCTTCGCCATTCGAGACGGCCTGCATCACAGCACTAGAGGTTGTGATTGCCGTCATCGTCACCATAAAATTCATCATCATATTCATCGAAAGCCGCTCTTTTGAAGTCAGCGTCTTCCCGGAAACTACCTTGGCGAACCCGCGAAGGGCATCATTCATAAGGGCAGGGGGCTGCCGCAAGAAGGAGATGGAAGTGAACGGAGCCCGCCAAAGAGCGGCTTGCCGCGCTGATTGCCCGAGCCTCACAGGATTCAAGTGGGGAATTGCCTGCGTTACCTTCTCGGCTGCTGTGGCCTTGGCGATGTTTGGAGCATAGCCAGCGCGGACGAGATCATCCACCGCCCTCTCAAACATTCCTTTCTGCTGCTGTAAAACGAGTGAGAAGGCACCCTCATTTAATTGTGAGTAGATCGGGCCAAGCCTGGGGATTCTCCCCAGAAGTCCGCTGGAGAACTCCTGCGCCGTTCTCCCCGAAGCGGGGAACCCAGTCCAGAAGGAGAAATCAAGCCAGCCTTCCAAGTCCTGGGCGACGGATCGAGCCAAACCGTCCTGGCCAATGGACCGCATGATGTTCTTGGGATTCTTGCCGAGCCATGCGCGAGTCGTCCTAATGGGATCGAAGGCCCATCCAAGAGATCCCTGGATAGTAAACGGGGAGAAGTCGCCAGAGAAAGCAGTCGCCCTCACTTCGTTTATCACTTCTAGAACCCCGCTTTCGGACCGCCTCAGCAACTCTTTAACCTGCCTTGATTCATTCGCAGGGAAGTAGAGGAAGACCCCATCTTGAACAAGAACCTGCCCTTTTAGCTGGGCAGTTGCATACTTTTTCTGGAGATCACTAAGGTTCGGAGCCAGTTCTTCGATCTCTGTACGAAGCGTCTTCGCTTTCTGCCCCTTCGCAGCGGCACGGACGGTTCTGTCAAGCGCCGCCCTACTCAGCCTGGCCGCATTGATCTCTAGCTCCCGAACCGATCCTGAAAGGAAGGAAAGCTCAGGGCCATACTCATCCCCCAACTCCTCAATTCTCTCCAAATACGGCTTGGCGCGGCGCTCTGCGCGTCTTACTCGCGTCAAGTCCTGCTTCGCCTTTCCGCCCTCAATGGCAGCCTGTCTCTCCGCAGTTTTAATCTGCTCTCGGAGGCGTGTGATCTTTCTTTTGAGGGACTCCTTCCTTCTGCGGAGTCCAGGATACAACTCGTCCATAAGCTGTATTCGGGTTTTGCCGCCGCTACCTTGCTTGAAGACTTGCCTCCTAATGGCGCCAGCACCGTGGCTGTCGAGTCCACTGAATAAAATATCCAAATCCGTCTGAGGGTCGAAGGACGGAGCCTCTCCAGTCCTCCTTGCACGTTCCACATCCGCTTTAATACGATCACTTGCGGAGTCATACCAGCGCCCCTTAGCCCTTCCCGACGTAGCAGCGGAAATCTCCGTATCAAACCCGGCCATCGAGAACTTGTCCCTCCCGACGGTCGGCATATAGATGCTTCCAGGAAGGGGTTCATATTTCCCAATCTCTATGCCGTATTCGTTGACCAAGCTGAGGCGATTCTGCTCATTACGGATTCCCACTCTTTGGAGAAGATCCCTCTGTTTAGCGTTCAGAACATAGAGGCGGGTTCTCTGCGCCACATCAAGGAAGGTGCCCACGATCTCTGTTTCATCGGCTGCCGTACCGATATACCGAGCGTTTGTCGTTCCTCCCTTCCTAGTACCGGGTCCGAAAACCTCATCTATCTCACGAAGCAAAAGCCTGCGAGAGGCAAAGGATCGCGTCACCCACCTTGCCGCCTCGCTCGTAGAGGCAATGTAGGCCCGCAGGATCGCAGGAGACATCCGAACACCCGGTCGCTCCATCGCCCGCAGAAAACCGATAATAGGAACTCTATCCACGAGCCTTGAGATCGCGCCCGGCTCATCTATCTTAACGATGACCTCCGCCTTCTCCAGGGCCTCCTGTACTGCTCCAGTCTGTTGCGGCAAGTCTGAAGGGTCACCAGGAGCCCCGGCTCCTGTTCGCGTACCACGGGGAGTCCTTACGCCAGCCCCGCCCGATGCGGCTTTGATGGACGTCACTTCGGGAGTGACGGGCACACCTCCAGTGCGTATCTGCTCCCCTACTGCCTCTTCCCCTTTTGCAAGCCTTTCTGCCCAGCCATCTCCAGCGGGCGCAGCGGTAGGTTCGGGGACTACTTCTGCGGCTGCTCGTGCGGTGGTGGTGGTGGGGCGAATATAGGTCGTACTACCGTCTGGGTTTTCCTTTTTGGCCCAATTTTTTATAGTCGTTCTAACATTTCTTGTGTTTGGATTTATCCCTCCCCCTGGACCTTTTAGCCTCTGAGTTCTCCAGGTTCCTTCCGCTACAGTAACGCTTATAAGCCTACGAGACATATCCCCAGGACTCACATGCCTTGTAATGAACTCTGCCTCTCCCTGATTAAAAGCAGCTTCCCACATAGGCATGTTACGGTTAATTTGCCCCCCTACACCTTCGGAGGAAAACTCAAGTAGCACTCCTTTGCCAGTTTGACCGCGAGCCAGATTAGCACTATTCGCCCAGAAAAGATCACCTGGCGGACTACCTGTTTCGTGTAAAAAAAATGTCGCTCCGTTCATGTCCGTTTCGTGAAACAGGCGGTCGGTATATTCCGAAAGTGGCTTCAGATAGTTGTCTTTAAGGTCACTAACAGGAGGTAAAGGTTTTCGCGATGCGCCCTCTCGAAACCCTGTGACTACAGATCGTGCAGCGGTGGGGTCGGGGGCCACTTCTGCCGCTACTCGTGTGGTGGCGGTGGGACGAACCCTGGGTGCAGGGACTGCGGCTGGCCCCCGAATCTTGGCAAGCAGATTCTCTCGGTCGCCTAGTAATTCCTCTAGTTGTCTCTTCTTTTGCCTTATCTCCTCGCGCTTCGGCACCCTTTTAGGAAGTGTCTCGCGGCCCATTGCCTGTGCCCGAATCTTTCTCTCAGCGTCCCATGCCGCCTTCTCCTGCGATCCAAACGGAGGAGCCTTCGACCCACCGAATTGTCCCGCATGCGTCGGCTTCCTCAGTTCCTCCAGGTGGAACTCGATCTCTGGAATCAGGTCATCAATTCGTATAAACTCTGCTGCATCATCTGGGTCCAGCAATTCCTCGGCCATCAGGCGCCGCGTGGTTCTCATCGCCTCAAGATCTTCCCAAACTTCGTCTGTGACCCCCTTACGGCTGCGGGAAGCCTTTTCCAGTCGAGCGATCTCTTTTTCAACATGAAGCAACTCAGAGGTCGGAGAGGCGCCGCGTGGCCTTCCCGCAATTATTTTCCTTGTCCTGGGAGAAAGAGGAGGCAGTCCGCGCTTCATCAAGAACGAGTCCACCTGACTTACCAACGCCTTGGGAGCCCTCTGCGCCGCTGTAGAAACCTCCCGCGCCGCTGCGGGAACCTTTGGAGCTACCTGTCGCACTGCTCCAGGGATCTGTGTTACTGCTTGTTTAACAGTCGCCGCCTCCTGAAGAGCCCGTGCAGGACCACCCAGAGCCATCGCCGCAGGAGGGACAGCGAAAAAGAACGCAGACACCGGATCGTCGGCAAGGTCATAGGACGTCGTGGGCGGCGGCGTGATAAACGATGCGAGGAGTCGGCCAGCCTCCTGCGCCTCACTCGTCGGCGGAGCCTCTGGAGCCATGAACCCGCCCCACGGTTTTTTACCGGGGCCAAACAGGGTACGTCGCCCGATTGTCTGCCCCATCTCTTTCATCACTTCAAGAAACTCTAGCGGGCTTCTGCCATACGACATATTTTTAATTTCTGTCAGTCTTGCCATCCGCTCCGCTTCCGATGGGCTCGTAACCCCACCACCGGGCTGGGCAGCCTTGGCAAACTCCCTGGTGACGCCGCCGCCTTCCGCCTGCATCCGTGGCGGTGCAAGCTGCTTGGGATCGAAGACCCTCGGAGTAAAATGAGTCATCTATCGCGCTCCAATGAATGGTAGCGGCCTGCGCCGCGCTATCGCCTCTTGTCTCATCATGGGGGCTCGCCTCCGTTGGCGCTGGGCCGCCATGATCTCGGAAAGAACGTCGGAAAAGAGAGATTTTCTCGGCCTTCCTGGGGGTGTTGGGGGTGGAGGACCCTCTCCACCGCCCTCCGCGAAGAGGGGGAGTTCAAGGTCAGGACGGCTGACGGTGGGTGCATAGCCACCCTCAATCTCGTCATCATCTGTGCCTAGACCAGAAGGAATGGGCGAGAGATTGCGGATTTGGTGGCCCCCCTCCGGGTCGATATACGGGTCGCTATAGAAGCCACCCGGACCCGTGATGATGCCGCCTTCTTGGAGTCTTGGGATACTAGCCGGGAGATTACGGAAAAAGTTTCCGGCTTCCTGCGGGTATACAAGCCCCCGCGTGAAGTCGCCGAGAGTCTCCCTGCCCGACTGCCGCATGAGCGCAGGCCAGATGGATTCCAAAAAGGTTTTTCCTGGCAAGCCTCGCTGAACGTCCTCCAAGGCTAATCTCCTGCCCGTTGAGCCAAGTCGTTCTAGGGAGTCTAGTAAGGTTGGTCCTTCCTCGAGTCCCTTCAAGGGACTCAGAGAGGACACGAATCTTGTCAATAGAGGATCTTGCGGAATTTGGGGGCGCGGTGGCATATGTTGAGGGGCGAAAGCCGGAAGCCAGGATAGTCTGTCCCTCCTGCCGAGTGGCTGGAGACTGGTTTCCTCTCTTGGACGATATGCTTGAGAGAAGGCTACCGGGGAAGGAGCCGCCGGGGACCCATAGGAAATCCGCTCGGGTGCATAGCCGCCCTCAATCTCGGGATCCTCGTATTCGGGAACGACGGCCCCGGCGCTGAGGTAGCGCCTGGGGGGCATGGGCATGGGGGGCATGGGGCCAAACCTGAAACTGGCGGCGGCCGCGGGCTCCCTATGTGGTCCAGCAGGATCGTCAAGCTCCAGCCGCCCAGGCGGACCCGTGACGATGCCGCCGTCTTGGAACCGTGGGATACCAGCCATATCGGAGAAGTTGAACCTCCGCCTCGCACTCGGCGGCGTGAGTGGGATGACGGCCTCCGGGCCAGCTTCACCGAGGAGTGCCAGGGTCGGCCCCCTCACGATGCCGCCACCACGAAAGCTCGGAACCCCGCTGAACCCTACAGGGTTCCGCGTCGAACGGAGATGAGGCCACCGATTGTCAGTGGGTGCGTAGTTAGCGTAAGCCACATTAGGTTGCTGGGCAGGGGAGGGCTGAAGCACTCCTCGCCCAGGCGGTGGCCTGGTTCCCTGGCGTGAGCGATCTGCTTGAGAGAAGACTGCTGGGCCATGTGGCAGGGCCAGCGATGGCACGGACGAAGGCACGGACGAAGGCACGGACGAAGGCACGACTGCCCCTCCGCCAGCGACGGTCGGTAAGAATATCGGGTTCTCCTCGGCGGTGGACGCGAAGGATGCAGCCGAAGGGATTGCTCGGGTTAGCATGGCTGCGGTTTCAGCCTCTTCCTGTTCTTCCAAGGGCGCCCCCGCAGCCCGCTGATTTGCCAGGAAAACGTCAACTACCTTGTCTGCATACTCCTCAGTCGGCATCTCAAACCCTGCTCCGGGACTATGAGGAACGGGAATATTCTCTGGCCACCCCTTCTTGCGACGGAGGGCGGCGGCGCGGGCCTCATCCTGCGCTGCCTTTTCGTCCGGTGTCATCGCTAGCTTATCCAAGATACTGCGCTCTCTAAACGTTTCCGGGCCACCCTTGGCAGCGATTGCTGCCTCCCACATACTCTGGGCCTGGGACTGGGGCATCCCGCCACCCGGCTGCTGGGGCTGGAATATGCCCGCTGCCTGCCCCGCACCGGGGATACCGAAGGGATTGGTCAAGACCTGTATCCAGTGCTGGGCGAGGGCCGGATCGTCGGTGGCGCTGACGGCGAGGCTGATGGCATCATTTAGGGACACTACCTGCGGCTCCCGCTGCTTCAAGGCCGGGGGCGAGGCTGTAAAGTATCCCTGCTGCGTTCGACCAATTTCCCATCCCGGCGGGGCGCCTTCATATGCCTCCCGCATACTACCCCAGACAAGGGGAGGCTGCTCTTGAGGGAGCGTATCGGGGAGAGTCTTTAAGTGTATTAGCTCGCCCTTGGGGTTTCGGGTGAACCATTCGCCCGGAGGCCCGCCAATGTCCTCGCTGCGGATGAGTTCGCCGGGCACAGTCGGGGCTTCTTCCTCTTCTTCCTCATAAGGACTTCCTAATAGGTCATAGAATCTCTTAATCTCTGCCATATCAACGACTTCGCGACTCGTATACTTGCCTGTCGACGAGTCGATAGGGCCGGGAACGATCTTCATTGGAGGCCACTCGCCGCTCGGCCAACGAAGCGGGCGACGCCAGCCTTCCTCGCCCTCTTCCCCAGACATACCTGTGGCGGCGCCTGCGGGTGTCTGCGTGACTCCTTGCGTGACTCCTTGCGTGACTCCGCCGCCAACAACTTGCTCATAGGATCCTATTAATTGAGCGATAATCTCCGGCGTAAGCTGATCGAGATCACCCTCAAACTCGGATAGGAAACTCTCAAGTTGCGGGTTAACGGTAGAGAGGGTATAGAGATCCGGCGGCAATTCCGGGTCGCCCGGCCCCACCTCTACCACCCATTGACCATTCTCGAAAGCAACCGTGTAGCCGGGATCTGCCTCGGGAGCCGTTGCCGTAGGAACCGCTGTAGGAGCCGTTGCCGTAGGAACCGCTGTATGTGGCGTTTCCGCACGAGAGCGATATGCTTGAGCAAAGACTCCCGGGCCATGAGGCGTCTCCGTACCAGCCGCCTCAGCCTGAAGCTCCTGCATCATCTGTGGGGAAACCTCATCCCCGGTATAGGGCGCGAGAAGCCGCGCCAAAACCGGGTTGATGATACGGAGATCCGCCTTCGTTCGGCCTGATCTATTCCACCAGTGACCATCCTCGTAGAACGGGCCTTGTTCAGGTTCGGTCGTGGTCTTTGGGTATACGCGGGAGAAGGGAAGTTTAGCAACCGGACCTGATAAGTAGTCGTAGTTATTCATTTGGCTTCCCCCTCCGTGTGTAAGCCCGCAGGATCGCGTTGATGTCCTTGTCCCGGTTGGGATTGTCGGGGCTCATCATCTGCATCACAAGATCCGGGTTACTTGCCAGGCGGCGCCGCAGCGTCCGGCTGTCGATCCGCTCCCTACCGAAGGCATCGGCGGGCTTCTTCATCGCTGCCTGCTTCCGCTTGGCAAGCTCCTGTCCAACCTCAACTGCTGCTTGAAACAATGGATGTTTATCAGCCACCGGGCATCACCTCCATTCCAGGCATTCCTCCCATTCCGGGCATTCCGGGCATTCCACCCATTCCAGGCATACCGCCCATTCCGGGCGGTGCCATTCCGGGTGGGACCATTCCCGGCGGGACAGGAGGTCCACCGTTACGGTTCGGGAACATCGGTGCCCCGTTCGGCATCACCATACGGTTCATGCGTAGCTCCGCTTCCTTGCGGTCCGCCAGTTCGTGGAACCCTTCCTCTCGCAGCGCCACAAGTGCAGCCTCGCTCACCACCTCGGGCGATGCGTAGATGCGGTCCTTGCTGATCTCCATCTCCTCGCCCGATGTGTCCTCGACTCCAGCCGCACGGAAGAACCGCTTGCGGCTGGCAAGTCCCTCGCGAAGCTCTGACATAACCTGTTGTCTCTCCTGAAGGGCCACCACGGGGTCAATCATCGGGAAGTCTGCCTCAACATGGAACTTCCCTTCGATGTCGTCCGCTCGCAGCGTTGCCCTCCCCAGGTCAACCCTCGACATACCGATCTCACGGTCCAATCGGTGGGCCAGACGCAGTATGTTGCCGCCTGCAATGCTGTAGAGGCTCGATATCTGCTCCCGGTTTGCCCCGAAGACCCTGTTCGTGGCCTCGGCCAGGATGATCGCCTGCGTTGCAGTGTCCACCGTGGGAGACGGAAAGCCCGCTGCCTGCAACGGATAGGTGTTCTGCTCCCGCATCGAGGCCAACGTCTGCCGATGGGCAAACGTGGCGCTGGGAAGCTGAGGCACCTTCTCAATCCAGAAGTCGCTCTCCTCCCCCTCAAGGATGCTGCCACGCCATTGCTGCGCTGCCTCCGCACTGTCCTTGCGTGTCCCGCGTCGTGCATAGGCCGCACGGATCAAGAGCGTATGATCCGCAACCGTGGACTGGTCCTCCATGACCATCGTCTCCATAACACGGAAGATCATCGCTTGCCGTATCCACCACTCCAAATATCCACCACGCCTCTCGTTCCTTTTCTGGATCGGCGTGTCCGCCGTCCCTCCAAAGGTATGACAGAAAGGCTGTATCCCCCACGCATTCCTCTCAACCCAGAGGACGTTCCCTCCTCGGTGCCGTACCACCAGCCAACGGGGACTCCACCACTCCTCAACCTCAACATCCTCGTAGGCATCCCCCATTCGATAGGTCTCCAGTACCTCCCTCCCTCGCCCCTTCGCCTTCACTGAGGTGGTCATATCCTCCAGTTCATAGGCCGGGTATGTTCGGCGTCGTATCGCTATCTGAGGGATCTTCTGACTCGGCTCCATCAGGACTTCACCCGGTGCCGGAACCTCTATCCGAAACGGATTACCACTTCCCCAACGGCTCTCCCAGTACCAGATCCTCTCGTCGAAGTCCTCCTGGGACTCCCCCTTCTTCCTCTCCGGCTTGCTCAATGCCTCCGGGTCCAACCCAACGTAAAGCTGCGTGTAGTTGGTCAGGATAAGCTGCTTCCCGTTCACCTTCACCGGGAAGTTGGGAGAGATGTTGAAGGCATCCTCAACAACCGCTGCAAGTGCGTTCTCTACCCGGTCCGCCTTCTCCTTGTGACCCTGGCCCTCCGCCACGGGACGACGGTGGAACTTCGGCTTCAACGGTAGGTTCGCATCAACAGCTTGGTCAATCAATGCTTGGGCTCTGCCTGAGTGGTACTCCGTCCTCTGCCC
>Ga0114900_1002397_pt1 | contig 10418 bp, 12 predicted proteins | sample MalvireepMed_231_FD_89685 | JGI IMG/M metagenome (GOLD analysis project Ga0114900, IMG submission 89685) | Marine viral communities from the Global Malaspina Expedition - Malaspina viral metaG DeepMed_231 | ecosystem: Environmental > Aquatic > Marine > Oceanic | place: Mediterranean Sea...
AGTACAAGCGCGACCCCATGCTCCAGGCCGCCCACGCCGCTGCACCCTGGCTGTGCACCTGGGACGATCACGAAAGCGCCAACAATGCCTACCGCACCGGCGCAGAGAACCACCAGCCGGAAACCGAAGGCAACTGGACAGACCGCAAGCAGGCCGCCGTACAGGCCTATCTCGAATGGATGCCCGTGCGCGATCCGCAAGCCGGACGCGCCACCGGCGCCATCTATCGCCAGTTCGACTTCGGCGATATCGCCACCGTGTTCTGTCTCGAATCCCGCCTGACCGGCCGGTCCGACGAGATCAGCTGGGGCGCTGAGCTTGCTGGCGTCGAGCCGGATGCTATCCCGACCAAGGCCACGGAAGTGATGCAGCGCGTGCAGAATGAAAGCCGCACCATGCTGGGCAAGGTGCAGGAAGACTGGCTGGACAAGGGCCTGAAACGCTCGACCTCGACCGGCAAGGCCTGGCAGGTCCTCGCCAACCAGGTGATCATGGCCGAAGTGAAGCCGCCGAACCTCGTGGAGACGCTCACACCCGAGCAACAGGCCGCACAGGAAAGCTATGTCGCGGCGATGATCCCGTTCAGCCAGCTCGGCTTGCCCTTCAATCTCGACGCCTGGGACGGCTTCCCGGCAGCCCGCGACCGCCTCTACGCCTCTGCTGAAGCCGCAGGCGCCCGGCTCGTTACCGTCACCGGCGACACACACACGGCATGGGCCAACACGCTGCACGACCGCTCAGGCGCCCAGCGCGGTGTCGAATTCGGCTGCACGTCGGTGACGTCACCCGGCCTCGGCGAGTATGTGAACGATGTGCCGAATATGGGCGAGCTCTTCGCGGACGCGAACCGCGACGTGGACTGGTATGATCCGGATGGTCACGGCTACACCCTCGTCACGCTGACCGCCGACACGGTGACATCGGACTTCTTCAAGGCCTCCACGATCACGGACAAGGCCTATTCGATGGAGAAAGTCGCGACCTTCGTCACCGCACGTGAGGACGATGGCATGACAACGCTGGCAAAGGCGTAAAGCCTGAGCCGGCAACTATCTTTACCGCTTCACCCCGGCTTGACCGTGGGGAGGCGTCGATCTGAGGCACGTTCAAGCCGCAGACGTTTGAGCCTAGCCCCGCCCGCGATAGGTCGGCACGCCGGTCTCGGGGACGTAAAGCCCCTCCGGCACCGGCCCGGACTGCCAGAATACGTCGATCGGGATGCCGCCGCGCGGATACCAGTAACCGTAGATGCGCAGCCATTTCGGCTCGAGCAGGTCAACCAGACGCTTGCCGATCGCAACGGTGCAATCCTCATGGAAAGCGCCGTGGTTGCGGAACGATGTCAGGTAGAGCTTCAGGCTCTTGCTCTCGACGAGCCAGTCCCCCGGCGCATAGTCGATGACGATATGGGCGAAGTCCGGCTGGCCCGTCACCGGGCAGAGCGAGGTGAACTCCGGCGCGGTAAAGCGGGCAAGATAAAGCGTATCGGCATGCGGGTTAGGCACCCGCTCGAGCTTTGCCTCTTCCGGCGAGGCGGGGATGGAACTGTGCGCCCCGAGCTGGTCGAGGCCGGAATAGATGTCCTGCGTCAAACGAGGTCTCCGAAGTGCGGCAGCAGGTTGAAGCTGAGCGCCATATAGAGCGCGTAGGCGCCGAGGAGAACCGCCCCTTCCCAGCGCGCCAGCTTGCGGCCGGTATAGGCGAAGAGGACCAGCAGGAAGACCGAGAGCGCCAGCGCGCCCATATCCTGCATCCCGACGAGGCTTTCACCGGGCGCATATTCCAGCGCCTGCACATCGACAGGCTTTGCCCCTGACGCCGCTGGCTGGCCGATGACGCTGAACGGATAGACCGTCGCCGAGACGCCCATGATGGCGAGGATGTTGAAGATATTGGAGCCGAGGACATTGCCAAGCGCCACGTCCGCCTTGCCCTTGGCCGCCGACATGATCGAGGTGACGAGTTCCGGCAGGCTGGTGCCGACGGCGACGATGGAGAGCCCGATCACCGTCTCCGAAATGCCGAAGACCCGCGCGAGGTCCGAGCCGCCCGTGACCAGCAGCTTCGCGCCGATCACCACCCCCGCAATGCCGGCCAGCGCGAGGACAAGTGAGAGCCAGAGCGGTTCATGGGTTTCGATCACTTCCGCTTCGCCGGAATGGACGACTGCAGCGGGTGAGTTCTTTCGCCGGTCGAGAATGACCGAAGTGGTGAGGTAGACGATCAGGATCGCGACGAAACCCAGCCCCACCAGGCGGGTGAACATGTCGAACCAGAGCACAACAGCGAAGAGAACCGTTGCCGCAACCATGAACAGGCCGTCGCGCGCCAGCGCGCGTGGATGGGTGATGATGGGCGAGATCAGGCAGGCCGCGCCAATGACAAGCAGGACATTGGCCACGTTCGAGCCGATGACATTGCCGACCGAGAGACCGACCGCATCATCCGACAGGGCCTGAAGGCTGGTCACCATTTCCGGCATCGAGGTCCCGAACCCGACCAGGGTCAGCCCGATCAGCAATTCCGACATGCCGAGCCGGCGGGCGACGCCAACAGAGCCGCGCACAAGCATTTCGCCGCCAGCGAAAAGTAACAACAGACCGCCGACAATCAGCGCCACCATCAACATCAATTTTAGACTCCAGAATGCCCAGCCCTTACCTAGCGTGGATAACACCCGCCGCCAAAGACGGTTTCAATTGCCGGGCCTTTCCGTACACTCCGACCCCAACACCGGAGAGAAATCAATGCGCCATTCCATCCTCGCTGTGACCGCCCTGCTTGCCCTCGGTGCGCCCCTGGCCGCCTGCCAGACTGCCTCACCCCATGAGACGTCCGCCGATGCAGCCGCCGACAAGGCAGCCATCACGGCCATTCTCGACCAGCAGGATACAGCCTGGAACGCGGGCGACATCGACGGTTTCATGCAAGGCTACTGGCAATCGCCGGAGCTTCGCTTCGCCTCGGGTGGCACGGTGGTGCGCGGCTATGAAAAGACCCTGCAGCGCTACAAGGCCCGCTATTCCAGCCCTGAGAAGATGGGAAAGCTCGACACGCATGAGCTCGAAATCGTCCTGCTCTCGGACGACGCGGCGGTCGTGCATGGCCGCTGGGAGCTCACCCGGGACGCCGACACGCCGGGCGGGCTGTTCACACTGATCCTGCGCCGCATGGACGGTGAGTGGAAGATCATCAGCGATACGACCACGTCAGCCGATTGATCAATTCGCTGCGGCGGGTAAGACGACACCGGTAAGGTGAGCCCGGAAAACAGGGTGGAGAGGGGACATGGCGCGCGCGACACTCGATGAATCGACCAGCAACTCGGCGCTCGAAGCTGCTATTGAGAGCAACTGGTTCCTGAACCTGATCACCGGACTGATCATCATCAACGCCTTCATCCTCGGCATCCTCACCTATTCCGAGGCCCTGCCGCCAACGTCCGTGCACTGGCTCGAAATCATGGACCGGGCGATCACCTTCGCCTTCGCGCTGGAAATCAGTCTGAAGCTGATCGTCTACAGGCTGCAATTCTTCCGGTCGGGCTGGAACTGGTTCGACTTCATCGTGGTCGGCATTTCGCTCGTGCCCGGCGGACAGGGCTTCTCCGTCCTGCGGGCGATGCGCGTCTTGCGGGTCCTGCGGCTCCTGCACGTCGTGCCAATGATGCGCCGCATCACCGAAGCCCTGCTCAAGGCCCTGCCCGGTATGGGCGCCATCGTCGCTGTGCTTGCCCTGCTGACCTATGTCTACGCCGTCATGGCCACCAACATGTATGGCAACACCTCGGACCCGGAGGTCCAGCAGCTCTTCGGCGACCTGCCAAGTTCGGCTTTCTCGCTCTTCCAGGTGATGACGATGGATGGATGGCGCTTCGAGGTCGTCCAGAAAGTCATCGATGATGGGCACCCCTGGGCGCCGTTCTTCTTCCTGACCTTCATCTTCATCGCAAGTTTCGCGGTGTTGAACCTGTTCATCGCCCTGGTTGTGGACGCCCTTGCCGCAGAACAGAAGGCGGCAACGGAAGAACTTATCGACGATATCGAGGAAGAAGCCGAGCATGCCGAAGAAGAACGCGATGAAATATTCGACCTTCTCCGGTCGCTCAAAAACGAAATTGCAGAGCTGAAATCGGCGGTTTCGCAACAGTCTCCGCCGCGTTAAGCTGCAGGCTCGACATCAAGTCTTGGGGGACTCTTCACAATTTGTCGCAAGACAATTGACCTCCCGGGACTGATTTTAGCCGCAAAACTCGTTATAGTTGTAAGACGATGAGCCTCTGGCAGATCCTGATCGAAGGCGGAAAGCGCCTCTTTGACAGCGACGTGCAGGACGATCCCGTCCCTGCCGAAAACGGCTGCGCGCCCGATCCAAACGATGTCGGCTTCACCGCGGCGGTGATCGGCCTCGGCGCTAAGATGGCCGCCGCCGACGGACGCGTCAGCGACAGCGAGGTCATGGTTTTCTCACGCGTCTTCCGGGCCGCGCCGGAAGATGCCGACAAGGTCCGCCGCGTCTTCAATATCGCGCGCCAGACGGTGCGCGGCTATGAAGCCTATGCCCGCCGAATTGCCAAGAAATACTCCGCCCGCCCCTGCCTCCTGGAAGGCGTTCTGGACGGCCTGTTCATGATTGCGGGCGCCGATGGTGCGGTCACCGATGACGAGATGCAGTACCTGCGCACGGTGGCCGAGACGTTCGGCTTCGACGAGGTGACCTTCCGCCGGATCCGCGCCAGCCATCTGGGGCCCGAGCGCGATGATCCCTATCATATTCTCGGCGTTGCCCATGATGCGGCGTTCGACGATATCCGCCGCGCCTACCGCAAATTGATGGCCGATAATCACCCCGACCGCATCGTCGGGAATGGCGCACCGCGCGAGTTTGAAATCGCCGCTCACGACAAGGCTGCCGCAATTACGGGCGCCTATGCGCGGATCCGGGCAGAACGTGGTATGATTGCGGCGAATTGAGGGAGGTTGCGTTCCAGCGATTGACCTGGATGAGAACCGATATCATCTTCGGGTGAGGAGATAGGAAAAAAGATGACTGCAGCTCGCTCGACGCTTTCTTTCGAAACACTCATCGCCCGCATAGGGCACGGCCTTCGTGAGGGCGCCCGCTGGGGCCTTCGCGGTATCCTTGCCTTGGCGATTATCGTCATGGCCGGCATGTTTGCTGTCGTGACCGCCGCCGTGGGGCTCGTTATCGCCGCCGTGGCCATTCTGCTGCGTCTCACCACGGGTGGCCGCCAGCAAGGTCGGCAGGCGCGGAAAACAAAGCGCCCGCACACCGAAGCTGACGGCATCACGCTCGATGCCCACCGCACCGCCCGCGGCTGGACGGTCGAGTAAGGCTTTCCCGCTCAGCTCTCGGACGGTTCGACGTCCAGTGGCCCTTCCACAATCAAGGCGTCTTCGGATGTTTGCGCTTCAACCCGCGCGGACATCAGATTGTCGACACCGCTGACATAAAGCGTCTGCGTTGGATAGGCGAACTCGATCCCCTCTTCCTTGAACTTGCGGAACAGCGCCAACAGCACGCGTGAGCGCAGCGCCATGGAGCGGTTGAAATCCGGGTTCAGCGAGTAGAAAACCAGATCGAAGTCGAGCGAGCTCGGCCCGAAGGCCGACATGCTGCAACGGTCGAACGCAATGCCCTGAATCCCTTTCATGAGTTCAGCCACCATGCCGGGAATGGCCTCGGCGACCTCCGGCGGTGTCTGGAAGATCACGCCGAATTGCGTCTCGATGCGCCGGCGGTTCATCCGGCGCATATTGTGGATCTCCTTTTCGAGGAGATTGGTGTTGGAAATGATGACTTGCTCGCCCTTGCGTGAGCGAATGCGTGTCGTCTTCAGGCCGATATCCTCGATATCGCCCCAGGTGTCGTCATAGCGCACCGTGTCGCCCACCTGGAACGGCTTGTCGAGCACGATGGAGAGCGAGGAGAACAGGTCACGGAACATGCCCTGCGCCGCGAGACCGATGGCGATACCACCGATACCCAGACCGGCGATCAGGGTGGTGATGTTCGCGCCGATATTGTCGAGAATGAGCAGCAGCGCAAACGACCAGATCACGAGGTTGATAAACCACTTGATCAGGTTCACCGCCGAAGCGAGCGTACTGGCATCCTGCGGATTGCGCATCGCCTGGCGCCGGATCGAGGAGATCGCAGCCTCCTGCAGCAGTTCCGCCGCCTGCAGGGTCGCCGTAATCACGAACAGGATGTGGCTGAAGGTCGAGAGGGCCTGCGGCAGCTCCATGATCCGGTCGGCAATCAGCAGCGCTGTGGCAAGCATGAAATAGAGCCGGAACCGCCTGACGATCCGGTTGAAGATCGCCGACAGCGAATAGTCATCATTGCGCGGCAGCTGGCGCATGAGGTGGATCAGCCCCCAGCGCGTAAACCACAGCACGATCGTGATAACGATCGTGATACCAAGCGTGACGAGCGCTTCGCGCGAGCCTGACGCCAGCCAGGTGGCAAATTCACTCGCCGCCTCGCCGGCCGATTCCGCAGTATCGCTGAGCGCGTCCAGAGGTTCGGACAAGGTCCTGCGTTCGTCCTCCTGGACGCCCCGGGACAATCCGTCCGCAAATGAAAAAAAGCGCGCCATCAGCATATTGATTGATAGGCCCGCAATCACCGCTTCGGCAAGTCGTCAGACGGCCTGGGCGGCAAAGTCCTTCTTCTCGATAAGGTTCCTGAGCGGCGCTTCATTGAGGAACGACGAGAGGTTTTCGAGGAAAAGCTCATCATTGCGCTTGCGCGATTCGCTGGTCAGCGCCGAGGTGTGCGCCGTCAGCGTGATACCCGGATGGGTCCAGATCGGGCTGTCCTCGGGCAGCGGTTCTTCACGGGTCACGTCCAGCGTCGCATGCGCCGGGCGCCCCTTGTCGAGCGCCTTGAGAAGCGCGTCTTCATCGACCAGAGCGCCGCGCCCGACATTCAGGAACAGGCTGCCTTCCTTCATCGCCGCAAAGAAGTCTGCATCGGCGAGATTTTCTGTCTCGGGCGTATGCGGGGCACAAAGCAGGATGGCATCGGCCTGGCCGATCTCATCCCTGCTGACATCGTTGGGATGGACGACCCGGTCTGCAAAGGGCGAAACCTGGTCGGAGCGGCGCACACCAGTGACATGCGCGCCGAGCCCCCTCAGCCGGCGCCCGGCCGCTTCGCCGATATGGCCAAAGCCATAGACCAGCCAGCGCGTCGCCTGGATCTCGCGAAAATGCACGTGGCGCCATTCCTTCGCGGCCTGCCCGGCCCGGCGCTCGGCACCATTGCCGAACCAGTCGAAACCGGCCCACAGCACCCATTCGGCGATCGCTTCGGACTGGACATGGCTGGCGGTATAGGCTTCGGCCTTCTCGCCGATCTTCTGCAGGAAGGGATTTTCCAGCCCCGCCGCGCTCGACTGGAACCAGGCGAGCCTGTCGGCTTCATAAAGGTATTTCCCAAAGGCGCGCGAGGCGGGGCTGAACCAGACATCGGCATTGCCATGGGCGATCAGCGCACTGCCTTTTGCAGCCTCGCCCCATGGCCGCCCGATTTCGGAATTATCCGATACGGTGACAGGTGTTATTTGATCAGAAAACGGCTTGAGACGGGCCTCAAGCCGCGTGAAAGTCTCGTGATGAAGAAGACATTCGTACACTGGCGCTTCCTCCCGGCGGCTCTGCTACTGACCTTCCTGCCAGCCATGAGCGCCGAAGGCCAGTATCAACCCGATTACCAGCCGGAGTTTGATGTCAGCGACACGCGCAGCCAGGACTATCTGCGCGACGTGATTGCGCTCGCCTCCACACTCGGGTCCGCGCATGCCATCCGGCTGCTCTGCAATGGTCGGGATGACCAGTACTGGCGGGTTTACATGCAGGAGCTGCTCGGCATCGAAGCGCCCTATCGCAGCCGGCTGAGATCCTCCATGGTGGACGCCTTCAACAACTCCTTCCAGGCCGAAAGCTCGCGCCGGAGCCGCTGCGACGAAGGCGCTATCTCCGCCGAGAAAGTCTATGCTTCGACCGGACAGCGCCTTGCCAATGAACTCGCCGAAGCGAACCTGCCCGACGGTGTGCGAAGCGGCACCACCGAGCAGTAGCCCGCATCAGGCCGCGACAAGCTCCGGCCAGACCCTTTCCGGCAGGTAGGCTTCCCGCATCCGGCGTATATAAGCCGGAAGGTTCTCATGCGCCTGCACCATGTCGACAAGCGGTGTGTCGAAGAAGGGCGTGGCACACGAGATCAGTATCGCAGATACCGAGGCATCAACCCCTGTCGGCTCATCACCCAGAAGGAAATTCCGCTCACCGAGCTGTGCCGCAATCGCGGCGAGGTCAAAGCCGGCAAGTAACAGCTGTTCCTCGTGTGAGTGGCGCCCGATGCCGGACTCCCAGCGGGCTTTCCGCATGCCCTCGCTGATCTCGCCACACACCTGGTCGCGCATCGGCTCGGGCACGCTCACGAAGAACTGGGCCGGGCCCTTGCGGAAATTCTCGTCATTCATCCAGCGTTCGCCTGCCATGACGGCGCTGAGGTGCCCTTCAGCCATGCGTTCGAACGCCCAGCTCAGCGCCTGTTCGCGAGGCGTCAGCCCGTCCAGAAGCGAGCGGCCAAGCTTCTTTTCGAAATGCGCCCGGATGAAGTTGGAATCCTGGATGATCTCGCCATCCTCCTCGACATAGGGCGCCTTGTGCTTCGACACCGCGTCCAGGTCTGCCGTTGCACGGTCGAATTCGACGCCCAGCATCTGCAGCTGGATTTCCGTCTTCATCACATAAGGGCTCGGTGACGGGCAACCGAACATCGGGCCCCATCCATACAGCGTGGTCATGGCTATCTCCTTTCCTGCTTCGAGATCAGCCCTTGCTAAACCACCCCTGCTGACAGCATCATGTCAGCAGCCTGTCAGGAGAACAAAATAAGAAAAAATGAGACGGACCGAACGCCTCTTCCGGATCATCCAGATCCTGCGCCGCAGGCGCCGGCCCGTCACCGGCCATGAGCTGGCCGAGGAACTCGAAGTCTCGCTGCGCACACTTTACCGCGACATGGCCGAACTCGTCGCGCAGCGCGTGCCCGTGCGCGGGGAAGCCGGAACGGGGTATGTGCTCGACAGCGGCTACGACCTGCCGCCGCTGATGCTGACAGCCGACGAACTTGAGGCGGCTGTCCTCGGCGCGAAGTGGGTCGCGGCGCGCGGTGACCCGGCGCTCGCACGTGGGGCAGAGGATCTCATCGCCAAGCTCTCCACTGTCGTGCCGGAAGAGCTTCAGCCGGTCATCGTCGATGCAGGCCTGCAACCCGTAACCCGGCTTGATCAGCGCATTACCGACAGTGTCGATATCGCCCCTGTGCGCAACGCCATCCGCACGCAGACCAAGCTCGAGATCGACTATGCCGACGAGCATGGCCGCACGACCAGCCGTACCATCTGGCCGTTCCTGATCGCCTATTGGGAAACCGTCCGCCTCATCTGCGCCTGGTGCGAGCTTCGTCAGGATTTCCGCCACTTCCGCACCGACCGCATCCTGACCGTGGAGGAGCCCGGAACACGCTTCCCCGAACGCGTCAGCGTGCTGCGCAAACGGTGGAACGAGGACCGGATGGCCCGCGACACATCTCAGCAATGAGCCTCAAGACCGGGCGGGGCCGAGCGGGCGATCAGCTCATGTCCGCGCAAGGTCTCCGCCAAAGCCTCAAGGTCTGGCCAGTTTCCCGGGACCAGATCACAGACCGTCATGTGATCCCACAGACTGATGAAGTGAAATTCCTTCCAGCCCGGTTTGGCAGGGGTGAAGGCATCGGCCCGGCTGGCCAGCCATGTCATCCCGGCCGCCAGCACCTCGCGCGCCTTCTCGAAATAGGGGACGCCGGCCGGCTCAAGGCCGGTTCGCGCCGACAGGACGAGCTTCACCTCGGCACTCATCATACCGTTCATCACCGCGTGAAGGTTCATGGCATCGACCGTACTGGCCAGAACGCAAAACCGGTCGTCCGGGTCGTAACGGCCGACAAGCCAGCGGGCGATGTTGTCGGAATCATAGAGATCACGGCCGGCGGCCCTGAGGACCGGCACGACCATCAGCGGATTCTCACCGAACAGGGACTGATCGGCCTCGGCAACATTGCCGATATCGACCATGTCATAGTCGAGACCGAGATGGTCCATCAGCAAGCGGACCTTTCGGGTAAAGTGGGATCGCTCTGTGCCCAGAAGGACAAGCTCCGCCATCTCAATCCTCCCGCAAGATCCGCGCCTTGCCGCGCCCGATGGCGAGCGCTTTCACCGCGCCGCGGAAGGTGCGCACTTCCTGGCTGGTCCACTGGCCCCGGATGAAGGCATTGCGCAGATTGCGCGTCATCAGCGGCGTCTTGTCGGGCGGATAGAAATAGCCAGCGCGCTCCAGCTC
>Ga0114900_1002402_pt1 | contig 10408 bp, 10 predicted proteins | sample MalvireepMed_231_FD_89685 | JGI IMG/M metagenome (GOLD analysis project Ga0114900, IMG submission 89685) | Marine viral communities from the Global Malaspina Expedition - Malaspina viral metaG DeepMed_231 | ecosystem: Environmental > Aquatic > Marine > Oceanic | place: Mediterranean Sea...
CGGTGGAGGGGGCCGGCGGCGGGCCGGATGTCTGACGGGCGAGCTCCCTCAGCGGTCCAGTGAACCCACCAAGCGCGCAGCCCCGGCCTTAGCCCCCTCCGTCTCGTCGCTTCGCGCCGATCCCCCTCCCCCGATGGGGGAGGATTTTCACCGCCCTCGGTCGACCGCCCGTTCATAGGCCGGGATGGGAAACCGCGCCCGCTGACAGGCGCTGGTCGCCAGCCGGCCATCCTGCGTGTTGGCAAACAGCACGATGCGCTCGCCCGGCGTGAACACGACGCCGCATGCGGGACCGCCGTTCACGGCCAGATGGGCGATGCGCCATTGCCGACGCGCCCCGCCCTTCAAGGTGCGCTCCACGTTGAACAGGGTCACGCCGTCGTATGGCTCGCCCCCGGTTTCGCGCCGCGTCCAGACCGCGCGCGCGATCACGGCCAGTTCCGCATGATCGAGCTGCGCCTGCGGCGATGGCCAGTCCACGCAACTGCAGGCGAAGGCGACCGTGGCCGAGGCGGCGAAGGCTGCGGCAGCGAGGGGAAGGAGGAGGCGGCGCCAGCCGGGGGCGCGTCTTGTCGGCCGGGAGGGTTCGGTCATGCGGGTCTCCGGGGAGGCCGACTATCCCCGGCCCGTGCAGGGCGGTCAATCCAGTCGGCCGCTATGGGAAGGCGGTGCGCGAGGCCCAGGCCCTGTGGCGCGCGCGCTGCATCAACGCCGTGCCCGCCGTGGCGCGAGCTTCACAGTTTAGCGCGTCCGCACGGTGACCTTCTTGCGAGTTCATTCGAGGGCCTGTCGCCGACAATTCAATATATTTGCTTCGCCATATCACTAGCCAGATTCAAGCCCGCTCTGTGATCGCTCGACGTCTTGGGTATGGAGAATGAATATCGGTCGTCTGCTCGATATACCGCCTTATAATGTTTTCCATCGTCAGCAATGGAAAACCCAAGTTCTGCTAGGCCGCTTCGCACATCCTTCGACATCGACCGATAATCCCGAAATATTTCCTTCAACTTCTCCCGACCTTCCCTTGGAACCTCAGACGCTGGATTCGAATTCGCCACAGCTCTGAGTATATGCTCTCGTCGACCATTCGGCTGGACTCTCGATATTGCATCGGCGGCAGCATCTCTGATCACCGAGATGATCTCCTCCGGGAAGTAATCCTGCTCGCTAGAGATTTTTATTCTCACTCCACCCGTAAGGGTATTCTGTCGATCAGCCCTGAGCGCCGATTTAAGACGACGAATTTCATCTTCGGCCGCTTGTATTTCTGCATTCTTAAGCGCAATTTCTGCATCGAAGGAGGCGATATAGAGATCGACTTCTTCGGAACCCGATTCTCTCAGGGTTCGAATGGCTACCTTCGATGCAAGTTGCTGAGCGGCAGTCCAGGAGCACCAATGTGAAGGGCGACGATTCAAAAGCGCCTGACGAACTGCCCGGGCGATCGATTGTCTTCTTTCAGTGATGCTTGCCGATCGATTGGGCAGGACCAAGTGACGACCAGCCCCATCAGGCCAATATATTCCTACTGCTCCGCCATAGGCGTTGGAGGAATCGGACTCCAACTGGAGCCTCTGAGAGAATGGGCGGTTGGGCTCCACCACGACATGCGCCATACCACAGAGATCGCGCGCTAACGTGTCCGCACTTACGTAATCTGAACCATCAAACGTAGCGCTCAGATATACGACCGGAAGATAGCACCCCGCGTCGCCTCTTATAAGACGTGCTGCTAGCTCAACGTCATCGTTACTAAGACGATGAGGAGTTTTCGCGACAGTAACTTCTCCGTCGCGCCCACCTCCCAGAGCGTCTAAGAGCGTCATAACGACTACTGGCTTTTTCGCCGGCGGCAGGTGAGACACCGGCCCGGCAGAGTCGCGGTAAGTGCGGACGCTCACCCAAGGCTCTCGTATGCCTGCATACGAAATCTCTGTAATCCAATCCACATTTTCATCGGTAACAGTATACCGAACCGATACAGCCACTTCTTCTGGCTCTTCCGCCCCAGAAATTTCAATCTTTGCATTAGACGAAGCGACAGACTTCTCATGTCCAATCGTCAACGGGGCAAGGTTCTCACTCGTAAATTTGGTGTGAGGTGATGCGATAATCCAAGACTTGATAGTGTCGAGGAAGCGCTCTGCGCGACTGTCCTCCGCTAGCGGAAATTCTGTTGCAAAGGACAGCAATGGACGACCTCCCCGGTTCGATGAAGAACAGTGCCAGCGGAGCCATCATCTTGCAACGCGAACTCGCTCATATCGCCCCCCTCACACCTTCACCTCAATCTCCCCGCCGCCGGCGCGGAATTTCTCCGCCATTTCCTGCATGCCCTTCTCGGCCTCTTCCAGGCTGCCGCCCGCGTCGTTCTGGGCCTTGGCGGCGTCGCGGATGTCCTGGCTGATCTTCATGCTGCAGAATTTCGGGCCGCACATGGAGCAGAAGTGGGCGGTCTTGTGGGCGTCCTTGGGCAGGGTCTCGTCGTGGAAGCTGCGGGCGGTTTCGGGGTCCAGGCCCAGGTTGAACTGGTCCTCCCAGCGGAACTCGAACCGGGCGCGGGACAGGGCGTCGTCGTGCAGGCGGGCGGCGGGGTGGCCCTTGGCCAGGTCGGCGGCGTGGGCTGCTAATTTGTAGGTGATGACGCCGGTCTTGACGTCGTCGCGGTCGGGCAGGCCCAGATGCTCCTTGGGCGTGACGTAGCAGAGCATGGCGGTGCCGAACCAGCCGATCATGGCGGCGCCGATGGCGCTGGTGATGTGGTCGTAGCCGGGCGCGATGTCGGTGGTCAGTGGGCCCAATGTGTAGAACGGCGCCTCGCCGCAGTGCTTGAGCTGTTCATCCATATTGGCCTTGATCTTGTGCATGGGCACATGGCCGGGGCCCTCGATCATGACCTGGCACCCGTGGTCCCAGGCGATCTTCGTGAGCTCCCCTAGCGTGCGCAGCTCGGCGAACTGGGCCTCGTCATTGGCGTCGGCGATGGAGCCGGGGCGCAGGCCGTCGCCGAGGCTGAAGGTCACGTCATAGGCCCGCATGATCTCGCAGATCTCGGCGAAATTCTCGTACAGGAAGGACTCGCGGTGGTGGGCCAGGCACCACTTGGCCATGATGGAGCCGCCCCGGCTGACGATGCCGGTGACGCGCCTGGCGGTCATGGGCACGAAGGGCAGGCGCACGCCCGCGTGGATGGTGAAATAGTCCACGCCCTGCTCGGCCTGTTCGATCAGGGTGTCGCGGAACACCTCCCAGTTGAGGTCCTCGGCCACGCCGCCGACCTTCTCCAGCGCCTGATAGATGGGCACGGTGCCGATGGGGACCGGGGCGTTGCGCACGATCCAGTCGCGGATGTTGTGGATGTTGCGGCCGGTGGACAGGTCCATGACCGTGTCGGCGCCCCAGCGGGTCGCCCAGACCATCTTGTCCACCTCGTCGGCCACGTGGCTGAGCACCGCCGAGTTGCCGATGTTGGCGTTGATCTTGACCAGGAAGTTGCGGCCGATGATGCACGGCTCCAGCTCCGGGTGGTTGATGTTGGCGGGGATCACGGCGCGGCCCCGGGCCACCTCCTCGCGCACGAACTCGGGGGTGACGTAGTCGGGGATGGAGGCGCCGAAGTCCTCGCCGTCGCGGATGGTCGCGCGGGCGGCGTCGCGGGCCAGGTTCTCGCGGATGGCGACGTATTCCATCTCCTCGGTGATGATCCCGGCGCGGGCGTATTCCAGCTGGGTGGCGGGGCGGCCTTCGCGGGCGCGCCAGACCGGGCGGGCGCTGTCGTCGAAGGCGGGGGCCAGATGGGCGCCGGACGCGCCGCCGTTGTCCTCGGGCTTCACCTGCCGGGGATCGGCCACCTGTTCGACGTCGCCGCGCCGGGCCAGCCAGGCCTCGCGATGACGGCCCAGACCGCGCGCGATGTCGATGGCGGGCGCGTCCTCGGTGTAGGGGCCGGAGGGGTCGTAGACCACCACCGGGGGCTCTTCCGCCGTGGGGTGCAGGTCGATCTGGCGGTGGGGCACGCGGATGTGGGGGAAGAGGCTGCCGCTCTCATAGACCTTCCGCCCGCCCATGCGGGGGCCGACGGTGACGTCGCCCGTCTCGGGGGCGCGAGACGGGTTTTTCTTTTTGGGTCCTACCGCCTCGCGCGCGGCGCTCGGCTGCTTGAGGACGTTTTCGTCCTGCGCGGCTTCGGACTTGAGCGCGTTGGGGGTGATGTTGATGTTCATGGCGCGGCCTCTTCGTTCGCAAGAGGGTGCGCCGACGATCAGAAAAGGCGGAGCGGTCCTGTCGCGTGCGCGGGCCGCCCGTTCCCGTCCCTTCGCCGGCATGACCCGGATCAGGTTCGACCGGTCAGAGGGACACCTCTATCTCAGCGGCTCGCTTGCCGCCCCCGGGAGAACAGGCGAGCAGCCTACGCCGATTTCACGGCTCCGACCACCCCGTGACGCGGGCCTCCACCGGGGCGGGGTCGCCGGGGAAGACCAGGGCGACGGCGGTGCGGCCCTTGCCGGGGACGTAGTCGATGCTGGCCGAGGCGGTCTCGCCGCCCGCGCGACCCTGCACCTGCACGGCGGCGGCGGTCTCGCGGCCCAGGTTGCGCACCTCCACCTCGGCCACGAAGCCCCGTGTGGCGGGGCGCACGGCGGTGACGGCGGCGGTCAGGTCGGGCGGGCTGGGCGGCTGGACGGCCTCGTTCGCGATGACCCCGGCGGCGGCCAGGGTCAGGACCAGACCCAGCCCCGCCATGATCCATTGCAGGACGGGATGTTCGGGACTCGGGGCTTTCGACGATTCAGCCATGGGCTACACCAGAAGACGGGCGGCCGCCGCGCCGATGGCGGCGGGAAAGCCCAGGACGAGGACCACGGACACCAGCTCCCCGAGGCCCTGGCCGCCCACGCGGCCGAAGGCCCACAGCACGAACAGGCCGACCATGAGGGCGATGGCGTAGCCGGGCAGGGTGTAGTGGAAGAAGGCGGCCACGGGCTTGCCGTGATCCTCCTGTCCCGCGAAGCCCGCTGCATAGACGATGCCGTGCATCAGGGCCACGGACAGGGCCATGAGGCCGAGAATGTGCAGGGGCGAGGCCTTGTAGGCGATCAGCTCCATCTCCTCGGTGGGGGCCATGTTGAGGGCCAGGAACAGGGCGCCGGCGGCCATGAGGAACAGCTCGCCGGGATAGGAGGCCTTGTCCTCGTCGCCGTCGGAGTCGTCGTCGCCGCCCGCCAGCTGGCGCCGGGCCAGCAGGGCGCCCATGGCGGCGGGCGCGGCCTGCAGCATCAGCCGCCCGGCCACCTCGTCGGCCGGATCGCCCCACTGGATCACCCCGAACAGCAGCAGCAGCAGGCCGGCGGTGATGAAGCCCACCGCCAGGGCCACGGCCACGTCCAGCCCGTCGCTGACGAGGCCGCGCTGATCGCTGAATCCGGCGTAGTAGGACAGGCCCCACAGCAGGGGGATGCTGAGGGCCAGAAAGGCCAGCTGCCGCGCCGGCCCCATGGCGGCGCCGGCCTCCCAGACCTCCATGGTCATCAGCAGGGGCAGGCCGAACAGCAGGGCGCCCCCGAAGGCGCGGCCCAGATCGCGCAGCCAGGCCATCTCGGCGGATCGGTCGATGAGGGGCGCCGCCTGGGTCATGGCGGCCTAACGCGCGACCGCGCCGCTTCGCTCCCCCTTCCACAAGCGGCGTCGGCCCCCTAACGTCGGAAGCGATCTTCCGGGGATGGAATCACATGGGCTTTCCGCACCGCAGGGCCGTGATCGGCGCCGGCCTGGCCATGTCGGCGCTGGGGCTGGGCGCGTGCGGGCGGTCCGAGGCGCCGGTGGACGAACAGGGCCGCGTGCGCCTGCGCTTCGCCACCGACGGGCCGGCCCGGGCCGCGCACGGGGGATTCTATCAGGCGCTGGCCTCGGGAGCCTATGCCGCGCGCAATCTCAACGTCCAGATCATCCAGGGCGGCCCCGAGGTGGACGTGCCCCAGCTGCTGGCCTCCGGGGCGGTGGAACTGGGCATGGCCGCCAGCAGCTTCACCCCGCTGGATCTGGTGGCCGAGGGCGCGCCGGTGAAGGCCGTGGCGGCCTATTTCCAGAAGGACCCGCAGGTGCTGATGGCGCACCCGGACGGGGCGCTGGAGGGGGTGGCCGATCTGGCCGGGCGGCCGGTGCTGATGGCCGAGGACGCGCGCGAGACCCTGTGGCCGTGGCTGCGGGCCCGCTACGGCTTCACCGACGACCAGCTGCAGGCCCCGGCGGACGGGCTGGACCCGTTCCTCGCCGACGACGCGGCGGTGCAGGCGGGCGACCTGACCCGCGACCCCCATGCCGTCCGGCAGGCGGGCGGGTTCGAGCCCCGGGTCTTCCTGCTGGCCGACGAGGACTATCCCTCCTACGGCTGCATGGTGCTGGCGCCCAACGGCTTCGCCCGGGACAACGAGGCGGCCCTGCGCGCCTTCATCGCCGCCTCGGCGGAGGGCTGGCACGACTATCTCAACGGCGACCCGGCCGAGGCTGACGCCCTGATCATGGCCGACCATCCCGAGGTCACCGCGGCCATGCTGGCCCAGGCCCGCGAGGCCCTGAGGGAAAACCAGATCGTCCAGGGCGGGGACGCGGCCATCATGGGCATCGGCGCCATGACCGAGGACCGCTGGCGCGACTTTTTCGCCCGGGCGTCACAGGCGGGGCTCTATCCGCAGGCGCTGGACTGGCGGGAGGCGTTCACGCTGGAGTACCTGCCGGGGCGGGGGTGATGGCGGGGTCCTTCCCCCTTGCGGAAGAAGGAAGCGGTCACCGCGTGGCGCCGGGCTTCCACAGCATGTCGTCGGCGCCGTTGGCGTTGGCGCGGCGGCCGGCGACGAACAGGAGGTCGGAGAGGCGGTTCAGATAGATCACCGCCTCGGGAGTGACGCTCTGGCCGGACTCCACCAGACGCACGGCCTCGCGCTCGGCGCGGCGGCAGACGGTGCGGGCCAGATGCAGGTGGGCTGACAGGGGCGAGCCGCCCGGCAGGATGAAGCTTTCCAGCGGCCGCAAGGCGTCGTTGATCTCGTCGATCTCGGACTCCAGCCGTTCCACCTGCGACGCCAGGATGCGCAGGGCCTCCCATTTGGGCGGCGGGTCGTGGGGGGTGGCCAGATCGGCGCCCAGATCGAACAGCTCGTTCTGCACCCGGGCCAGCTTGGCGTCGATGCGGTCGTGCTGGGCGGTGTGCAGGCGGCACAGGCCGATGACCGCGTTCAGCTCATCCACCGCGCCGTAAGCCTCGACCCGCAGGTCGGACTTGGAAACGGTCTCGCCGTTGGCCAGCCGCGTGGCGCCGTCATCGCCGGTCTTTGTGTAGATCTTGTTGAGCACGACCATGGGGGTCAGCCTCCGTTCTGGGACTTCCACCACATGCCGGCCACCAGCAGGATGATGGCCACCGCCTGAAGCGCCACGCGCAGGCGCATCAGCTTGTTGGAATGGGAGCGGGCGAAGTCGCCGCCGCGGTATAGCGAAAAGATGCCGATGCCCAGGGTCACGGTCACCGCCCCGATGGCCAGCACGATCAGGATGTCGAACAGGTTTTCCATGGCCCGGTTCTACGCCCCGACGGCGCCGCGCGCCAGCCAGTCGGCGGCCCCGCGACCCGCGGTCGCGCCCGTGGCGAAGCAGGCCTGCAGCAGATAGCCGCCGGTGGGGGCCTCCCAGTCCAGCATCTCGCCCGCCACGAACACCCCCGGCAGGGCGCGCAGCATCAGGCTGTCGTTCACCGCGTCCCAGACGACGCCGCCCGCGCTGGAGATGGCCCGGTCCAGCCCCTGCACGCCGGTCAGGGTCAGGGGCGCGGCCTTGATGCGGGCGGCGAGGGCGGCCGGGTCGTCGGGAAGGCGGTCGCCGGTTTCACGCAGCAGGCCGATGGCCACGGGCGACAGGCCGGCGGCCTTTCTCAGATGGTTGGACAGGGATTGTGAGCCGCGCGGGCGGGCCAGCCGGTCGGTCAGGGCCGCGAGGGTCAGGTCCGGTTTCAGGTCGAGGGTCACGACGGCGCGGCCGTCCCGCTGGACCGCGTCGCGCAGGGGGGCGGACAGGGCGTAGATCGCGCCGCCTTCCAGCCCGTAGGCGGCGATCATGGCCTCGCCGCGCACGGTGCGGCCGTCGAAGCTGAAGGCGGCGCCCTTGAGCGGCTGGCCCGCGAAGCGGTCGATGAAGGTGGCGCTCCAGTCGGCCAGGAAGCCGCTGTTGGCCGGGCGGAAGGGGGCGACGGGGACGCCGCGCGCGGTCAGCCGTCCGGCCCAGTCGCCGGTGGACCCCAGACGCGGCCAGCTGGCGCCGCCCAGGGCGAGGACCACGGCGTCGGGGGCCTCGGCGCGGTCGCCCTCCGGCCCGGCGATGATCAGGCGGCCCTGGTCGTCCCAGCCGCGCCAGTCCTGGCGGGTGCGGATCTCGACGCCCTGGTCCGCGAGGCGCGCCAGCCACGCGCGCAGCAGGGGCGAGGCCTTCATGGCGCGGGGGAAGATGCGGCCGCTGGTCCCGGTGAAGACCCGCTGGCCCAGCCCCTCGGCCCAGGCGGTCAGGGCGGCGGGCGGGAAGGCGTCGATGCAGGGCCGGAGCCGGGCGCGCGCGACGTCATAGCGGCCCATGAACGGGTCGATCGGCTCCGAGTGGGTCAGGTTCAGCCCCCCGCGCCCGGCCATGAGGAATTTGCGCGCGACGGACGGCATGCGCTCCAGCACCGAGACCCCGTGGCCCGCTGCGGCCAGGGTCTCGGCGGCCATGAGACCGGCGGGGCCGGCGCCGATGACGGTGACACGCCCCATGGATCAGAAGGGGAAGACCAGCGGGATGACCAGACCCCCGACCACCCAGGTGATCAGGTTCATGGGCAGGCCCACCCGCACGAAGTCCATGTAGCTGTAGCGGCCGATCTGGAACACCAGCACATTGGTCTGGTAGCCGAACGGGGTGGCGAAGGCGGCGCTGGCGGCCATCATCACCGCCACGATGAAGGGCCGGGCGTCCACCCCCAGGCTGTCGGCCAGGGCCACCGCCAGCGGCGTCAGCAGCACCGCCACGGCGGCGTTGGACAGCACCTCGGTGCACAGCAGCACGAAGCCGTACAGCAGGAACAGGGCGCCCCATGGCCCCAGCGGCTGGATCAGGCCGATCAGGCCGCCGGTGACGGTGGCGGCCAGCCCCGTGACCTCGAACGACAGGCCCACCACCACCATGCCGGCGATCAGCAGCAGCACCTCGGGCCGCAGGCCCCGGTAGGCCTCGTCGGCGTTGATCGTGCCCAGCAGGACCAGCAGCACGGCGCCCGCGAAGGCCGAGGCGGCGATGGGCGCCCAGCCCATGGCGGCGACGATCACCACCCCGAGGAAGACCCCCGAGGAGACCAGGGCGCGGGTCACGTCCAGCGGGCGGTGTTTGGCGAACAGCTCGGAGTCGCCCACGTAGACCATGCCGGAATCCGCCTGGTCCTGATCGGACGCCCCGCTGTCCTCGCCCGCGTGTCTGGCCAGGGTCCGCCCCCCCAGCAGGAACAGATAGGCCGCCCCCGCCGCGCCGATGACCAGGGCCACCGGGGTGATCTCGAAGATGCTGAACCCGGGCTGGCCGGCGCTGCGGGCCATGTCGTTGACCAGCAGGTTGGTGGAGGTGCCGATCAGGGTGCAGGCCCCGCCCATGATGGTCAGGTAGGACAGGGGGATCAGATAGCGCTTGGGCGAATGCCCCAGCGACTGGGCCATGTCGCGCACCACCGGCGCGGCCAGCACCACGATGGGGGTGTTGTTCAGAAAGGCCGAGCCCGCCCCGCACAGGCCCATGGTCAGCCACAGGCCCAGCACCCCGATGCGCCGGCACAGGATGATGGCCCGCTGGATCAGCCAGTCCAGCAGGCCTGACAGCTCGATGGCGTAGGCGATGACGAACAGGCTGGCCAGGGCGATGATCGCCGGGCTGGCGAAGGCGCCCTGCACCTCCACCGGGCGGATCACCCCGGTGGCCAGCAGCGCCGCGGCGCCGGTCAGGGCGACCACGTCGGCGCGCACCTTGCCGTGGATCAGGGCGGCCACGACGGCCGCCAGAATCACCAGGGCGAGCAATTGATCGAAGGTCATGGGATCAGGACACAGACCCGAAGCCCCGCGTCAACACTCCGTTGTGTGATCACCCTGTTGCACGGCGAAGTCTGTGCTAGGGTTCGGCCATGTCGAGCTCTGCATCCAATCCGAACCGCCTGCGGCTGATCCTGGCGGCGGTCGTGTTCGTGATGATTCTGGGCGCCGCGGGCGTGATGCTGCTGCGCGGCGAGCCGACGCCCGACGCGCCGGAGCCGACGCCCGAGCCGCAGACGGTGGAGCCGGCCCAGACCCCGACGATCCCCCTGCCCCCGCCCGCCCTGACCCGCGCCGAACTGCTGGAC
>Ga0114900_1002406_pt1 | contig 10399 bp, 14 predicted proteins | sample MalvireepMed_231_FD_89685 | JGI IMG/M metagenome (GOLD analysis project Ga0114900, IMG submission 89685) | Marine viral communities from the Global Malaspina Expedition - Malaspina viral metaG DeepMed_231 | ecosystem: Environmental > Aquatic > Marine > Oceanic | place: Mediterranean Sea...
CCATCAAATTCCACCTTGTGCCCTTTCCCATCAAAGGCAAGGATCGTGGCATTCTTGCTCGCTGCATGACCCCCATAGGAATAGAAGAGCCACCGCGTTGATGGAACCATCCTGTGAACATATCCCTGCTTTGCAGCCGGAAGGCCATCATCCTTGGTAGGGCCTACATTACGGATAATGCTCCCCGATGATGTGCCTAGCCATGTATATTCTATGATATCTCCATCTCCGGTAGAGCAGTACAGGCTTTGAGCTGGAGCAAATGGGTTATTCCATACAGCAAACCCAAGACCGTTATTGTCATCTGGCATCAGACGTAAAAGAACATGGAAGACGTTTGCAGATGTATCGTAGGCATACACTGCTTCTCTGGTACAGAACACGGGTGCTTCGTCCCCGTTAAGGTCAAAGTACGCCACTGCTCCGTTGATCCTATCTCCAGTTAAAACAGCACTCTTTTGCGTCCATGCTACAGCCTTATTAGTAGACGCCCATACCCGTACCTGATTGTCTGAATCGACAAGGATAGCATAGATATCCCCTCCAATAGTGACGAGCTTTCCGTCCTGAAGGTTTGCTCCGTTTGCAGCTGCGGTTGCAGAAACATCTGAGATGTTCGTGCTTGCTTCTGTCCACGATGCAAAGTCAGCCGAATGAAATATGTCAAAATCGGCCTCTGTACCACCACCACCATTCGCATATTTGCCTTTGAATAATACCACCCCAACATCCTGAACAACTCCTACGTCCATGATATTAAGATAGCTGCTGGAATTAATCGCTGTGAGAGCTGTCCCACCGTTTGTCCACGCTGTGGATGAGCCAGTGTACTTTCTGGAAAGAATTTGTCCTGATGCGTCAGAGTCAACTGTCGCTTCAAAAAACCCCCAGAGATCCCCTTGAAATTCCACGCTCCGACGGATGGCCTGAACAGTGCTTCCAGCTAAGGTTGGAGCAGTAGAGCTTTCGTTGAGAATAGCCATTACAGCATCCTCAAAGCGTGTTTCAATTTCTGAATCCCATGATCTCCGTGCCATCACAGGATCATCGATCTTGTCTGACCGGATACGGCGCATACCAAAACCAAAGTTAGGAGATGGAAAGATAAAGGATTGCCTTGAGAGGAGAGAGTCGAGGCGTTGACGTCCTGACTGGCGAACAACGGGGGCTAACGGGTCAACCTTGTATCGCTGGATATCCCCCTTGATGAGATACCGCTCACTGTTCAGGCTTACCCATGTACCCATCTATCCATACACCCTGATAGCATTTGCGTCAGGACCCCTGCGTACCATTCGGAGTGCCTCTCGCCATCGCCGTTCTAATAAGGCGATCTTGATATTTGCTCCCTCTCGGGCCTCTTCTCCTAACGGGGTTGTTATGGTGGCATACCATGCAGCATATCCAATAAGAAACCCAGCGATATCAAACTGGATATTATCATCGTCACTGGTCATAATCTTCGGCGACTGTTGACCAACCAGCCGTATCCCCCTGTCAGCTGGAATACCAGTTCCAATCTCTGACGCTGGAGTATCTATCGGCGGTTGTCCCCTTGTCCTCGTGAATCCCCTTGGGACAAGTCTCAGATACTTGGTTCCCTCACGTTCGATAATACTGAACTCCTGTCCCTTTGTGTTCAGATTGAGGAGCTTGCTGTCCCATATGTTGTTCCCAATACCATCTTCTATCCACACTTGGGAGACGTAGGAGAACTGGGTCAGCTCATCACCAACCGGAAACTCGTATTCGTCAAGGTCCTGATCCTTCAGGATTAACCGTATCATCGAGAAATATGCGATAACCGCTCCACCAGAAGAGATATTAAGGGTCACATCGAGCTTGGTCGGATTGTCGCTAATGGTTAAATCAGAGACGCTCAATTCTCCGGATGATGATGCTTCCGAATCTCTCCAGTCGTCGGTACTGGTGATCGCTACAGATGTCGAGGTTGATACGCCGTCGTCTATCTTGATGGTTGCCCTGCTAGCTGTATTCGTATTCACAAGCCCACGAAGATCAACGGTTTTCCCGGCATACTTCTGGTAATTACGCACACTATACGTTAGTGCCGCTGCCGCTGATCCACCGCTTGTGAGCTTGGCGCTGTACCGGAGACTCCCACCAATAATGGTTGATTCCCGTGCAACCGCAGCACTAGCACCACTAAGAGTCCAGTCGTCTGGAGCAGCGGATGCTCCGCTTGTCCATCGCTGCATTTGCCCAGCACCCCAGAGAAGATCCTGGCTGATAAGTTCCTGGTTTACTTTCCCGCCAAGGAGCTGTCTTCGATAGGTACGTATGGCATCATCAAATCCATCAAGAAAGCTCTGCACATTCCATGGAAGTTTGAAGACAATGTATTTCGATGAGGTATCAACAGTTCCAGAGAAGTTCGGGACTACGGTAATTCTGTCGCTTCCTGGGGCAAAGGCAGAAGTGATCCTACTGTCTCCCTGTCCTACACCATCATAGATGTAGACGTTATACCCTTTAAGCTGGTCTGTGTTCGGATGGACAAGGGATGTATCTATAAGAGTGCTTGTGCTTCCACCCGTCGCTGTGCCAGTAGCCTCTAACGCTCCTGCAAGACGAGCTGCCTGTACCAGTGCTGCTCCCCGTGTAATCGTTTCTTGTGTTGTCAATTTCTACGCCTCTTATCTGGTCTTACATAGTAGCCACCATTTCGCTTGTATGTCGTTTCCCTTGTAGGTGGCGGGAGAAGATCCTTCACGAACTTATCCGGTGTCCGGTAGACCCATGGGTTCCCTTGTCGATCTGGGATGATAGTGTTCCACGACTTCGGATCTAATTCATCAGGTACAATAACAATGGACGGCATATGACCACCCCATTTCTTGTACATGCGTATCTTATGCTGGAGTTCTTCCCATTCTAAGTCAAAGTCCTTTATCGTAAGCTGCTCTCTGGCAGATTCAAACGCTTTATTCCCCTCACCTGGATGGTCACGTTCAACTCGTTCAGCCAGCAATGAGCATGCCTCTTCAAGGTCAATCCCTCCCATGCACGGAACCATATAGATTTTTCTCCCCACCTGATGCTGAACGTAAGAAAACCGAGATTGAGATCCAGCCTTTTTCCCGCGTATAAAATCAGTCAGGATGGTGAAGTCCCCAAGCGTTTGTTCAGGCATTAACAGTTTCCTCTAAGGAAGCATCATCCCCTGTATGGTTTGAGATGTCTTCATCTTGTAGAAGGGATTCCAGCGCAGCACATGCACCAACGTATCTGTGGTGCTCAGTGAGGTGCTCTGACGCCCTCTTCCTGAATTCGGCAATCTGTTTTTCAAGGTCTGATCGTGAGAATGTTGGCATTACGCCACCGCAAGGGCATTGGCCTTAGATACAAGGCTCGCAGCCGATGTTTTCTCTGCCGTTGTTGCATTACTGACAATAAACGGTTGCGTCCTGTTACGGGTAATAATAGTATCTGGGTTGGTCGAATTATCAACAATGGCATAATTCACCACTGCCAATACGTTTCCGCTCCCATCTACAGTCAGTGATTCAAGGACCGCATCGTTTTTTACAATTGCCATATTACTTACCCTCCAGACTTTCCTTTATCTTCTGTAATTCCATTAGGAGCAGTATGCTTAGTCGGTCGTACTTGACCGATTCAGGGGTTCCGTCCCTGTTGTAGGTTACCATCTCCGGAATAACTTCATGGACTTCTTCTGCTATGAGGCCAAAGTCCGTTTGTCCATCTCGCTTCCATGCAAATGTGCGAGGAATCAGGTCAAACACTTTGGAAGAATCGCTCTCTATATCTCGTACATTGTCCTTATATGTGATTGATGATGAGCTGGGGATTATCTCATTACTTCCGTCTATAACCAATGCCGTTCCAGATCCAGCCGTTCCAAGGTTGCTCATGAATATTCCGGCAGCAGGAGCAAGCGTAAGGGCACCAGACGCCGTGGTAATAGACTTAGCACCGGTAAAGTCGATATTCCCACTGAATGACGTATCCCCGTCCTGTCCTATTTCGACGAGTACGGTGTCCTGACCAGTCCCACCATTGGGTACTGTTGTAAACTGCATTTTCGATCCATGCGATGATCCATCCCATACCTCGGTGGTCCGCATTGAGATATATCCAGCTTCATCATTATCAGAAGTACCGTATGCTTTAAATTGAACCCGCCCGATCTCCTCATCGGATTGCACGGCTGACGGAGATGCCTCGGAGTTACGGCCTGTATGGAGAACCAGCGTTCCACGGGTTCCTGACCCTCCCCATGCGAATAATGACAGGGTGGAACTTGCGTCTCTCTTAACGTCGATATTCGCATTAAATTCCGCGCTGGATGCAAAGATTGTATTCCCGGCGACTGTAAGATTTGATCCATCCGAGGACAGATACTCTCCGCCGCGGTCGAAAAAGTAGAGCTTATCGACAACACGAATATCCCCATCGAGCACATCGAGGGCTGTCTGACCATCAGTGCCGGTAATCAGAAGGGCTTCTGCGCTACTATCCCACAGAAGATGATCCCCAGATGTGTCGGAGTAAAAGTAGACATCCTTCCCACTACCAGCTGCGCCAACAGCAAGGTCGCTATTCGGTGTCAAGATAATATTTCCAGCAGTAGAACTTATAGTCGTCTCCTGCTGAAATGCAAACGCACCAGAACGATACTTCAGAAGATCGGTTCCTCCTGGATCGGTATGAACAAGGTCATCGCCATCATGTATCCAGTAAAGCGCCCGTCGGATAATCATTTACAGACCACCCCCGCTGAACATGGAAACATCGGTAGAATAAAACTGGCCCTTGAGAACTCCACTACTGCTTCCTGTTCGGATGAATTCCGTAGCTCTGATTTCTGATTCGGACAGAACAACCGAATCTCCTACATTGATGAGAACCCCTTCACTAGACGTCGGGGCTGTCCCATCTCCCCTGGCACGAATCTGGGCTGTCTCTAATCTTCCAACAAAGCTCAGTCCCGTCGTTGCTCCTGTCAGGCTTACAGCACTGGCCGCAACTGTTAATGTCTCATACCCAACTACATTATATCCTGGCATTACATTCTCCTTTGTTGCTCCCTACCCCACGAACTGTGCATCATCTGCCCCACTAAAGAACGACCCATGGACAGTTGCATCGCTACCGGCAGTGCGAATGAATTCAATATTCTTTAGAATGCCTTCTCCCCGTAGTATAAGGGATTCCCCATCCTTGAGGAGACTTCCTACCGTACTACTGGGCGACGTTCCGTCTGCCCTCCATCGTACATTAGCACTTTCAACAGTAATAATACCACTCATAGCACGATTGGTTACCGTTGATGCAGTAAATTTTACCGCATCCGTGCTAACTGTAAGGTTCTCATATCCAACTTGGTTAGCCATGCCTCTCCTAGTACCGCTTTATCTTTGGTTGCTTTGTTGGCTTAATTGGCTTTATTGGCTTTTTCATCGGCTTCTTATATCCTGCCATTATCGTACCTTTCGTATTTTCTGCCCTCCGGCTATAGCACCAAAGAGGCCACGCTGTTTCTTTGTTATCTTATTCCCCTGGACAGAACCGTGGTGCAGAATCTTCTTTGCTTTCTTTTTAGTGACCATTGCCATTTTGTGCCACCATCTCCTTGTTTGTCTATCCAGTCATAGTACCGTAGAAACCAACGGAAATTTATTCTTAAGAATCCATTCCATCATTTCAAAGTCATCTTCAGTATCTATCTCAAACTGCGTCCAGTAATCTACGACCTGATGATGGATCTTCCCAAAGAGCCGTGATCCATGCTCCAGAAACCCAGAAACTCGAAAGACATAAATGCCCCCTGTTTCCATAAACTGATTGTTCATATCCTGCTTGTTTGGGCGCTTCTGTACATCATAGTTTATCGGGGAAATACCTTCATCATTTTCATAGTTACATGCCCAGACAAAACGATGATTCGGAACAACAGAGAGAGCGGAATCATATCCTTCATCTCGGACTGCTCGTATGCACATTTCAATATCTTGTATGAGACGAGCTGGACTGGTCGGCTGAAGAATAACAATGATGTCGGCTGAATATGATTGCAGGACTTCAGCTACCACACTCTCTATAGGTGCTTTATCAGTAGAAGAATCAAAAGATCTCCTGTGGATACGGGCACCGGCATCAACAGCCTGAGATAAGATATAGCGATAATCAGAGGATACAACGGTGATATCAATTTCCTTTGACATTCGTGACTGCTCGACTGTCCACAAAAAAAGGGGTTTCCCATAGATAGACTTCAGGTTCTTCATTGGAATTCCCTTACTTCCACCCCGCGCTGGTACCAATGCAAGAACAGTCATACTTCCACCTAATGGTTATTGATGGGATATTACATAGCCGGACCAGCCCTCAGATAGACGTCATTGGACTAGCCCGACCATGCTATCCGTTTCTTTAACGAACTGGTATTACGGGGATACGGTCAAGAACACGAACTGATACTCAGTTGTTGCAGCAAGTACGTTCGTAGCAAACCCGACCTCTTGCTCTTCCGCGTCGGTCTGGCTGCTATATTCTTCGACTGCTCCCGCTGTTCCGTCAGACACACGAACAGGTCTGAAAATGACCAATGTTCCGTCTGCCAGTACAGCAGCTTCGCCCCAGGTCTGTACCCAGAAATACGCATTGTCAGCTACTTCTGTTGGGGCATACCCGACACAGCGTCCGGTCTGCGCTCCACCAGGAGTTGGGATAACATGCATATATGGGCTAGCAACCAATCCAACCTGGCTTGATCCTGCTACCAATGCCTCTTTAATGGTATCTCCATCGTACAGGTTGATGGTTCCAGTTCCACCTGAGCCAATAGCATCATGTTGTCGAATCTTGTACACATGGCCTTCTCCCTCTACGTCGTTTACAAAGAGGTAGCCTTCTGCATACAGGTCTTCAGCTGCTGCTGTGCCTCCAAGGGTCACCGAGACACTCTTATCTCCAACGGCGGCAGCGGCCGCAACTGCAAGATCAGAATCATGGTTGGCTACAGCCGCAGAACTCTGAACACCCTGTCCTGCTGGAGCAGCTCCATCTGCGAAGGCATACCGGTAAACCCTTCCGTCGGGTAAGACCATCCGAGTTCCTATAATCAGCCCCAAATCTTCACTGGTGCTGGTTGTTTTTTCATCACCGTAATCACCAAAAATGGTTCCATAAGTTAAAGCCATTGTAATCCTCCCTGCCCACCAAGTGGGCTTTTAGTCTTTCGTTGTTTTCATTTCGTCTACAGTTGCATGCCGCTTGCTGGATTGCCTTCTGCTTTCAATCCAGCGATGCCGTGCGGCACCACGGGAATTTTTGAAAGGAATATCATGGCGAACACAGTAGTACGGGAATTCCCGCATTCGTGCTTTCGCCTCTTCGGGCAAATCCGATTCTATTTCTTCATCAAAATGGTCGCAATGCTTCAGATACCCACGCCATGTGGCAAAACCAAAACTCCCTAGGTCTATGTGCCTATGGCATACATATGGGAGCTGTTTTGGTGGCTCTGGTTCTTGGGACACCTCCGACAGCTTGGCGGCCTCGCGTGTCTCTAACGACACCCCGTCTTGCGGGGGTCGGAGACGGAAGCCCTTCTCAAGATAATGGGCGATAATGGATGCGTTTGAAGCGGGAAGTCCACTGGTAATGGGTTCCCATCCCATACGAACATCCTGCATGACCCGTCGCCTCGTCCCGTCCTCTCCAGCTACCAGACTGGGCTTTCGGACGATTTGTTCTTGCCAATAGATAGCCTTACCGGGCGCTGTCCAATGAGGTTCCAGCCCGACTGGAATAAACCAGTTAAATGACTTGGAAAGCTCGCGGACTATGGGTTTCCATTCGTTCTCTCTGAACGAATCGATATGACGCCGAGTATGGGCTAATCGCATGGCCCTCAGCTCTGGATCAGCATCGATAGAAGACTGGTTCACTTCCTGTTCAAGAAAGTGATCCCAAGGAAGCCAGAGACTTCCTTCTTCCATATTGATTGGTCTCTCTTTAGTGACCATCTCGCCCTCTCCTGTTATGGCGGCGTTTCCTCCGTCGAGGATTTTGCGCCACCTCCACGGCCGACTGGCTAGCGACAGCGCCTTTACCGTTAGCTGAAGTCGGGAAGTCTAAGACTCCCGTGCTAACGGGTTCCGGTGCCGGAGGTGCCACTGAATACCGTCGTATCGTCAAGACCTTTGCACCTTCATGTCTCGGTCCTGCATGTAGGGTACGGACTATATGATCCGCACCCTTGCCGCGCATGAGGCTGTAGGCAGCTCCACACGCAGTACAAATCTCAGATAATTCACCATGACGTTCTTCCTGCTTCATTCGTGCGTTCCGATGAGATCGTGCCTTTACCTGAACATCTCTGAGGTGTGCTTCAACATCCTTTTCAAAGAGTCCGCTATATGTACAGGCCGAACATTTAGAAACAACTTTCCGCAAGTAGAACGTATAGGCAAGGTCGGATGGAAACGGCCCTGATAATGTTCCGTCAACCACATCCCAAAGATGCACTCCCGGTGCCCCAAGCTGCTTTCTAAGAAGCCCTTGACCGTTGTCAAGCCTTCGGAGCGCTTCAGACTCCGAGATAACCACATCTTTCATGGTTTCGGGATCTAGTATCGTAGGCACGCTATCATCCTTTACTAGACAGTTGCACTGGTGTCTGAGTAGATCTCAATACCATGAGCGTCTGCTCTTTCACCGGTCGCCCACTCCTGGAATGCACCATACTCAATGGCTCTGAGTGACGGGTCTTCATCCTCAGTTAGCTCCATCTCATTTGCCATAACAAGCGCAAGGGCTTTCTGGGCAAAGAGTGCGCCCTTCGAGTCACCAGAAGAGTCACGGGAGATATTCCCGCCGTGGAAAATCTGTACGCCGTATAGACGGTCATTTCCACGCCACCAGTTCTGAAGGACTGCTTCTGCAATACCACCTGGAGCACCACGGGGAGCCGTATCAGACACATCAAGGATAATGTCGCTGATCTGCTCGATATGTAGAGACGCACGAATCGGCAGTGGTGCCGGTCCATATGAACTGTCATTATCGGTGAGCAGATACGCAACTGCGCCACGGAATGTGGTGATATCGATTGCGTTGGTCGCTCCAGGCGTGCTCTTGGAAAAGCCATCATACAAACTGATGACATCTGCATCCATGAGACGACGGAGAGAGTTTGCAATCATTGTTCCAGCACCAGAGACGACATCTCGGTCGCCTTGTCGCCGGATAAGTCTCTTGCTAAGAGTAACGAGAATTCCATTTTCTGCCGGAGTAACCGACAGGGAATTCGCTACGAGCTGCTGCACTTGGCTGAGGTCAACGCCCTCAGTCAATGATGTCGCATTTGCCAGACGAGCATAGGTCAAGATGTCCCACTGCTTGTGTCCAACAGGGATGCGCTGATTCCAGACGAGGTCTGGGTTTGGTGCAGCTGGCTCGAAGGCATCCATTGCTGCTTCTACCAGAATCTTCTGTCCGCTGGACAGGTTAGAGGTAGAAGAAATTGATAAGCCTGTAGCCATTTACCTCACCTCAATATCCAGATACTCCCAGCCGCTTCATTTCTCGGTTACGGGAGTCCTGGTCGATTTGTCCTTTAATGTAGGCGTCCCGAACATCATTCTCAGAAAGGAACTGTCTGGCCGCTACCATTGAGCTGTCGAATCCACCAGGGTTACCAAGAGGTACTGGTGGGACAGGCTCTTCCTGCGGTTGTGTTCCTCCATTGGACTTGTTCAGTCGCCATTCGAGAGCCAGAACCTTGATCTTATCGACTGTGTCCGCACCTTCTAGGATGCTTAGTGGCACCCCGTAGGTCATCGACAGTTCTCTCGCCTCAAGACTCAGTTCTCGATGGGTCATGTCTTGCTCCCGTTGAGCAACGGCACGTTTTGTTTTGCGTTCAACCAGTTCTTCCTGGAGCTTGTCAGGATCATCGCTATGCAACTTGTAGATTTCCAACTCTTCGTTGCGCTCTTCAAGCTGCGTTTGTAGCGTTTTGATGGCCTTATTGCCATCAGAGATCTGTTTATCAAGACTCCGCTTGATCTGATTGATCTGCTGCTGAGTATCTCCTTGAGATGGCTCCTGGGGTTGCGATTCAGTTCGTTCTGGAGCTTCCTTACCGGATTCACCCCGCTCTTCGGACTGGACGTCCCCTTCAGGCTTGACCTCAACTTCCTCAGTCTGTGTCGATTCAGGCATTGCTGCCCTCCTGTTCTATATGTCTACCATATGGCGTATCACGTTGTCAAACAAGGCTAGCTACTTTTGGCGATATCCCACCTGCTATTAAATTCCCTGATTGATTCCCGTGACGAGAAGCGTGTAGTTTTTCCCCAAAATCGAAGTGCTCCGTCGATATCTGGCCTTCTTCTCCGTAAAACGG
>Ga0114900_1002416_pt1 | contig 10376 bp, 9 predicted proteins | sample MalvireepMed_231_FD_89685 | JGI IMG/M metagenome (GOLD analysis project Ga0114900, IMG submission 89685) | Marine viral communities from the Global Malaspina Expedition - Malaspina viral metaG DeepMed_231 | ecosystem: Environmental > Aquatic > Marine > Oceanic | place: Mediterranean Sea...
CCAGACCCGCTTCTTCTGACCCTTCTTGCCCGCCATCGCCCACCTCAAGATGTCCACTATCAATGGTGGACATCTAGCAGGCACTCTATCCCGCCGTCAGAGCGGGGACACCGGACGGATACGCTTGGCCGAACCGGGTTCAACGAAGCCCCCACGACCGCGATACGCTTCGTCTGCGTCAGAATATTTTTCATTTGGGTATCGGTGTAAGTCATGCCTCTTACTAAACCCCTAACGGTTCAAAAAAAGCGCCCTCGACGATAAACGTGAGGGCGCAAAGGTATGGAACGAGGGACAGTTAGGTGATCGGCGAGAGTTCCAAACTCGCCGTCATACACGATAGGTAGGAACGATTTGCTCCATTCAAAGTGCATGTGACAAATCCGTGAAGAAACGATGAATGCGCCAGCCATTTTCCGCCGAATCTCGCTTCTGACAGCGTAAACTAGTCAAATATATCGTCGATCACATCCGCGACCTCACTCGCGATCTTTGTGATCCAGGTTTTCTTTTTCTTCACTTTTCGATGCTTAGGCTTGCGAATAGCAGCTGCCGCTTGGGCATGTGGAAATTTCCGCAGCCCCGCCGCAGGCCTGCCGCTGGTATTGGGCTTTTCAGAATCGCGAGGGAGCGGAATTTGTTTCAGATCATGCAATGGTGCGCCGCATTGTGCGCAAGCCAGCTCGTGCCGCCCTGCCCCCAATGTCAGCGCTGCCTTGCTGCCGCAAAAACAGCATGTCGCGATTTTTGTCGGGTAATTCATGCAATTATGCTCAGCTGTGATCCCGCGACGCATATAGCGCGATTGCCGCTGCATTTGACACGTTTAGCGAACCGAACCCGCCCCCTGCGTCGATTCGGACCAGCGCATCGACCGTTTCTTTGGTTTTTTCACGCAGACCTGGCCCTTCGGCCCCCAGCACAAGCGCCACCGGACGGTCGCGCTTCCCCTCCAGCGCAGATTCGACGGTCATATCGGCTTCGCCGTCCAGACCAAGAACAAGATACCCCATCGATTGAAGCTCCTTGATCGCGTCGGCTAGGTTCCGGACACGCAAATACGGCTGCCTCTCCAGCGCGCCACTCGCTGTTTTCGCAAGCGCCCCGGTCTCGGGCGCAGCGTGATGACGCATGCCCACAACCGCCGATGCGCCTAATACCTCTGCGGACCGCAGAATTGCACCAACGTTATGGGGGTCTGTCACCCGATCCAGCAGCAACACGCGTGGTGCTTCAGCCCCGATGCAGACATCCTTGAGCGCCCCCCAACTCAGAGGTTTGACCTCTAGTACGGCTCCTTGATGCACCGACCCGGGGTCCAGCGGCGGGCGGAATTTTCGCGGATCAACGACCTCTGGTTCGATGCCGGCTTTGGCAATCGCCTCTTCCAGCTTGATCTGAGCATTCGGCGTAACCATCAGCTTAATCTTTTCACGCGCGGGATTTTCCAGCGCGTCGCGCACCGCATGAAGGCCAAACAACCAAACTGTTTGGTTCGCATCTGCCTTCTTTTCCTGCTCTTTTTGCACAACCCACTTAGGTTTTTTCATCGCCGAACCTTCTATCTTTCATCGCAAGGTAAAATTCCCTGCATTTCGCGCCGGTTTTCGCCTTGACGCCTATACTGCCCGCTTGTAATCACGCCTTCACATCCGGTGCAATGCACAGGGTGAAAGTGGGCGACAGGCCGCAAGGTGTGGCAGGGGACTGTAACTCCCTCGCGGAGACGCACGCCTGGTTCGATTCCAGGGTCGCCCACCACTTTCCCCTCTTCGACTATCCTCAAGTATAGCGGCACAGCCGTTTGATACATTGTGTTCCGATGTGAATTTGTGACACATCTTATGCATTTAGAACGCATACGAAATGATAGGGGTGACCCGTGTCCCATGCTTCCCGGCCGGATCAGGCTTTCAACATCGCGATTGTCGGGCAACACGGGCGGCTGGCTTATGAGGCTTTGTTGTTTGCCGCATCGCTGCGCCACCACAACCCGCATTTTTCGGGCAACCTCTATGTGATGGAGCCGCAGCCCGGCCCGCTTTGGTCGGATGATCCACGAATCAAGAACCCCGATGTTATCAGCGCGCTCCACAATCTTGGCGCAGAGGTGATCCCGTTTGACACAAAGCACTTCGGCGAGAGCTATCCATTTGGAAATAAAATCGAAATGCTCAATGCGCTTCCAAAAGCTGAGCCCTTCGTTTTCTTCGATACGGACACGTTGATCACTGGCGACCTGATGTCGGTCCCCTTCGACTTTGACCGCCCGATGGCATCCATGCGGCGCACAAACACATGGCCTGTTCCCCAGCTGTACGGACCACAATACGCCGGTCTGTGGAAATCCCTTTATGACAAGTTTGACCTAGATTTTGACAGCAGCCTCGACCTGTCTCAGCCCGACGACTATTGGCAACGGTATCTGTATTTCAACGCGGGCTTCTTTTTCTATCGCTGCCCTCACGAATTTGGTGAAAAGTTTTTGCACTATGCCCTGGCGATCCGCGATGACGCGCCGGAAGAGCTGTGCGCGCAGTCTTTTGACCCTTGGCTTGACCAAGTCGCGTTGCCGCTGGTGATTCACGCGCTTGGTGGGGCGCGCGATACCTTGCCTGACGGGCTGATCGACGGGTCTGTTAGCTGCCACTATCGCCTGCTGCCCTTGCTTTACGCACGCGAACCGGACCACGTCGTTGAGACTTTAGAAACGATTGCAGCACCAAATAAACTGAAGAAAGTTTTCAAGGGTTCGGAGCCGATCAAGCGGATGGTCTATCAAGGCCGCGGTCGCAAGGCGCGGGCTCTCTTTGATCAGGACAACTTGCCGCGCAAAGAGCAGGCTATTCGGAATCGTTTGTAATCAAACGGCTACTGGATGCGGTAGCGTCGACCGCATTTCATCCGAGTCGGTAAACAACCTCCTAAGCGTGACAGAAGCGACCTACAGCTTGTGCGTTCACATCGGTTCACCTAACCATATTGAAGACAATTTTAGGGAGAACGACGATGACAGATAGCCCCAACTATGGTTTTGATACCCTGCAGATACACGCAGGGGCCAAACCTGATCCGGCGACCGGTGCGCGGCAGACGCCGATCTACCAGACCACGGCCTATGTGTTTCGCGATGCGGACCACGCGGCGGCGTTGTTCAACCTGCAAGAGGTGGGGTTCATCTATTCCCGCCTGACGAACCCGACCGTTGCTGTCTTGCAGGAACGCATCGCCACGCTTGAGGGGGGCGTTGGTGCCGTGTGTTGCTCTTCCGGACACGCGGCACAGATTATGGCATTGTTCCCGCTGATGGGGCCGGGCAAAAATATTATCGCCTCTACCCGTCTATATGGGGGCACGGTGACGCAGTTCAGCCAAACGATTAAACGTTTCGGTTGGTCTTGCAAGTTTGTAGACTTTGACGACGTTGATGCCGTGAAAGCAGCGGTTGACGACGATACCCGTGCGATCTTTGGCGAAGCCATTGCCAATCCTGGCGGCTACATCATGGACGTACGTGCCATTGCCGACGTGGCGGATGCGGCAGGCGTTCCGCTGATCATCGACAACACAACCGCGACACCCTACCTGTGCCGCCCGATCGAACTTGGCGCGACTCTGGTGGTACATTCGACGACGAAATACCTGACCGGCAACGGCACGGTAACAGGCGGCTGTATTGTGGATTCAGGCAAGTTCGATTGGTCCGCGAATGGTAAATTCCCGTCGCTGAGCCAACCGGAACCTGCTTACCACGGTCTCAACTTTCACGAGACCTTTGGCGGCTTGGCCTTTACCTTCCACGGCATCGCCATCGGTTTGCGGGATCTTGGCATGACGATGAACCCGCAGGCCGCGCATTACACCCTGATGGGGACAGAGACACTTTCGCTGCGCATGGAACGCCACGTAGAAAACGCCCAGAAAATCGCGACTTGGCTCGAGAATGATGACCGTGTCGACTATGTCACCTATGCGGGGCTCGAATCCTCGCCCTATTTCGAGCGTGCGAAAAGCGTTTGCCCCAAAGGGGCCGGCGGGTTGTTCACCTTTGCGGTGAAGGGCGGATACGACGCCTGCGTCAAATTGGTAAATGCGTTGGAGATTTTCAGCCATGTCGCAAATCTTGGCGACACCCGGTCGCTGATCATCCACTCTGCCTCCACCACGCACCGTCAGCTTAGCCCCGAGCAGCAAGAAGCCGCGGGCGCCGGCGCGAATGTTGTGCGCGTCTCCATCGGAACAGAGGATGCCGCCGACCTGATCGCCGATCTTGATCAAGCGCTGGCCAAAGCGACGGCTTAGGTTACGACCAATAAAAGACCCCCGCCAAAGCAACCCTTCGGCGGGGGTATGTTTACCCATTCAAACCTTCAAATGCCGCGAGGCAACAGAGGGTTAGTCAGCCTCGGCGATTTCGAACTGCAGCGTGACTTGCGCGCTGATGTCGATCTCTCCGGTCTCTATGGGCATATCCATACTTTTCATCTGGGCACCCCGCATCTCCATCGGGCGGAAACCCTGGCTCGATTCGGACATGCTGGTGAGTTTACCAAGCTTAACGCCAGCGGCATCTGCAAGCTGCTGCGCACGCGCCATCGCATCCTCAACGGCCCTCTCTCGGGCCTTGGCCAGCGCCGCTGCATTATCCTGCAAGCCGAACTGCAAGCCGTTAAAATCATTCGCGCCCTCGGCCACGACCGCATCCAGCAATTGCCCAAGTTTGCTTAGATCGCGAACCGTCACACTAACAGTGTTGCCCGCCTCGTAGCCCGATACTTCCACCGGGGACGCATCTTCGCGGGGGCGATTGTCATAGACGGGCCGCAGATAAAGCCCGCTGGTCTGACGGTCGAGGCCCGCGATCTTCAATGTGTCCAATTGGTCTAAAATGCCGCGCACTTTTTCCGAAGTCTGCGCCATTGCGTCCGAAGCAGAGGCCGCCCGCTCGCTCACGCCCAAGCGGATCGTCGCGGTATCAGGGGCAAGCGATACAATGCCCTCGCCATTCACGGTGATCCCCTGAGGTGCTTGTTGCGCCAACGCCCCTGACGCAAAACCGGCACAGACGATCGCAGCAATTTTCAACATTCGCATATTCATGACCTTTTTTTACTGTGATATCCCTTGGCAACATATGTGGCCTCCCGCCTAAGTTGCCGCAAGCCTCCTCTGCGCTCCGCTCTTTTCATGAGCAAACTACTGCTCTATTCTTTTGCTGTGAACGGGCGCTCTGTTTTGCAGGCGATCCCCATGGTATTGGCAATCTGCTGCCGTCCGAATGTCCCACCGTCCCAATGCCTCTAGTCAAAAGCGTTCCAATGAAGCCCAATTTTGCACTGTCTCTCTCCTTCGAAGGTATTCGCCTACTGCACCGCGCCTCTGATGGATGGCGGCAGGTGGGCGAAGTGTCCGTCGACGCGGAGGATATGGCCGCCCAACTGGCCGCCTTGCGAAGCACCGCCACCGCGCTAGAGCCGAGCGGCCTGCGCAGTAAGCTGCTGATTCCGAACGATCAAATCAAATACATGACAATCGACACCGCAGGGCTTAGCGATCAGGCGCGGCGCGAACAGGCCGAAGTGGCCCTTGATGGCGCGACGCCCTATGCCGTCGAAGATTTGGTCTTTGACATCAGCAATGACGGCCCCCGCACGCATATCGCCGCCGTCGCCCGCGAAACACTGGCCGAGGCCGAAGCCTTCGCGACCGAGCATCGTTTTCACCCCGTCAGCTTTGCCGCGCAGTCCGACGATCATGATTTTACCGGCGAGGCGTTTTTCGGCCCAACAGACTCCGCCCCCAAGTGGTTGGAACAGGGCGATTCTGTGGAGTGTGACAAAGGGCCATTCGTTATCCTGGGCGATGTGGAGCTGCCGCCGGCGGATACTTCGCCGCCGAAAGGTGATGCGGCTGCTAAGGCGGAAAACCCCGGTAAGGCCGATGATGTGACGGCGGATGCGTCGCAGGAGGGTGACAGCACGTCGGATGCTCCGGCGGCTGATGTCGCAAAGCCGGAAGCAAAGACGGCTGATGCTCCTCAGCCTGCGAGTCAGAAACCAGCAGACGTCCCCGCGCCCAAAGCGGTAAAGCTTGACGCGCCTCGCGTTGCACCCGCGTCCCCATCGGTGACGCCCCCGCCAAGCAAGGCGTCGGCCCACGCCAAAACGCCCGAAGCGTCAGCTGGCAAGGCATCGGCACCCGCGGTACAGAAACCAGCCGCCCCATCTGTTGAAAAAAAGGTGGCAGCGACACCCAAGCCCGCGCCCGCCGTCTCCAAAGCCCCGCCCGCGGCACCTGCCGCACCGAAAGCCCCCGCGGATTTTTCCAGCCGACGCAGCGCACCCATCGTCACGGGTGCCGCCGCGCGCGGTAGCGTGCAGCCTTTGTCGCACACGGGCGGGCCGGTCCCCGATAGCAGTTCGTTAACCGGTGGCAAACCCACACAGCCTGCCAAGTCGTCGCCTTTCGGCTTTCTGAAACGCCGCAAGCCCCGCGCGACACCACCTCCGCCCAAACCAATTGCCGCAAAAGCGGCCCCCATTCCCGGCAAGGCCCTTGCCACGGGGGCCAGCGAAGTCGACCAGATGACCGTTTTCGGGGCCCGCAAAGAGCAGTCCATCGGAGGCAAGCCGCGCTTTTTGGGGCTGGTTCTGACCGCAGCTTTGCTGGTGTTCCTCGCGGGCGTCGCAGCTTGGGCGTCTGTCTTCCTTGATGATGGGTTAGCGCTTTCGCGGCTCTTTGGCAGTCGTGACACCACGCAGACCGCTTCTGCCCTACCGGAGCCGGTGGTCAAACAGCAGGCGGAAAGCCGTGAGGACCCCATCGTACCGCAGGCCCGGCCCGAGAATACGGCTGACACCACTGTCGCCGCGCTTGATCCCACGCTCAGCGATGAAGACGGTGCGGTTTTGGACGCGATGCGCGTGCCACAGCAGCTGCAACCGCGCGAGCTGACCGCGCAGGAAATCGAAGCGAAATACGCGACAACCGGCATTTGGGCCATCGCGCCAAAGACACCAAAAGCGCCGTCGATGGTGACGCTGGATGATCTGTTCATGACCAGCATCGATCCCGTCAGCACCTCGAATGACGCTGTTGCACTGCCGACACTTGCGTCCTTTGGCGGGGATACGGTCGATATCAGCTCGGCCCCTCCGGCGGCGGCGGGCACGTCGTTCACGCTGGATGATCGTGGTCTGGTTGTTCCAAGTCCGAATGGCACGTTGAACGCGGATGGGGTTTTGGTTTTCGCCGGGCAACCGGCCCGTGTGCCCCCTGCGACCCTCGCCCGCCCCGGTGCGGTCGAAGAGGAAGTGGTCGAGGATACGGTTGTTGCCGCCCTGCTCGGCTTTCGCCCCAAGCTGCGCCCCGAGGATCTGCCCGAACAGAACGAGCGCGCCAATCTGGGCGGGGTGACCCGCAACGAGCTTGCCGCGTTCCGCCCAACCCTGCGCAGCGCCGATGTCATCAAGGCCGCTGCTGCAGCCAAACAAGCCGAGGTTGACGCCGCAGCAGAGGCCGCAGCCGCCGCGATCAAAGCTGCCTTGCCGCAAGAGCCGGTGAACAACGCGACGCAATACGCGACAGAGGTGTCCAAGCGACCAGACACGCGCCCCGGGAACTTTTCGCGCATCGTACGTCGGGCCGAACGGGCGCAGCCTGCGCCTGTGACGGTGGCCAGTGCGCCGGCTGCGGTCACGCCACAGGTGGTACAGCCTTCGGTGCCGTCGAAAGCCTCTGTATCGAAGCAAGCAACTGTGAAAAATGCGATCAAACTGCGTCAAATCAATCTGATCGGGGTGTACGGCAAACCCTCAAGCCGCCGCGCCTTAATCCGGCTGAGCAACGGGCGGTACCAGAAGGTTGCCGTCGGGGATCGTCTGGATGGCGGCCGCGTCTCCGCGATTGGCGAGGCCGAATTGCGGTATAACCGCCGCGGGCGCGATGTCGTGCTCAAGATGCCGCGCGGCTAAGCCCCGCAAGATCTGACTGCTCGCTACATGAAAAAGCCGCATCCGAAGATGCGGCTTTCTGTCGTTTCAGGCTTCGCTCAACTCGCCACTGTCGATTTGTTCCTGCTCGATGCTCTCGAACAGCGCCTTGAAGTTCCCTTCGCCAAAACCGTCGTCCCCTTTACGCTCGATAAACTCGAAGAAGATCGGCCCGATGACAGTTTTCGAGAATATCTGCAACAAAATGCGGGTTTCGCCGCCATCCACGACCCCTTCCCCGTCAATCAGGATGCCGTGTTTTTTCATCCGATCAAGCGGCGCTTGGTGGCCGGTGACGCGATCGTTGCTCCTCTTATAGTAGGTCTCTGGCGGGCCGGGCATGAACTTTAATCCGTTGTCCGCAATGGCATCCGTCGCATCAGAGATGTTCCGCGCGCCCACGGCGATGTGCTGGATCCCCTCGCTGTTGTATTTCTTGAGATAGGCCACGATCTGCCCCTTCTCGTCGCGATCCTCGTTGATCGGGATACGGATGCGGCCGCAGGGAGATGTCAGCGCGCGCGAGGTAAGGCCGGTAAACTTGCCTTCAATATCAAAAAACCGGATCTCGCGAAAATTGAACAGATCGCCGTAGAACTTGAACCAGACGTCCATGTTCCCCTTAAACACATTATGCGTCAGGTGATCGAGATAGAAGAAACCGACACCAGCGGGTTTGGATTGCGCGATCCAGTCGTATTCCTCGTTATAGGGCGACGTGTCGTAATACTGATCCACAAAGTAGATTAACGACCCGCCGATCCCCTTGATCGCGGGCACATCCAGCACCTTGCCTGCGCCTGTATATTCCTCCGCCCCTTTGGCAACAGCGTGATCCAGCGCCTTTTGCGCATCCACAACCCGCCAGCCCATCGACGGCGCACAGGGGCCATGCTCGGCCACAAAGCCTGCGGCAAAGCTGTCAGGGTCAGCGTTCAGCACATATGTGATGTCCCCCTGCTGCCAGAGTTCGATTTTCTGCGTCTTGTGGTTCGCCACATGGGCATAGCCCATACGGGTAAATAGATCGCGAAGCTCCTGCGGGTCGGCGCTGGCGAACTCGACGAATTCGAACCCGTCGGTGCCGGCCGGGTTTTCATCGGTGATTTTGGATTTTTCGGCGTCATGCGGAAACGGGCCCATGAGATGCTCCTTTAATAGCGTTCGTGCGCAGTCTATCGCCGGAACCACGCTATCTTTGCGCAAACATACAAGTGTGACTGGCTATTCGCGCGGGGTTGACGCATGGTTTTATCATTCTATGTGAGAATACCGCATGACATTAGATGATATCGATAAACGCCTGCTGGCGGCGCTGCAAAAGAACGCGCATCTCACGGCTCAAGAGTTGGGAGAGAAGCTGCACCTATCCCCGTCCCAAGCAGGTCGGCGGCGGCAACGGCTTGAAACCGAAGGATATATCCAAGGCTACACGGCCCGGCTCAACCCCGAACGGTTGGGGCTGACGGTACAGGGCTTTGTGCAGGTCCATCTGGGCACCCACGGGCCCGAACATTCCGCCAGCTTTGCGCGGCTTTTGGCCACCCGCCCCGAAATCGTTAGCGCCTGGACGATGACGGGGGATGCGGATTATTTGCTGCGCGTCTATTGTGCAGACCTGCCCAGCCTGAACCGCCTCATCCATGATGTGCTGCTCCCCCATGGTGCTGTCGCAAAACTGCATAGCCAGATCGTTATGGATCAGCTTAAACGAGACGGGCCCTTGCCCACCTGATTGACCCGCTCGGGGCCTGCCCGACACAAAGAAAGTATGCCCCTTATGGAAGGTTTCCTGTTTCAAGCCTCGATCTATCTCGCTGCGGCGGTGATTGCGGTTCCCATCGCATCGCGTCTGGGGCTGGGGTCGGTGCTGGGATATCTCGCGGCGGGGATCCTGATCGGGCCGGCTTTCGGGCTGGTCGGATCGGAAACCAAGGATTTGCAGCACTTCGCCGAATTTGGTGTGGTGATGATGCTGTTCCTCATCGGGCTAGAGCTTGAACCCCGCGCCCTGTGGAACATGCGCCACAGGCTGCTGGGGCTTGGCGGGATGCAGGTCGTGCTCAGCGCTGCGGCGCTGATGGGCATCGCGATGGCCTATGACCAACCGATGGGTGTGGCGATTGCGATCGGTCTCACGCTGTCGCTGTCGTCAACCGCGATCGTGCTGCAAACCCTTTCAGAAAAGGGTTTGATGCAAACAGCGGGCGGTCGGTCCGTCTTTTCGGTGCTGCTGACGCAAGATATCGCGGTGATCCCGATCCTCGCGTTCCTGCCGCTGCTTGTGGCGCAGCTGCCCGCGCAAATGCGGCCCGACGGATCGATCTCGGTGAACCCCGAGGATGCCGCCCACGGGGCAGAGGCAGCCTCGGGGCATGGTCCTGC
>Ga0114900_1002426_pt1 | contig 10351 bp, 5 predicted proteins | sample MalvireepMed_231_FD_89685 | JGI IMG/M metagenome (GOLD analysis project Ga0114900, IMG submission 89685) | Marine viral communities from the Global Malaspina Expedition - Malaspina viral metaG DeepMed_231 | ecosystem: Environmental > Aquatic > Marine > Oceanic | place: Mediterranean Sea...
CTCCGTTTCGTTCGACGGTACAATCGTCGTCTTACACCCTGCAAGCGCACCACACGTTGTTAATTCCGGCGGGGTGCTTGAGTTTGAGGAAGATTCCTCAATAGTCCTGCCTGCCCAAAAACAGCTAAAGGACGCCGTGGTGTCGGCTCTTAATGATTTTCGAGATATGAGGAAATTGGCGGCGACTTCCGTAGAGTGGCGTCTCAGGATTGAACCTACGAACAATGTCGAATTCCCGGCAACTTACGTTGTGAGGCTCGTAGGGCCTGGGGCTACGGCTTCTGAGGTGGAAGTATTCAGGGCTGCCGCTCGATGGGTATTTAGGGATTTGATCCCACAGAGGATATTGGGCGAACCGGAGGATGAGCCAATTCTTTCCGAGAAGGAGCAAGAGTTTCTTGGAACCCTTAGCCGAGGGATAGCGGCAAAATTTGCGAGCCGCTCGATCAAGCAGGGCGTCATGGTGAGGTTTGGCTTTGAAGATCTCAGTGGGGCAACGGTACAGGGTGTCATGCCGTCTTTAACGGTCGAGCAAAAAGCTCTTGGCACCATGTGGGCAGCAGGCAGGCCGTTAGGGTTCGACGAGCAAAAAAGTACGGTGACGCTGTGGGTGACACCCGGCGCTAACGATGAGGACGCCTCGGAACTCGAGGGAAGAACTGAGATTTTGTGCCACGATCTGGATTTCCTTCGTGTCTTCGCCAGAGCCTATGCAAATCGCAGCTTGGTGAAGTTTAAAGTGGTGAGCCAACAAGAAGCCAGAAAGCAAAAAACGGTATTGACTCTTCTTGAACTAGAAGAAGTGGCGGTGGACCCTGCGGAGAGCTTCGACCTTCAGTTAGGATAGGGGGGTAACGGCGTCAGTGGTGCGGGTTTCGGGCAGTAGGCCGATGCAATTGCGATGAAGAGTAGTACCAACTCCAGGCGATCATGGATTTGGGTAATCATAGGGCTGGTGAGTACTAAGCCTGCGTAAGAGCGTGCCCTGGTGTAGCTTTTGTCGTAATCCTCGTTAAAGGTGTCCAGTTGCAGCGAGGCGGCTGCCGGTACAAATTCACCTGCCAGAACCACTCTTTGAGCTCGGGGAGCATAATCCGGTTTGCTCTTTATGACGACTTTGTAGGAATTCTCGGGGATTTTGAAAGTGTCCACCAGAAGCCGCATTAGGTGAGCATCTTCGACCTCGTTCATCAGCAAGTGGCCATTTCTACCAACGAGATTCGAGGCCTGGGCGAGAGAAGGTAGCGGTCGGTCGGTGTCCAGTTCCTCACAGTTGTGCAGCTCGTCGCACATCTGCAGCAGTCGGGGCCATACGGCAGTCGAGCGAGATTTCAGTAAATACTTCGGCAGTTTGGTGCCGTACACGAATGCCTTCTTCATTTGTTCCGGGTCATAGACCTTGAACCGCAACCCCGCATTTATCCGGTCAACCAGAATTTCTACATCGGCGAGTTCTCCCGGTGGCAGGCGAAGCATCGGTTCGATTCCGTGAGCCGCGTACCCAAGCGCCATCAGTCTCAGAGCTTCCATCACAATAAGGGGCGTGAGTCTGGTTCGCTGTGCAAAAATGGTGGGAGCCGCACTCTCGACTTCACTGGCGGATTTTACAGGCCAACGATCAATCTGGACGGCCTTTGAAATCGTGCCGGCGTAGTGGGTGGTTACCGGAGTGAGCCTGTCTGCCCACTCTGTCATCATGCGGTTATAGGAGCGAAATTGCGTTCGAGGCGAGTGGTGCCCGAGCGCCCGGGCGATCGCCATAGAGCCGCGTCTTGACGGCAGCCCGTGGTTGCCGAGCAGTACCTTTCGGAGGCTCTCCCTATCGACCGATTCAGTGAGTTTTTGGGCAAGCGGTGTGTCTATCTCAAACAAGGCGCTGTTCAGCACATTACAGAATCCGTGGCGGGCCTGGTGCAGGCTCATGCGGGTGTTTCCGGTCACCAATTTAAGCGTCCGGGCAATATCCGATGGAATGGATCCCGCAAACGGCGTGAGGTTACCCTCTTTGTCGGCAAGGATCGGCTTATTGTCGGCGTTACCCAGCCTGGTCGTATATCGTGTCAGTATTGATGTAACCAGTGACCGCTCGACAGCACTCAGTTGAAATACCAGCGGTACAGCTCGCCGGCTGTGGACGCTGCTTTTCAGGCCACGTATGGAATTGCTTTGAACCAGTACCCAGGTCAACCCAGCGGCTTCGCACCAGTCCGAGCGGAGTAAGCCAATAGCCTCCTGGGCCCTGAGCCCGAAGCGGAAACCTAACAGAAGTACAAAGGCGGCTTGCATACCCCGTTCGATCTCCTCGGTGTCAGGATGCAGGAGCAGTTGGAGGGCCTGGAGGTACTCGCTTTCTGAAAAGAGCCTGGGGCGAACCGAGCGTCGGGCACTGCCGAGATCAAGTTCGTCCCAGTCGGGAGTGGATACTCCGCGCTCACTCGCCCAGTCGAAGAACTCAATAAGGCGTGCCGAAAAATACGCCAGGTCTTTCAGTTTGTGAGCGCAGTGAGACAGCATTTTGGCGCAAAGCTCAGTGACGTCCTCCTCGGCCATCAACAGCAAATCCGCCTTGTAGGCGAAACCACGAAATGGGCCAGACAGTTCACTTAAGTACCGTTTGATAGACCCAGTCGCGTAGGCTTTGTGGGCATAGTTAGCTCGGCCTTTACCTTTTCGGATTCGGTGTGCGACCCAGTAGCCAAGTAGTAAAACGGCACTGCTGACAGAGTGAGTATGGGCCCGGCAGTGCTGTTCGACCTGTTTGGCAATCTCTCGTGACTTGGCTTTTGTGTATTGATTCAGAATGTCCTGCAGTCCTCCAAGAAAAGCTTTCGCCGAGTCGTAAAAAGGTTCGGGATAAGTACCAGAGGCTGATGCTGGAATCGGGGGTAAATTTTCAGTTTCTGGAAGGTCCTGCTCTGGAGTGGACTCCGGTGGTTGATATCGCTGACCTTCTGTCAGGCGAAAATAATCGTACAAGCACAGGCTGGTAGGAGGGTTTCTATTACTGAGAGCGCCTGCCACCATACCTGGAAGGTCAATCAGGTTAGCCTGTTCAATTAACCGGCTCAGCTCTTTTAACAGCGCGCCTACCGACCGCTCGTTTCTTTTTACATCATCAAGGTGTCTGGTTTCCGCCAGTATTGTGGCCAGTGATTGTAACGACTTCGGACAGGGCGCTGTGTCGAGATCCTTGCTGTCTTTGATTCCGAGCCCTTTCGCTAACAGTCGTCCGGTGGTGTGGTCGATCTGATGCCGTTGAACCGGTTGATTGTAATCATTGGGCTCCAGGAATTCGGAGTACTCCAGGTACACGCGTTGCTTGTGTTGTATTACCCGGAAGTTTTGCCCTTGAACCAGATCTTCCAGTAGTCTGAGATAGGATATGCGCTTTTCAATCGCAACGAATGCAGTGGCCAGCGCCAGACTATCGGACTTCGAAAGTCGAGCTTGCCGGATGGCCTGCTTCGTGTCCCGCGCCCATTGTGCAAGGTTCGGCATGGTTTGAAGCGCTCTGGGGCAAGTGTCTCTGACCAGTGAGCGTTCGGTGCCTACCCTTAATGTTCTGTGTCGTATGAATTGTCTTGTATGGGGGCGGTGTTCCTCCAGCCATTGGACCAACACTTCCATCCGAACAGCCGCCTGAGGGTGGGGCATCCCGTTTTCGCGGGAGATCATTCTTTTTGCCAGACGATCAATGTAGCTTTGATTGAGTTCGCTCTCATCGCTGACTGGGCTGGCATCTAGTGCCAAGTCCAGCTCCTTCCGGGCTGCAGAACGCGCCAGATCACGGGCTTTGAGCCGTTCAGAGTGTCGCCGTGCCTGACCAAAGCATTCAGGCTCCCGGTAAGTATCAGCGGGTTGTTTGGCTTCGAAGGCAGTGATGTCGAAGTTGGTCTTGGGCAGTCGCACTATAAAGCCTAGCCGTTCAAAGCAGTCGTCCAGGGCTTCCTTATACCGTTCACGGTCCTCTCGCCAACACCTCGCCGAGTGATCACTGTAGGAGGTTGTTCCCCGCTCCCCATGGCCCATCCAGCCGTCTATGACTTCGGGGTGAACGTTCATTCGAGCTAGCTGCTGGGCAAACCTGTGCCGGAACAGGTTCTTCGGAAGAGGCCACGAGAAGAGTTCCGATCCTGGGACGGCTAAATCGGTTAATGGATGCCACGCACCATTGCTATCGAGCAGGAAGAACAGGGGCAGGGTGTCGGAGTTTCCTTCCAGAACCTGTTGGATGCGATGCGCAAGGTCTTTGTGTTGACCTGAAAGGCTCGCCTTGAACCGACGAAGGTGCTCGAGATAGTCCTCCAATAGCCCTTTTGCGCCATCTGCAAGTGGAACCATTCGTCCGCAGTGAAGGCCGTCGTCGGATTTATCATTGATAAAGACGGCCGGGGGGTGATCACAGAAGTGGGCGATCGACTCGAAAGGCTCTGACAGGTTACGGCAACCGGTTGCGGCATTCAGGGCCGTGACAGTGTATTGGACCAGATGGTTGTGGAAAGTGATGGGGTCGCCTTGCGAGCTTTCCAGCAGGGTTTGGGTGGCTTCCCGAATGCCCTCGACCAAAATGGACTCGAGTGGCGCAAGGAGGCTCCCGAGAAGATTGGTCCTCTCATCGCCTAATGCGGGGTTTTGTAATGGAAGCCCAAATCCGTTTTGAACCTGAGCGATGCTCCAGTTGGCGTATCCACAAGCTGCTGGTAACGTAGCTCGAGGGTGGGCCGAAAGTAAGCGAGCCAATGAATGATCGCATGTCTCTTCGAAAACACTTTGGGACTGTGCGTTAGCGAGTTTGGCGCTGGTGAGTCTCGGGAAATGCCGTTTCGCGTGTTGCCTGAACCATGTTGTTAGGGCATGAGGGCTGGCCCGTGCCCATAGTTGCCGAAGAGTGGCGATGTCCGGGAAAACCTGGGTAGCCTCTCGGAGAGCGCTCTGTATTTGCTCTGGCAGCGTGACGCGGAGATTGTCCTGGAACGGTTCGATCAGAGGTTGAGCTTCGGCATCCGGATGCCAAGAGCTGTGTCGCCTCGGTCGTTCCCGGTGGGCAGTCACTAGGTCTTGGGAAATGCTCCATTCATCGCGTAAGTCATCCGTTATTTCAATTTCCTGTATGAACTCCAGGGAGCGTTCAAGATGAACGGCCAGCCAGACTAACGCGCCCCCCAGTTTTTCTTCAGGGCGGTCCTCAGCCAGAGTGCAGTTAATCCACTGATCGAGTTGATGGGCTTCTGGGGGAAGTGGTTTTTCCCATGACCAAGGAAGATAGTTTGACAGTTCTGCCGTCTGCATCAGTATGCTTTGACCCGAGAGTTTCTGCTGTTCTGGTGTTTCTTCCGGGTCGACGCCGAACAGCAGCAGTTGATGCAGGGCTTCTTCATCGGCAGAGTCTGTTTCGCTGTCTGAATAGGCAAGAAGTTGAGGCCCGCCTGCCGAGCTGCTCAGATCCAATGCGCCCTCTGTTGCTTGGAGTAGGTTCGTAAAGGAAGTCTGAAAAGCGGTCTCTGTTTTTTGAGCTCTGGTGGGGTTGAGTTGGCCCTCTGCAACCCGTTGGATGGCCCTAAGAAGCAGCAGCTCTTTACGGGTTTCTGGCCCTGAGTATCTGGCGATTAGCTGAGATGCGGCGTGTCGTATTGCCAGGTTGAATTGGGAGTACGAGTAGTGGTCTGACGGGCAGGCTTTCAATGACATTTCAAGAATGTTGTCAATAAGTGTCCATTTGCTGTTCTCTCCGGGGAGGCAGAGTGTGCTGGCGACCTGCTGAATCTGGTTATCGTGTGGGCAGTTATGCTCTGCGGTTCTTTCCAGTGCCTGTACGATCAGCCATATTTTTAGAGTTCTTCGTAATCGGTCGAGTAGTTTATTGTCGGAAGGGGGCTGTGGTTGGATAACCAGTTCGAGCAGAAAATGCTCGTTTTTCAGATCTGCTCCTGCCGACCGCAGAATGGTTTTCGTGTTGCCTCTTGATACGCCCTGGTGAAGACCGGAATAGTTATTGGCAAAGTCTTTATCTTGGCTGAACGAGAAAAGAAGCCTGCTTAGGTGGCTGATGTAGGGATTGTCAGCCCACTGATGCAGAATGGCCTTTGAGTCCGGGTTAGAGAGTTCGCGATACAGGTTGCCGACGATCGTGAAGTTTTCAGTGAAGCCAAAGGCGAGCGCTATGGCGTCGAAGATGTCGGAGACGTTGTTTTGTTCAGCCCAAGAACGGATGGCTTGAAAGTGAGGGCCTGGATGCCTTAAGGTCAAGTCCTCGTTGTCTGATTGATCAGCCCCGTGCCATTTCTGCTTGTCGTTACTTGGCATTGTTGTACTTAGTCTCCACTCTCCCTTCTATCCAAAATTCTAATTCACACATCAATTTATATCAAATATCATCAATTTGGCACAAAAAAAGTGTGCCTAAAACATCAGTCTCATAACCGTCGTTGGTTCGAATCCAGCCCCCGCTACCATAGTCTAGAAAGGCAGATCAGTTTCGTACTGGTCTGCCTTTTTTGTTGCGATATTGAGAACTTGTTTAGCCATATCGCCCGTCCAAAACTCCGTCGTTCTAGGGTATGCTTCGGGACTGAGTTTCCGAAACCATCGTTTGATGACTAAAACAACAGAAATGGAGCCTCCGATGAGTTCAATGAAACGCCTGCTTGCCGCGTTTGCATCCTTTGCAGTTATGTCTAGTGCCGCCGTTGAGGCCCGCGATTTTCGCCTCGGCTTGATAACGCCACCGCCCCACATCTGGACCAAGGCGGCCAACGAGTTTGGGCAGGATCTGAATGAACAGTCCGGGGGAGAGCATTCGGTAACGGTTTTCCCGGCCAGGCAGCTGGGTAACGAGGCGCAGATGGTTCAGCAGCTGCAAACGGGCGCACTGGATATGGCGTTCCTGACCATTGCTGAAGTTTCCAACCGGGTGCCGGATTTCGGCGCGCTATATGCGCCTTATCTGGTCGACAACATTGACCAGGCCGCGGAATTGTTGCGCTCCGAGGAAGCGAACAAACTTCTGGACCAACTGCCGGCCAACGTTGGCCTGGTAGGTGTAGGCTATGCCATGGCTGGAATGCGCCAGGTGCTCAGCCGGGATGAGGTTTCTGGTCCTGTCGATCTTGAGGGCAAGAAGCTACGCATTACCCCGTTCGAGCCCATCCGGGATTTCTACAACGCCATCGGCGCGGCACCCACGCCGTTGCCACTGCCTGCGGTGTATGACGCGCTGGCGAATGGCCAGGTCGACGCCATCGACATGGATTTCGACTCCATCCTGGTGCTCAAGTTTTACGAGCGCGCCGACCACCTGCTGATTTCCAACCACATGATGTTCCCCATGGTGGGAGTGGTATCTGGCAAGGTCTGGCGTGACCTGGGCAACGAAGACAGACAGCTCATCCAGGAAACCATGAAAGCTCACCTGAATGCCGTAATGGACAAGTTTGTGGCCCAGGAGAAGGATCAGGAACAGCAGCTCAGAGAGCTGGATATCACCGTGAAAAAAGCAAACCGCAGTGAATTCGCTGACGCCATTTCCGCCTGGGAAGACATCTGGGCTGAGAAAGCCCCGTCTCTTGGCATCCTGCGCAACGTCGCCGAGGACATCAAGGCCCAATAATCCGGGCGACGCACCATGCTTAAAGCTGTTTCGGATTTTGTCGCACGCATTGAAGCTGTCATCGCCGCATCGCTTGCCGGTGCGGTGACCCTGCTGATCCTATTGAATATTATTACCCGGTCTGCCGGTTACGCCATCTATTGGGTGGATGAACTGGCGATTTACTGCATGATCTGGATGACCTTCTTTGCGACATCCGTGCTGCTAAAACGTCGGGAAAGCGTTGCTGTCAATCTGCTGACCGAGTATGTAAAAGGTAGCACCCGAACGGTACTGGCGAAATTCAGTGACCTGATGGTGCTTCTGTTTGGCGGTATTCTGGCCTGGCTCAGCTGGCGCTGGTACGACCCGTTCACGTTGTATCAGGTGGGGTTCGACCTGCAAAACTTTCAGGCGGAAACCTTCAACTTCATGTACGCGGAAAACACCAGCACCCTTGGCATCAAAAAGTTCTGGGTGTGGATGATTCTGCCCATTCTGTCGATCACTTTGACCCTTCATGGTTTAGCCAATCTTCTCAGTTCCGAGACTGCTCCCGAACAGAGCGTGGGTATGACATGACTGCGGTTGTCTTCGCCGTTTTGTTGTTTCTTGCGGTGCCGATCTCACTGGTCCTGGCGCTGACGGCGCTCTGGTATATCTACGATTCGGGTAATACCGTGCTGCTAGATTCCTACCTGCAACAGCTATTCGGCGCCATCCAGAGCTATGGACTGTTGGCGATACCCCTGTTCATGCTTGCCGGCGAATTGATGAATGAAGGTGGCCTTACCAGCCGGCTGGTGAACCTGGCGCGCATCCTGGTGGGCGGGTTTCGCGGAGGCATGGCTTACATCAACCTGGTGGCCAACATGATGATGGCGGCCATTATGGGCTCTGCTGCCTCACAGATCGCCATGATGTCCCGCGCCATGGTGCCTGCCATGGAGAAGGACGGTTACGAAAAGCCTTATGCCGCCGCCATAACCGCTGCCGGGGGATTGCTCTCGCCCATTATCCCGCCGTCCATGCTGTTCGTGCTGTTTGGCGTACTGGCCCAGGTTCCGATTGCGGATATGTTCATCGCCGGCATCATTCCGGGGCTGGTCATGTCTTTTCTGTTCTTTATCGCGATCAGCCTGCTCGGCCTCAGATATGAGTACCCGAAAGGCAGCTGGCCAACGCGACAGCAGGCCAAGCATTATTTCCTGATGGGCATTCCGGCGGCGCTTATTCCGCTGATCATCATCGGCGGTATCCTCACCGGGCTGGCCACTCCCACAGAGTCAGCCGCGCTGGCCTCACTGGGTGCTCTGGTGATTGGAAAATACGTCTACCGAGACCTCAAGTACAAAAACCTTTTTGGCGTTCTGAAAAGGACCGCCTTCAATTCCGGCATGGTCATCATGCTGATTGCTGCCGCGGGTGTATTCGGCTGGGTGATCATCTTCGAAAAAATTCCCCAAAGTGCGGCCAGCTGGATCGCCGCACAAACCACAGACCCATTCATGTTTCTGATGCTGGTCGTGGGTATCCTGCTGCTGGTGGGCATGGTGATCGATGGCATTGCCGCACTGATATTGGTCGTGCCGATCCTCATGCCCATAGCGGAAGCCCAGTTTGGCATTAGCGCCTACCAGTTCGGCGTGGTGGTGTGCCTGACGCTGGTTCTTGGCCTGCTTACACCACCGGTTGGTGCGGGCCTTTATATTTCTTCCGCCATGACCGGCGCATCCCCGATGGCTATTTTCCGGGCTTTGCTTCCGTTCCTTCTGGCAACCATTCTGACGCTGGTGCTGATCAGTTGGGAAGAGGGGTTGGTGCTGGCGTTGTTGTAGGGAACACCTGATTTGCAAAGAGACACGCTCTGTCACTTGAATATGGTCTCCTCTCATTTCAAGGTAGGGGGTCTGCCGTGGGTGTCTTTTGTTTGGGACTACCCCTTTAGAGCGAGTTGCTTCACTTTGCACCAGCGAACGCCTATATCTTCTTCAGATTTATCCCTTCAAGAGAATAACCAATTAATAATTGCTGTTGGAACGGGTTTTGTTCAGCTTGAAAAACTCGATCGCGCTTTTAAGTTGGTTGACCTGTTCCGTCACCGAACTTTGCTCTTCTGCGGCACTGGCAACTTGTGCATTTATGTCAGTCACCGCCTTGCGACTTCCCGCCTGAACGGACTCAATGGCCGACTGGATTTCTCATGTCGACAAGGGGATGGTGCAGACCCGGCCCGCTTTTGCGGGCTTTTTGCAATATACCTCCTTCATCTTTTCCCTCGGCTCAGACTTTTTGCCGGTGGCCCACGCCGCTATCGCCCCTTCCGGGCAAATTTTTGCCCTCCCAATCAGTAACTTCTCTAACTTCATTACGAGTCCCTGACGGGAAATTGACAATTTCGTAACTAGGGAAATGACAGACTTCACATCGATAATCAGCCCCGTTTTATACAATTTCACAAAATCGACTAAAAAATGGTGCTTAAACAATATGAAACGCGTCATCAAAGTGTCACGGGCATGGATTGCCGCGTTCGCTATGGGAGCACTACTCACAGGGTGTGGCGGTGGTGGCTCTTCCGATTCTTCAGGCACACAAACTGGCTCTAGTGGGGGAATCTCGTCTCCGGAACGCTCCGCAGTGTTGAGCTGGAGCGCTCCCCTGACTCGCGTTAACGGCGAGAGCATTCCGATGGGTGAGCTCGACAAATATGTGATCCGGTACGGTCAGGATGCTGACGAGCTGAGCGAAGAGGTGGTTGTCACC
>Ga0114900_1002429_pt1 | contig 10347 bp, 8 predicted proteins | sample MalvireepMed_231_FD_89685 | JGI IMG/M metagenome (GOLD analysis project Ga0114900, IMG submission 89685) | Marine viral communities from the Global Malaspina Expedition - Malaspina viral metaG DeepMed_231 | ecosystem: Environmental > Aquatic > Marine > Oceanic | place: Mediterranean Sea...
CATGTTTAACTGATATAAATGGCTTGTTTGCAAAAAGAAATAAATAAAAAATGCATTCAGACATAAAGCCGAAATAAGGTTTAATCCCATTGTCCATCCGAAATTGGCATATTTTACATTTCTATGGACAAGTGCAAACCAAATCAAAAAATAAAGCACGGTAGGTGTCATGAAAAGGAGGAAGGCAATGGCCATTTTTTCTGTGTGGAAATTCAAGAAATAATATTCAAACCCTAAAGTAGCTAGTAGAAATGTAACTAGAGTAAATAAAAACGTACCCCTAATACCTAGAAGCAATGAAAGGGTATAATCACCTCGTTTATCATCTTCTTTGTGTTGGTAAATCTGAGTCATGGGATAGGAGCCCCAAAGAAAAGCTGAAGTTAATAAACCTGGTAAAATAACTTTCCATTTTAAGGCTATTTCCCAACCGAAATCATTGATTCCTACGTAAGCCATATAAAAAGTAAACACTCCCTGAAAGAAACCAGCCACTATCCAGCCCAACCAAGGATATTTTTTAAGACGAACTCCAGGATGACTATAGGCTTTGGATGCCAATCCATAAACAAAAACCAAAAGGGCAAACTCCATACTAATAAGCCAAGCCAAAGCAATTCCTATGAAATCGAAAATCAAACTAATATAGTATAATCCAATGGTGACAGGCGGAGGAGTTTTTATCAAGCCAATACTGCCTTCATCTTTATCAAAATATGAGTTATATGCATTACTAGCTGGGTAAATAAAGAAATGCAAAATCACAAATGTCAAGATAATTCTATCCGCTCCGATATTGGGACTTATTCCCAAAGCGAAAATATAAACGGGCAATAAAAAGAAAGAAAAAGGGATCCTTAAATGCCGAAGGATATGAATAGCTTTTTTCATGAACAAATATCAATATTTTTGCTTAATATAGTCAATCAAGAACTATCTATGCCATATATTAACCTGATTTCTCCTGCCAATCCTGAAATAAGCATTGCTCAAAATGACATAGCAGGCTTTATGCAGAAAGCTATGCAGCTGAACGAAGATAATAGCCGAAAATTGAAAGCGGTTTTTAGGATGTCCGGCATTCAAAAAAGACATACCGTTATTCCAGATTATCAATTTTCAGATGATAAAAAATGGTTGTTTTATCCTCAATTAAATAATGGAAAAGCATTGCCCAATACTGGAGAACGAATGCAATTGTTTGAAAAGCACGCTTTACCTTTAGCTCAAAAAAGTTTAGAGAAGGTTTTTGAGAAATATAAAGCAGAAGAGTTTACTCATTTAATCACCGTTAGTTGTACCGGAATGTTTGCGCCTGGTCTTGATATTCAATTGATTAAACAAGCAGGATTGAATTCAGATATCGAACGAACTTCTATTCAATTTATGGGATGTTTCGCAGCCTTTAATGCTTTGAAAACAGCTCATCATATTGCCCGATCTGAAAAAGAGGCAAAAGTATTAATTGTTTGTGTGGAATTATGCACTATTCATTTTCAATCAAATTATTCGGAAGATAATTTATTGGCCAATACTCTATTTGGAGATGGTGCATCATCAGTTGTAGTCAGTAATGAAAAAACGGAGCAAGCTCTGGAAATGAAAGCTTTTAAAAGTGTGGTGGAGAATGATTCTGAGCAAGAAATGGCTTGGAATATTGGCAACTTGGGTTTCGAAATGAAACTAAGCAGTTATGTTCCGGAAGTTATAACTCAAAATATAGAAAAATTAGGTGAAGAACTGATGGACAAGCTCCAACTGACTTTAAAAGACATTAATCAATTTGCTATTCACCCTGGGGGTAAAAGAATATTGGAAGCGGTTGAAAAAGGACTATCACTTCCAAAAGAGATTAATGAATCTGCCTACAAAGTATTAAAGGAATTTGGCAATATGTCGTCTCCCACAGTTCTTTTTGTGTTGCAGGAAATGTGGAACAAAATTCAGCCGAAAGACAAAGTGCTAAGCTTTGCTTTTGGACCCGGATTAACAATGGAAAGTATGCTTTTGGAGCGAGTAGAAAAATGAGCAAGGTTGATTTATCTTATCGATCGGAGGAAGAAGAAATAATGGATGATTTGTCAGATGACAGTCCTTCTCTTTTTCGTGCCTTAAAGGAATTAGATATTATCAATCATTGGCTAGGGGGAAATGCTATTACATTAAATGCAGTCAAAGGAATTTTTGGAAAAGATCGGCAAAAAAGCTGGCAAATTGCAGATTTAGGATGTGGAAGTGGTGAAATTTTATTGAAAATTGCCAAATGGTGCAGAACTCAAAATATTAAGGTTGAGTTACACGGTTTCGATGCGAATCCGAATGTAATTTCGTACGCCAGAGAGCATTGCAAAGATTACCCTGAAATAATATTTCATACTGAAAATATCTTTTCTGAGAAATTTCGAAATAGGAAGTTTGATCTCATTTGTTGTACACTTTTTTTGCATCATTTTTCACAAAAGGACTTAGTAAGCTTGCTGACTCAGTTCAAGAAGCAATCAGTAAAAGTTATAATTAATGATTTACATCGCCATTATTTTGCATATTACTCCATAAAATGGATTACCCGATTTTTCAGTAAATCTCCTATGGTGCAAAACGATGCTTGTCTTTCAGTTTGGAGAGCCTTCACCAAGAATGATTGGGAGGAGATTCTACGATTGGCTAAAATTCAGAACTATGAACTAGGGTGGAGATGGGCTTTTAGATGGAAGCTAATAATTTGATAAAAAAAGCCTTTCCCTATTAAACTAGGAAAAGGCTCAAGTGCAGGGATTAATTTGAAATTACAATTTCTTCAAACCTTTTAAGTCTTTCTTTTCAGCTTCCATAATGCTTATGGCATATCCACCGCCAGGGACACAATCTACGGCTAATTTAGACTTGCTATTAATCTTATATTTTGTGATTTCATATGCCTTTGGATTAGTTTCCCAATGCGCATCTTTTGCATCTTTATAAACAGTGACCACATAGTCTTTTCCCTTTTCTAGGAAATCAAAACTTATGCTGGAAGTTCTTTTTTTCTCATCATTTGTCCTTCCTACAAACCAATTTTCACTGTTTTTGTCTTTACGGGCATAGGTGATAAAATCACCAGGTTCAGCTTCTAAAACCATGGTTTCTGACCAATCTACACGCACATCTTTAATGAACTGGAAAGCATCCAAATGTTGATTGTAATGTTCTGGTAAATCTGCTGCCATCTGTAATGGGCTGTACATGGTCACATACAATGCTAGCTGCCTTGCAATGGTTGTTCTTACTCTTGATCCATTGTCAGGGTTTAGTTTGCTGATATCCGTTTCGAAAATTCCAGGAGTATAATCCATAGGGCCTCCAATTTGACGAGTAAATGGTAAAATGGTAGTATGATCTACATTATTTCCACCAAAAGCTTCATATTCTGTTCCTCGGGCAGATTCATTTGCCAATAAATTTGGGTAAGTTCTACGCAATCCAGTAGGTCGAACTGCTTCATGAGCGTTGACCATTACGCCATATTCCCCTGCTTTTTTAACTGCATATAAATAATGATTAATAGCCCATTGACCATAATGATGTTCTCCTCTTGGAATGATGTCTCCCACATATCCGCTTTTAACAGCATTGTAGTTATTGTCTGTCATAAATTGGTAGGCTGCATCCATGTGGCGTTCGTAATTTCTGATGGAACCTGAAGTTTCATGGTGCATCATCAATTTCACGCCTTTTGATTTTGCATAATCTCGTAATTCTTCTACATCAAAATCTGGATAAGGAGTTAAGAAATCGAAAACATAATCTTTTGACTTATCAAACCAATCTTCCCAGCCTTGATTCCAGCCTTCTACCAACACTTGATCAAAACCATGTTCTGCCGCAAAATCAATATATTCTTTTACATGGGCTGTGTTTGCTGCATGTCGTCCATTAGGTTCAACTTTAGTATAATCTGTTTCTCCCAATTTTACTGAAGGCAAATCTGCATAAGCCCAAGAGCTTTTACCAGTAATCATTTCCCACCAAACGCCTATATATTTCACAGGTTTAATCCAGCTTACATCTTTATAAGCAACAGGCTCATTCAAGTTTAATGTAATATTCGAAAGCAAAATATCTCCTGCCTTTTCAGATGCAATAACTGTTCTCCAAGGAGTTTGTGTGGGCGTTTGCATATAAGCTTTATTACCAATAGCATCAGGAGTTAAATGAGAAGTGAAAATCATATTTTCATCATCCAATTCAAGGTGCATTGCAGAATATTCAGTTAATGCCGCTTCATGTAAATTGATATAAATGCCATCATCTGACTTCATCATTAGAGCAGTTTGAACACCCGTTTCTGAAAATGGAGTTTGGGATACATTCGGTGTAATGGCTTTATCCATTAAGCCTCTGATTTCAGATAGCTTTGAAGTGGTATAATCATATTCTTGAGTATCGTAATCTCCAGCTATCCACCAGGCTTTATGATCACCAGCCATAGCAAATTGCGTTTTTTCTTCTTTTACGGTGAAATAGTTAAGATTTTCCTGTTGAGGAAATTCATATCGGAATCCCAAGCCATCATTGAACAATCGAAAACGAATATTCATTAATCGATCAGTTTCCCTTTGCTTTAGAGAGACTAATAATTCATTGTAATGATTTCTGATGGTGGAAGTTTCGCCCCAAACTGGATTCCAAGTTTCATCAAAGCTTGAATTTTCAGAATTAGTAATTTCAAAATCCTTTAATAAATCCTCAGCATCTACTAGTTCCAACCCCAAAGTGCTTGGTTTGATTATCTTTTTATTGTTAAGAATAAGTTGGTAAGTAGGCTTTCCTTCTTCAATGGTAAATTTCAGCTTGAAATTTTCATTTGGCGATTTTAGTTCTTGCGCTATCATAAGAATTGGTAGGAGCAATAAAATTAGTGTAAATGTCCGTTTCATAGTATTGTAGATTTTTCTATTTAAAGGTAAAATTAGTAAATGTTAACTTCCTAAACATTAATTAGTGTCAAATTTACACTAAGTGATTATTAAGTATTCTCAAAGCACAGGGGATCCATTTGTAAAACAGTCTTCTTTCATTAAACCAAACTTTCTTATATTGCTTTTTTAGAAAAGATATCATTATGAGAAAGCTATTACTATTAATAATAATTGTTTTGATTCAATTCCCGACTTGGGCTCAAATTAAGGATGCTCCGGAACGAACAGAAGGAGAGGGTCCTTGGCCACAATTGATTATTCGAGGCGTAACCCTGATCAATGGAAATGGAGCCCCACCCACTGGTCCGGTAGATATTGTGGTGGAACAAAATAAAATTGTGGAAATAAAAACAGTAGGTTATCCTGGTGTGAAAATTAAGGAAGATAAAAGACCGCAATTGAAAGAAGGGGGGAAAGAATTAGATGCCTCAGGGATGTATTTGATGCCGGGATTTGTAGATATGCATGGGCACATCGGAGGCGAAGCTCAGGGAACTCCAGCAGAATATGTTTTTAAATTGTGGATGGGGCATGGGATTACAACCATTCGTGATCCTTCAGCCGGAAATGGCTTAGATTTGGTTTTAAAACATAAAGTTAAATCTGCTAAAAATGAAATTACTGCTCCTAGAATTTTAGCCTACACTGCTTTTGGTCAGGGAAGCAAATCGGATATTAGTTCTCCAGAAATGGCTAGAGAATGGGTGCAGCAAAATGCTAAAAAAGGTGCGGATGGCATTAAGTTTTTTGGTGCCAGACCAGAAATTATGCAAGCTGCATTAGAAGAAAATAAAAGTTTAGGATTGCGTTCTGCTATGCATCATGCACAAATGAATGTTGCGCGTTGGAATGTGGTCAATTCAGCTAAAGCAGGATTAACTACCATGGAGCATTGGTATGGTTTACCAGAAGCATTATTCACAGACCGAACTGTTCAGCATTATAAGCTAGATTATAATTACAATAATGAGCAAGACCGATTTTCCGAAGCCGGAAAATTGTGGGAGCAAGCTGCCCCTCCTTATTCCGATAAATGGAATGAGGTGATGAATGAATTATTACAACTTGATTTCACTTTAGATCCTACTTTCAATATTTATGAAGCCAGTCGTGATCTAATGCGTACCAGAAGAGCAGAATGGCATGAAGAATATACATTACCTTCTTTATGGGAATTTTATCAGCCCAGTAAAATTTCTCACGGCTCTTATTGGCATTATTGGGGAACCGAAGAAGAAACCAACTGGAGAAAGAATTATGATTTATGGATGACTTTTGTGAATGAATACAAAAACCGAGGAGGAAGAGTAACTACAGGCTCAGATTCAGGCTTTATTTTTCAACTATATGGATTTGCCTACATCCGTGAAATGGAATTATTGAGAGAAGCTGGTTTTCATCCATTAGAAATCATGATGTCTGCCACTTTAAATGGTGCGGAAGCATTAGGGATGGAAGATAAAATTGGAACAGTTGAAATTGGTAAATTGGCTGATTTCGTGATTGTTGAAGAAAATCCCTTAGAAAATCTGAAGGTATTGTACGGAACGGGAGCTATTAAGCTTACAGATGAAAATGAAGTAGTAAGAGTTGGGGGAGTGAAATATACAATCAAAGACGGTATTATTTATGATGCCCAAAAATTGTTGGAAGACGTGAAGGCAATGGTGAAAGAAAAGAAGGATGAGACAGGATATGAAATTAAGCAGCCTGGAATGAAATGATCTTAAAGTGAAAAATCTGTCAGGCTGCTAAACCTGACAGATTTTAAAAATTCATGATTAAGGGAAAATACCCATATCAGTGTAACTAACTGCAATTCTGTCTATTGCCAAAATAAAGGCAGCAGTCCTTAAACTTTTAATCTTTTTGTCTTTTCGTTTTTGGTTCATGTCATGATATGCAGTCACCATAGTTTCTTCCAATCCTGATATAACCAAATCGCGCTCACTTGCCCCTTTAATAATTGCATCTCTTTGTTCCTGATTAAAGGCATCTCCGGTAGCATTTTCAATACTGTCTACCAAAAACTTATATTTTTCCATATCATAGCGCTTTTCTAATTTACCAAATGAAACTCTTGATAAGTTCTTCAACCACTCAAAATAGGATACTGTAACACCCCCTGCATTCAAATACATATCAGGAATTACCATTATATCTTTATCTAATAAAATCTTTTCTGCTTCTTTCGTAATTGGTCCGTTGGCTGCCTCGCCTATTATTTTTGCTTGAATTCTAGGGGCATTCTCACTCGTAATTTGGTTTTCCAATGCGGCAGGCACTAAAATATCACAAGGGTATTCCATTATATCAATAGAGTCTTCCACAAACTTCCCCTTACTGTATCCTTTAAAAGTTTTATTTGCTGATTGATAATTTTTTAGGGATTCAATGTCTATTCCATTTTCATCCCAAATACCGCCATTCCATTCTGCCACACCAATCACTTTAGCACCAGCTTCTGTTAAATATTTTGCAGAGTAAAACCCAACATTACCTAAACCTTGAACAATGATTTTTTTATCTTTAAGACCAGTAGTTAGTCCTAAGGCTTTCATATCATCTTCCACGCTTACCGCTTCTCTTATACCGATATAAACTCCCATACCAGTTGCTTCTGTTCTGCCTTCGATTCCGTGTTGAGAAAGTGGTTTTCCTGTTACACAAGCTTTAGCATTAATGGCTTCAGGGTTGAAAGCTTCATAAGTATCCACTATCCAGGCCATCTCTCTTGCACCTGTTCCATAATCAGGAGCCGGAACATCAATAGCTGGTCCAATAAATTTCTTTTTAATTAATTCAGAAGTATATCTACGGGTGATTTTTTCAAGCTGGCGAGTATTATAATTAAGAGGATCAATGTTTACACCTCCTTTGGCACCACCGAAAGGAATATTTACCATTGCACATTTATAAGTCATCAATGCAGACAAGCCCATCACCTCTTGTTCATTTACCATCTCACTAAATCGGATACCTCCTTTAGTTGGAAGCTTATGGTGAGAGTGTTGCACTCGATAGCCTTTCACCACTTGATAAGAGCCATCTTCCAATCGGATGGGGAAGTGAAATTTGTAAATACTGTTGCATTGTTTGATTTGTTCTAATAGTCCAGGATGTAATTCCATGTATTGTGCAGCATCATCTACGAAACTGCAAACATCTTCAAACAGGCTATATTCTTCATTATGTGCCATAGTAAGCTTATATTTTTTTGTTTTAATTTTTGTTATTCAATTACAGCTAAATATTCTTTCTTTAACCTTGGACAGATTTTATACCTTTCTTCCTTAGTATCATCGTAAACGGCTTCCAAAAGTTCATAAACTTTTTCGATACCAATTTTATCACACCATTCGAATGGTCCAAAAGGATAATTGGTACCGAGTTTCATACCTAAATCAATATCTTTTCTTTCTGCTGTGCCTTCCTGAACAGTGTAATATGCCTCATTTATAATCATACAAATAACCCTAGGCGTAACCATTCCTACTCGGTCTTCTACTATTTCAAAATCTGTTTCTAATTTCCCGCACAGTAAATTCAGCTTCTCTTTTTCCGTTTCATCTTGCAAACTGCATTCTAAAACACTTCTATTTATAAAAGTAGGTAAGCCATTAAAACCGAAGACGGTATTTTGGGTTTGGTGTTGAAAGATTTGCAAATTTCCGAATGAACTCATCGCCATATTGGTAAATACAGTTAAATCAGGTCGCTGCTCATAAAATGTTAGTGCTTCGGGTTCTTCCGCAACGAAAAAATCAAAAACTACATCAGCTTCAAAAAAAGCTTCTTTGGTAATCTCCGTTAAATCGTCAAAAGAAATGATTTGGTGTTTTTCACCAAATTTTGCTGTGATTTCCTCTTGGTTTTTGGGGTCTCCAACAACAAGTATCTTCATAATTTGTTAGTTTTGAACCAAAGTTAATGAACTAATCATAAAAAGCGAGATGAGTAAACAAATCATTCAAACAAAAGAAGCACCAGCACCAATCGGACCTTATAATCAAGCGATTTTAGCAGGGGATACACTATATGTTTCAGGACAAATAGCTTTAGACGCGCAATCTGGAGAATTGATCAATGAAAATATTACGGAGGAAACCCACCAAGTAATGAAAAACATGGAAGCGATTCTTTCAGAAGCAGGAATGGGTTTTTCGAATGTGGTAAAGTGCAGTATTTTCGTAAAGGATATGGGTAATTTCGCCACTATAAATGAAGCTTACGGGAGGTATTTCAAAGAAAATCCTCCAGCCAGAGAAACGGTTGAAGTAGCTCGTTTACCCAAAGATGTGAATGTGGAAATTAGCTGTATAGCAATTAAATAATGCAATTATGGCCAGCTAAATCGGAGATGTTTCTGAGCCCGCATGGGCAGCATGAAATTATTAGACGTATGGAGCTGGCTGTAAAACCTGTGAAATATCAATCTTTCAAGAATATATCTTTGGGAGATCTTGAAGAAGAAGCTTATTTATTCAATGGAAAGGTTGGTGAAAATGGTTTTTCCATTTCACAAATAGTAAACAGGCCCAATAATTTTCTCCCGCTTATAAAAGGGAAAATAGAAGGAGGTGAAAGCGGGAGTTTGGTACTTTTGGAATTTAGTTTATTTCCAAGCGTTAAGTATTTTCTATTCTTTTGGATAATCTTGATGTTTTTGTTTTCTATTATTTCTATTGCTCAAAATGATGATTTATTAACTATCTTTTTTCCGCTTATTATTTTAGTTGCTAGTTATGCTTTAATTCTTTCCCGCTTTAATGATGCCTATCAAAAAAGTCGAAAAGAGTTAATACGCTTGATTGGGTAATATAAAGTCTATTGAAATATTTTACTATTTTAGTACCAATTATTCAGATTTTCTCAGTTTTGTCACCATTATGAAGGCATTTTTTAAAAATATTAAAGAGAGTTGGGCAAGATACCTCACGGAAACTTTTGTGATAGTGATTGGTATTTTAGGGGCATTTACTATTGAAAGCTGGGGAGAAAACAGGTAAGAATTCAGCATATGTTGGATTTAATTAACTCAGAACTTGAGAAATGAAAAACTTAATTCGCTGGGAAGAGGCAGCAATGTTTGCTTTATCCATTTTGCTTTTTGCAGAGTTGCCGTTTGCATGGTGGTGGTTTCTTGCTTTAATTCTAGCTCCCGATATAGGAATGATAGGCTATGCTTTTGGTGATAAAATTGGAGCTTATGCATACAACCTTTTCCACCATAAAGGAATTGCAATTTTGATTTATATTATTGGCTGGTGGTTGGCTAATGATTTTTTATTGCTTTCTGGAATTATCTTATTCGGTCATGCCAGTATGGATAGAATATTCGGATATGGATTAAAATATGAAAAAGGGTTTAAATTCACTCATTTGGGAG
>Ga0114900_1002435_pt1 | contig 10332 bp, 13 predicted proteins | sample MalvireepMed_231_FD_89685 | JGI IMG/M metagenome (GOLD analysis project Ga0114900, IMG submission 89685) | Marine viral communities from the Global Malaspina Expedition - Malaspina viral metaG DeepMed_231 | ecosystem: Environmental > Aquatic > Marine > Oceanic | place: Mediterranean Sea...
CGCTTGGGGACTTCATTGACGTGGACTCTGGCATCACGGTTGTGACGAACACTTGGTACAACCTGGAAATCAAGGTCGTGAACGGCCTTGTTGTGGGCAAGGTCAACGACGAAGAGTTCCGCACTGCCTCGGCGACTGCCACAAAGAACGACACCGACTGGGCAGCCATTGCTCGCATAGAGGCCCATGCCTCGTCGACCAACTATGCGTACTTCGACACCTGGCACATCACCTCGGAGCGATAATGGGCTCCCGACGCTACACGAAGGACGCTGACGGCAAGAGAATCTCTCTGGCCCGACTGGCAAAGGAAGCCGCGGGGAAGGCCAAGCCGAAGGCCAAGAAGAAGCCGAAGGCCAAGAAGAAGGCCGAGGAGTAGTGCCTCCCGACACCTTCATGCCCAGGGGTAAGTGATGGCTGAAATCAGGTACAACCTGACGGTCGAAGGGACCGAAACCGCCAATGACTACACGTCACCCTCACCGGCAAGAACGTCTGGCGCTATCCAGATTCAGTCGTTGTCCTTCATCAGCGAGCGGTTGGTTACCGTTGGCGCTGGGACCACGCTCGACCTGGACACAACGTCGGAGCTTGGCGGTAAGGGCAGCGACGCCTACCAGACCCAGTTCGTTGCCATCCGTCCGTCGAAGGCGGTCTACGTCTCACGCAACGGCGCAACAGCCGAAGAGTGGCAAGTGGCCGCAAATGGATGGATGCTGATGCAGCTGGTCGCTGAAACAAGAAACATCACCGTGCGTAATGGCTCAACGTCAGACGATTCCACGGTCCTGATTATGCTCGGGGGAACCTGATGGCACTCACCGTAACGGGGCAAAGCAACCCCACCGACACCAAGTTGGCCGTTCAGGACGACGCTGGCGCCGATGCAGACAACAACATCTTCGGAGAAGACGTCAGCGTCCGCATGGTCGAGATAGACAACGGCGGCGGCAGTGCGGTTTACGTCAAGCTCTACACCCACGCCAGCCCGACTATCGGCACGACCGTTCCAGACATGGTTCTAATGTGCCCCGCCAGCGTGAAGCGAAGCTACGCCTTCCCAGAGGGCATTGCGTTCGACCCGGCTGTCTCTATGGCATGCGTCACTGCTGGCGGCACGGCAGGCACAGGGGCACCGAGCGGCACGCAGAAGGTGTACGTCCTGGCAAGCCCGATAACGTAAGGGGGGAGTGATGGCAGGAAAGGCCCGCAAAGGGAAGGCAGGCGACCCACGCGAGGCGGCTTTTTTGGCAATGGAGCGCGACGGTGTAGTGACGGGCGACCTGGCAGAGACGTTCGACCCAGACGCCTACGTGAGATGGAGAGCCAAGAGGAAGTCGAAGTTCCGCAGGTCCCCGCAGAGCAAGGCGAAGAGTCGGCAGCAACGCTTCAACCCCAGGGGCGCCTACGACCCAGACAACACCGGAATGTTCAGGGGGAAGTGATGGCACAGGGCGACATTGAGCAACTCGACGTGAAGACCGACGAGCAGCGCGGCAAGTACGCTTGCGGCCCGGCGAAGGACACTCACAACAACCCGCTCTGCGCCGACAAGGCCATCAACTTCACCGCTGCCTCGCAGGAAAGGGGCAAGTACGCCTCCGGCCCCGCCAGGCGCATGGTCGAGCACGACAGGCTGCGTGGCTCCAAGTACGACAAGTCCAGAAACGTCCGCATCAAGCCAGAAGAGCTACGGGGACGTTAGTTGGCGGTTGCCTTCCCATGGTATATCGGCCCTAGCGACCAGCAGTCCTATGTCGAGTACCGCAAAGCGCAGCAGGAGCCCCCGGAAAGCTACGAGGGGCAGCGCAAACTGCTGGAGACCATCGTCACCCTGATTCGCCGAAACCCGGCGTTTCTGATGCACGACATGCTCTGGATTCGCAACAAAGAGGGCGGGCGGTCACGGTTCAACAACTGGACCTTTGCCCAAAAGCGCCTCTATCGAATCATCCGCCAGCAGCAGGCGAGCGCCAAGCCGGTCAGAGCCATCATCCTCAAGGGTCGCCAAATGGGCGTATCCACCGAGTGTGAGGGGCTCCTGTTCTGGCGCACGGCCTTCTTCAGAGACGCCACCTCGATGATTGTGGCCCACGAGGAAGACGCCGTAGAGAACATCTTCCGCATGTTCAGGCTCTACTACGAGTCACTGCCGCAGGCATTACAGCCAGCGACTGAAAAGTTCAACCAGACTGAAATCGTCTTCGACAACCCAAACGTCAAGGGGCGCAAGAAGGAGCCTGGGTTAGGCTCCCGCCTCATTGTGAAGACAGCTGCACTGGGCGGCACCAGCAAGCGGATGGCCGGAAAGGGCAGGTCAGGCACCTACCATGCGGTACACGCATCCGAGGCAGCGTTCTGGTCAGAGCCGGAGAGGTTTTGGGGTGGTATCCAAAACGCCGTGCCGAAGGAACCGGGCTCGTTTGTGCTCGTTGAGTCCACGGCTAACGGTCACGGCAACTGGTTCCACAAGTTCTGGCGTGAGGCGGCGCGTGGCTGGGAGATGGTGAGGGGCGAGAGTGGCAAGCTCGAATGGGTGATGACAGACCCAAGAGCGTCCAACTCGTCCTACCTGCCCATCTTCCTGTCATGGATGGAGCACCCGAAATACCGGGCTGAAATCCACAACGGCGACGACCCGGCAGAGCACGCCTACTACATGAAGCACCTCGACAGCGAGGAAAAGAAGCTCGTTGACCGCTTCGGAGCCGAGGCAGAGCAACTGGAGTGGCGCCGCCAGGTGCTGGCAGACGAATGCGCTGGCTCGCTCAAGTTGTTTCACCAGGAGTATCCGACCACCCCCGATGAGGCATTCATCACATCCGGGCGGGTGGTATTCGACCTCCAGGCGCTCGACCGCTCCGAAGACCGCATCCTCAAGCTAAAACAGCCTCGAAGATGCTTCATCGAGTGGGACGGAGAGCAGGCGATTCTGACGGACAGCCCGGACGGGCCAGTCAAGGTGTTTCACCCACCAGAACCCGGAGTGGCCTACTCGATTGGCGTGGACGCCTCCTACGGCAAGCCCAACGGCGACTTCTCGTGCGCCCAGGTGATACGAAACGACACATGGGAGCAGGTTGCCATCCTCCATGGCCGCATTGAGCCTGACCTGCTTGCCCACGACGCCAACGCCCTGGGGCGCTACTACAACGAAGCCATGATGGTGGTTGAAATCGAAGGCCCCGGCATCCACACGGACGTCAAGTTGGGCGACCTCGACTACTGGAACAGGTATCGGCGCATCAACATCGAGCAGGTCAGCAGCGCCCCTCAAGCGGTCTGGGGCTGGCGGATGAGCCAGAAGACGCGCGCCAATATGGTTGCAACGCTCAAGGCTGGGGTCAGAAGCGGAGAGTTGATTCTCAATGACCCGCAGACGGTTACAGAGATGCGTGAATGGGTGCTTGTGACCGGGCACACCGGGCGAGCGAAGGAACAACCAGCTGACCCTTCGCATGGCCACGACGACAGAATAACCGCCTTGGGTATTGCTCTCGTCGGCGGCGTTATCGAGAATGGCCACGGCGGAGCTTTGGTCAGTAAGACTGAAAACAATGGCGGGCGGAAGGAGAAAAATCCATTCCGTTCCCGCCCCATTTTCTCGGACTGGTCCGAGGGGTCTCACGACGTCCTCGGGTCGATGTTTTAGACAAGGAGAAGGCAGATGGCCTACGGCAAAGGTAAGAATAGCAGCCGGACGTTCCCAGCAAAGAGCCCCGGTACCGATTCCACCCAGAAGAAGTACTCAAGCGGCAGCAACAGTCCGGCCCTGGGCGGCGGGACTGGCAAGGGCGTTGGCAAGTACAGCGGCGCTGTCAAGACTTCCGGCAAGCCCTAATGGGTTTGGAGGTTATGGCGGCTTGCGTCGCCTTCCTCTCGGCAAGCCTTGTTCTAATCGTCTGGCGTGTAGTCTCGCAGACCCCTCTTCAGAGGGAGCAGGACCACGCCATGCTTCTGGGCGTGCTTGAGCGGTACCGGGCGGAGTCTGCGGTGGAGGTAGCCCACGCAGACGCCATCAGGGAGTCGTCTCGGGTCGCCCAGACGCAGGTTGACGCCATCGAGGTGTTGCTGTCCGAGGAGTTGAGCGAGCAGCAGCGCCAGGGCTTTGCTGGCGATGTGGCAATGGCTCGTGCGGCCATGGTTCAGGTCGGGCTCGACCCGGAGGACGATGACGACGTTGAGGCATGGAACAGCAGACTGGGGCTAAACTAGAGTGGCCAGTAACGTCACGCGCATAAGGAAGCGAACGGAGGCTGCGGACGACGTTGCGGCGGAGGTGATGAACCACGTCGCAGAGTCCAAGCAGATTCAACAGTCGTCCCGCTGGGAGTGGTACGACGCCGTTGCATTTGTGCGTGGCGACCAATGGACCTACTGGGACCCAGGTGCCCGCCGCATGAGGCGAAGACCCGCTTTACCGTGGCGTGTGCGCCTCACCGACAATCAGACCCTGCCGCAGATTACGATGCAGCGAGCTCTGCTCACAGAGCGCATCCCGGCATTCCGGGCGATGGCTCGCACCGAGGAAGAGGGCGACGTTCTCGCCGCGCTCGGCTTCGAGGCGCTGCTCATCTACCACTGGGACAGGCTGGACCTCACCGACAAGCTCGGAGACGCCCTAGATGCTGCGCTCGTGACGGGCAACGGCTTCTGGCGGGTGTCGTGGGACGCCAACGCCGGGGTGCCGGTTCAGGTGCCGCTGCCGGTAGGTAGCGACGTAGCCGGGGCGAAGGACGCGCCAAAGGCCGAGGAGCCCAAGGGCGACGAAGCCCAGATGGACGACTTCTTCATGCCCCTTGGCGCAGAGCCCACCGAAGAGACGGTCTTTACCGGAGACGTCAGCGTCCAGGTGGTCAGTCCGTTTTCGATGCACGTCGACACGGTGGCTCGCAGTCTCTCCGAGGCCCGGTGGGTCTGCCAGGAGAGCTTCGTCCACATGGACGTGCTGCGGGACAAGTTCGGAGCCAAGGTTGATAAAATCAACCCGGACGTGGGGCCGCAGGAGTACTACAACTACGAGCAGCACCTGCGCTTCGACTCTGGCTCTGCGAACAGCATCAGCGACGACTTCAAGAGCCGGGTGAGGGTTCTCGAGTTCTGGGAAGCACCCTCGAAGAAGCATCCCAGCGGGCGGGTGATTACGGTTGCGGGCGGCATGACCCTTGACGCCAGAGATAACCCCTACGGCGGCAGGTTCCCTTACGTTCACTTCCCGGCCATCAAGGTGCATGGTCGCTTCTGGGCAGATGGCTACGTGAAGCACCTGCGACCATTGCAGGCGATGCACAACCGGGCCATCTCCAGGTTCCACGAGATAATGAATCTCATGGGCAATCCGAAGTGGATTGTGGACAAGGGCTCCGGCATCAAAGAGACCGCCATCAACGACCGACCGGGAGAGGTGCTGTTCAAGGCCCCCGGTTCGGTGGTTCAGGCCGTCCCACCGCCCCCGCCACCGACGATTCACCCGCAAATCATGTCGCTGGCGATGAATCACATGCAGAACATCAGCGGCGTGAACGACCCCCTCGTGGGTCAGAACCCGCCCAATGTTCGCTCGGGGCGCTCGATTGCCTTCTTGCAGGAGGCTGGGATGCGCCGCTTTGTGCCGCTGGCCCTACAGACCGAGTCGGCGCTGAAGGCAGCTGGCCGTCTTGTCCTGCACCTTGTGCAGCGATTCTACGGAGAGGACCGCACCATCCGCATCCTTGGCCGTGACAGCAAGCCAGAGGTCCACCATATCAGTAAGGCTGACGTGGACCGGGTCATGGACGTGACCATAGAGCACGGCGCAATGATTCCACGCTCGAAGGCAGCCCAGCAGGATACGGTGCTGGAGCTTTTGCAGCGAGCGCCGATGCTGTTTACCGGCGAAGACGGGAAGTTGATGCGAAATCGGCTCTTCCGCATGCTGGACATCCCGGTCGCAACAGACCGGCTGACGCCAGACATCGCCGACAGAAATCAAGCGTACCAAGAGCACATTGAAGCGAAACGGGGTGAGCCTGTGCAAGCTATGCCGTGGGAGGACCACGTACTTCACATGCAAATCCACCGGGCCTGGTTGCAGTCGGAGGACGCAAAGCAGAACCCGGAAGCGATGCAAGCGATTGCATCAAACTATGCTGAACATGAGATGGCACTACAGCAAGGGCTGGGTCCGGTGCAACCAACGCCGGAGTCGCCCCTTGGTGGTGTTGGGGGTGGTCCTGCTCCTCCTGGCGCTGGCGGTGGACCGGGGGAACCCGGCCTGCCACCAGAACCACAGGGCGGCCTCCAGGGTGGTCCGAAATGAGCCTCGCTGCCCAGCGTTATGGGCGCTCTTTTCGGGGTGGGAGTCGCCGTAAGGCGGCAGGATGCGTCACGCGGAAGGCTACCGCGATACCAAGCCGACGTAGGGAGGTCTAGATGCCCGAAGACACAACAACCATGGCACCCGTTGAAGAGGTCAACGATGCTACGCCGGCCGGGGACGATACGCCCGGCCCGGTTCCATACGACAGGTTCAGGGAAGTGAACGAGGCACGACAGGCTGCCGAGGAGAGAGCTCGGGAACTCGAAAGCCGTGCCCTCGAACAGACCGGACGTATGGAGCGGGTAGAGCAGATGCTGGAGACGAGGCTGCCGGAGCAGGCACCAGTGCAAGACGACTCGGTCTGGGAGGACCCAGAGGAAGTCATGCGCCGGGAGTTGCGGACGCTTCGTGAAAGGCAAGAGCAGACAGAGAAGGCGCTTCGTAGCAAAAACGCCATCGAGTCTATCGACCGGGCTGTTGACTCCAAGGGGTTTGAAGACCCTGCGGACGTCAAAGAGTACCTCTCTATGAGGTACATGCTCGCACAGAGCCAAAACCAACGCTTTGACGCCGAGGCAGAGGCCACTACGAGATTGAGGGTTGAGCAAGACCGGGCTGCCAAGAGAAAGCAGACCTGGGCCGACGAAAAAAAACGTGTCGCAGAGGCTACCGTTTCGGCTGTATCTACTTCCGCACCCCCCACTGGCGACCCCGTCACCCAGGCTCCGTCCTGGGGCGACAAGGCAGCCAGGGCGGAGTGGGAAAAGGACCAGACCAAGGGCATCCTCTCGCGGTTCTTTAGTTAGTGAGGTAGAGGAAAATGGCTATTCAAACCGCAGCAGCAGCCACCGCGCTGCTTAAGCAGGTCTACGGTCCCAAGATTAGGGACCAGCTGAACAACGAAACCCTTCTGTTCGGGCTCCTAAAGCGAGTCGGCAAAGAGCAGTGGGGCGGTTCTGGCTTCATCGAGGGTCTCCGCACTGGGCGTAACCGCTCAACGGCGCCAGGCTCTGAGGCTGGCGACATTCCGGCCGCTGGCAACCAGACCTACAACAACTTCACGATTGGCTGCCGACAATATCACGGCACGGGCGGCGTCAGTGCCTTCGGCGCTGCGTCCACCGAGATGAACGCTGGCGGTTTCGAGCAGATGTTTCGGTCAGAGGTCGATGGTCTGATTGCTGATGCAAAGAAGGACCTCAACGTCGACTTCTACCTTCTGCCTACGGCGGTCTTGGGTCGCCTTTCTGCCAATCCCGCATCCGGAGCGGCACCAGCCGACGTAACGGTAACGCTGGAGCAAACACAAGCTCTCGACGTCATCTCGTCGCTTGGAACCCGCTATCTTTCCGCCGGTTCTCCCATGAGCTTTATGATTCCTGGCACCGGGGGCATTCGGGCTGGCGTGACTGATGTCGTCACGGAGGCCGCGTCCATTACCGCGACGGACAGGACCACGTTTAGTTGCTCCGGCGTCGCTGATGCCGTCACAACCAACGACCTACTGGTCCGAGGCTTGGCTCAGGGCGCTCAAGGAGGGACCGTATCGGCGGCAACCCAGGTTGCGCTAAACGGCCTGGAGCACCTGATTGACGACACCACGACGATGGCTGCCGACGCCTCGGCTGGCAACATCGACCTGGACATTCTCCAGGGGATAAACCGCACCACAGCCGGGAACTCGTTTGCTCACGGTACGGTGCTCGACAAGGCTGGCGCTGCGCTGACCGAGTCGGACCTTCAGAACCTCGTCTATCAGGTCGAGGAGCGTTCGGGCATGTACCCCGACTGCTTCCTGACCCACCGCTCGGTGCAGGGCGCTATTCAGCAGCTGCTCGTCGGTGATAGGCGTTTCGTGCCGCAGAGCTTCCCCGGAGGCTTCAAGGCAGACGCCCTCGTATACAATGCTGGAGATGCTGATATCCCCATCATTGTTGACCGTGAGTGTCCCTACGACAGGCTCTACTCGCTCAACCTCGACGCCCTGAAGAGCTACGTGCTTCGGGACATCGAGATGATTGAGGAGGACGGCTCCGTCCTTCGCCAGTCGGGCAACACGGACCAGTGGCAGTTTAGCTTCCGCATGTTCGCCAATCTCGGCGCTGTCCAGCCCAACGCTTTGGGCAAGATGGTCCGCATTGGTGGTGCTGACGAAGCATTCGGCATCGGGGCTGCAAGGCTCTACGACTTCTAACCAAACTGGTTAGGTGTCATTTTACGCTGCCGGGGGGTCGTTATCGGCTCCCCGGCAGTTCCAAGGAGTGTCGTGGGCATACAGGGTGTCGGCAGCACGCGTGGGTCCTTCTTCGAGAAGAAGCAGAGGAAGACCACGCACATCAAGGACGGAGGCGTCACGCTCGCCTACCGGGCCGACCCTACCGTTTTGCGCGGCATGAGAGAGATTGACCCTCGCCTGAAGATAGAGTGGCGCCCCAAGGCACGGTGGTGGACCGGCTGGGGGATGTCCACGAGGCCACCGGGGGTAGAGGTTGGTGGCTGGAGGCTTCTGGTCCAGGGCGAGAGCGGCAGCGACAGGGGGTTGAAGTTGCTTCCGCCCACCTGGGGCACTTCCGCCAACTGCGGCGAGTTGGTGGCCTACCTGAAGGCCCACTGGCTGCCAAAGATAAAGCTGTGGCGGGACTACCACCAGAGCCTTTCGATGTTCAACGAGGAAGTGGCAGAGCGCCAAACTCGGGAGAGGCGGCGGCAGGCGTGGGACAGCATCGACCACAACGAAATGTGGCGGGCGTCACGGGCTGCCTGGGAGAGTCCGGGCTGGCGCTCTAATTGGAACGTGGCCGGGAGTATCCGCTAATGGCAACCGTAGTCGAGCTTCGGCGACAGGTCGCAAGAGACCTTGACCAGCCCCTCGTCGAGGATGATATCCCAGAGAGTGGTGTCTTTTGGACGAGGCATGAGGTCAACCAGTGGCTCAATGAGGCTTACCGGCACATCTACGCCAAGCTCGCAGAGATTGAGGCGCCATGGCTGGTGACTGAGGCGACGGGCACGTATACCTCGGGCTCTCGGTTCATGGCCATTCGGGACGCAGACCCCGACGACACCACGGGCGGGCTTCTGTCTATCGACCACGACCCGCTCAAGATAGCGGGCATCTTTGACATCACGGGCGACAGCACCGAGTACGGCACCCGCATCCGCTACATGCCATACAACCAGTTCGAGGCGTACCGAAGCTCTGTCTCGAGGCAGGGCGGGACGCCTCCGGCCAATGTCGCCGGGTGGACATGGTGGGGTCACGAGCCGATGAACATCTCGCTCTACCCCCTGCCGTCCGGCAACGTCGAGCTTCGGATTCGGTTTATACCGGGAACGCCGACCGTTATGCGTCGCAGGGGCGTAGGACGAGAGGACGAGGTCAGCCGCGGGGCAAGATACAGGGAGTTGGGCATCAGCGGCTCACTTTACGACATCCCCGTATCCATACCGGCCAACTTTCACGACATTCTACCTGCATACGCCGTGGTAAAGGCGAAGCAGAAGGAAGAGAGCGATTATCGAGACCACCAGCGCCGGTATGAGGAGCTACTGGCGCAACTGCTCCAATCAGCGGAGGAGAGGCAGGTCGAGAGTTCACGGAGTGTGTTTGTGTCGGACTCATCCGACTACGGACACGTAGACAGCTGGTAGGAGGAACCAGATGGCACTAATCAATACGGACTTCCCAAAGGGCCACGAGGCCCATGGTAAAACGCTGCGCCTAGACCGTCTGGCAAAAGCGGCAGGGCTGGAGTTTCCGCCGTGGCAGTTGGTCAAGGCATGCAACGAGAAAACCGAGCGGCAGATTGCAGGCCACTGCGTTTCGGGCGGGGTGCCAATCAAGGTGTTTGACTGGGAGGATAAGGACCTCGTGGAGGGTTATTTTCGCCACAACCCGGACAAGGTGCCAGCAAGCCTGCGGGACAAGGTTGAGCTTATCTCCGAAGTGACGACCCAGAGCGCCCCGGCCCCGGAGCCGCAGAAGGCGCCAGCCAATGTCGAGGACATCCCCAAGGTAAGCATGGGGCGTGGCC
>Ga0114900_1002436_pt1 | contig 10329 bp, 8 predicted proteins | sample MalvireepMed_231_FD_89685 | JGI IMG/M metagenome (GOLD analysis project Ga0114900, IMG submission 89685) | Marine viral communities from the Global Malaspina Expedition - Malaspina viral metaG DeepMed_231 | ecosystem: Environmental > Aquatic > Marine > Oceanic | place: Mediterranean Sea...
GTTTGCCGCTGGGGTCGCAAATAGTAGTTGTGCGCATCCTCGCTTTCGGGACCCGGCGTGGTCCGGCAAGCGAAGCGCAGGCCCTTTATGAGCGGCTCGATGCCGATGAGACAGGAGACAGGTGATGCTGGACTCACTGAAGCGCTTCTTTTCCCGGCGGTCCGAGCCGGTCAATCGCGGCCTTGATCCGCAGGTTGCCGCAGCCGCCCTGCTCGTCGAGGCGGCGCTTGTGGATGGCGTCTATGCCAATCTCGAAAGCGACCAGATCGCCGAGATCCTGCTCGACAGCCTCGGCCTCGATGCCGACCGTGTCGATGACGTGCTCGCCCAGGGCGAAGAACTGGCCGAAGACGCGACCGGCGCCCATGAATTTACCCAGCATGTGAAGAAACTCCCCATACTGGAGCGCGTGCGCGTGATAGAAGGCCTGTATCTTGTCTCGTTCGCTGATGGCGCAGCCTGCAAGTTCGAGGAAGCCTTCATCCGGCATGTCGCCAGCCTGCTGCATGTCGATGACATCCGCCGGGCCCAGGCCCGCAGGCGCGCTGAATCGCGCCACCCGCAGTGATTGACACAGGCCGTCCGAGCCGCCACATGCTGCGCGCAAAACACTAAGAGCAAAGCCCAGAAACGCCCATGACATATATTGTTGTCGACGCCTGCATCCGCTGCAAATACATGGATTGCGTCGAAGTCTGCCCAGTCGACTGCTTCTATGAAGGCGAGAATATGCTCGTCATTCACCCGGATGAATGCATCGACTGCGGTGTCTGCGAACCGGAATGCCCGGTCGAAGCCATCAAGCCGGATACCGAAGACGATCCGGATTCCAAGTGGCTCAAGTTGAACACCGACTATGCCAAGGTCTGGCCGAACATCACCCGGATGAAAGAGCCTCCTGCCGACCGCGAAGAGTTCGCGCAGGAGACCGGAAAACTCGAGAAATACTTCAGTTCCAACCCCGGTTCTGGCGACTAGAGAAGACCTGCCGTTACATGGCAGTTGTGAAATAGTCGTTTTTCTGATATATATTAACGGTCAAACCGTTTGAGGGAGCCCGAACACATCTCCGGATCGACTTTAGATGTCACCGGAGGGTGCGGGCTCTTGTTGCGTAGAAAGGCTCACGATTCCATGGCAAAACAAGCACAGGGTGATATCCAGGAACTTGTCTTCGAGATCGGCCAATCAGTAGTCTATCCGGCGCATGGCGTCGGAAAGATCACGGCCATCGAGAAGCAGACCGTCGCGGGTATGTCACTTGAAGTGTACGTCGTCTCCTTCGATCAGGACAAGATGATCCTGCGGGTTCCCACCAACCGTGCCGAAGCCTCTGGCATGCGTGCCCTGGCCGGCTCCAAGCTTGTCGACGATGCGCTGAAGACGCTCGGCGGCAAGGCCCGGATCAAGCGCACCATGTGGTCGCGCCGCGCCCAGGAATACGAAGCAAAGATCAACTCCGGCGACCTGATCTCGATTGCGGAAGTCGTTCGCGACCTGCACCGCGGCGAAGACCAGCCGGAACAATCCTACTCCGAGCGCCAACTCTATGAGAGCGCGCTCGACCGCATGGCCCGTGAACTCGCCGCTGTCGAGAACACCGACCACGAGACGGCCATGGAGCGGCTTGCAAAGTCGCTTGCCAAGAAAAAGGCCGCCTAGGTTTCCTTTCCGGACTTAACCGGAAAATGAAAGAGAGCCCTGCCCCATCGGCAGGGCTTTTTCTTTGCGCGGCACCCGCTGAGGGCGACTTTCAAAGATTCTTTACCCGGCAGGTGATCCGGCGCGCTTTGACCCCCGTAATGAGGGCATCAAGGCAGAACGCTTCACTGGCAGGGAGAGAAATATGGCCACGTCCATGACATCCGGAACCGCTGATCGGCACTTCGTCAGGACCGCCATGAAAAAACCCATGCTCAGCCAGGAGCATGAGATGGCGCTCGCCACGCGATGGCGCGACGAACAGGATGAAGAGGCGCTTCACGAGCTGACCAGCGCCTATATGCGGCTCGTCATCTCCATGGCCTCGAAATTCCGTCATTACGGCCTGCCCCTGTCGGACCTCGTCCAGGAAGGCAATGTCGGCCTGATGCAGGCGGCCGCCCGCTTCGACCCGGACCGGGAAGTGCGCTTCTCGACCTACGCGTCGTGGTGGATCCGCTCTTCCATTCAGGATTTCGTGCTGCGCAACTGGTCGATCGTTCGTACCGGCACGACAGCGGCACAGAAGTCGCTCTTCTTCAATCTCAAGCGCCTGCGCGCGAAAATCGACGATACGGGCGACGGCGTGATGACGCGCGAGAATACCGAATGGATCGCCACCCATCTCGGCGTGCGCCAGCGCGACGTTGAAGCCATGGCCTCGCGCCTGTCAGGCTCGGACCGGTCCCTCAACGCACCGCTCAATACCGATAGCGAGGCCCAGTGGATGGACCTGCTTGAGGACGAGAATGCCATCACAGAAGACAATGTGATGGAAAGCCGCGACGGAGAGCGCCGCCGGCAGTGGATTGCAGAAGCCCTGAAGACACTGAACGACCGTGAAAATCTGATCATCCGCGAGCGCCGCCTGACCGACGATACGGTCACGCTCGAGGTGCTGGGACAAAGGCTCGGCATCTCCAAGGAGCGCGTGCGCCAGATCGAACACCAGGCGCTTGGAAAACTCCGCAAGGCGCTTGTCACCATGGTCGGCGACCCCGAGGAAACAGGCCTGATCCCGATCCGCTAGGCCGGGCAAAACGGGTGCCGTCCAGAAATCATATCCAGACCCGCGAGCCGCCCTTGCGGGTCGGTATGTATATTCCCATATCCCTTTCAATGCCGGTTGCCGCTAAGCGGGACGGGCAGTCTTATGCCCGTTCGGTGCCCTCATGCACGGCCGGGCCGGACATGACGATGCAATCTGCCTTTGAAAGGGGATCATAAATGAATTTCGACAATTATACCGAGCGTGCACGCAGCGTGCTCCAGTCGGCACAGACGGCGGCCCTGGCCGCAGGTCACCAGATTTTCCTGCCCGAACACATCCTGAAAGCCCTGCTTGAGGATCGCGACCGCCTGGCCGCGAATCTGATCCGCGCTGCCGGTGGCCAGCCGGAACTGGTACAACAGAAGATGGATGAAGCCCTTCGCGCCCAGCCGCAGGTTTCCGGTGGCGATTCAGGCCTTCGCCTCGACCAGAAAACGGCCAAGCTCTTTGCCGATGCAGAAACCGGCGCCAAACAGGCCGGCGACAGCTTCATTACAGTGGAACGTATCCTCGTCGCGCTGGCCGGCCTCACCGGCTCCAAGGCTGCTGACGCGCTGAAGGCTGGTGGCGTAACCGCAGACAGTCTCGAAGGCGCGGTCTCCCAGCTGCGCCAGGGCCGGACCGCCGATACCGAGAATGCCGAAGAGGGCTATGAAGCGCTCAAGAAATATACCCGCGACCTCACCGCCGATGCCCGGGCGGGCAAGCTGGATCCGGTTATTGGACGTGACGAGGAAATCCGCCGGACCGTGCAGGTCCTGTCGCGGCGCTCGAAGAACAATCCTGTGCTGATCGGTGAGCCGGGCGTCGGCAAGACGGCCATTGCGGAGGGTCTTGCCCTGCGCATCATCAATGAGGACGTGCCGGAAAGCCTGAAAGACAAGCGCCTGCTTGCCCTCGACATGGGTGCGCTGATTGCCGGCGCGAAATTCCGTGGCGAGTTCGAGGAGCGCCTCAAGGCCGTTATCAAGGAAATCGAACAGGCCGAAGGCGGCGTCATTCTCTTCATCGACGAGATGCACACGCTTGTCGGTGCCGGCAAGTCCGATGGCGCCATGGACGCGTCCAACTTGCTGAAACCGGCGCTTGCGCGGGGTGAACTTCACTGTGTCGGCGCCACGACGCTGGATGAGTACCGCAAATATGTCGAAGGCGATGCAGCCCTCGCGCGGCGCTTCATGGCCGTCTATGTCGATGAGCCGACGGTTCAGGACACGATCTCCATCCTTCGCGGCCTGAAGGGCCGTTATGAAGCCCACCATGGCGTGCGGGTTTCGGACGCAGCGATCGTCTCGGCCGCGACCCTGTCCAACCGCTACATCACAGACCGCTTCCTGCCGGACAAGGCGATCGACCTTATGGACGAAGCTGCATCCCGTCTCCGGATGCAGGTTGATTCCAAACCGGAAGCCCTCGATGAGATCGACCGGCGGCTGATGCAGCTGAAGATCGAGGCGGAAGCGCTCAAGAAAGAGAAAGACCAGGCCTCGAAGGACCGTCTCGAAGGCATTGAGGGCCAGATCGCGGATCTGCAGACCCAGTCCGATGAGCTGAGCACCGCATGGGCGGCCGAGAAAGACAAGCTGAAAGGCGCAGCCTCCGCCAAGGAAGAGCTGGACCGTGCCCATGCCGAGATGGCCGAAGCCCAGCGGCGCGGCGACCTGTCACGCGCGTCAGAGCTGAAATACGCCGTCATTCCGCAACTTGAGGAACGTATCGCCGCGGTTGAGAAATCCGAGACCGATAGTGGCGAGGGCCAGGAAGGCCTCGTGTCAGAGGTCGTGCGCCCGGAGCATGTTGCCTCTGTGGTCTCCAAGTGGACCGGCATTCCGGTCGACAAGATGATGGAAGGCGAACGCGACAAGCTGCTCCGCATGGAAGAGGCGTTGCGCGCCCGCGTTGTCGGACAGGAAGAAGCGCTCGAAGCGGTATCCAATGCCGTTCGCCGGGCCCGTGCCGGTCTTCAGGACCCGCATCGCCCGGTCGGCTCCTTCCTGTTCATCGGCCCGACCGGCGTCGGCAAGACCGAGCTCACCAAGGCGCTCGCCGAATTCATGTTCGACGATGACAGTGCCGTGCTCAGGCTCGACATGTCGGAGTTCCAGGAGAAGCATTCGGTCGCCCGTCTGATCGGTGCACCTCCGGGCTATGTCGGCTATGAGGAAGGCGGTGTGCTGACCGAAGCCGTCCGCCGGCGGCCCTATCAGGTGATCCTGTTCGACGAGGTGGAGAAGGCCCATCCGGACCTTTTCAACACGCTGCTGCAGGTCCTCGATGATGGCCGCCTCACCGATGGCCATGGCCGCACGGTCGACTTCCGCAATACGATCATCATCATGACGTCCAACCTCGGCGCCGATGCGCTTGCCAGCGGCGATGCCGGCGAGATCAGCGACGCCCAGCGTGAGACCGTGATGACGGCCGTGCGCGCGCATTTCCGGCCTGAGTTCATCAACCGGATCGATGAGATCGTCTTCTTCAAGCGGCTCGGCCGTGCCGAGATCGACCATGTCGTCGATATCCAGATGGAGCGCCTGTCGACGCTGCTCGCCGATCGCAAGATCAAGGTGGAGCTGTCGGAGGAGGCCCGCACATGGCTGGCCGATCGCGGCTACGACCCGGTCTATGGTGCCCGCCCGCTCAAGCGGGTGATCCAGAAGGAGCTTCAGGACCCGCTGGCCCGCCTCGTGCTGGAAGGCAAGGTTGCCGATAACAGCACGGTGACGGTCGATGTCGAAGGCGGCAGCCTGTCGATCAACGGCGTCCCGAATGACTTCGCCAAGGGCGCTGCCGCCCTGAACTGATCCTGTCAGCCACCCGGCGCCGCGTGCGCCGGGTGGTTTTCTTTCAGGAAGGCAAGTGTCTCGGCAAGAACGGTATTGCGCACCTGCGATGTACGCAGATCATGGTCTTCCCTGCCAAGGCTGACCAGGCGAAAGCCGGGCCGGCCATTCATCAGACTGGCGAGACTCAGCGTCTGATCAGACGGCACGACCAGATCTTCCTGGCCATAGAGCAGCATCAGCGGCTGAGAAAACTCCGAGGCCCGGGCCCGCGGCGCGATACGGTTGCGCACGCCCTCGTCAGAATAGCGGTCGGCGCCGAGATACCGCTCCCAGTAATCCTCTGCTTCCGCCCCCGAATTATAGCGGCCGAGCAGGGCGAACGGCTCTGTGACGCCATTGACGGAAACAATGCACCGCGTCTGCTCGCCATGGTCGAGCCCCATCATGAGGGCGGCATATCCGCCATAGCTTGCCCCAACCGCACAGTAGACGTTCTCGGCGACCAGCCCTTCGCCGATCGCCCATGCGCCAGCATCAGCGATATCCCCGATCATCCTTCCGCCGAACTCTCCGAAACCGGCATTGCGGAAGGCCTGCCCATAACCGGACGAGCCACGGAAGTTGGGTTGCAGCACCATATAGCCCTCAGCGGCATAGGCCTGCGTCCACCAGTCATAGCCAAGCCCGTCGCGCGACTCCGGTCCGCCATGCGGCATGACAATCGTCGGAAAAGGCCCGTCAGCCATCGTCTTGCCCGGAGGCAAGGTCACAATCGCTTCCATCTCCAGACCGTCGCTGGCCGTATAGGTATGCGCCGAGACGTTGCCGGTCGGCACACTTGCCAGGTGCGAGGCCAGACTGCCGAGCGCGCCGAGCTGGCCACTATTTCGGTCGAGCACATAGAAATCCGCCGGGCGGCCGGGCGTTTCTGCCGAAATGGCAATCTTGCTCTTGTCTGCATTCCAGGACAGCAGGTTCACGCGCTTGCCGGCCAGCGCATCGCTCAGCTGGGCGTGAGCGGTCCCAAGGGTTTCATCGATGAAGAGCTGGCGGCTGAAGCCGTCGAAATAGCGAAAGCCGACAACACTGTTGGTGTAAGTGTCGCGAATGGCACTGGCGCGCCCGACATCAAAACCGCCAAGCATGATCGGCTCCATCGTGCCATCATCAAGCGAGAGATAGTAAAGCCCGTCCTGCTCTCCGATATCGCGGAAGACGACCAGCTTTTGCCTGGCCTGATCCAGGCCGTAAATGTAGAAATCCTGCACGCCTTTGGAGCTGTATTCGAGGAGCGTCTTCCCATCATGGCGCAGCTCCAGCGTGTCGGAAGGAAACCGAGCGACCAGGTCCGCCACCAGCTTGCCGTCGAGATCGTACCAGGCATTGACCGTCGACGGGCCGAACACCTTCTGTGTTCGCGACTTCCCCGATTTCAGATTGACCTTGTGCGTTGCGAGCGTCCATCCATTGCTTCCGGGGCTGTCCTCTAGAGCCTCGATAACAACATGCTTTCCATCATCCGGCAGGACGGAGATCACGTTCTGCGTATTGAGCAGGTTACCACCCCGCCGCATGAGGATCGCCCCGCTTCGGCGCTCAAGGTCGTATGAGATCACACGCTGGGATTCATACTCCTTCTGCCCGTTCACAGTCTGCAGGGACTCAAACTCGGAAACGTTGATCAGGACATAATCTTCATTCGGCCAGTAAACGTCCTGCAGACGATACTCGCCGCCAAGCGGGATGAAAATGCTCTCGCCGCCTGTGGCGATGTCGAAGATACAGACCGATGGCGCGCCTTTGGGGGCACATTCAACCGCCACGCGATCGCCGGATGGCGACAGGCTCGGCTTAGCCAGGCCATCGGCTCGTCCGTACAGGTCTGCAGTCTCTGCAACAGCATGATGACCCGTAACCAGCAGAGCCGCGCAAAGCGCCGCCACCCTCATAGACACCATGGAAAATCCCTCCTCAACTTCCCCAACTCTATGCAGAGTGGAAAAATTGTACAGCGGCATCATTGCAGGCCAAGCCGCGCCAGAGACCGCGCGCAGTCGCGCCTCCGCTTGTCACAAAATATTTCATCCCGCCAAGGCATTGCAGCCACTGAACTTTTCTCGATATGCTCAATTGCATAGGTGCGCTGCGGAATTATGCCCCTCAAAAGTATGCTGCGAGTGCGAAATGTTATTGTGCACCCGCGAAAAGTGGGGCGTCAGGGGCGGGCAATGACCCGCATGCTCAAACACAAGAGGGCATCATAATGAAAATTCGCGTTTCCTCCATTCTCTTCGCACTGTCGCTTTTCGGCGGCGTTGCTCATGCCGACCAGGACTACACCCAGGTGAGTGCTGAATTCACTTTCGACCAGACCCTGCTCGAGAGCGAGGCCGGTGCCGCCCAGGTACTGACCGACCTCGAAAAGCAGGCCGAGAAAGCCTGCCGCAAGGTGTCGCTGGTCACGGTTGGCCTGGTTGTCGATGAAGTCTGCGCTCAGGACCTTATGGTTCAGGCTGTCGACCAGATCGGACACTCCAACCTTGCCGAGCAGTATGCAGCCTCCAGCTACTACACCGACACGGTGTCGGAGCGCCTGCAGCTGGCTGCCCGCTAAAGGAACAAGCCCTTAACGGCTAACACTGAAAAGCCCCGGCCACATGGCCGGGGCTTTTTCGTTTCTGTCATGACCCGTTGCGATCAGGGCGCCGGCGGCGTGCCATCGACATCAATCAGGCCTTCGCCACGCTCCGGCACATCGCCGGAGGCCAGCATCTGCCCGGCACCGCGCATCGCATCGATCTCGGCGCGGCGCTCATCAAAGGCGGCCATGATGTCCGGCGTCTCGGCAAGCTTGCGGCCGGTCGGCAGCTTTAGCGTCATCGCGTTCACCTGCTTGCCATTGATCAGCACTTCATAATGCAGGTGCGGCCCGGTCGAGGCGCCGGTGGAGCCGACATAACCGATGATATCGCCCTGGCGCACGCGCTTGCCGGACCGGATACCCGGACCGAAGCGCAGCAGATGCGCATAGGCGGTCTCATAACCATTCTTGTGCTGGATCCGGACATAGTTGCCATAGCCGCCATAGCGGCTGGAACGCTCGATCGTGCCATGGCCGGCCGCATAGACCGGCGTACCGGACCGGGCGGCAAAGTCGGTACCCTTGTGCAGCTTGTTGTAGCCGGAAATCGGGTGGCGGCGATAACCGAAATTCGAGGACAGACGGGCGCCGTTGATTGGCGTCTTCATCAGGAATTTCGTCGCTGCCTCACCATTGCGGTCATAATAATCGTGCACATCCTCATCACTCGGTGTGAAGCGGTAATAGGCCTTGTCGAGCGCCTTGCCGTTAATGGCGGCGTAGAGCACATCGCCCGTGCGCACGCGGTTGCCACGCTCATCGACCATTTCCTCATAGACCATCTCGAACTCATCGCCGGGATGGATGTCACGCTGGAAATCGAGGTCGTAGGCAAAGATGCTGGCGAAATCGACGACCTGCTGGTCATGCGCGCCCTTGGCGAGGGCCGCCTCATAGATGCTGGTGTCGATCGTTGCGGTGATCCGCTTCTCGACCGGCCTTGTCTGCGCCTGCAGCACCAGCGGCGTGAAACCGCCATCGGCGGTGCGCCGCGACAGGATCTGCTTGCCCACTTCATTCGACAGCGACAGGGCGGTGAGCTGGGCATTCTCACCTTCGCCGCGGAAATGCGCCTTGACCTCAAGCCCGGCCTGAACACGGCGCGGGTCGACCAGCTCGGCATCATAGAGCGCCTGCAGCGAACGTGCGGCGTCAGATGGCTGGGCGCCAAGGTCGCGCACGAGTTCGATGAGCGTCTCACGTGGCTTCAGTGTGGCGTCCCGGCGCTGGTCCGGAATCATATCTGTGAACTCTTCTGCACTTAGAACCGTTGTAGCCAGCGGGGTCGCAAGCGTCACTGGCGCAGGGGTCTGGGCTTCCGCCTGTCTCGACTGGGCGACCATATAGAGCGTGGAAATCGTTGCCACGCCTGACATGGCACCGAGGAGTACAAGGCTGGTCATGCCTCTCGATAACTGGAAACTCAACTGGAGGGCCTCCTTGGTCCTTCGTTTATCAACCCGATCGGGAAGCAGTATAGCAAACCCCCGTCGGTATCTCCATTCTCGCCATTCAATAGCGAAAGGATTAAGTAAACCGGCCCGGGAGTGTCTTAAATTCTCCACAAGGGGGCTTGCAAGTGGGCAGATGCCTCTTAGAGCAGCAACAATCATTAAATATCAGGCAGGTTAGGGCATGGCGGCACGCCGATCCCGGATACGTCCATGGCTGGTTGGAGCCGGTACACTTCTAGGTATTTGCCTGCTTGCGGTCGGCCTTGCCTGGGTGTTTCGCATGCCGCTGGCCGGATGGGCGACCCGGTCATGGTGCAACGCCAACGACTTCGAATGCCGGCTGGATGTAACCGCCCTCGACCTGTCGGGACTGGAAGTCCGTAACCTCAGAATGTCGGCCACCGGCGGCAATGTCCCGCTCGAAGCCGCCCGCGCCCGCATCGACCTGACATGGAACGGCCTCTTCACGCCCGTGGTCACGCGGGTCGATGTCCTTCAGCCAACGCTGCGCGGACGCTACACGCCTGAAGGCGAGATGCCTGCGGAATTTGGCGGTCTGGAAGCGCTTATCCCGTCGGGCGGCGGCGGATCGACAGACCTTCCCGACGTCAGCATTGATGGCGCCACAATCGAACTCGACACCCCGGCCGGCCCGGTAAGGCTGAATGGCAGCTTCTCCGGAAAGCTGCCCTATCA
>Ga0114900_1002438_pt1 | contig 10325 bp, 15 predicted proteins | sample MalvireepMed_231_FD_89685 | JGI IMG/M metagenome (GOLD analysis project Ga0114900, IMG submission 89685) | Marine viral communities from the Global Malaspina Expedition - Malaspina viral metaG DeepMed_231 | ecosystem: Environmental > Aquatic > Marine > Oceanic | place: Mediterranean Sea...
GAGACTTCGACCCCAGAGTGTGGCTGAGTGAAACCAGAAAATTTGCCAGTGCTGTTGGGCGTGATGTGGTTGAGGGAGCTGCCTCGTTACAGGTTGGGCCGTCTGGGGTTCGTGGAACAACGACCCCCGGTGGGGAGATCGGAGCTGCTTTTAAGGGCGAAGACCCTGCTGAGGTACAGGCACAGAGGTCGCCGTTGGTGACTGGGGCTGGAGGACTGTTAGGTGACTTGGGGCCGGAGATAGCCTCATCCCACCCCGCTCTCCTGCCAGCTAGACTGCTCCCATGGTTACAGGCTTCCAGATTGCCAGTCACTGAGGCTGTGGTCGGGAACAAGGCTTACAGGGCTACCCCGGCAGGGCAAGCGTACTTAAAAGGCTTAACCCAATCGACCACCTTGGCGACTGCGGGAGGGGGATTGGCTTTTCTGGAGACCGGAGACCCCGCAGAAGCGGTAAAGAGCGGGTTGATGTGGGCCACATTCCCGATTGCCCATAAGGCTGCTTCCCACAAGGCAGGAGACATACTACACAGGCTTCTGCCTAAGAGACTCAAATGGGATTTTGGTGAAGCTGTTATAGCTGAGACTGCCGGACTGGGTACTGTTCTGTCGGTGATGGAGACCCAAACACTCGCTGAGTGGCTTGAGGCGGATACGCAGGAGGAGAAAGATAAGATTGTTGGTGAGGCTCTGGGAAGGGCTTTTGCCTTTGCGGCAATGGGATATGGTCGTGTGCCGTTGACCGGAGCCAAACCTCCACGCGGAGTTCCTCTGGAACAGGCTTACCCGAAGGACAAGGCTTTGGGTAAGAAAGCCAAGGAGCAGTTGCAGGTTGAGCGGGACATAAACCTTCTGGTCGAGGAAATCAAGGGCAACCCAGAAGCCATGAAGCAGATCAGGGACTCTCTGGACAAGCACTGGGACGCCCACGAGGCTGTGCCAAGGGGAGCAGGGGTGGCTGAGGTTGTGGCCAGAATGGAGGCTTTGAAGGATAAGGTTCCGCCAAAGGTTCAGCGTGAGATAGACAAGATGATCGAGCAGGTCAGGCTTGGGAAGTTCAGGGTTCCCCGCCCTAAACCACTGGAGGAGGGTTTACGGACACCAGAGCTGAAGGCTGAAGAGCCACCTACCCCTGTTGAGGCTGCTGACCCTGCTCATGGCAAGTGGGATGCAGGGGTTCAAGGAATGTTGTTCAGGAGGATGCCTGAATCCATCACTGAGAAGGCTTTTGATGCCGGAGTGGCCCAGATGGTATTGCGTCTTTCCAGTGATAAACCCATAACGCCAGAAGGATTGGCTGCACTTGGAGTAGAGGGCATTAAGTTTGGGATGGGTCTTGAGGGTAAAGGGGAGGTGTTCGCTGGGCTAAACAAGCTGTCAAAAGGCGAAGTCAGCAGAGGCATGAACGATGCAGCCCAACAGCTAATTGCCGGACTGAAGGATGTCAAACTAACACACCCAGCTTCGGAAATTCACCCCTCCAAGGGTTATCTAGAGCCACCTGCGACAGCCTTTGAGGCTATGAAGAGAGACGCCGCTGCTGAGGCTGCTGATGCCATAAGGGCGCAAGCGAAACCACCTGCCGAGCTTCCAGCCGATATACCACCACCGGAGCTTCCAGCCGATATACCACCATCAAAGCCTCCACCGCCCGATGTAGGTGGACTCATGGATCGACCACAGTTCCCGCGCTCAGGGCGTATGCTCCCACGGTCGTTCTCCGATGCTGTTATTTCTTATTACGAACAGACGGGTCAGAAGAAGCGTGCCTTCGAGTTTGAGAGGGACAGGGATAACATCTATGAGCAGCTGCCTGTGCAACAGGCGAATAGATTCATAAAGGAGGTCACTGACGTAGAGCTGGCTGAGATGGCGATTGAAAAGGAAACAACGCTTAAACAATGGGACAACCTTATTGATGCTGAACGTGTTCGCAGATGGGAAGAGAAGGGGGACGCAGAGTCTATCGCCCGGATAGACGATCTCATGGAGGCTAAGGCCATAAAGGGGACAGAGCTTGGCCAGTGGATACAGCAACTAAGCCTCTTTAACACGACCCCACGGGCCACGATCAAGGCAATTAACAGCAGCCTGAAGGAGCAAAAGAGACCCAAGCTGAAGTCCGAAGAGGCGTCGAAGATTATGGAGCTAATCCGACGCACGAAGAAGTCCAACGAGAGGTTAATGGATTCCCTAGAGCTACTCGGCCAAAAGCCCACCGAAGCAAATTATTCTGCAATGGTGGAAAAGGCCTTTCTGTTTTCAGAGCGTCAAGGTAGGCAAACGGAGTATATGTTCAATTTCCTGCCGGAAAAGAGCTGGGCAGAGATTCTTACGACACAGATACAGGGCAACCTGCTCACGCCTCAGTCCATTGTCCTTAACATAGGGGCGGTGGCGACAGTTAAGCCCATACGTATGGCCCAGAGGTTTCTGGATACTTCAAGCGATCTTCTGTATGCCCACACCGTAGGCGGCGGGAGGGATGTTCTAGGGCGAAGGGTTATGATACCCAACCCACTTGTCGGGCTGGGCAGGTCAGTGAAGGGCATGGCCAGTGCCAGCGGAGTCCAGTATTCGGGAAGAGTTCTTGAGGCTTTGAGGGAGACGAGGGGGAAAGGACTAGGACTCAAGCCCAGCAAATTGGCTCGGTGGAGAGAGAAGGACTGGAAAGGGTTCCAGACTGTGCTTGATGTGGCAATCAGGGGAGCTGAAACGTCGCCTTACGAGCTGGGTGGAGTAGCACTCAGGCCAGCCAACTCGCGGCTCGCCATGAGGCAACTCGGCAACCTGATGTATGAGGACATAATCAGGTACGACTCTAAGCCGATCAAGATTTTCGAGAAGGAGACTGGGATCAGGATACCCGGTACGTTCAGGCACTTTAATGCAGGAGCCAAGAATCTATTCGAGGCCACGTTCGGAATGCCGCCAGACTTTATGTTCAGCTCCCTGTATGCGGGCGATGTTCTGTTTAGGAAGGCGTCAGAGTACAGAATCTTCGGCAACTGGGCAGAGCAAAAGCTGGATGAGATGGGCGTTACCGGAAAGGATAGGGCCAACCGTATCCAGTGGGCGATGGAAGACCCTCGCTCGCTTTTCACCAGAGCTGAGATTGATTACGGGGCGCAACTTGCCGCGAAGGAAGTTTATCAGGGGGATAACTGGGTCACAGACAAGACGGGGGCGGGCGTCGAGTATATCCGCAAAAACTGGCCCCTAGCGCACCTTGGAACCAGAGTAATTGTCCCGTACATGAAGACCCCGATCAATGTGATGGGAGAGGTTCTTTCGTACACACCGGGGGGCGGGTACGCGAATGTCGGGGCAAAGACGGTGGCGTTGGCGATGGAGTCCAAGAAGAAGGGGGGCAACGTAAAGGAGGCAAAGAATGATCTTAAAAGAGCAACAACCGCCTTGGCCGTGGGACTTGGAGTACACCAGTTCGCTAATTTTTTAGCGGACTACGGATTAGTGCAACCGCATATGCCGCCGGGAGAAGTTCCTGAGAAGGAGCGCAGGTTCGCAAGAATGAATTTACCAGCGGGGAATGTCAATGTGTCAGGATTCGGCAGGATGGCTCCCATATGGCTCAAAGCCCAGAACGACCACCTGTTCGGAAGAATTACTGATGAGGAGTTTAATCAGGAGAAGCAGAAGGCAGCGGATGCGGCTAAGTGGCTGGAGGGAGATATAGTCAATGATCTTGGGAGGTACTCAGCGGGGATAATCTTGGGGGTAAATGTGGACGCAGCGCGAAGGCTTGAGGCGTTGCCAGACGAGGAGAGGAGTTTTATCAAGAACCAGATGTTGGAGCTTCAAGCTGACTTTGGGATGGCTACTCAATTTATGATGGCCCAGTCCTATACCCAGACAATGGGGGAGATTGCTAGAGTGGTCAACAATGAGAAGGGGGCTAACGCAGCCACATTGGGGTCTAAGCTGCTTGAGACAGCCCTGACATCCCTGATTCCCCGAACGCCCAGTTGGTTTTCCATGATTCGGGAGGAGAACATTCCTACCTTCCGAGGCGATGACTTTGAGAACATGACCCGCAACAAGCTTCAGGCAAGATTGGATTCCGTCTATCTTGACTGGGTGAAGCTGGGCAAGCATCGCAAGGACTTGCCAAAGATTCTGGACATGAGGGGTAAGGAGGCATTGAGAACCCCAAAGGGAGACTTGTTTGTTCTGGGGCGGAAGACCACTCCGCTACTGTGGCACATTTTGGGCATGGGTAAAGTTCACAGAACCAGCGCGGCTGGTGACATCCCGATCAAAGACCCAACCGTAATGGAGATGATGCGGCTGTCAAGAAAGCTGAAGGGCAAGCGCGATAAGCCAGACACAGATGTTATTCCGTCTTGGCCCAGCCCAATCATAAATGAGAAGAGCGAGATTTTCCCGAACTTCCCTCCCTACGAGATGTCTCCCAAGCAGTTCGAGGATTTCCAGAAGATGGTGGGAGAATTTAGGTTCAAGGGGATTCCGAAGGAGTACATCGAGACAGTCAACGCTGGGTTGCCAGCTAACAGGCAGATACCTATAAAGGAAACTAGGGGGATAGATGCCTACATAGAATCATACAGATACTGGGCGGAAGACAAAACAGACGAGGGAAGGGCCAGAGAGATTAAGAAAAGGTTGGACTACGGGCTGAAGCTTGCCAAGCAGATATACCTGAAGCGTCACAGGGATGACCTAAAGGCTCTCCCGCCAAGGACAGGGAAGAAGTTTGAATAGGGTGGAGGACAATAACCATAGAACCAAAAAGAACAGGCAGTGTTGCGGAACTTGCCGTTGCAAAGAAACTTGTTGAGCGTGGATTCACAGTAAGCTGGCCTCTCAATGAGGACTCTTACGACTTGATTGCTGAGAAGGATGGAAATGCCAGACGGATACAGGTCAAGTCAGCTAACATCAACAAGGGCGGCAGCTATCGCTGCTCACTAAAGCATTGCCGCACAAAGAACCTCAGCTATACGAGGGACGACTGTGACTTCATTATCCTCTTCGCTGCCTACTCACATGACTTTGAGGATATGATCCATGATGGATACTACATCATTCCCGTTGAGGAGACTTCCAAGGGTGGGTCAAGTATTGCCGTCCTGTTCCCGGCAGGTAAGGGAAAGGGGAACAGGCTCGTCAGCAAGTGGGAGAAGTACAAGGATGATTGGGAGAGGATATAGAAACAAGTTCCCGAAGAGCTGGGTAGGGAAGCGGGTGAAGGTGCAATGGCTTGACCCCGCAGGTTACGTTCAGGATGAGCTGTCCAAGGTAAAGCCCTTCCCGTGTGTAACCGTTGGGGTCTTGTTGAAAATCCACAAGCAGTTCATTATCGTGGCCTCCAGCCAGTACGCTGAAGTCGAGAAAGACCCTACCGTGGACGCAACAGCCATTACAAAGGGTTGTGTCACTTTCATTAACCTAATTTAGTGTCGAGTATCTTCTTGCGGATCGCAGTGCGTTGCCCGTGCAGCTTCATGTATTCTGCCTTGGCAGTATCACTGTCCCACATATAGTCGCCTGTAGCGTTCTCGCCACGGTGACGGCGCAGCTCAGTCATGCGTTCGTCGATCAGCTCGATGATTTGTTTCAGCTCCCAGACTGAGGTGGGTTTGCGTAGCTCAGGAAGGGTGAACGACATCGGTTGCCCCCTTTAATGCTAGGTGTACGTCTGACTCCACGTAGGTCTCATGGAACCTCTTGAAGAGTTCGCGGGATTCCCTAGCCCTGTCGGCCCAGCTCCCGTTATTGTTCCTGCTGGTCAAGTCCAGTTCCAGCACCTCCCTGACTCTCCTGACGCCGTGTATAATGTTGCCGTGATCCCGGTGGAACATCCGGCCTATCTTGGAGTAGGTCAATCCCAGCCCTGAATGAATCAGCCAGTAGGCTGTCTGTCTTGCGAATACCAGTGGCTCAGTCCTGCGCCTCCCCAGAATATCCTCTGAGTCCACGTCGAACGCCCGTGCTGTGGCTTGCATTGCCATCTTCAGGTAATCGTCTTCCATCTTGGTTGTGCGGTTACTCTTGCTTTTCATAGTGCCTTTCCTGTTATCGTTATATGTGTTGACTAAAATCCCCCCTCCCCGAAACAGCAGTATTACAAAACGGGGAGAGGGGACACAATTAAGTTGTAGCTACAACTTAATTAGAATGGTGCACTGGCGGGTTCTGCCGCTACTGCTGCTCCTTCCTGTGGGACACCCTTCTGGACGGGTACACCGACCCTCGTGGTTCCACTCTGGTCTTCCTCGACCCAACCGGACAGGAACAGGGTGACGTTGCCTTCTTCATCAGCAATCTCAGCCAGCTCCTTGGCGTTGAGGTCGAATATTTTACCCTTATAGTCAGGGTCTTTTGAGCCTTCCCTCTTCTTTTCGTTCTTGTAGAGGTAGGCTTTGCGTGCGGCCTTCGAGAAGGTCAGCATTGGTTTTGTATCTTCAGGCATATTACTACTCCTTGTTTACCTTTTCCCTAATGCCCTCTGACCAATTCTCCACCGCATCTACGATGGAGAGTAACCGTTGACGAACGGCTGGTTGCAGTGGGGCATTGAGATTGATGTGCTTCATGGCATCCATTTGTCCGCCGATGGTATAAGCAAAATGTTTTAAAGCTGTGCAAGATTCCTTTCTGTCACACCACGCACAGTATTCACATGGCCACGGTGAGCGGGTGGGATCGTTAACGGAGTCAACGATGGCGTAGACTGTATCTTCAGCCTCCTCGCGGGTCAAGTCGAACTTCTCAACCTCCTTGGTTTTTGAGTACACGAGATGACAGGTGAGCTTCTTCTCCTTATACTTCTGCATAACGCCAAGGGCATACGCTGCCATCTGCTGCTTGTAGTCCCGCTTCTGTCCGGTCTTCAGGTCGAACAGATGCCCCTTGCAGTAGGCATCCATGCTGCCGAACGTGATCTCCTCATCGCCTCGCATGACTGAGATGCGTTCCTCAGTGATGAGCTTCTTCCGACCAACGACAGACATGATGTACTGCGCTGACCATATTACTTCCTTGGGATATTTACTTCTCGGCATCGGGCTTTATTTTCCTGAGTATTGCGGTGTCTGCCTTCCACGCTATCTTCATTTGCGCTGCGAGCTTCTCCTTGAGCCACTCGTCCTCGCTCTGGGTAATCCCGATCAGGGCAGAGAGACATTCGCTCCTGCTTGCGTGAGGATCGGCAAGGCATTCCTTGGCTATGATCTCCCACTCCTCGATGGTTCCATGTCTATGTTTCATTCGAACAGAAAGTCCTTCATGGGTGGTGTGTTGGTTGGCCTAACGCCTGTCTCCTTGTAGGTGTAGCATGGTTCGCATAGGACTTTCGAGTTGCTTATCCATGTGTCCAGATTGACCCCGACCTCCTTGGCCGCTGAGTCCTTGTCATCGTTAATCTCTATCACTATCTCGTTCTTGCATAGTCTGCACGTTGTCTTGTATTCCATTTAACCTCCCTTGTTATCGAACTGTTTCAGTTGATCCTGTGTCAGTGCATAGCCCTCGCCATGCCCCAAGTCTGTTATGTTCTCCGGTTTCAAAAGCTCCTCAGCCGTGGCGTAGCCAGCCAGCCTGTACGTTGGACATTCCCCAACCATCAACACATAATACTGAGAGTCTTCCGGTGTCTTCTTCAGTGTGGCAAGCAGCTTGCCTGAGTCGTACTTCGTGACCTTAATGTCGATTGTCTCCCCAGCCCTTCCCTTGACATCCCAGCCGCCCTTGCGTGGCCCTACTGTCAGGTCAGGGTAATAGTTGAACACCTTGCAGAAGGCGATCTCAGCCGCCATGCCTTCCAAGTCTGTCTGGTAGTCTCCCTGTGATCCTATACGTGCATTCGTGACACCAGCCATCCGTGCCACGTTGTAGCGCATAGCCGCAAGCATCTGTGCCACCACCACTTCAGTTGCGTCTAGGGTTACGGTCATGTTACCTCCAGCGGTAAATCCAGTTGCGGGTCTTCCCAGTTGAGTGCGCCTTTGGCGTCACCTTTCAACAGGGCGTCATAGTCTATATAGTCTGCTGCGGATTTCTTATAGGTGAAGAACTCAGCCAAGGCTGGGTGAGCATGGGCAAACAGTCTGGAGTAGAATGGGTCATAGTCATTGACAAGCGACTGGTGTGTGTTCCACCTTATCCTCTCCGTGACTGCCTTGACGCCACCTTTGCGTTCCCCTGAGTTTACGAGTGAGAGGATTGTGGTTTCGTACTTACCCCACACCTCTGGGTTGGTTAGGTGATGGATCACGAACCTTGCAGCCAACATTCTATTCTCACTCATCTCTTAGCTTGCTCCTTCCAGCGATCAAGTTCCTCGGTCATCTTGGTTATCTGCTCACAGTAGTTTAGGTGAACGGTTTCCTTGGCCGACCTTAACTCGGAAGCCTCGAACTCCAGCTCTGCTATGCGACTGTTCTTGTCATCAATCTGCTTGGCTAGGCTGTCGAGATAGAACCAGCCATCAACCAGTTCCTCCCTAATGGCCCCAACCAGATCAGTGTGGTCATCAAGATTGGTTCCCTTTTCCTTCTGGCCCTTGTCATATTTAGGTCGTGCCATCTGCTTGAAACACATGATGGCTTGTTCCCTTATTTCGCTAGGTGATCTATCCTTCATTTTAGTTTTGCTTTCCTAGTTGGCCTTCTCTCTCTTCGATTTCTTTAAGGATTCTCCCTAGAGATGGAGGTAGCATATCCCGGCTGAGTACATCCAGAGAACCCCGTATAAGCTCAGTCATAACGTAGCTGTTAGTCCACCCTGTCTGTAGGGCTAATTTATCAACCTGAAGTTTGACCCAAGTTGGCATCCGCATTGACACCTGCACGGTTCCCCTGTTCTTGCTGTATTTGGCTTTCATTTTAGTTGTGTCTTTCTGTATGTCAGTACCGTCTAATGGGTATGGACTGGTACTTTGTAGTGAATGTTGTTTCATGGGCGTCCAACGTCATTGGTGATCTTGCGGTTGCACTCATCGCCTTGGCTGTTGTGTTCCATGTGGTCAAGCATCGGGCTTAATATATTTCTTTAAATCCCCGTTGGTCAGCAGGGCTTCGAGCCTTTCGTGTAGCTCTGTGCCGCGAATAGCTGCCGCCCCCACTGTGTCTGATGACTTGTAGCACGGACACTTGGCCAGTGCTGGCAGTGAGGAAGGCGGGAAGTCCTTGTGATGCGCCCGATGTTCGTGGTCAATGTGTTTCATAATAGTTAATGAGGGACAGGCAGGTCACGGCGGAGGCGCGGCAGGAAGCGAAGTTGTGAAACGCCCAACCTGCCACAGTAAGCAATGTGCCATCGCTGCTGCCCATCCCTCAAAGTGTTATTTCAGGAAGTCCTCGGCCGTAGTGGCTGGTGCTACTTCCTGTGCGATTGACTTGGTCTTGCGATAGTTGCTGCGCTTGTTGACCTTCGCCGCAACTTTCTCCTCACCGACAGCCTTGTTGCCGTCATCATCCAGTGAGTCCTCAGTGGCAAGGCAGCATATCGAAGCCAGCCCATACCTCTTCGCATAGGTCAGAGCAGACCCGAAGGACTGCATATCTCCCAGCTTGTAGTTCAAGGGGATAACGCTCCTGATAGACTGCTCCCTATAGAGCAGGGTAGTCACGAGGAGTGTCTGCTGTGGGGTAGTGTATTTGTCCTCGGACACTTCGCCCTTTCTGGTTACCTCCGGTGTGTACTCAACAGTCTGAGTCACGGCGATGCCGTGCTTGTTGAGTGTGTTGCGACAGGCTTCTATCACCTCATCTAGCCCCGCATACTTCGACTTGAAGTAGGGGTTGTCAGCCGACTTGGCTGCTTTCTTTAGTTCCGACTGCGCCTTGGCCAGTACGGTTGTCAGTGTGTCACTGCTGCTTTCTTTATTTGGCATTGGTTTCTCTTTCTTCTATCAGGTTAAAGAAGGTTGGTGCGAGCATCGTCACCATCCACGGGCCACCATTCTTGCGATGGGCAACCAGTGGCGGCTTGTCCCCGCACTCGCCTTCTGCTTGTTTCATTGCGTTGTCTATGTTGAGTCTCTCGACTCGCTTAACTTCAAAGTGAAAGGGCAGGTTAGTCACTACGTCTGGGCTGTCTGGATTGCCGGAGAACTGTTGTCCCCGCCGAGCCTCGTAGCCGTGCGAGCGGATGACATCCCGCCATTCCAGTTCACCTCGCTTGCCTTTCGATCTGCTGTTCATTAGGCATTAAGTTCAAGGTCAGTGATCGCTGCCTCTAGGCGGTCAATGTCTGCCTTAAGTGTTTCGATCTTCTGGTCGATGCCCTGTTCTTCAAAGTCATATGAGGTTGTATCCCCGCATGACAGCCTACTCTCTATCC
>Ga0114900_1002441_pt1 | contig 10305 bp, 16 predicted proteins | sample MalvireepMed_231_FD_89685 | JGI IMG/M metagenome (GOLD analysis project Ga0114900, IMG submission 89685) | Marine viral communities from the Global Malaspina Expedition - Malaspina viral metaG DeepMed_231 | ecosystem: Environmental > Aquatic > Marine > Oceanic | place: Mediterranean Sea...
AAATGGCTCAACGGAAGCCGCAGCTAAGTGAGCAAAGCGAATCTGAACGGGTGAGTAAGCGCGAAGCCTTGCATTGGCACTTTATGAACAAAGCGCTTTACTTGCCTTGATTGAGACAAGGAGATCATTAAAAATGAAATCACACGTATTGAGGGATGAAGTTGGTGCGATAGTGAATTTATTTGGTATAGTGAAATGGTTAATCGGCCAGCAGGCCAGAATGAAAATAGGCGCTCAATGAGCTGCCTTCAACACGTAATGAGGAAGATGTATGAGACAGAATGCAATAACACTTGCTAGTAATGTTGATGCGATTATGGCTAAAGCACGTTCTGAGGGGGCTGATTTGCAATCTCGAAGTGCAGTTATATCTGCACTGTATGGATGTGTAATGGCCGGTGCTTTATGCGAGCTTACCGAATACTCCTTTATTGTATATGGCGGTTTGGTTTCTCCCATACCTAAAAATATAAACCCTGAAATTCGTTTGCAGCAAATTGAGACAGATTTGATTGCATTGGAACAGGACTTTGCAGTTTCGATGTATGCCATTATGGATGATCAAATACGTTGCAAGGAATTAGGTATTCGAGGGGCTAAGCGTTCCAGAATGATTAAAGAGATTTGGGCGTTTGCTACTGAAGCTGAAGCTATCAGTTTGATTAGTAAGTTGGATGGGTTTTCAGATGGTTATCGTGCATATTTTAATGGACACATTAAACGCACACCTTTATCCCAGGGAACGCCTAGTTATTGGGAAAAAGGGCAAATTGCCGCTGAATCGTTTTCAAAATCCGGACATAAATTCTTGATCGGTAATGGTTACAGCATAAGGTATAACCCATTGTGGGAAGAGTACCAGGTATCACATGAAGAGATTGGCAGTGTTTGTAGCTGTGAAGATTTTCATGAAGCGCTTGAACATTGTCGAAAGGGGTAGGTATGTTACTTAAAATTGCAGAAACAAGGTCGTTTCAGTTTATTGGTTTGGGTCGTGATGAAGCGGAAGCTAATCAGGCGTTACTAGATAGATGGGCAAAGCATTGTTCATCATATCCAGATGCTGATCCAGATATGATGAGAGAAATGATTGAAACAGAGGAAGTAAACACTTCTGAAATAGAACCAGGGCAAGCAATTGACGCTGGTTCAGGTGAATAAATAAAGGTCCTTCGGGGCCTTTTTTTATCGAGCATAGATAAAAATATCTATGATGGCCACAATCTATATAGTCGAAAATGACTATGCTGCAGCGGTCTAAATTTGCTAAGCTGTAAGTGTTCAATTAGGCCTCCGGCCACAACAAAAACAGGCGCTTTCGAGCTGCCTTTAACACGTAAAGAGGAAACTTATGAATACTTCAGAACTACAACAACGTATGGCCCCAATTCAAAAGGAAATGCCTAAGCCTGTATCAAGTGCTTTGATATCAGTTTTAGGTGCAACCGCTTTTCTGGAAATGATTACGCCTATATCTGAAGGTATCCGGAAGGATGCTTTAGATAAGTTCAAGCCAGTCGTTGAGGACAGTCAATGCGGTCGAATTACCGAAAGTGTTGGCAAAGTCATAACTCGTTGGGATGATCTTTATTTGGCTTCAGATGATGCAGCTAAAGAGCTTTACGATTTTCACAAACGGGAAATGGCATTGAAGGGGTTCAAAGCTGATGGTGAGTGTTGTCCGTTCTTGGTAGCGGAATCTACTTTGCGAGAAGCAAAACGTATTTTGTTTAGTGTTATGGAGCCTTATACCGGTATTGCAGAACGTCAGATACTTCGCCTTGATACGCGAGAGAAGTACCTACAAATACTGCTTAGCATGTTGGTCCCTGTGGCCTCGCAACAAGGTATTGAGCTAAACATTCTGAAAACAAAGTAATAGTGAAGCTCCCTTGTTAGGGGGCTTTTTTTATGGTCCCCCTACCCTACATTTACCCTTTTTTCGTGCTATATTGAAGTTTCTAAATCGGCCATCGGCCATAAACAAAACAGGCGCTTTCGAGCTGCCTTCAACACGTAATGAGGTAACAGTATGACTACTGACGTTCTATTAAAAACACCTGAGAATATCAATCTTATCTGGAAACATACGAGTGATGATTTTCGCGGCATAACCGGTGGCACTAAAACTGTTTTGTACAATAAAAACGGCGGTACGGTTCTTGGTTCTATCGAGGGGATGCCCAGTGATGTTTTTGCGAAGCAGTTGAAATATGCGAAGTGGAAGGAAGTTTGTTTTCAACGTGATAAGAAACTTAAACCTATCTACAAAACCTTTGGGCTTGAACCTATGTTTACTGGTACGAATCAGTGGCGTGGAGACTTTAAGACTGTTCTTGAGATCTTCAAAGCGCAGAAAGGTGAAGATATAGCGAAGCGTGTTGGTGATGCAATACGTGATGCTTACGTCCCCTTCCCTGATGGTCCTGACAGTGATGGAGTTCAGTTGCTGGATGGTGTATCAGAGGTAACAAAGCCAGGTCGAGGAATGCTGGAAATTGTTATTCAGCGCCCGACTAAAAAAGTGGTTCGTGTATTTGAATGCACCAGAGGCGCATTGCAGGAAATGTATAAGCAAGCGATCAGTAACCCCTATGTACTTCAATATCAAATCTTGTAGGTGTCCTATGTATTTTGGATTACCGGTATTTAACTCCAAGGGTGACTTTCAAGGTAAAGTCACTTCGAGATATCAAGATGATGTTGATCTGTTTGTTATTGATGATGAATGGGAAGTAGCGGTAAGCAATACAGAGCATGTATTGTGGACGTTGAAACCTGATTGTCGGGGCGAACACATTAGGCTGAAATAGATGAATGCACCTTACGGGGTGCATTTTTTTTGTTCGTTGATATACTAAAGTTTCTATATCGGCCTTCGGCCACAACAAAAACAGGCGCTTTCGAGCTGCCTTTAACACGTAAAGAGGATTTTCTATGAAAACGTTAGATTTACACCCCACAAATGGTTGTATTATGGTTAAAAATGTTGACTCTATTCGGGAAGCTAAAGAAAAAATATATGAAGCTTTACAGAGCCATCCAGATATATATGTTGATTGGTTTGAAGTTAAAGTTTGTCCCGATGAATCACAATCAGAGTAGGCATAATTCAAATACCAGCAGTTAATGTTAATAATAAACCCCGCAATGTTGGGGTTTTTTTATATCTAGTACATGGTATATTGGATTTTCTATATCGGCCTCCGGCCACAACAAAAACAGGCGCTTTCGAGCTGCCTTCAACACGTAAAGAGGACTTAATATGTCAGTACGTAGTGCAATGACAATTATCGTTTTGCCAAACATCAAAATGTTTCACTTCACTGAAAAAACATTGGCAGGTATCAGAAATGAAGCATGGTATCCCTATGCTGAAGGTAAGCTTTTTGAATATGTTGAAAAGTACCTGGTTGATGCTGGTGTAGCACACAATGTTACTCGTCTCGATGAGAAACAACGTTGCGGCCAGTCAGTCGATTATGTAGTTACATACAATGTAGCTAAGCCAACTGATCGTAAAGGCCAGTTCAATCATGCGTTTGATATCGCGTTTGAAGTTGTTTCTGATAATGACGGTGATAATGTTACTGGCGCTGAGCTTCGCGCCGGTCTTCTGCGCCGACTTTTAATCACTCCGGATGAAGAGTTAGAAGAAGCTTGCGGTAGACCACACGATACGTTTGAAACAAGTAATGACTAGACAAGATGCACCTTTCGAGGTGCATTTTTTTTGTCTAATGATATACTGAAATTTCTATATCGGCCTCCGGCCACAACAAAAACAGGCGCTTTCGAGCTGCCTTCAATACGTAACGAGGTAAACCCCATGAGCAATACTAAATACATTGTTGACGCAAACGCACCTATCTCTAAATTTCATGTAACTGAAAGCACTATCTATACAGACTCTGAAGGTGTAGAACGTGTTGCATACAGCGGTGCGCTTTACAAGACTAAAGATTCGTTGGATATGACTTGGCCTGAATACGAAAAGTATAAGGCTGAGAATAATCCTGAAGTTAGCTTGAAGGTAATTGGTTCAGAAGAGCATGACGCTCGGATAAACCTTTATCGACAAGAACAAATGAAGGAAGAGCAAGAGAACAGTTCAGAAGATTATTGGTGGTTATTTGAATGCTTACCACCGTGTCGCTGGCACAAGGTTTCTGGCGTTGAAGTGTTTCATGTAAGTGAGCGTATTTGTTTTGACCTAGTTCAATGGGTCGGACAAATTGGAGACAAGTATTATAAATTGGTCGATTCTGATAAAGCTGAATTGTCCGATATTGCAGAGCGCTTTATCAATCTTGATAAAAAGTTAGCTGCCTAATAAATAAACCCCGCTTAGTCGGGGTTTTTTATTTTTCATCTTCAGATGATAATTTCAATAACCTTTCTAAACATGCAATACATGGTAATTTTGTGTTGTCTGCTTCATCTACGAGTGAGGGGGATTTTTTGCATAGAGTATCGTTGACATCCCGCGAGAATCGTCCAGCCTTTATTGATTTGTTACACACTATATGTAATCGGCTTTTTGTTCGTTCGTATCCCTGCCAAACCATTAACGACTTGATGAAAAGCGGGTGTTGTTGCTTTTCTATGAGCTGCTGCGCTTGTTGAATCAACAATGTTTGCAGACCATCAACTTTGTGCCAATCGGTTGTGGAATTCCGATACTCTGTCTTAATTTGGTAGAGAAGATTTTCAATATCAGTTTTCTCGATCCCTATGTCCAATGGCGAAACTGTAAAGTAGCAATGTTTTACTTTCGATATTTGGGTATTACTACTTAGAGCTGAAGCCTCAACCAACTTGTTTGTCACCAATTCAGCAATTTCATTTGTTAGCCGTTTCCAATGTTCTTTGGGAATTGCCATCGCTCCGAATAGTTGGGGGGTATCCCAACCATATTCTAGATGCTGTTTGTATCGTTGTATGATCGGCTCACAATTAACCGGTTCAGTTTTCGATACGCCAATGTGTATCGTATGCTTACCTACACCAATTTTATCTTTGCAGTGCTCTTTTGCCGCTTCTAATGCTTTTTCATCTGTCTCATAAATGGCCTTTGCCCAACCTTTTGCTTTTCCAATACGCCAAGTGTATAGATTGCTGGCGACTGGTAAATCTTTATGAGGATTAAAACTGTCCATTGGTTTAGCTCCAAAAATTAGGCATGCCTAATTTCTAACGTAAATACACTTCAGTAATATCACCACGGAAATGCCCAAGCTCTTGAGCAACTATGTCCCTGGCGCTGTCATGGTCTACATTGAATTTAAGCTTTATTTCATCAATACGTTCCTGAGCATACCGATGTCGTACACCGTGAAGGCCATGAGAAAATGTTAATGCACGTTGACTGGCGCGTGTAAATGAAGAGGACAGGGCGTTACCGCCACCAATATCATAGCGTTGAAGGTAGTTAATCCCTCTGTCCATTTTCGTTTGTGGTTGTTCGTGCCTTCTGCTTTCGAGCTCTTTTGCCAGATCATTTGAAATAAGCACTTCCCTTGTTAAACCGCCCTTCCCTGTCACAAGATAAACAGTACCATCCCGCCCAGCGAACCGGTCTTCTGTCCATGTTCTTGATGTTGTTTTTGTACCTTCATCTGCGCGTTTGAGCGTTAATAGCTCATGCGCTCTAAGGCCTGCGTTGTGCGCTATCTTTACTGCCAGTGCATTTCTATCAGTCATAGATTTGGTGACGTTATTTATTTGTTCAGTGCTGTAAGCGCGTGAGCTTAAAACCTGTTCAGAAACAGCTTTTAGTCGTGGAATTTCAACACCAAGCGCAATAGATAAAGCCTTTCGGTCCCTATCTAGTGCTTTTTGTGAAGCAAAATTGTCTCTTTTTAAACCTAAATATTGTTCTGCGTTATCCGGCGTGATTTGCTTAATCCGTTGAACATTCATATCCTCTGCTATCTTAGCTAACGCCAACACTGTTTCGTTAGCTGAGCGTAAGGATTGCAAAGATTTATAATTTCCAGGGACCGATTTTGAGTCGGCATTACCACCTTTTTTACTGTCTGTATTGAAGGCTGTTTTTGAGCGTATTACTGCTGCTGCCTGCTGTCTTAAAGATTTTTTTGCCATAGAAATTACTCTTCAGATTGGTCGCTTTCGAGTTCCTTTTCTATGCGACGATACGACGATCTGACTCCATCAGCTGTCATTTTTATGCGCTTCTTTTGACGTAACCAAAGGGCGATATCATCAAAGGAAAACCCAAATTCCTCTTTTAATCTTTTTGCTTCAGCAAAGTATCTTCGCAATTTAGAGCGCGAAAAATTGCGCTTCTTACGCCTCTGTTTGATGTCTTCCTTTAACTTTAAAATTTCTTCAGCCTCTACTGCCAATACGTCTTTGGAGGCCTTTATAATTGGTTTCATAAGCGTTCACATATGCCGTTCAAACTATGCGTTCATAATAGCCTTAAAAATGCCGTTCGTAAACACCGTGCAACATGCTATAATTATAGAAGTATTTATGCGTTCAGGAAAAGCACGATAGCTTTTCCGTGCGCCTTTTGCGCTAAAGCTCACGAACCCAGCCGCTCTAGGTTGGCGCGACAGCGCAACCTAGAGCGGCTGGGCCGCCAAAAAAGGAGGGGCTATTGCTCGTGATGCCCCTCCCAACGGGCGGGTGAGCGACGGGCTTGCGTAGCAAGGCCGATGAACCGTAAAACCTCGATGGTTTTTAAGGTTCACGCATGCCGCAGGCATGCAGCGCAAAAGGCGTAATGGAACTTGTTACATGAAGCCGTAGGTAAAGAGAGAGCGAGTTATCCAGCATATCCACGCGCATCGGAGAGCTTTCTTTTACTCGTAGATTTAGTGTGGGTATGTGGGTAACTCGCTCTTCCTTATTTTGCGCGGCAAAAAATATCCACAGGTGCAGACCTGGTGAAAAAGAAGTTGATACCAGTTAAAAAATGTGCCAATGTTTCAGTGCCTAACCAATGCTGTTAGGTTCTAAAAAAAGGCGAGGATTTTACCTCTGCCTGTTACACGTAAAGAGGAAATGAAAATGTTACAAACACAATATCTAGATCAAGACTTAATCGCAGATTTCAATTCACTGCTTTCTGGCACTCAGAAAGTGCTTGCTAATTTGTATCAAAAATTTGTTAGGAAAAATTCTATGCATCCAGACGTATTGAAGCCGTTTGGTGATGGATGGGTTGCGCCTACAACAGCGGAACTGGCTGAGTTCAAAAATGCTGTGGGTTGGTCCACCAATGAGCTCGCTCAGCTTGCCGATGTGAGCCCCAAACATCTACGAACCTATTTTACAGACCGTAACTACGTTAAAGGCAAACGTATCCAGTACACCACTTGGCGTTTATGGCTTGAAAGTTTTGGCATTGCAACGCCGGTAAAGCTTGAGCCTCAAAAGCCTTTCCTTCGTTCTCGTATCTTTAGCCATGACGCTAAGGAATGGGTAAAGCCTAATATCTCAGAAGTGCGCGTTCTTGCAACTCGCTCAGGTATGTCAGATTCGGCTATCGCTCGAATTCTCGGTATGGAAGAGCCATTGGTAAAGCACTTGTTGCATAGCCACAAGGCGCAGCCTACCAATCCATTCCACGTTACACATGAACAATGGATGGATTTATTGGATAAGGGCGGTATTCGTTCTCTGCATGAGTATATAGAGGCCCCTAAGCTGCCTCCTGAGACGTTATTGCCGTTAGGTGAGGGGTTTGAGCCTCCTAAACCAAAAGTTCTTCGACAATTCATTGCATGGACTGGCTACACAGCTGAGCAGCTGGCCGTTCAATTTGGTGTGGAAGAGTCAAAGTTAAAGTTTTTCACTACAAACCGTTCAGCGCGTAGCCATGATGTCACTATCGATGAACGTGTATTCGGTGTTGAAAATTGGCGAGCGCCTACGTTTGTAGAGTTGCGAACCTTTATGAATATCTTGTCACTTGATCCAATGGAAATCGCACATCGATTGAAGTTTGGTAATCAAGAAATGAAGGTTGCGTTAGCAACCAGGGATAATGAAGCATGGAAAAAAGAGCCAATGGAAATATCGCAAGATGTTTGGTTTAGGCTCTTGGACTCACTTCGTATCTTTAATACAGACAAGATTAACAAGCTTACTGAACGTGAAGGTCGTGCATATCACATTCACTACAGTACCTGGCGCTTAATGCTGCAAGCATTTGGCATTGTTGAACCTTTGAAGTTAGAGAGAAAGTTAAACGAAAAATAAAATTTAGCTTTCACTCTGCCCCTGAGTCGTTAGGAGCAGTTTTAGTGATTAAAGATATTATTGATGAGTTCCATGAACATCGGCTGGCCGATGAGCATGAAAAGGCTATGGAGTCTATTAAGATCCTGAAGTCGCGTTATACCTTTTCTGAAGATGAAATTGTTACCGCACTGGTGAACGAAGATTTTTTGGAAGGTGAGTGCGTGGAATATCTGGAGGCGCATTCACAAAAGAGGGCAAAAGAGTAAATGTAGGTTGCGGTGTGACCGTGGGAACAGCCACACCGCTTCATCCATGAAATAAGGGTTTTTACATACTCCTTGGCACAGAGGCCGGTTGCGGTCAGCTCGAAAGCGCCCTTCTTTTTCTTTCTGGTAAATGACCAGAGGCATATATTCCTTTAATTGTACGCGATAGAACGGATAAGGGCGATAGTAATAAGCAGAGGAAAATTAGGCATGCCTAATTCAAACGAACAAAAAAGGGAACACAATAGTCGGTTTTATGGTTTTGTAATAGCCTACTACCGTAATGATCCTTACCTGATGTTAGATAAGTTCGCGTCACAAATTGCTGATAAAGCAGAAGAAGTGTCAATTGATTGGTATGAATCAAGAGCTAACGTAACGTTGTCTGGTGAGGTAATCAAAGGCCGTGATGTTACTGGTCTTGAAAAAGCAGATAACAACAGAATTTCAATTATTGGTTTTGAAAATACTCATACCTGGGAAGTAGATGGGGAGAGCTATACCATCAAATACCCTTCTGTTCGCTTTAATAACTTCCGTAAGCACTTTCCAGAACCTGTGCTTTTTGATGGTTATAAAGCCTTGATGGACGAATATGATTCATATCGCGGTGGGTCCAGGGTATCGAGAGTAAAGCCGGATAATACTCGACGAAATGAGTATCTGAAGAATGCAGAAAAGAGAAGGGAAGAGGAAAGGGCTTTAAAAGCTGAAGCTGTTAATAAGGATTTTCGGTGGCTTAAAATGATGTCTAAGCTTCAAGCCCCTTGCCCATACTTTGCTAAAAAAGGTGTTGCCGATTTATTCCAGTGGGTTGAGCTCTTTACTGGTGAAACCACAATGGGGAAGTTGACTGGACAATTTACAGCATTGAAATTGGTGGAGCTCGCGCAATGGAAATTCAAGGGTATCCAACGTATTTATCCGGAATTGGGTGCTAAAACGTTTCGTAAGGGATTGGATACATCGGGTGCATGTTTCCCTGTTCCATGCCGTCCACCGATCAATGGAGAGGATATTTACGTTATGGAAGCCCCAGCTGATGCGGGGATGTCATATAAGCTCACAGAGGCCTACAGCGTTGCGGCAATGTATGCTGATAATATACCGCTCATTGTTGCTGTGTTGCGCGATATGTGTCCCGACTCTGCAATTATTCTGGTGGCCGACAATGATCAGTATGGTGATGGGCCTAATAAGGGCGTAGAAGTTTGTGAAACAACACTTCGAGCGACACCAGGTAAGACGTTCATGATCATTCCTCAGTTTGATGAAGTGGCGAAGCAAAACAAATATAAAGATCTAACCGATTATGTAGCTGCGTATGGCGAGGAAAAAGGTAGAGCGCTTCTGAAATCCTTTCAGGGCGGGGCTAATCAATAGTTATACACGGGGTTTTCCACTGAAACAGTGGATAACTTTAGTCCGATGGGTAATAGGTAAGTCTGTATATTGCCCTTATTTTAAAATTAGGCATGCCTAATTTTAAACGGGTTGACCAGGTGGATCGTCGGGGCTAAACTAAGGATTCTTATAGCTGTTTTCACAGCATGAAAAAAACAGGCGCTTTCGAGCTGCCTTCAACACGTAAAGAGGAAATCCCATGTATATCATCGATATGATACAGTCTATGTTCACGTCTGCCGTTTCTATCTCTGTTTTGCTTTATGTTTGGTATAAGTTTCGCCAAGCTCGCAATATGAAATATGAAGTGACTCGCGCACATTTTGGCTAATCGATAAAAAACCCAGTTTTAACTGGGTTTTTTTATGTCTAAAACTCCTGATAACTAACAGGGGTTTTTCCGGCGTGTTGACCCTAGATA
>Ga0114900_1002446_pt1 | contig 10285 bp, 7 predicted proteins | sample MalvireepMed_231_FD_89685 | JGI IMG/M metagenome (GOLD analysis project Ga0114900, IMG submission 89685) | Marine viral communities from the Global Malaspina Expedition - Malaspina viral metaG DeepMed_231 | ecosystem: Environmental > Aquatic > Marine > Oceanic | place: Mediterranean Sea...
AGATAAAGAAGCTTCTACAATGACAAGCCAACACAATACGAAGAATTTCTGTCAGCCGGATGTTAGCCGTCGCAGTTTCCTCAAAACCGGTTTAGGCGGCGCGGTGTTCCTGAGCACCGTCAGCCTCTCTGCCGGGCTAACCGGCTGTGCTACGGCCCCCGCAGGCCGGGTCAGTGCGGTCGACAGCCGCATGGACGCCCGCTACCAGTTCCAGTTTCTGAGCCGGGATGACATCGCCCTGTTCGAGGCCCTGTTGCCGGCCATGTTTGCCGGAGCTCTGCCGGAGGAACCGAACCAGCGTCGCTTTGCCATTGCCGGAACGATTGAACGGATCGACCAGGGCATTGTGAAGTTCGGCCCAGCGAACCAGCAAGAGCTGCGCAAGCTCTTTGATCTGCTTAACTTCGCCCCCACCCGGATCGCCCTGGCCCGGGTATGGTCAGACTGGCCTTCAGTCAGTACCGCCGATGCCGACGCGTTTCTGCGGCGCTGGCGCGATAGCCGGATCGGACTTTTGAATAACGGCTACATTGCCCTCACCAAGATCAGCAACGTCGCCTTCTATGGGCATGAAGACCACTGGCACCTGTCTGGTTACCCGGGGCCTCCCGCCTGGATGGTGGATGCCTTGCCACAGTTCAAACCTGCCGCTTGATAAACCCCCGGATACCCATCGTATTAAGGAGCGAAGTATGTCCACGAACGATCCCATTGCCCGGGGGCTGGCTGCCGGCTGGAATGTGACCGATGCCAGCAAGCTGAGTGAAAACCGCACGGTAGAGGCGGATGTTGTGGTTATCGGTACCGGTGCCGGAGGTGGCACAACCGCGGAGATCCTCGCTCGTCAGGGGCTGTCAGTGATTCTGGTGGAAGAGGGTCGACTGTATTATCAGAAAGACTTCAAGATGGACGAGCTGACGTCCTACGCCAATCTGTACCAGGAAGGCATGAGCCGGGTCACCGCCGATGGCGCCATCGCGATTTTGCAGGGCCGCTGTGTCGGCGGCTCCACCACGGTAAACTGGACCAGCAGCTTCCGCACACCGGACGAAACGCTCACCTACTGGAGCCAGGAGCTCGGCCTCGAAGGACTGGCGCCGGACGCCATGGCCCCCTGGTTTGAGGGCCGTGAGCAGCGCCACAACATGGCGCCCTGGGAAACCCCACCCAACCTGAACAACGACATCCTGCGACAGGGCTGCGAAAAGCTCGGCTACTCCTGGCAGGTAATCCCAAGAAACGTCAAAGGCTGCTGGAACAGCGGTTACTGCGGCGTGGGCTGCCCTACCAACGCCAAACAGGGGGCACTACTCACCACCATCCCGGGCGCACTGGATCACAAAGCACAGCTCTTCCACGGTCTGCGGGCAGAACGCCTGGTGATGAGTCAGGACCGGATCGACCACTTGCTCGCCTCCGCCATGGGCCCGGATGGCGTCACCCCATCCGGCATTACGGTCACCCTGAAAGCCCGGCAATTCGTGGTCGCCGCCAGCGCCATTGGCTCCCCCGGCCTGCTGCTTCGCTCGCAGTTGCCCGACCCTTACCAGCGCGTGGGCAAGCGATCGTTCATCCATCCGGTCAACGCCACCGTCGCCCGCATGCCGGCGAAAATCGACCCGTTCTACGGCGCTCCCCAGTCCATCTACTCGGACGAATTCAATTTCAAAGCAGGCACCGACGGCCCGGCAGGCTACAAACTGGAAGTACCGCCCCTGCACCCGGCCATGGCAGCCGGCGTGGTACCCGGCCACGGCCAGCCACAGCGAGACAACCTGGGCCAACTGCCCTGGATGCAATCAGTCATCGCCCTGCTGCGCGACGGCTTCCACCCGGACAGCCCCGGCGGCACAGTATCACTCAGAGACGACGGCAGCCCGGTACTGGACTATCCGATTACCGACTACCTCTGGCAAGGCTTGCGCAAAGCCTACCTCACCATGGCCGAAATTCAGTTCGCCGCCGGCGCCGAAGCCGTCCAGGCCATGCACCTGGACTCTGACTGGTACACCAGCTGGAACCAGGCCAGAGACGCCATCAACAACCTGCCCATGAAACCCCACCGCGCCCGCCTGTTCACCGCGCACCAGATGGGCGGCTGCAGCATGGGCACAGACCCGAAAACCTCGGTGGTGAACGGCTTCGGTGAGCATCACCACATCGCCAACCTGAACATCCACGATGCCTCCATCTTTCCCACCAGCATCGGTGCAAACCCGCAGTTGTCGGTGTATGCGTTGGCAGCGAGGAACAGCTCGAGACTGGCGCAGAGGCTTGCCAACTCTGCCTGAACCGCGATTAAGAGGCCCCCTTCCAGAGAGGCAATAAGGAGTCTGAAGTAGGAGGCCGGGGCGGCCAGCACTCCAGTTGATCGCGCAGGTCGGGGGCGGGTTTCCGGGAGTCTTGAGGGCCATGGACGGCCCGAAAGAAGCGCACATGGATGTGCTTGTAGCGTCTCCCGGAAACCCGCCCCCGACCTGCGCCAGCACCAGAGTCATAAAACAGATTGTCGGCGCTCTGGACTACAGCCCCAAAGGCAATGCTGCTATCCTACGGCTCACCAACAAAAGGAGCTGTGCATGCCCAAAGTCATATATCCCGGCACCTTCGACCCCATCACCAACGGCCACACCGACCTCATCGAACGGGCCGGCCGCATGTTCGATGAAATTGTCGTCGCCGTCGCCTACAACCCGAAAAAGCAGCCACTTCTCAATCTTGAAGAACGCTGCGAACTGGTCCGCAAGGCCACCGCACACCTCCCCAACGTCAGCGTCACCGGCTTCAGCAACCTGCTCGCCGACTTCGTGCGCGAACAGAACGCCACCGTTATCCTGCGGGGATTGCGCGCGGTTTCTGACTTTGAATATGAATTCCAGCTTGCCGACATGAACCGCCGGCTGGCGCCGGAAGTTGAGAGCGTGTTCCTGACACCCGCCAACCACCTGTCCTACATCTCTTCCACCCTGATTCGCGAAATTGCCTCGCTGGGCGGGGACATTTCCGAGTTTGTAGACCCGGCCGTGGCAGAAGCCCTGCAACAGAAGTTCAGCGAATCCTGAGGAAAATCCGAAGGGCGTTGATGATCACCGAAGCGCAGCTGATGGCGAAGTACCAGCAGCTGGCGGGTCGTTGAGATTCAGAGCAGCGGAGGCAGGGGGATTTCCACGTCGTTGACGGTGAGTACCAGATCCTCCATCCGGCCATCCATTACCAGGCGCTCACCGTTCTGAACCAGCAGGCCCTGTTTGATCAACGGCGCCACCTGCATACGCACGGCGGGATAGTCTTCTGCAAGGGCAACCGGCATGCTGAAATTCACACTCCCGGTCAGCGCCTGCATGACCATCAGCATGCTGTCACGCTGCTGATCGGAGAGCTCCGGATGGCTGATGTCCAGTGAGCCGGTAACTTCCCCTTCAGGCGTTGCCAGACTGAGCTCCCGGATCCCCATGGAAAATCCTTCGGCAGCAAGACTGCGGAGGGCTTCGTTAAAACGCTGCATCACCGCCATCTGTTGTTCAAACGCGGCCCTCGGGTCGTCTCCGGCGGTCAAAGCCAGTGCCTGCATATCCGCCATGGCGCCACTGAAGTCATTCCAACTGGCCACATCCAGGTTCTCCAGCGCCACCTCCAGCCGATGCGGCCCAAAGGCCTGATCCGCCAGAGCAGCCGATTCCAGCGACAGGGTAACCTGCGAGTCCAGGCGCTCGCCGTTCTGGCGGGCATCACTGGTGCTTTCAAGCGACATCCCTGCCAAGGTCATTGTGGGAGCCTCAGCCCCCTGCAAGGTCAGGTTATCCACGGTCATCACGCCAGCGCCGGTCCAGATATCCCCCACCAGCCATTCCATGCTCTGTTCCATATGGACGTTATCGATCGTCACATCCATTTCCGGATCGCTGAGGCGGATAGCCGGCCAGACCACCAGCAAGTCTGCCGCTTCACCAAGACGCCCAACATCAATCCGCACCAGACCGCCACTGCTCTTGAGTGAGGTCTCCCGCTCCGGGTTATCAATGTCCATCACCGGTGCTGTCAGCTCAAGCGTGGCGCTGCCCCAGAGCCGGGTTTCCAGCGTCAGACTGGGCTCATCGTCCGGAAACCAGTCAGCACCCTCTGGCTGCCACCCCTGGCGCGGGCGGAAATCCATCAGGCTGCCGGTGACGCCATGGGACACCTGGATTTCGATCGCTATGGTGTGAGAATCCCCGGTCTCAGGATCTCTCAGGGTCACGGTAGCGGATACCTCGGAACCAAGCACACCACGACGATACTGCTCGGTCTCAAGATTCAGAAAGGGCTGGGCCCGGTTTACTTCCAGTGTTGCTTCACGCCAGTGCTGCTCGGTGACATAGCCCACACCCCAGGGAGCACCGCCAGCCACCAGCAGTACGGCCAGACCGGCCAGCGTCCATTTTTTCAGTTTCAAGGTATCCGTCCTGTGATTATTTCAGTGCCGGCCCACCGGCCTCAGTTGGGTTTGCCGGTCAGACGCTCCAGCAGGACCAGCTGTGATGCCAGTCGCTCTTCGCCTTCCCCGGGCTGATTCTGAATGTAACTGCCATCGGGCTGCAACACCCAGGCCTGGCAATTGTCCGCCAGATAGGTATCCAGATCTTCCCGCAGGCGTGCAATCAGCGCGGGCTCCTCAACCGGGAACGCGGTTTCGACCCGGTGCAGAAGATTGCGCTCCATGCCATCAGCACTGGAACAATACACCTCGGGCCGGCCACTATTACCGAAATAGTACACCCGCGTGTGCTCCAGGAAGCGGCCGATCACCGAGCGCACCCGGATATTGTCCGACAGTCCCGGCACTTCCGGACGCAGGCAGCAGATGCCACGGATGACCAGATCAATCTTGACCCCGGCCTGGGAGGCCCGATACAGGGCCTTGATCATCTGCGGCTCGGTCAGGGCATTGAACTTGAAGATAATCCGCCCCTGCTCACCATAGCTGGCCTCTCGTTCGATCAGACTGATCAGACGGTTGTGCAAGGTAAACGGCGCATGAAACAGCTTTTTGATCTTCAACGCCTTGCCCATGCCGGTTAACTGCTGGAACAGCTTGTTGACGTCGTCGCCTATGGACTCGTCACAGGTCATGAAACTGTAGTCGGTGTACAGGCGTGCGTTCCCGGCATGGTAATTACCGGTGCCCAGATGCACGTAGCGCCGCAGGCGGCCTTCTTCCCGGCGGACAATCAGGATCATCTTGGCGTGGGTTTTGTACCCGACCACACCGTAAACCACGATCACGCCGGCTTCCTGCAGCCGACTGGCCAACTCCAGGTTCTCGGCCTCGCTGAAACGGGCTCTCAGTTCGATAACCGCCGTCACTTCCTTGCCTCGACGCGCGGCATCGGCCAGGGCCTCGACAATTTCCGAGTCGGCACCGGTGCGATAAAGCGTCTGGCGAATGGCCAGCACCTGTGGATCCTTGGCTGCCTGGCGCAGCAGGTCCACTACCGGGCTGAAGTTTTCATAGGGATGTAACAGCAGCAGGGGCCGTTTGCGAATGGCATCGAACATGGATTCCTTGCTGCGAATCTGGCGCGGAATCGACGGCGAGAAGCTGGAATAGGTCAGGTCTGGGCGGTCCACCAGGCCACCCACCGCCATCAGGCGGGTCAGGTTCACCGGGCCGTGGACCTGGTAAAGATCCCGCTCGGTGAGGCCGAATTCCCGCAGCAGGAACTGCACCAGCTCCTCCGGGCAGTTATCCGCCACCTCAAGACGGACTCCATCGCCAAACCGACGGCTCAGCAGCTCGCCGCGCAGGGCCGACGCCAGGTCTTCCAGATCGTCTTCCAGCTCAAGGTCCGCGTTCCGGGTCAGCCGGAACTGATAGCAACCCTTCACTTCCATACCCGGGAACAGCTCATCAGCGTGGGCGTGGATCATCGAAGACAGGAACACCAGATTATCACCGCCGTTGCACACCTCATCCGGCAAACGCACCAGGCGCGGCAGGGAGCGAGGCGCCGGCACGATCGCCATCCCGGTCTCGCGACCAAAGGCATCCTTGCCGTCCAGCTCGACGATGAAGTTCAGGCTCTTGTTCACCAGGCGGGGGAACGGGTGTGACGGATCCAGCCCGATCGGGCTGACCACCGGCAGAATTTCCTCGTCAAAGTAATTACGCACCCACTCGGCCTGGGCCGGCGTCCACTCACGGCGTCGGACAAAGTGGATGTTCTCCTGCTCCAGCTCCGGAATCAGGACATTATTGAGAATGTCGTACTGTTCGTGGATATAGTCGTGGGCAACGCGGCTGATCTCCGCCAGCACCTGTTCCGGCAGCATGCCGTCGACACCCACGGTTTCACGGCCATACTTCATCTGCTGGCGCAGGCCCGCCACCCGGATTTCAAAGAACTCATCCATGTTGCTGCTGAAAATGCAGCAGAAGATCAGACGGTTTATCAGAGGGTGCGTGGTATCCAGCGCCTGCTTCAACACCCGGTAATTGAACTGCAGCTGGCTCAGTTCGCGGTTGAAGTAGTTTTCGCTCGCATCCAGATTCACTTCCTCACCAACGGGTGGAAGATCCACCGGCGCCGGGACGCTCTGTTCACTGCCTGTCTCTGTCACGGTTTCGCTTGTCATTGCTCTTTGTATCCATCGTTGAGGCGGGCTTCGGCCACCAGCCGCTGCCCGGTTATGATCGCTGTCGCTCCCGCATCAGCCTGGCAGCGCGCACGGCGAAATAGGTCAGAATGCCATCGGCACCGGCCCGGCGCATGGCCATCAGGCTCTCCATCATCACCGCATCGCCATCCAGCCAGCCGTTTTGAGCTGCGGCCATGTGCATGGCGTATTCGCCACTGACCTGGTACACAAACGTTGGCACCTGCAGTTCGGTTTTCACCCGGCGCACAATATCCAGATAGGGCATGCCCGGCTTGATCATCACCATATCCGCGCCTTCAGCCAGATCCATGGCCACCTCGTGAATGGCCTCATCACTGTTGGCCGGGTCCATCTGATAGGTGGCCTTGTTACCCTTGCCGAGGTTGGCAGCCGAGCCGACCGCATCCCGGAACGGGCCGTAATAACTGGACGCATACTTGGCAGAGTAGGCCAGAATCCGGGTGTTCACATAGCCTGCCCCTTCCAGGGCCTCACGAATGGCCGCCACCCGACCATCCATCATGTCGGACGGTGCCACCACATCGGCACCGGCATCGGCATGGGACAGGGCCTGGTTGACCAGCGCTTCGACCGTGACATCGTTCAGCACATAGCCATCGTTGTCGATAATGCCGTCCTGCCCGTGGGTGGTGAACGGGTCCAGTGCCACATCGGTAATCACCCCCAGTTCCGGATGCGCCTTTTTCAGCGCACGAACCGCCCGCTGGGCCAGGCCATCAGAATCCCACGCGCCGGAGCCGGACAGGTTCTTTTTCTCCGCCGGCACTACCGGGAACAGCGCCACGGCGGGAATACCCAGCTCTACCAGTTCCGCCGCCTGCTCCACCAACAGATCGATGCTCAGACGCTCGACCCCCGGCATGGAAGGCACGGCTTCACGCTGATTCTCGCCTTCCAGCACAAACACCGGGAAAATCAGGTTATCGGGTGACAACTGGCTCTCCCGAACCAGACGCCGGGAAAAATCACTGGCACGATTGCGACGTAAACGGGTGAACGGATAGGCTCGACTGGAGTGCGCAAGACTCGGCTTCGACACGGATAACCTCCTGAACATGGATGGCCTTGGAAAGTGATGACATCATACACCCCAGAAGCCGCCCGTTGCAGGCCTGAGCCGAGTGTGCCGTTGACAGATGACAAAGAGATGACAGATAAACGGAGTTGCCGGGACAACGGAAGCCGCTGCCCGGCGAGAAAACGCCATCAGAGGGAACGGTTGTTGAACCCGATCTCCACCTTGCGCGGGGTATCAGAACGGAAGGTGGTGTCCACCTCCTGTATCTTTCCGCCGCCTTGCAGAAAGGCTTCAATATCTGCCTGCAACTGGGCCCGAACCCGGGCACGGCCGGCAATGGAATGGTTATCGTCGCTGTCGCTGGTCCAGCTGCTGGACTGCTCCAGATTGCTTTCGTCGAATTCACTCATGGTTTATCTCCATCAACGAAAACAGCTTTACGGGTGGCCAGATGCTCTGGAAGACGCACCCCGTCTCGACTGCCGGCCATCTGACGGCCCGTCTTGGCGTCTTTATAATCTGCTTTCATGACTGACGCTATTTCCTGACAACCACTTTTTTGTAATTTTTTGTAATCACAGATAACCCATTGTTTTGAAAGCTCAGATAACAGCACTTCAACGGCACTGAGAATTGACACAAAGAATGAATATTGATTCAATGCTTGCAAGGAGCCGGCATGGCCTATCGTGAAACTGAAAAAATGCGCCAGCGCAAAGCCGAGGCGCGAAAAAAGATCATTGAATGCACCTGGGAGTGCGTATCCGAAGGCGGTTTTCGCAGCGCACGCATTACCCGCATCGCGGGGCTGGCGGGCGTTGCCACGGGCACCATCTACCGCCACTTCGAGTCACGGGAGGACCTGTTCGCGGAAATCTTTCGCCTGGCCACCCAGCGTGAAGTCGACAAGGTTGCCGAAGCACTGGCAGTAGACGGCAATGCCGTTAAACGCCTGGATAACGCCCTGCGCCAGTTCGCCCGCCGGGCCCTGAAAGGCCCGATGAAAGCCTGGGCACTGATTGCCGAGCCGGTAGACCCGAAAGTGGAAGAAGAGCGACTGGTGTATCGCAAAGCCTACGCCAGCCTGTTTGAACAAGCGATCCGGAGCGGCATAACCGAAGGCTGCATACCGGACCAGGATGCCCGCCTCACCAGCACCTGCCTGGTTGGCGCCATCTCGGAATCCCTGGTGGGGCCGCTGTCACCGACCCAGACAGAAACACCGCCGGGACACGACAACAACGAAGATGAGCTGGTCGACACCATCGTTTGCTTCTGCCTACGGGGGTTAACCGGCACCAGGAGCTAACCATGAACAGCCCGCAGCGCAAGACCGAGTCCACCGACGATAACCGCTACCTGTCGGCCACCCACGAGGTCATCAACCAGCCCCGACCGCTGGAGAACTACAACCTCTACGAACAGGACACCGCGCTGCGGGAAGCCGTTCTGCGGGAAGGCGCAGGCTTCGCCAACGACGACCTCACCCGCTTTGGGGCCTGGGCCGGCCTGGCCGACACCATCGAACTCGGCAACCAGGCCAACGCCAACAAACCCAGCTTCCGCACCCACGACCGCTACGGCCACCGGATAGACGAAGTCACCTTCCACCCGGCCTACCACGAACTCATGCGCGTAGCCCTGGAAAACGGCCTGCACAGCTCCCCCTGGACCAACCCGGGCAAAGGCGCCCACGTGGCCCGGGCCGCCAAGTATTACCTGCACTCCCAGGTGGAAGCCGCTCACTGTTGCCCGATCACCATGACTTTCGCAGCGATCCCGTCGATCCAGAACCAGCCGGACCTGGCCAGGCTCTGGGCCCCGAAAATCCTCGCCAACGAATACGACAGCCGCAACCTGCCGGATAGCGAAAAAACCTCCGTCACCATCGGCATGGCCATGACCGAAAAACAGGGCGGCAGCGACGTGCGCGCCAACACCACCCGCGCCTACGCCATCGGGCAGGAAGGCCCCGGCCAGGCCTACGAGCTGGTCGGCCACAAATGGTTCGTCTCCGCCCCCATGTGCGACGCCTTCCTGGTACTGGCCCAGACCACCAATGGCCTGTCCTGCTTCCTGATGCCCAGATGGCGCCCGGATGGCAGCAAGAACCCCTGGCAGGTACAGCAACTCAAGAACAAAATGGGTAACGTTGCCAACGCCTCCAGCGAAGTGGAAATCCGCGGCGCATTGGCCTGGATGGTCGGTGAAGAAGGCCGCGGCGTCAGAACCATCATCGAAATGGTCGCCATGACCCGCTTCGACTGCATGATTGGCAGCGCCGCCGGCATGCGCCAGGCCGTGGCCCAGGCTACGCACCACTGCCACAACCGCAGCGCCTTCGGCGCAACCCTCAGCGACCAGCCGCTGATGCAGAACGTCCTGGCCGACCTGATCATCGAAAACGAAGCCGCCCTCGCCTACACCATGCGCGTCGCCCGGGCCATGGACAACCAGAACAACGAACACGAACGCCTGCTGGCCCGCCTGGCCACCCCCGTAGGCAAATACTGGATCTGCAAACGCACCCCCAACCACGCCTACGAAGCCATGGAATGCATCGGCGGCAGCGGCGTGATGGAAGACTGCATCATGCCCCGGCTGTTCCGG